>Ga0265313_10004894_pt1 | contig 10042 bp, 8 predicted proteins | sample 4123metaG_FD_203122 | JGI IMG/M metagenome (GOLD analysis project Ga0265313, IMG submission 203122) | Rhizosphere microbial communities from Carex aquatilis grown in University of Washington, Seatle, WA, United States - 4-1-23 metaG | ecosystem: Host-associated > Plants > Roots > Rhizosphere >...
GGTGTTGCCGGGCTGGACGTTCAAGCGCGACGCGCTGGCGAAGACATTTCAGTTCGAGAGTTTTCGCGAGGCGCTGGGCTTCATGGTGCGGGCGGGCTTCGAGGCGGAGGCGATGGATCATCACCCGGAGTGGACGAATGTCTATAATCGCGTGGCAGTGCGGCTCCACACGCATGACGCAGGCGGCAAGGTGACGGCGAAGGATGTCGAGCTGGCGGCGCGGTTGCAGAAGATTTCGTGGGTGGGATGAGCTGCGCGGGCAAGACGCCCGGACTCACAGTCCCTGCATGAACGCAAAAGTGCGCTCGGGTTCGCCGGGGAGACCTTCGTGGGCGTAGTCGGGGTAGATCGCCATTTCTTTTTTCGAGGAGATTTTATTGTAGGCGGCGAATTGCGAGCTGGCGGGGCAGATCGTGTCCATCAGGCCGGTGAACATGAGGACCTCCGCTTTGATGCGCGGGGCGAGGTGCTGGCAGTCGATGTAGCCGAGTTTGGTAAAAATTTCGCGCTCGCGCGTGTGCAGCGGGTCGAAGCGGCGGAAGAAATCGCGGAGCTCGTCGTAGGCGTCGATCGCGAGGTCCATTTCCCACACGCGCTGGTAGTCGCAGAGGAACGGATAGACGGGCGCGGCGCGTTTGATGCGCGGCTCGAGCGCGGCGCAGGCGAGGGTGAGCGCGCCGCCTTGCGAGCCGCCGCAGCAGCCGACGCGCGCGGGATCGACCTCGGGGAAATTCATCACGACGCGCGCGAGCTGGACGGTGTCGAGGAAGACTTGGCGGAAGAGGAGTTTTTTCGGGTCGGGATCGTCGAGGCCGCGAATGATGTGGCCGCGCAGCGTCGGGCCCTTGACGCCGCCGGGCTCGGTGGAACGGCCGCCCTGGCCGCGACAGTCCATCGCGGCGTAGCAGAAGCCTTCGCCCGTGTAGGCGAGCTTCGAGGTCCAGTCGCCGCTGTTCCACGCGTAGCCGTGAAACTGGAGGACGGCGGGATGGCGGCCGCGCGCGGCGGCGTTTTTCGGGCGGAGATATTTCGCGAAAACGCGCGCGCCACCGACGCCGGTGAACCAGAGTTCGAAGCACTCGGCGTTGGCCGGTGCGATTTCCTTGGTGGGGATGAGCTCGGGCTGCGGGTCGGTGGCGTCGAGTTCGCGCAGCGCCTCGGCCCAGTAGGCGTCGAAGTCGGCGGGGCGAGGATTGAGGCCCTGATAGACTTTGAGTTCGGCGAGGGGTTTGTCGATGAGCGGCATGGGCGGCGAGATGCGGCGGGAGAGGGCGAGGCGGCGGAGCGAGCGTCGGAAGGTGTTTTCGCGTTGTCAACGCGGGCGGGCGCCGCGTGACTGGCGCGGCATGAGAGTCGCGTTTATCAGTGGCACGAGCATCGTGAACTCGAATCTTTTCGCGGCGTGGGACGTGAAGACGATCGCGACGCCCTACGGCGAGGTGACCTACAAGACGCGGGGCGATTTCGTGCTGATCAACCGGCACGGCTACGCGTTCCCGCTGCCGCCGCACGCGATCAATTATCGGGCGAACATCCGCGCGCTGGCGGATCTGGGATTTCAGGATGTCGTGTCGTTGAACTCGGTCGGCTCGCTGAAGAAGGAGCTGCCGCCGGGGACGTTTGTGTCGTGCGGCGACTACGTGTGCCTGCAGCAGGGGCCGGCGACGTTTTTCGACACGGAGCTGCGCGGCGGCGCGCCGGGGATCGCGAACAATCTCGTGCCGATGCTCGTCGAAAAGCTCGCGCCGGAATTTCAGATTCGAACGGGGAAAATCTACGTGCAGTTCCGCGGGCCGCGGTTCGAGACGAAGGCGGAGATTCGCATCGCGCAGCACTGGGGCGACGTGGTGGGGATGACGGCGGCGCACGAGGCGGATTTGTGCGCGGAGGCTGGGCTGCATTACAACAGCCTCGGGCTGATCGACAATTATGCGAACGGGCTCGAGGGCACGGAAATCGATTTCGCGAAGTTCCGCGAGCTGGTGAAGCACAACCAGGCGCGCGTGAACCGGCTGTTTTCGCGGATGCTGGAGATTTTGGCGTGAAGGTTTTTTCCGCGCGGGCGACGAGCGGCGCGAAAAGGGAAGATTTGTTTTAGTGCGGTTCGTGTGTTTGGTGGGCGTTCAATCATGAACACCATCGGCGTCATTGGGCTCGGGATCATCGGCGGAGTGTGGGCGCGGCATTATGCGGCGGCCGGCAAACTCGCGGGGACGTGGAATCGCACGCCGAAGCCGGACGCGCCGGCGTGGAGGGATTCGCCGGCGGCGGTCGCGGCGGCGGCGGACGTGATCCAGATCGTCGTCGCCGATCCGGCGGCGGTGGAGAGCGTGCTCGCGCAAATCCTGCCGCAGCTCGGGCCGGGCAAGGTCGTCGTGCAGTCGAGCACGATCGACGCGGCGAGCAGCGCGAAGTTCGAGCAGCTCGTCGCGGCGACGGGCGCGCGTTATCTCGCCGCGCTGTTCACGGGGAGCAAGCCGGCGGCGGAGCAGCGGCAGACGGTTTTTTATCTCGGCGGCGACCGCGGGTTGATCGCGGAGGTGGAGCCGTTTTTGGCGCTGGTTTCGAGCAAGCGGTTCGTCATCGGGACGAACGAGCAGGCATGCACGTTCAAGCTGGCAATGAACCTGAACATCGCGGCGCAGATGCAGGGGTTGAGCGAGGCGCTGACGATGGCGCGGCGGGCGGGCGTGAGCGACGACGTGTTTTTCGACGCGCTCGGCCAGAACGTGAGTTATTCGGGCGTGGTGAAATTGAAGGAGCCGAAGCTGCGGGCGGGGGATTTCGCGCCGCAGTTTTCGGTGAAGCACATGCACAAGGACCTGCGGCTGGCGTCGCGCACGGCGGGCTGCGACGACTTCCCGGTGCTCGAGGCGGTGCGCGAGACGTTGAAGACGGCGGAGGCGCGCGGGATGGGCGACGAGGATTATTCCGCGATGATCAAGGTGGTCGCGGAAGGCTGAGGCGGGTTTGACGCCGGGGCGGGTTTCGGCACTTTCGGCGGCATGAGCGATTTCATGGCGGCGGGGCAGATGACCGAGATGAAACAGATGCTCGACCGGCTGCGCGCGGGGATGAAGCAGACGATCAAGGGCAAGGACGATGTGATCGAGCAGGTGCTGGTGTGCCTTGTCGCGGGCGGGCATTTGCTGATCGAGGATTTGCCGGGCGTGGGGAAAACGACGCTGGCCTACACGCTGGCGCGCTCGATGGACTGCGCGTTTTCGCGGATCCAGTTCACGAGCGACCTGCTGCCGAGCGACGTGACGGGCGTGGCGATTTACGACGAGGCGGTGAAGGAGTTCGTATTCAAAAAAGGCCCGGTGTTCGCGAACATCGTGCTGGCGGACGAGATCAACCGCACGACGCCGAAGACGCAGTCGGCGCTGCTCGAGGTGATGGATCGCGCGCGGGTGACGGTCGATGGCGAGGCGCACGCGGTGGGGGCGCCGTTCATGGTGTTTGCGACGCAGAACCCGGTCGATTACGAGGGGACGTTTCCACTGCCGGAGAGCCAGATGGACCGGTTCCTGATGCGGCTGCGGGTCGGGTATCCGCAGGCGGCGGACGAGCTGGAGATTTTGCGGACGGCGCGGACGAGCTACGATGCGATCGCGCTGAATCCGGTTGTGGCGCGGACGGACGTGCTGCGGTTGCAGGCGGCGGCGGGTCAGGTGTTCATCGAGGACAGCGTGCTGGATTACCTGCTGAAAATCGTGACGGCGACGCGGACGGAGGCGGAGTTTCGTGCGGGCGTGAGCGTGCGCGGCGGGCTGGCGCTGCGGACGGCGGCACAGGCGCGGGCACTGGTGGGCGCGCGGGATTTCGTGCTGCCGGAGGATGTCGCGGAACTGGCGGAGCCGATCCTCGCGCACCGGCTGGGGCTGGCGCGGCAGACGAGCGATGCGCTGGAGGAGCGGCGGACGGTCGGGGCGGTGTTGAAGCGGATCGTGGCGGCGATCCCGCTGCCGACGTGAGCCATGGGCGCGTCGCAGAGCTGGCAGGACGCGGGCGGTCGCGGCGGGCGCGCGCGATTTACCTGGAACCGGCTGTTGTGGGCGCTGGTGTTCCCGCAGCGGCGGCAGCGGACGCTGCCGACGATTTCGGGCGCGCTGCTGATTGCCCTGGCGATGGGGGTTGGGACGGCGGCGTATAATGCGTCGAACAACATTTTGTTCATTACGCTGTCGCTGCTGCTGGCGTGTTTGATTTTGAGCGGCGTGTTGTCGTGGCTGAATTTTCGTGGCGTGGCGTGGCAGTTCGAAGTGGCGGCGCCGCTGCGGGTCGGGCAGGAGGCGGTCGTGGCGCTCGGGCTGCGAAATGGAAAGCGCGTGCTGCCGACGTATGGGCTGTGGTTCGACGTGGCGGCGCGGGCGGTGGAGCGCGGCGCGGCGGCGAAGGCGGAGACCACGTTCACGGCGAAGGGCATCGACGTGCGCGCGGCGCTGGCGCGCGCGGATCAGGCGGACGCGCGGGAGAAATTGTTTTTGCGGACGCGGCTCGATCCGGGCGGCGCGGCGCGGATGGATTGGGTGTTCAAGCCGGCGCGGCGGGGGCGGCTGCGCGTGGAACTGGAGAGCGTGGGATCGCTGTTTCCGTTTGGATTTTTGCAGAAGAGCATCGGCGCGGACCTGCGCGAGGAAGCGGTGGTGTGGCCGGCGCCGGTGGAGTATCGACGGTTTGCGGTGGCGGCGACGCGGCGGGCGGCGGGCGGCGAACGGGTTGCGCGAGCGGGGAGCGGGAGCGATCTGCTGGCGTTGCGCAGATATGAGGCGGGCGACTCGCACCGGCTGATTCACTGGAAGGCGAGCGCGCGGACCCGGCAGTTGCTGGTGCGGCAGTTTGCGGCGGAGAGCGCGGAGGGTTTTGCGCTGTGGCTGCGGTGCGATGCGGGTGTGTGGGCGCGGGCGGAGCAGTTCGAACTGCTGGTGAGCTTTTGCGCGACGCTGGCGGAGGATTTATTTCGCGCGGGAAAATTGACGAGCGTCGCGCTCGATGCGGCGCCGCCGCTGGCGGTGCGGCGGGTGCGGGATTTGGAGGCGTGGCTCGACCGGCTGGCGGTGGTCGAGGCGCGGACGGAGACGGATGCGGGCGAGGCCGCGCGGGCGGCGGGGCGGAGAAACCTAGTTACGTTTGCCCCGGACGGGCCGCGGGGCGTGGTGGCGGTGGTCGAGGGGGAGAAAATCGCGGCGGCGTGAAGTGCGAAGGGAAAAATGAGCGAATCACCGAGACAAAATCGTCCGCAGCTCACGCTGGAGGAAATGCAGCAGTTGAAGTGGCTGCTGGGCGGCGGACTCACGGTGCTGTCGGTGTGGACGGTTTTTTTTCTGGAGATCGAGGCGTGGACGTGGCTGGCGCTGACGACGGCGGGCGTGGCAACGGTGCTCGCGCGGCCGGCGTGGCCGGCGCGGATTCCGCGGTGGGTGCACCGGCTGGCGTTTCCGTTCATCGTGGCGTTTTTCGCCGGCGACCTGTGGCTGACGGGCGAGGTGCTGCCGGCGATGGTGCGGCTCGACATTTTGCTGCTGCTGTATCGCGGCGTGACGTATCGGCAGCGGCGCGACGACTTGCAGGTGATCGTGCTGGGATTGTTTTTGGTAGTGGTGGCGGGCGTGCTGACGGTGTCGCTGGCGTTCGCGGTGCAGATCGTGGCGTTCACAGCGGGCGCGCTGGGATTTTTGCTGGCGATCACGCTGACCGCGGCGATGGAAGGGAAAAATCCAAACGCCAAAATCCAAATTTCAAGCGGCGTGCCGGCGTGGGCGCGGCATGTGGAGTGGGGGCGGTTGATGCGGCGGGTGCGCGCGGTGACGGACTGGCGGGTGGTGGCGCTGGGCGGCGGGTTGTTCGCGGGACTGGTGGTGCTGTCGGCGCTGCTGTTTCTCGCGATTCCACGGTTTCAACTGGAGAATAGTTTTTTCCTGGAACGGTTCATTTCGAAGAAGGCGAAGACGGGTTTCAGCGACACGATCCGGTTCGGCGACGTGACGGACATCCAGCAGGACAACGGCGTGGCGTTGAGCGTGGATGTCTCGGATCGCGCGAGAATCCCGGCGACGCCCTACTGGCGGATGCTGGTGCTCGACGAGTATCGGGACGGGACGTTCCGACTGTCGGCGGCGCTGCGACGGCGGGGATTTTCGGCGGAGCTGACGCGCGCGGCGATCCGCGGGAGCGCGGAGCCGGCGACGGGCGAGCCGGTTTACTGGACGTTTTATCTCGAGGCGGGCGTGAGCCGGTTCATGCCGCTGCTGGGCGCGTTCGGGGAGCTGCGGTTTCGCGAGGCGCAGAAGTTTCGCGTGGCGCCGGAGCTGGGCGTGGTGGCGCTGCGCGACGAGCCGGTGACGATGACGGCGTATCGCGTCGAGGGCATGGAGGGCGGCGGCGCGGTGAAGGACGCGGAATTCGCGACGCTGCTGCGGGAGCGCGGGAAAAATCCGCGGATGGCGGGCGCGGTGATGCTGCGGCTGGGCGTGAGCGAGGCGGACGTGGCGGTGCTGGAGCGGATCGTGGGCGAGATCGCGGGCGGGGCGCGGTTGCCGGCGGCGGAGTTTGCGCGGCGGGCGGGGGCGTGGCTGGCGAAGCGGCACGCGTATTCGTTGCAGCCGAAAATACCGGCGGGCGCGGGCGATCCGCTGGTGCGCTGGCTGGATTCGAACGAGGGCGGGCATTGCGAGCTGTTCGCGGGGTCGCTGGTGCTGCTGGTGCGCGCCGCGGGGATTCCGGCGCGGGTGGCGACGGGATTTCGCGGCGGGACGTGGAACGGTTACTCGAACAATTTCACGCTGCGGAACTCCGACGCGCACGCGTGGTGCGAGGTGTTCGACGCGGCGACGGGGTCGTGGGTGCGGACCGATCCGACGCCGGGCGCGACGAGCGAGGAGAACGCGGGTGAGGCGGCGCTGGCGCGGCGAACGGACCGGAGCTGGACGGCGCGGTTCGACAGCCTGCGGGTGTTTTGGTATCGGCGGATCGTGAGCTTCGACCAGCGCGATCAAGTCGAGACGCTGAAGGCGATGAAGGAGGCGACGGAGGCGTCGGGCAAGCGGCTGCGGGAGTGGCTGGAGCGCGCGGCGACGGCGGTGAAAGCGTGGATCGCGACGCCGTGGGATGGGCGGAGGGTCGCGGTCACGTTTGGGATTGTGGCGGCGATCGCGGGTGCAGTTTGGTCGGCGGCGAATTTCCGGGTTTTGATTTTGGATTTTCGGTTCGGCAAAAAAGCGCGGCGGGGCGATGCGGTGCGTGCGGAGGCGGGGCGGTGGCTGCGGAGACTCGCGGACGAACGAATCGCAAGCGCCGATCGCGACGGCGTGGTCGCCGAGTTGCAGCGACTGCGGTTCGGAGCGCGCGAGACGTGGGGCAATGCGGCGGGCGTGTTCCGGCGGGCGCGGCGCGTGTGGCGGGCGATGAAACGCGGAGGGATCAGGACGACTTGACCGGGGGGAGTAGCGTGCTGCCGGGGTGGGCTTTTTTCTCGAAATATTTTTTCAGGATCGCGGCGGCGATAGGCGCGGCGTGGCGGCCGCCGCCGAATTCCTCGCCGGGCGTGTCGCTCTCGATCATCACGGCGGCGGCGATCTCGGGATTTTCGGCCGGAGCGAAGCAGATGAACCAGGCGGCGTTCTTCTTGCCGGGAATCTGGGCGGTGCCGGTCTTGCCGGCAATGTTCACACCGGGGATCCGGTAATCGGCAAGGGTCGTAATGATCTTGGCGGTGCCGTGGGTGGTGCAGCCCTCCATGCCGGTGACCAGCGCGGCGCGTTGTGCGGGAGTGAGGCCGATGGGTTCGGTGTGCTGCGTCGGCGCGTCGGCATGGTGGACGAGGGTGGGTTTGGTGACGGTTTCGCCGCGGGCGACCGAGGCGGCGAGGCAGGCCATGTTGAGCGGGCTCTCGAGGATGTAGCCCTGGCCGATGGCCATGTTGGCGGTGTCGCCGGGATACCATTTCGTGTCCTGCGTGCGCTCCTTCCACGCGGTGTCGGGGATGGTGGCGCGGGCGGGTTCGTTCGGGAGTTCGATGCCGGCGCGCTGGTCGAGGTGGAAGCGACGGGCCTCGGCGGCGATGACGTCGGCGGTGGTTTTGAGGCCGGCGGTGTAGAAATAGATGTCGCAGCTTTGCGCGATGGCTTCGGGGAGCTGGAGTTCGCCATGGTGGGCGCGGCCATTATCGCAGGTGAAGGTGCGGCCGGCGACGCGCATGGTGCCCTCGCAGTCGGCGATGATGGCGTCGGGCGTGATCGCGCCGGAGCGGAGCGCGGCGATGGTGCTGATGATTTTGAACGTCGAGCCGGGCGGGTGGAAGGAGGCGAGGGCGCGGTTCATCCAAGCCTGGCGTTGCTCGATGTCGGCACTGACGGCGTGGGTGAGGTGCGGCGAAAAATCGGAGAGGTCGTAGTCGGGTTTGCTGGCAAGCACGAGGACCTCGCCGGTGCGGACGTCGAGCGCGACGGCGGCGCCGACGAGCGGATCCTCGTCGGGCGGCGTGAGCGCGGCTTCGGCGGTGAGCTGGAGATCGATGTCGAGCGAGGTGACGAGGTTTTGTCCCTGAACGGGAAGGCGTTTTTCGAGCGGCGGATTGACACGATAGCCGGCGGGATCGACGCGGAAGATCGTGCCGCCGGCCTCGCCCTGAAGCTGGGCGTCGAAGGTTTTTTCGAGGCCGTCGCGGCCGATGCTGCCTTTCATCTTGAAGGTGGTGAGGCCTTCGCCCGGAAAATCCTCGGCCTCGACATCGGGATCGACGCCGACGTAGCCGAGCGTGTGCGCGGCAGCGGAGCCGAAGGGGTAGTGGCGCGTGCTGGACGTGTAAACCTGGAGTGGCGAACGGACCGGCAGGCCCTCGAGGAGGCGCGCGTAATCGTCGGGCACCAGATCGTCGAGCAGCGTGTAGGGCAGGAGGAGCTGACGGGCAAAATGTCTGGCGAGGTCGGTGGAATCGACCTGCTCGTTGCGGTGGAGAACGGCGTTGATCTGGTCGAGGTAGCGCTGGACGACGGAGGCGCGGGCGATCTGTTCCATCTGCGCGGAGGTGGGCAGGTCCTTGTCGCCGGTGTCGCGGTAGTTTTTGCGGACGCGGATAAATTCGCGGCGGAATTCCGAGCGGAGTTCGTCGAGGTAGAGCACGACGGCGAAGCGCGGGCGGTTGCCGACGAGGAGCACGCCGTTGCGATCGTAGATGTTGCCGCGCGGGCCCGGGACGAGAATGCGGCGCTGGTTCTGGACGCGTTCGCGCTCGGAGTAGGTGCCGGTCTTGATGAGCTGCTGGTAGGCGAGGCCGCCGGCGAGCGTGAGGAGCAGCGCGGCGATGACGAAATGGAAAAAGATGATCCGCGGATCGAAGGAGCGGTGCGACTCGACGAGGCTGCCGGAGCGATCGGCGAGGTTGACGTCGGTGGACATGCGGACGAGCGGCGGGGGCGAATGGTCAGCCGAGATGCCGGTCGAAGGCGGGCGAGGCGACGAAGGCGAGTTCGAGGGCGCGGGCCTGGAGGGCGAAGAACCAGGGCGCGATCACGGCGAGGAAAATTTGCGAGCAAAGCAGGTCGCAGATGATGCGCGGCCACGCTTCGGCGGGCGCGGGGAGCCGGGAGATTTGGACGAAGGAAAACACGAGGAAAAGGGCGAGATTGGCGAGCAGGGCGATGACGACGCGGGCGGAGGTTTCGTCGCGCGGCACGCGATCGCGGAGATTAAAAAGAAAAATGTGGGCGACGGCAAACAGGAGCGCGTGAGTGCCGAAGATAACGGGCGTCGCAGAATCGCAGAGGAGCGCGGCGGAGAGCGTGGCGGCGAGACCGGCGCGCAGCGGGAGCGCGAGCGCGGCGTAGGTGAGAAAAAGCGCGGGAACGAAAAGATAAACGTGCGCCGGCGCGAGGGCGTGGTTGAGCTGCGAGACGACGGTCCAGAGCAAAAGCAGCGTGGCGAAGGTGACGAGGAAACGGCGCATGGCGGTGGCGAAGCGAAGAAGGGCGGAGGACGCGGCGCGCTACTCGGGATTCAGCGGGACGAGGATGGTGACTTCGGTGAGGGTGGAGAGGGTGGG
>Ga0265313_10004900_pt1 | contig 10034 bp, 8 predicted proteins | sample 4123metaG_FD_203122 | JGI IMG/M metagenome (GOLD analysis project Ga0265313, IMG submission 203122) | Rhizosphere microbial communities from Carex aquatilis grown in University of Washington, Seatle, WA, United States - 4-1-23 metaG | ecosystem: Host-associated > Plants > Roots > Rhizosphere >...
CCCCGCGAACCCGGACCGCAAGATCGTGGAGGACCCGCTCGCGGCGCTCACCGACGTCGTGAGCTTCAACGAGTACGTCGGGTGGTACGTCGGCCTGCCGGACGACTGCGCCCGGGTGACCTGGGTGGTCGACACGCCAAAGCCGGTGATCATAAGCGAATTTGGCGGCGACGCGCTGCAGGGCCTCCACGCGGACGCGCGGACGCGCTTCAGCGAGGAGTTCCAGGCGGACCTGTACCGCAAGACCCTCCCCATGCTCGGGCGCATCCCCCAGCTCCGCGGCATGAGCCCGTGGATTCTCTGCGATTTCCGCTCACCGCGCAGGCCGCTTGCCGGCATCCAGGATGGGTGGAACCGCAAGGGGCTGATCGGCTCAAACGGCAAGCGCAAGGAGGCGTTCTTCGTGCTCCAGGCCTTCTACCGGGCCAAGGAGGCCGAGGCTGCGGCGGCCGCCAGGGCCCGGTGACCGGGACGACGGGACGGCCGGGCCGAAATGGGACTTGAAGGCGCGATCCGTTGGAATGTGACTGGGGGCCGAGTGCCCGATAAATGATCTTCACGACGTACTGGTTTCTTGCGTTCGCGGTCCTGGTCGTCGCGGGCTATTGGCTCGTCCCGAGGGCCGGGTGGAGGCTCTGGTTCCTCGGGCTGGCCTGCGTCGTCTTTCACGCCCATTTCGCGGGCCCCGCGGGAATGGCGCCGATCATCGTCCTGATGATCGTGACGTACCTGGCGGGCCTGTCGCGCGACCGCCGGGCCTGCCTCGCGGTCATGGCGCTGTGCGTCGCCGCCCTGTGCTTCTACAAGTACGCCCTCTTCATAATCAACGCCGCGTTCGAGCCCTGGAGCCCCGCGCTGGCCGACGCCCTGAGGACCGAGGCCAGGGGCGTCATGCCGGGCGCCCCGCCGCTCGGAGTGAGCTTCTTCGCCTTCGAGTTCGTCCACTACCTCTTCGAGGTCCGGAGCGGCGGGGAGCCGATCCGCAGCCCGCTCAAGTTCGTCCTCTTCGCGATCTTCTTCCCGAGCCTCGTGGCCGGGCCGATCAAGCGGTACACGCAGTACCTCCCGTCGCTCGAGCAGGGCTGCGCGCGCTTCCGCCTCGACAACCTGGGCGAGGGCGCCCTGCGGATCGCGACCGGCTTTGCGAAGAAGGTGATCATCGCCGACAACCTGACGCTTTATGTCGACGCGACGCAGCCCCACTTCGCCGCGCTCAGCCTGTTCGGGCGGTGGCTTGTGGTCCTGGCCCTCTCCGGCAGGATCCTCATGGACTTCTCGGGCTACAGCGACATCGCGATCGGCTTTGCGCGGCTGCTCGGGGTGACGCTGCCGGAGAACTTCAACTGGCCGTACCTGGCGCGCAATCTCCAGGACTTCTGGCAGCGCTGGCACATCTCGCTCAGCTACTGGATCCGGGACTACGTCTACATCCCGCTCGGCGGGGGCCGCCGCGGGCTCGCGCGGCGCGTCCTCAACGGAATGGCCGCGTTCGGCCTCTGCGGCCTCTGGCACGGGCCCGCCTGGCACTTCGTCCTATGGGGCCTCTACCACGGGCTCGGCCTCTCGGTGTGCGCGGGCTACTCAAAGGTGCCCGTCGTGGGTGCCCTGATGCGGAAGGGCTTCGAGCGCGAGCCCCTCGCGGGACTGGCCCTCACGCAGGTCTTCGCGTGCACGGGCTGGCTCCTGTTCTTCTATCCGCTCGACGAGGCCCTGCGGATGGGGCGCCTCCTCTTCGCCCTATGAGCGAGCCGCTGCCCCTCTCCTCCGGTCTCGACCGCTCGTGGTTCTTCCGCCCGAGGACGTTCCTGGCCGGCCTGGCCGCCGGGCTCGCCCTCTGCTCGGCCGTCGCGCGGAGGGTGTCGCACCCCGGCTACCACGACGCCTTCACCCGCTTCACCCCGGTCCTTTCTCCGGAGGGCCAGTATTACCCGACGTTGGAGGAGATGTGCGGCATCGCCCGCGCCCGCTGCCGGCCGGACCAGGTGCTCGTCATCGTCGGGGGAAACTCGATCTTCAACGGGGTGGGGCAGCCCGCCGAGAAGCTCTGGACCGTCGAGCTTCAGCGCCGGCTGGGGGATCGGTTTGTGGTGCTCAACTTCGCCTTCCGCGGCGCGCTCTGCACGGACGGGGGCGCCGTGGTCGCCGAGGCGCTGCGCCGCGAGTACCCGCGCCAGGTCTACGTGGCCAACGCGCTGCCGTTCGGCCAGCCTCTGGCCTACGGGGCCGATCCCTACCGCTACCTCTTCTGGGAGGCGCTCCGCTCGGGCCGTCTCGAGGACTTCGCCCCGCGCAACGAGCGGGTGGCGTGGGTCAAGGCGCACCAGTACACGTGGGCCGAGCGTTTTGACCTGTGGGGCCGGGACGAGATGGACCGCGCGCTCCGGTTCCGGGACCTGTGGAACTGGGTGGGCTACGAGCACTACTTCACGATCCCCAGCCCCGTGACGCCCACGCTCCCCGAGGCGACCTGGGCGCGCAAGCGCTTCGCGGACGCGGAGCCCGACTTCGAGGCGATGCCCCTCGCCGACAGGCTCCGGCCGGAGTTCCGCGACGCCGAGATGCGGATCGTTCGCGGGTTCTCCGAAGGCTCCTACGAGAGGGGCGCGGACGGCGGCTGGCGGCTCAGGGCCTCGGTCCCCGCGGAATTCGCGCAGCTGGCGAAGGCCGCGTTTCCGGACGACCTGAAGGGCCGCACGCTGATCATGCTGAGCCGGAACAACCCCTTCTACGTGGGCCAGCTGTCCGCGGACGAGCTGCTGCGGGACTCGGCGGCGTTCCGGGACTCGGTCGAGGAATGGCGCAGGGCCGGGTATGAGGCCTCCGACTACGGATCCGGATACGAGCCCGCCGACTTCGGGGACCGGACGCACCTGTCCGCCTCGGGGGGGCGCAAGCTGGCCGGCCAGGTGGCGGACCTGGTGATGGAGCTCTCGCGCAGGCGCGGCTACATGGAAGGCAAGGCGCCCGCGCCATGAACACCCTCGACAGCCTCAGGAAAAGGATGCCGCAGCCGGTGGCCAGGGCGGTGGCCCACACGGGCTCGCTGCTGCTGGGGCTCGTCCTGGCCGTCCTCCTTCACTACGTCCTCTACCGGCTTGGCCTGCCGAGCAAGCCGTTCATCTATGTGGCCTTCTGACCCCGCCTCAGGCGTCGTCGCGTGGCGCGCCGCGATCACGCCCCGCCTCCTGCCGGCGGCCCTCGCCGGCCTGTGCATGGCGGCCGGCCAGGCGTGGGCCGGCGGGACCCTGTTCCGCTCGTGGGCGCCGACCCCTCCCATGGGCTGGAACAGCTGGGACTGTTTCGCGACGACGATCACCGAGAGCCAGGCGAGGGCCGAGGCGGACGTCATGGCCGGGCGCCTGGCGGCGCATGGGTGGCAGTACCTTGTCGTCGACATCCAGTGGTACGAGCCCGCGGCGACGGGCTACGACTACCGCAAGGGCGCGGCGCTGGCCATGGACGGCTGGGGCCGCCTGCAGCCGGCCGAGAATCGCTTCCCCAGCGCCGCCGGCGGCGCGGGCTTCCGGGGCCTCTCCGGCTACGTCCATGCGCTCGGCCTCAGGTTCGGGATTCACCTGATGCGCGGGATACCCCGCCAGGCGGTGCAGGCCAATCTGCCGGTTATGGGCACGCACCTGCACGCGCGGGACATCGCCGACACCGGAAGCGTCTGCCCGTGGAACACCGACATGTTCGGCGTCGACATGGCGAAGCCCGGGGCGCAGGCGTACTACGACTCGGTCTTCGCGATGATCGCCTCATGGGGCGTCGACTATGTGAAGGTCGACGACATCAGCCGCCCCTACCACGAGCGGGAGATCGAGGGGATCCGAAGGGCGATCGACCGCAGCGGGCGGCCGATGGTGCTCAGCCTGTCCCCGGGCGAGACCGCCCTGGACGCGGCCGACCACGTGGTCCGGCACGCCAACCTCTGGCGCATCAGCGACGACTTCTGGGACGACTGGAAATCGCTCCACGAGCAGTTCGCGCGCCTCGAGCGCTGGAATTCGCACCGGCTGCCGGGCGCGTGGCCGGACGCCGACATGCTGCCCCTCGGCGTGCTGGAGCTCGGGCGCCGGTCCACGCGCTTCACGCCGGACGAGCAGCGCACGGTCATGACGCTCTGGTCGATCGCCCGCTCGCCCCTCATGTTCGGCGGCGACATGACGAGGTTGGACGACCTCACGCTTTCGCTCCTCACCAACGACGAGGTGCTCGCCGTGGACCAGCGCAGCGCCAACAACCGCCCCGTGTTTGACCGCGGCGGCCGTGCGGCCTGGGTGGCCGACGTCCCCGGCTCGCCGGACAAGTACCTGGCCCTCTTCAACGCGACCGAGTCCGCGGCGGCCGTCGTCGTGGGGCTCGCCGACATCGGGCTAGAGGGCAGGGCGACCGTCCGCGACCTGTGGGCGCATCGCGACCTCGGGGCCCGGGCGACGGAGGTCTCCGCCATGCTCCCGGCGCACGGGGCGGGGCTCTTCCGCGTGGCGGCCCAGCCGTGAGCTCCGGGCGCGTAGGGCCGGCCGGCGCCGCGCGCTGGCTCCTGTCGATCGCCACCGCCGTCTCGTTCCTTGTGGTGCTGCAGAACTTCGGGCTGGACCTCCTGCCGGACCGCCGCGTCCATCTGGCGCCCGGCCAGATCCGGCCGCTCCCCGGCCCGCCGACGCACGCCTACGCCTTCGATTTCGACGGCAGCGAGCCGGACCGCTGGCCGAGCGCGCGCAGCCGGGTGAGGTTCTTCGAGGACGGGCGCGCGTACCCGGTGCGCCTCCACCGCTCGGACGAAGTCGCGCTGGTCGGCGGCGCGCGGTTCAGCCACGAGCCGGGCCGGATCGTGTTCTCGTCCACCGACAACACGGATCCGCGCACGAATGGCCGAAGCTATGACCTGGCGTCGCCCCTCCTCTACCACGCGTGGATGGGCGGGGCGGCCATGGCGGCCTTCCTCGGGTGCGTCGCCGCATGGCACCTGGCGACCCGCCGATGCGCGGGCGCCGCGGCGCGGCCGGCGGCCGGCGCGTGCCGCTGGCGCTGGCATCTGGCGGGGTCCACGGCGCTCTTCGCCCTCGGCCTCTACTGCTGCACGGGGACGCTCGCGCCCTACGCGATCACGACCGCGCCCGTCATCGCGCACTCGACCGGCTACGCCTACAACCCGGACCACGTCCATTTCCGCGCGCTGTTCGACCTCGTCGACGGGCGGGACCGGGCGGCCTGGGGCGGTGCGATCATGGCGCGCAGGATCCTTTTCCCGGCGCTCGCCTGGCCGCTCATGAGGGCCCTCGGATTCGAGCTCGGCGGGACGCTGGCGAGCCTCGCCCTCAACGTGGTGGGCTTCGTGGCGGCCGCGGCCGTCCTGCGGCGCAGGGTCGGGGACAGGGGAGCGGCGGCCGCGGCGTGGCTCATGGCGCTCTATCCCGGCGCGGCGTACTGGGCCGGGCTGCCCTACGCGTATGCGGTCATCTTCCCGGCAAGCCTGCTCCTGATGCTCGGGCTCCTGCGGCTCGCCGAGCCCTCAGGCCCGGGTCGCCTGGCGGTGGTCTCCCTCCTGATGGGGCTGTGCTACCTGGGCTACGACCTGGCGGTCATCTACGTGCCGGCGACGCTCCTCGTGCTATGCTGGAGGAGGCGATTCGCGGCGGCCGTGGGGTCGGCAGCGCTCCAGCTGGCACCCCTGGCGGCGTGGCTGTACGCGCTTTCACACGGGTTGCGCCAGCCCCTCGCGAACGACAACTCCGGCATCTACGCCCGCGTGCTCTGGGGGGCGCTCCATTCGCCCGGCGCCGCCGCGTGGGGGCGGCAGGTCGCGCAGGCCGCGGGCGTCGGATGCGACATCTTCTTTGCCTCCAATTTCATCTTCATACCGGCCCTGTTCCTGCTCGCCGTGGCCCTGAATCCGCTCACCTCGAGGGTGCGCTTCCACGCGGCGGAAGTCGCGGTCCTCGCCTCGGGCCTCGCCCTGTTCGCGGTGCTCAACCTCGCGCCGGCCGAGCCGGGCGGCTGGGAGATGCGGGGCACCTGGATTTCGCGCATCTACCAACCCGTGTTTCCGGCCCTCCTGGTGTTCGTCGCGAGGTGGTGGCAGGGCCTGCCGGCGGATCCGCGCGGCCTACGGTGGCTCGCCGCGTCGGCCGTGGTGGCGACCCTCGGGTGCGACGCCCTGGTCGTGTTCGGGCCGATTCTGGGAGACCCCTTCCACGTCTCGGGCGACGCATTCTATCGTTTCTACGACCACACGGACGCGCACTTCCTCTACAGGTCCAACCTGGACAGCCTGGGGCGCAGCCCCCTCGGGTTCGCGGGAAGGGCCGCGATCCCCGGCGAGAAGGACGAATGGGACCCGCGGGTGGCGCAGCTAAGGGTGGCGGTGCGGGCCCTCGGGAACGTGAGGTCCGCGATCGCCCAGAACCAGATCGCCCTGAAGGCCGTCCAGGCGGACTTCCGGCGGGTGGGGCGCGACCTGGCCGACGCACGGCTGAAGCTCTACACAAGGCAGGTGGAACGCAGGGTGGGCGGCGGCGAGATCACCGCCGAGCAGGCGCGGCGCGAGGCCAAGACGGCCGAGGATTTCATCGGGCCCTCGCTCCGGGCCGTGCCCGACGCGCCGCCCCGTCGGCCGGACGCGGGCGAGCCGGGGTCCGCGCAGGCGCCGGACTCGATCGGCGCGGTGCAGGCCGCCATCGCGGCGGATTCGGAGGTGCTTAAGGCTACCGAGCAGGAGATCCTGTGGACGCAGGGGGAGCTGACGGCGGCGCTCTCCGAGTTGGCCAGGGCCCGCGAGGAACTTGGTCGCTCCGGCGAGCCGGGCAAGGTCCCGGCCTCCCGTTAGCCTGGGCGCAGGGGTATTACTTGCCAACCGCGGCCATTTCGGCCAATCAGGCCTCGTCCACAAACGCGGGAAGCTTCTGCTCTGGCGGCCGGTTACACGAAACCCTATGGCCGGTTGCACGCCCGGGAAGCCTTCCAATAACCGCAACCGCAACTGCCCCACCGGTAACGCCATGAAAACACTCGCCGCCTTCGCACTCGCCGCCTCGCTGGTCGCGCCCGCCCTCGTGCGGGCCGACGCGCCCGCAGCCCCCGCCGACGCAGCCGCCGGCGGCCTGCGCTTCAGCATCGGCGTCACCAAGTTCGAGAACCACGCCAACTACAGCGGGAGCTTCGCCCTCGCGGACACCTGGGGCTCCATGCTGACGGATTCGCTCCAGCAGACGGGCCACTTCATCGTTCTGGGCGAGGCGGACATGCGCGACGCGGCGATGAAGGAGCAGGATTTTGCCAAGAGCGGCCGCGTGGCGGGGGGCGACAAGGCGCCGGCGACGGGCTTCATGACGCCGGCCCAGCTGCTGATCAAGGGAGAGATCACGAACTTCCAGACCACCTCGGGCCAGCACGGGGGCGTGGCCTTCGGCGGGATCCGGGTGGGCGGCGGCGGCGACGAGGCGGAGATCAACGCCGTCGTCTACGTCGTCGACTCGACCACGGGCCAGGTCGTCGCCTCCAAGAAGGTGCTCGGCAAGGTGAAGAGCAGCGGGCTGTCGGTGGGATTCACCGACCGCAACTGGAGCGGCGACATGGGAGGCTTCAAGAAGACGAACGTCGGCACCGCGATGGAGCACGCGATCGACGACGCCGTGGCCTTCATCGTGACACAGATCCCGAGCCTGCACTGGAGCGGCAACGTGGTGCTCGTCAAGGGGACGCAGGTCTACATCAACCGCGGCACGCGCGAGGGGGTGGCCGTGGGCCAGATCTTCAAGGTGGGGACCTCGGAGGTCCTGCGCGACCCCGCGACGGGCGAGACGCTCGACGTCGCGTTCACCGAGAAGGGCCGCATCAAGGTGGACTCGGTCAAGGAAAAGATCGCCATCTGCACCGTGGTCGCGGGCGACGGGCTCGCCAACGGCATGGCGGTCTCCCCTCCCTAGGAGCGGGCGCGCTTCTTTAGCGAGCGGGCCTTCAGCATGAACGGCTCCAGGAGCCCATGCTGGGACGGCGGGAAGCGCCCCGTGACGAGCACCCCGTCCTCGCGGTGCTCCTGGGACTGGACGTGCCCGAGCGCGTGCAGCTTCGCGACGATGTCATAGCGGTCGTGCGGGACGAGCAGCTGCACCGTGCCCAGGCCGTGGGCGATCATCTCGCGGCAGCGCTCCTCGAGCGCCCCGATCCCCTCGCCGGTTCGCGCGCTCACGAGGAGCGCGTCCGGCACGCTGTGCTTGGCGGCGCGCTTCTCCAGCAGGTCGGCGAGGTCGACCTTGTTGAACACGTTGACGACCGGCCTGTCGCCGGCGCCGAGCTCCGCGAGCACGCTGAGGGTCGTGGCCCGGTGCTTCTCGAAATGGGGGCTCGTGATGTCGACGACATGGATGAGGAAGTCGGCGACCAGCACCTCCTCGAGGGTGGCCTTGAAGGCCTCCACGAGCCCGTGGGGAAGGCGCCTGATGAAGCCGACCGTGTCGGTGAGGAGCAGCTTCTGGTTGCCCGGCAGGACCAGCTGGCGGGTCGTGGGGTCGAGGGTCGCGAAGAGCTTGTTCTCGGCCAGGACCCGCGACCCGGTGAGCTGGTTCAGGAGCGAGGACTTTCCCGCGTTCGTGTAGCCCACGATCGAGGCGGTCGGCACGGGCACGCGCACCCTGCGGGTGCGCTGGACGCCGCGCTGGCGCACGACCTGCGCCAGCTCGGCCTTCAGGTGCGCAATCCGGTCGCGGACGACGCGGCGGTCCTGCTCGAGCTGCGTCTCGCCCTCGCCGCCCATCGCGCCCCTTCCGCGCTGGCGGGAAAGGTGGGTCCACGCCCGGGTCAGGCGCGGCAGCGAATACTCCATGCGCGCCAGCGCCACCTGCAGGACGGCCTCGCGGGTGTGCGCGCGGTCCGCGAACACCTCGAGGATCACCTCCTGGCGGTCGATGACCGCCATTCCCGCAAGCTCCTCCCAGTTGCGCTGTTGCGCGGGCGACAGCGCTGAGTCGAACACGATCACCTCCGCGCCGTCCTCCTTCGCGAGGCCCGCCAGCTCCTCGGCCTTTCCCTTGCCGACGAAGAGGGCGGGGGACGGGGCCCTGAGCTTCACCAGGGTGGCCCGCACGATCGAAAGGCCCAGGTTCTCGACGAGCTCCGTCAGCTCGGCCAGCAGCTCCTCACCCTCGCCCTCCGGCATCTCGGGAGTCTGGACCCCAACGAGAAACGCGCGCTGCGCCTTGGGGAGGGTCGGGAGGAAATCGGGCATTTAAAGGATTGCGGAAAAGGGCCAAGGGACATGGGCTTGGCTTGGCGTCCAGCCACACTACCACACCCCACAATGATGGCAACCTAATGCCCTCCTGCTCGATCTTAGTCGTCGACGACGAACCCGGTATCCGTGAGCTGCTGTGCCTGATGCTGGAGACCTCGGGGTACACCGTGATGGCCGCCGAGGACGGGCTCCAGGCCCCGAAAGTCCTCGCGGCCAATCCGATTGACGTGGTGATCACGGACCTGCTCATGCCCGAGCGGGACGGGCTCGAGTTCATCACGGAGGTCAGGAAGAAGTTTCCGCTGGTGAAGATCATCGCCATGTCCGGGGGCGGGCACATCGCGAGGGATTCGTACCTGAGGATCGCAAAGAACTTCGGCGCGCACGTCCTGCTGGAGAAGCCCTTCAGCCAGGCCGGCGTCCTCGAGGCGATCGAGACGGTCCTGAAGGAGCCCTAGGCGCCTGCCTGGGCCTCATTCAAGGAACAGGGCGCACACCGGCATCGACACCGGCACGGTCCCTGGGACACGGCTGAGACGGCCCGTCGCGCCGTCGACGCGGAAGGCGCACAGCGTGTCGGAGTCCTGGTGCGCGCAGACGAGCCACGCGCCGTCCGGGGAAAGCGCAAAGCTTCGCGGGCCCCTGCCGCCGCAGGGGACCACCTCCACGGGCGAAAGGTCGCCTGTCACGAGGTCCACCGCCAGGACGGCGAGACTATCCGGGCCGCGCACGGAGCCGTAGACGAATCGCCCATTGGGATGAAAGCGGATCTCTGCCGCGGTCGCGTCCCCGTGATAGCCCT
>Ga0265313_10004903_pt1 | contig 10031 bp, 4 predicted proteins | sample 4123metaG_FD_203122 | JGI IMG/M metagenome (GOLD analysis project Ga0265313, IMG submission 203122) | Rhizosphere microbial communities from Carex aquatilis grown in University of Washington, Seatle, WA, United States - 4-1-23 metaG | ecosystem: Host-associated > Plants > Roots > Rhizosphere >...
ATCGCCTCAGTATGAGCGATTTGATGGACGAATTGCGTTCGCTCGAGCAGGCGAAAGCGATTTATCCGTTGTTTGCCAAGATTCCTTTTTTGGTCAACTGCTTCAAAAACAAGACGCCATTTGGATTGAAGGACTATCTGGTCGCTTCCAAGCTGATGAGTCAGGAGCAGGTCGACGATGTGCTTGCTGAAATTCAGGCAATGCCGGCCAGAGAGCGAATCAATGTCGGAGCCCTGGCCGTGAAGAAGGGTTACATCAGCGGCAGGCAATTGGCTGTGGCCATGCAAGATCAGTCTTTCTACGGACAGAAAGACGATTCCGAAGACATGAAAAAGGTCTTGAAGCGGTCCTCCGATGACACTCAAGTGCAGGCTCTGGTCGGGCATCTGGGCAATACGGAAGCTTCCAACCTGCTGCAAAATATTGCCCAAAACCGAGATACGGGCGTACTTTCAGTCGAATATCGCGACCTGGCTTTCAAAGCTCATTACGATCTCGGAAAAATCACTCATGCCAAGGTCGGCAAAATTGAAGGAAACAAGGCGATCGTTGAGTTTTGCTCGGCATGGAAAGACGGCATTTTTGTCTTCATCAAACGGCAACCGCCGCCCGATCTGGCCAAGGACTCTTGCAAATTGTCGAAAGTGCTGGACAAATTGCTGCTCGATGCGGCACTGGCCCGCGACCACGCCGACGTCGTCATCGCCAAGCTTCCCAAGGGAATGGGTTCAGTTCTGGAGCAGCTGCCTGATGATAAAGATTTGCTCAGAGGCCCAGTCGACAATCTGATGGACCCGAAAGAAAACCAGCCGATTTCCAATCGCGAACTTGCCTACATGAACAAGATTTGGAAGGTTTGCGACGGACTGACACCTTTGCAACAATTGGTTCAAAACATTGGCGACATGGTGTGCGCGGACGCCTGCCGGGCAGTCGATTTGCTTTTGCACTTCGAGCTAATCAACGTGCCGGAAGCCGACGTCAATGTACCGCTCAACAACTTCCAGACGCTATTGCGCAAAATTACAGAGAGAATCGGAAAAGAGCGCAGCTCTGCATTCTTGCGCCTGGCGTTGCGCGACACCATCGGCTATTCCGGAAGGGCGCGAATGTATGTCATGTCATCAAGCGCGGAAGTGGGCATCGATATGGTGGCCGCCAAAGCAACAGGAACGTCGCTTTCCACTGTAGTCAAGGATTTAGAAAACTGGCAGGTGAAATACATCGAATATGTGAGCCAGGAACTGGACAGCAACGTGCTGCTCAGCATCATTCGAGAAATTCACCCCAACCCTTAAGCTGTCAAAAAGCGTAGAAAAAAGACTCTAACTACTGTACAAAGATACATCGTAACAGCCCATTCGCCTTGTACGGAGAGACCAAACATGCGCGTTTTGAATAGGCAAGGTTTTTGCCTTTCACTTTCACTGTCGCTACTTGCAACCGCCGGCATCATGCCGTCTGAAGTTCTGGCGCAAGCCGCTTTGCCCGCACAAGATCTGGTCAGGACGATTGCTCAGGCGCCTGAACGGACAGAAAAGGGCGATCGCGGCGGACGCATGTTGACTCCGCAAATGCAGTCGCCGGCCTTGCCCAGTCCGGCATTGAGAGTACGGGTAGCGGTTGCTCAAAATACGCGCACACCCAAAGATATACTGGCCAAATTGTCCAGGGACGAGAGCTTGATGGTGCGCCAGGCTGTCGCACAAAATCCGTCCACGCCCCCTGACGTCATCGATCAATTGGCGACGTCATCGGACGAAATGATTTTCGAAGCATTGTTGCGCAATTCCCGCATGCCGCAGAGTCAGACGTTGAACAAATTGACGCGGGCCGGCATTCCCAAAGTATTGGAATCAATCGGCTCCAATCCAAAAACACCGCCTGATGTGCTTCACGGGCTGGTAATGGGCCCTGTTCATACCGAATTTTTGCTGCTCTCTCTGGCCCGCAATCCGAATGCGCCACCGGATGTGGTGATGCGCCTTTGCAAAATTGGCGATCGTCTGGTGCGCACATTCTTGTCCCGCCAGCCGAATATTTCTAAAGAGGCAATTGCTATTCTGGCTCAGGACGGCGATCTCGGCGTGCGAGCATTTGTGGCGATCAATGCTTCGGCACCGCCTGGGGTGCTGGATACTCTGTCAAAAGATTCAAATTTCGTGGTCAGACAGGCGGTAGCCGGCAACGCCAATACACCGGCGGCAGCGCTCGAGAAGCTCAGCAAGGACGAGAAGGGGGAAGTAAGAGCGGCCACGGCTCTTTGCCCCAAGTGCCCGGCTGCCGTTCTCACCAGCCTGTCAAAAGACGCCGACGAAAACGTGCGCATCGCGGTCGCTTCCAATCGAGCCACGCCGACTGCGGTTTTGGCCGAATTGGCTAAGGATAAACGACCGGGCATTCGTGCTGCCGTAGCCGTCAATCCTCTAATTGGAAAAGATTCGCTTGATGTATTGTCCGGCGACACGACTATTGCCGTCGCTCAAGTAGTGTCGGCCAGACCCGATATCAGCGCCGCATCTTTTGCTAAACTGGCCAAGGACAATTCACCAATGGTGAGAACAATTCTGGCCATGAATCCTCGCCTGCCCGAGGACCTGGCCATGATTCTGGCCAAGGATGAAGTGCCCAGCGTGCGAGCTGCAATAGCTTCCAATTCCGCCATTCTGATTGCTTCTGAAGGAAGATCTACGGCCAATCTGGAGTCTACTTTTTCAAAATTAGGCCAGGACAAAGATGAGTTCGTTCGCCAGTCACTGGCCGGCAATGCCAATGCTCCCAAGCAAAGTTTGGCTTCTCTGTCGCAGGATCAATGCGCATCGGTGCTGCGCAGTTTGGCCCTCAATCCGCAGGCACCGGACAACACATTGCTGGTTCTGGCTCAATCGTCGGAGCCGGCCGTCCGTCATGAACTTCTGAATCGCGCCAATGCCGGACGTGATGTTTTGCTCAAATTAGCCGAAGACGCCGATGTCGAACTGAAGCGGCGCCTGGCCGGCAACCCGCAGGTGCCGGAGGACGTGGTGGCAAAACTTGCCCAGGATCACGATCCATCGGTGCGGGCTATCGCCGCATCGGCTGCCAGAATGAGCAAAGAATCTTTGTCCGGTCTGGTCTCGGATCAAAGCCGCTTTGTGCGCGCCAAAGTGGCCGCTAATCCAAATACCCAGGAAACAGATCTGGAAAAACTGGCAAAAGATACAGACGATCTCGTCAGGCAGTCAGTGGCCGGAAATCCCTCTGCAGCTGCCACTCTTCTTGCCACCCTCTCGGCCGACAAGCGCCCGGAGGTCAGAGAAGCTGTTGCTCTCAATCCATCGACGACGACAGAGACAATCAAACAATTGAGCGAAGATGATGAATGTTGGCTGGCGTCGCCGGATTCGAGATACAGGTAGAAACTGTTTTTATAACCAAAACACAAGCATGGAATCAAGAGAATGAAGGAAGCAGTAATAATAGATGCCGTGCGCACTCCGATCGGCAAACATATTGGTGCGCTGAAAGATGTTCGAGCAGACGATCTGGCCGCTCACGTGATTCGTGAATTGATCAAACGCAACAAAGTCGAGCCGGCTGAAATTGAAGACGTTCTTTTCGGATGCGCCAATCAAGCCGGAGAAGATAATCGCAATGTGGCGCGGATGGCCGGATTGCTTGCCGGCCTGCCGGTGGAAGTTGCCGGCGGCACGGTAAACAGATTGTGCGGATCGGGACTGATGGCGGTCAATGAAGCGTGCATGGCCATTCAATCGGGGCATGGCGATATCTATATTGCCGGCGGCGTCGAGTCTATGACCAGAGCACCATTTGTGATGGCAAAGCCAGATGCTTCCTTCCCTCGCGGCGATCAAAAATTGGTTGATACGACCTTGGGCTGGCGTTTTATCAATAAAAAACTTTCCGACATGCATCATCCTTATTCGATGGGAGAGACGGCGGAAAACGTGGCGGAAAAGTATTCCGTGTCGCGGCAAGATCAAGACGAGTTCGCGCGCCAGAGCCAGGCTAAGTATGGTGAAGCGGTGAGTAAGGGCATCTTCAAAGATGAGATCGTGCCTGTGCCTTTGCCTCTCAAAAAGGGCCAGACCGCACCTGATCTGGTCAGCGAAGACGAACATCCCAGACCGCAAACCACTATAGACGACTTGAAAAAGCTGAAAGCCGCATTTAGAGACGGCGGCTCGGTTACGGCAGGCAATGCCTCTGGTATCAATGATGGTGCCACCGCTGTTTTGATCATGTCCTTGGAGAAAGCCAAAGAATTGAAACTTACGCCAATGGCCCGCTATGTGACCTCGGCCGTTGCCGGTGTCGATCCGGCGATTATGGGCATTGGTCCGGTGCCGGCCACAAAAAAAGCATTGAGCCGGGCTGGCCTGAGTCTTGCGGAAATCGATCTCTTTGAGCTGAACGAAGCCTTTGCCGCTCAGTCTTTGGCTTGCATCCGCGAGCTCGGACTCGACCCTGCCAAAGTAAACGTCAATGGCGGCGCCATTGCTCTCGGGCATCCACTGGGCTCGAGCGGCGCCAGAATTTTGACGACGCTTTTGTACGAAATGCGCCGGCGCCAATCGCGCTATGGGCTTGCCACCATGTGTATCGGCGTAGGTCAGGGGATTGCCACAATTGTCGAGAGACTGTAGTGGCGCTGGAGCGGCTGGAGAAGATATGATCTCGTCTGAGGTTAAAAAATGCTAAGATTCCCCGGGAGTGTCAGGCAATCCCTCATCAGACGAGGGAAGACAGCTCAAAATGTGGCATTAATGAGTGAGAGGGTGCACCAGTTGGGCGGTGCGCCTGTGAGGCTCAAGTAGTAAAAAGGCTCAAAAGTAGCATGGAATCTCAGCTCAAGCGCTTTACCTTCCTTCAGTTGTCCGACGTGCATCTCGATTCACGTTTCCTTTCCGGGCGGCTGGGATTGTCGCAGAGCCAGCGCTACGAGCGCAACAATGAGATGCTCGTCTCGCTTTATCAGGCTCTGGAAGAAGCCCACAATCGCAAAGTGGACGCCGTTTTCATTCCTGGCGATTTATTCGACGCTGACACAGTCACCGGTCCGACTATCAATTATCTGATTGAGTCTTTCTCGCGTCTGGGCAATATACCGGTTGTCATTTCCCCCGGCAATCGTGACTATTATTCGTTTGCTTCGCCATACAATCACAAAGTGCTTCAAGCCAGAGGTCTGCCGCCCTGGCCTGACAATGTCATCGTCTTTCAGAGTGACGAATTCAAAACCATTAAGCACCCGCTGCGTGAGGACGCCTGTTTTATCGGTCGCGCCTTTCAGAAAAATGAAGTCGAAACGCGCCGCCTGCTCAATCGACCGGTGGCACTGAGAACCGGCGCCGCACTCAATTTCCTTGTGCACCATGGTTTTTTGGAAGGCTATGCCGGACCGGACGCGCAAATTCCCGACAAATATTCGGCGCCTTTCTCGGTTGAGGAATTGGAGTCTCAGGCTTTCACTTATTCGGCGCTCGGGCATTGCCATGAATTTGCTGAAGTTTACTCTTCGGCCGGTAAACTGATTGGCGCATATGGAGGCTCTTTTGTCGGGCGCAGCTTCGAGGAAGCCGGGCCGCGTCTGGCCCTTTTCGGCACTGTGATAGTTGGACCCAGCCGGGTTCCGGAGTGCAGCGTTGAGCCTTATGAATTCGACAATCGCCGCATCTATGTCGCCGGTGCCGATGTTTCAGGACTGGCTGAAGATGTAATGGCTCAGGAGCTTGCCCTGGCCATTGAGGACCAGGGTGCCAGGCAGGGCGAAGACATAGTCTACCTGCACATGGAAGGCAGCTATCCGCCCGAAGCGGATAAATCGGCGGTAGTTGAACGTTTTCGCGACAATTATTTTCACGTGCGGGTGGCCGATCACACGCGGCCCGACTATCTCTCAGAACGCTTCGATGAAAGGACCACCGAAGGAAAGTTTATCGAGGCGATGCTTGAGTACAAGCGCCGCGTCGAAAAAGGCCGCGCCGAAGCGGGAATACTGGATTCTCAGAGTGCCGCACCGGATTCGGTATCAGGAGGTGCAGCTGAGGACGCACTTTATTATGGTTTGGATGCCCTGAGGCGGCAGAAGGTAGACATACGAAATGTGGATTGAACGCATCGAGCTGGCCGGCTTCGGTAGCGTTGTCGGCGAACAAATTGATTTCTCGAGCAGCAAACTCAATTTGCTGGTCGAGGCCAATGAGTTCGGTAAGTCCACGATGGCTACCGCCGTATGGGCTGCCCTTTTCGATTTTCCGGAAGGGCATGTGGCAGGCAATTCGCAGGGCGCTCAAAACGCCCAGAATCGCGAGTCGATGAGACCGCGTGCCGGTTCGCATCTGCCCTTTAAGGTCTCAATCTGGACGTCGGTTGCAGAGCGTCAGCTCAAAATTGTCCGTGATTTTGCCGCTAAGACCGTCCAGGTCCAGGAGCTGAAGCCTACGCAGAGGGATGTCACCTCTGAATTTCTCGGGCCAAACGGCGAAGACGAGGTCGGCTTCAAACTGACGGGCATGACGCGCGAGCTTTTCCGCAGCACCTGTTTTGTCGGTCAGCGAGAATTGGACGAGCACACTATCGGCGGTGCCGAAGACTTTGCCTCCATATTTCAGGGAATTGCCGATTCATCCAATTCAAAGCACACCGCCCACGGTGCGATTTCTTCTCTGGAAACCGCTCTCAATCACTACCCTCATCGCGGGCAGAGGCTGAAAGTCGATCAAGTAATTCACGAATTGGAAATCGAACACAAAGAACTAAGAGAAAAGTTGGCGGCCCTGGAAGTTGAGCGCCAAAATCTCTATCAAGGTCTTTATCGACTCAACGAATTGGGCGACGAGGGACCCTCCGCTTTTAGCCAGACCGAAATCGAGGTTCCGCCGGAGACGGATACAGAGACTCTTGCCCTGGTCGAGGAACTCAAGGATCTGGATGCATCCATCGCTCGGGCCAGACAAATTGAAGGCAAAATTGCCGAAATTCAAGTGCAGATTGACAGAATCGCGCCGCCCGATCCGTCCATAGCCAATCTCGAAACCAGAGTGCGCGAGAATTGGACCAAGCGCGATTCACTGTACGCCGAGCACGAAAGACTGAAAGCTGATCCAGGCGGCGGCAGTACGGAAGTCGATACACTGGAAGCCGAATTTCAAAAAAAATGGAGGGGATTGAGCGAGTTTACCAGCCAGGACGCGCAAGCTCTCTCGCTTCTGGTTATGCGCTTGAGCGATCTGGGCCGCGATCTCAATAATCTCAGCTCACAAAAACAAGACGAAGTAGACAGATTGACCGGCAGTCAAGTCGATCTGGCCAAATACGAATCGACTAAAAGTGCCTTGTCCGCACTGGATCCCAAAGACGCAGGCGATGTGCGTTCTTATCACGCGCTGATGACCGCTGCAAAAGATCAAATATTAGAGTGTGAACAAACAGTAGTGAAGCACCGCGCTTCTATTCTCGAAATTGAGATGCAGCGCCAGAATATGCGCAGCAAAGATTTGATGATTGGTGGCGGAGCGGCCCTCGGTTTTATACTGTTTGCCATCGGTGCCTTTGTGACGCGCGAAATGGTGGCTGCGCTTCTGGCCCTTGGTTTGATGGCGTTGGCTGCCGGTGCTGCCGCTGGATTTTTCCTTTTACGCTGGATGAAGCCGGAATACTACAAAAAACGCGACGCGGAAAAACTGGAAGCAGACCTGGAAAAAAGCACCGCGCTGGCCCAGCAGTTGCACAGCAAAATAGGCTCATTGGAAGTAAAACTGGAGTCGATCGCCAGAAAGGCAGGCGTGTCAGGAGCGGCGCTTCTGGTGGCAATGATCGAGGAGAAATCCCAAAGCGAGCCCAAACTGAAAACGATGGACACCCTGGCATCTGAAATTGCCGCCAAAGAAAGCCAGAGAGAACGTGCGCTTGACGAATTGGGCATGTTCTTCAAGAAAGCCGGTATTCCAGCTGGTGAAATCTCTCTGGAAAGAGCCAAGCGCCTCAGTGAGGATGTGGCTCAAGCTGTGGAAGAAGGCCGCTCGATTCAGACGGCCACCTGGCAGCAACGTCAGATGCTGCAACAGATTGGCACCATGCAGGGAGAGATTGAAGAAATCGAGCGAAGCCTGGGCTTGCTTTTCACTGATGCCGGTGTTGAAGATGAAATACTCGAGGATTGTTTTCAAACTTTCGTCAGTAAAATGGATGCGCATTACAGCGCGCAACGTCTGATCGGGCAAATCGACCGCCTTGCCGATGATCTGCTTTCTGGTTCGGCTTTCTCCGACGTGACGAGCTATACCGCACATCTCGAGCAGCGCGGCAATGACCTCAAGACTCGTATCAGCGCTCAATCAACCGTCAAACTCACTAATGTTCCTAGCAAAGGCGGATCAGGCTCGTCAGAAAGAAATGATTTGCTTGTAAAAGTAAGAGTGGCCGCCAAGAGCCTTGATGACAACTATTTACCGGTTCTCGATCAAATTGAGAATGTGGCCAGAGAGCTGTCCAATGCCAGGCGCTCGAAACTCTCACTTGAATTGGCGCGCAATACCTTGAAAAAATTGTCCGGTGAAACCTATGAGAATTGGTCGCAAAAACTCAATACAATCGCCGCAGAGCTTTTAGGCAAGCTCGATCTGGAGTTTGAGTCTTTGCAGTTTACCAATGATCTGAATTTGCTATTGAAGCGCCGCGGCGATGCCGACACGATCGATTCTTCTAAATTCAAAGAACGCATGTCGGTTGGCACGCGCGAACAATTGCACTGGCTGGCACGAGTGGTAATCTCGCGTTTCTTGTCCAAGCAAAACCCCCTGCCTATTGTTCTTGATGAGCCTTTTAGCGAATCCGACGATGAGCGTTTCTTGCGAATTATGCAATTTGTGGTTGACGTTTTGACTCGAGACCATCAAGTAATTATTTTCAGTTGCCACCGCCAACGCCACCAGTGGTTGGCAGAACAATTGAGCGCCGCTCAGAAGGAACGTTTGCTATTTTGCCATCGCGATAAAGCCGGCGTCGCCGCCTTGTAGGAGCGTCGCCCCGAGAACAGGAACGCCATCCGTGTGTTCTTAATGCAGCAAGCCGCGCGAGCGAGCTTCTTTAGCCAGAGCTTTGGTTTTACTCAAGGCTTCCTTCTGCACCGCTGTAGTCCAGACATCGGCCGGATTTCCGCCTTGTTTTGCTTTCCAGGCAATATAGGAGAGTGACGCAGTTTCCGGATCCGAGCCCATAGCCAGCTCCTGGAATACTCCAGCCTGCCACGAGTCGGGCGGATAGGCCTCCGACTTGCCTCTTAGGGTTTCGACATCGTCCACCTGGTCGTACTGAGGTCCTTTTGCTTCTTCGGCCTCTTCCTCCATATCCAATTGCTCTTGCCTTTCGGTACTGTTGCCAGCCATCAAACGTTCCAGAGTCGGATTTTTGTCTGTCGACTCGTAGTCGGTCAAAACAAGCTTGCCGGAGGTCAAGCTCTGTCCATATTGGAATCCGCCCTCGGTGCCGGGATCGCGCACCTGAACGCCGGCCTTGTCGAGCTTTGCTTTGAACTGAGGCCAGAGCGTTTCATCGAAATCAGGCGTGACAAGCTCTTGCACATAAGCGAGCACATCACGCCCGCTGGCATCAGTCAGTTCCCAGTGTTTGCCGCCAAACAGAATTTTGGCGTCAAAGGGGCGTTTGCCCCAACTATCGTTCCAGCCACCTTCATAGTTGGCTGCCAGTTTGAGTGCTCCTCCATTAGGCAAACCTTCTTGCGGAGCCAGTTCTATAACGTATGCATCGTTGCCGCGATCGATAAACCGGGCTACCTTTAATTTGGCAAGTTTTGAGGAAGAAAGCGCTTCCCGGAAGAAGCCTTCACCCGAATCTTTCAGGTGCTGGCTTACAGTCTTAAGCTTGCCGACCATTTCCGGCGTCCATTCACCGTCAAACCACTTTTGCTGTTCTTCTTTGGTTAGTGTCTGGTTGTCGCGCAACTCCAATTTGCTGATGTCGTAAGCGGGACCGGTGATGCCCAACTTCTTAGGTGCTGATTCTCCCTT
>Ga0265313_10004904_pt1 | contig 10029 bp, 8 predicted proteins | sample 4123metaG_FD_203122 | JGI IMG/M metagenome (GOLD analysis project Ga0265313, IMG submission 203122) | Rhizosphere microbial communities from Carex aquatilis grown in University of Washington, Seatle, WA, United States - 4-1-23 metaG | ecosystem: Host-associated > Plants > Roots > Rhizosphere >...
CCACAACGCCGATGTCGCGCTCGGGCGAGTGCTGAATATCGGGGCCTTCGACCTCGATCGCGCGCTCGCCCGTGATGAAGACTTCCTCGAACCCGCGCGCCCGTTCGAATGGGCAGGCCTCTACACCCTGCCGGCGGGGGAATACGAACTCCAGCAGCGGTCCTCCGCCGAACCGGCCGCAGACGCCCACGCGCATGACCACGGGCACGCCCATGACCACGAGCACGAGTCGAACGACCACGGCGCCGCTCACCCGCACGGCCAGCTGCGGATGGTCGACCTGCTGCTGCTGCCGTCCGCCGCGGAGGCGGCGCCGGACGAGCCCGGTGGCGGGTCCGACGCGTCGCGTATCGATGCGCTGATCGAGGACGCGACGCGACGCTTCGATGGCGATGCGGTGCTGCTCGGTCCGCACGCCGCGCTGCCGCCGCAGGTCTTAGGCAGGCTCGAGCTGGACCATGCCCGGCACGTGCGCCTGCACCTGCCGCGCGCTGGCTCGTGGGTGCTGTTCTGTGAGCACGCGCCGGCGGAATTCGGGGGGCTGCTCCCCGGTCTGCGCCCGGAGCATGAACGCAGCTTCGGTTCGCACCACCACGATGCGGAAATCGGCTCTATCGGCCTTACCGATTCGCGTCCACTCGATCCCGGCAAGGTCAACGACTGGCTTTCCTACCTGCTGCAGAGCCGTGGTCAGGACATCCTGCGCATGAAGGGCGTGCTGAATTTCGCCGGTGAGGCGCGCCGCTACGTGTTTCACGGCGTGCACATGGTGTTCGACGGCCGGCTCGAGCGGGAATGGCCGCCACTCTCGGCACGCTGCAGCCGGCTGGTCTTCATCGGCCGCGGGCTCGAACGCGCCGAATTCGAGGCCGGATTCGAATCCTGCATCGCATGACGGCGCCGGCCGGCGTACTGCGGCTGCGCGCGCGGATCGAACTCGCGGATTTTCCAGTCGATGCCGCCTGGTCTGCCGACGGCGGTGCACTCGTGATCGCCGGTGGCGAGGGCGCAGTCCTGCTCGCCGACACGGGTGCGGCACCGGCTGCACGACAGATCGGCGCGCACCGCGGCGGCGCGCTGGCGGTCGCCTGGCAGCGCGCGGGCCGGCTGTTTGCCTCGTCCGGCCAGGACGGTACGGTGCTGCTATGGGACGCGCGCGCGCCTGCGCCGCGGCCGATCCATGAAGGCAAGGCGTGGTGCGACCGGCTCGGCTTTGCCGATCATGGCCGGCTGCTGGCAGCCGCTGCCGGGCGGGTGCTGCATGTGTTCGATGCCGCCGGCGCGACGCTGCACGCCCTCGCGGGCCATACCGGCGTGATTGCCGCACTCGCGTGGCGTCCGAAATCGAGTGAGATCGCCGTGGCCGGCAATGGCGGTGCCCGGCTGCACCGGCTCGAGGCGGAACCTGCAGTGCGAGACTACCCTGCCGCCGGCGCCTGCCTCACTGCAGGCTGGAACGCGGACGGGCGACTGCTGGCGGCCGGCATGCAGGACGGCCGCGTGCAGCTGTGGAATGTCGCTACCGGCCAGCCGTCGCAGCTCACTGGCCATGGCGGGCGGATCATCGCGGCCGACTGGAGCACGAACGGTCGTTACCTGGCCACGGCGGCGGGCGAGGAATTGATTGCCTGGGACTTCAGCGCCCGCGGCGCCCAGGGCATCGAGCCCATAGCACTGGGCGCGCATTCGGAACGGCTGAGTGCGCTCGCATTCAGGCCTGGGACTTCCATGCTGGTTTCGGCTGCGCGTGACCGCCGGCTGCTGCTGTGGCGCGTGGCGAGCGCGGCACAGCCGGCCGATGCGCACCTGCTGCGCGAGGACTGCACGCTGCTGCGCTTCTCGCGCGATGGCAGGCAGCTCGCGGTCGGCGACGCTGCCGGAGGGCTGTCGCTGTACGAGTGCGGCTGAGCGGCGTTCAGCTGCCGGGGGAGCCGAACTCCATTGCCGGGCGCGCGGCGTGCCCGCTGCGCGCGACACCCATCACGCTCGCATAGCTCGCGAGCTGCATCTGCATCGCATGCGTCCAGGTGAAGCGCTGCAGCGCGCGCTCGCGCGCCGCGGTTCCGAGCGCCTCGGGACCCCGATCGTAGAGGCGACGCACCGCAGCGGCGAGGCTGATGGGATCGTCCAGCTCGGCCAACTCCCCGACGCGCTCGTCGACCAGCTCCGGGATGGAACCCGCACGCACGCCAACGACCGGACGGCCGCAGGCCATCGCCTCGGCGATCACGAAGCCAAAGGTTTCGTTGCTGCCGGCATGCAGCAGCGCATCGGCCGAGGCGAGCCACTGCGCGAGCTCGACGCTGTCGCGCCGGTACGGCAGCACCGTCACGTTGTGGCTCGGCTGTGCGCTGCGCCCGCCGCCCACCAGCAGCAGGTGGTAGGGCTTGCCGAGCAGCGCCATCGCGCGGCACAGCACTGGGATGTTCTTCTCCTCGGAAAACCGGCCCGCATAGATGAGCAGGCGCGCGTCGTCCGGAAGTTCCAGCGTGCGGCGCAGGTCGAGCGTGCGGCGCTCCGGCGAGAAGATCTCCGTGTCGACGCCGAGCGGCTGCAGCGTCGCGCGCGCGAGACCGATGCGTTGCAGATAGCCGCACATCATCCGGCTCGGGGTCAGCACCAGGTCGAAACGGCCGTAGACGGCGCACAGGTAGCGCGTCATCGCCCGCTCGACACCACCGCCGAAACGCCGGCCGAGCGTATTGGCGAGGTCCGAATGGAAAAACCCGACGGTCGGGATGCCGCGCCGTCGCGCGACGGTCCACGTGCACCAGGCCGGTTGGAACGGGTCACCGGCTTCGATCAGGTCCGGCTCGAGCGCCGAGAGCATCGATGTCCAGGCGCGCAGCGACAGCGGCAGCCGGTAGTTGAACGTGCCAGGCAGCCGCAGCCCCGCGAGCGTGCTGACACCACCGGGCACCAGCTCGGTGCGCGGACCGGGTACCAGGATCGAGTGACGGTGCGCGCTGTTGGCCTTGAGCCACGCATGCTTGGCCGTCAGATACCGCTTCACCCCGCCGCTGGTCGGCGAGAAGAACAGGGTCGTATCAACTACATGCATGCTGTACCCCGGAGGCGATACAGCATTGCATCGTCATGTCATTTTGGTGTCAAGCGCGGCGTCCGGTGGGCTGCTCGACTGTCGCGGCGCGCGGCAGGTGCACGCGGTAGCGCGTGAACTGCCCGCGCTTGGTGGCGACCTGGATGCGGCCTCCCAGGCGCTGCACGTGCTCGCGCACGATCTGCATCCCCTGGCCTCGGTGCACGTTATCCTTCGCCGTGGTGAGGCCGGGCTGGAAGATCAGGCTGACCAGTCGCGAGGGGCCCAGGGCCTCAAGGGTGTCTGCGTCGAGGATTCCCTGGCTGACCGCGGTCTGTGCGATGCGCTCTGCATCCAGGCCCTGCCCGTCGTCCTGCATATTGAGTTCGAAGCCGTGCTCGCCCCGGTCGAGGAACTCGATCACCAGCGTGCCCAGCTCGGGCTTGCCGTGCGCCACCCGCTGGTCAGGCGTCTCGATACCGTGCTCGATCGCGTTGCGCAGCAGCTGGCCCAGAGCGTCGAACAGCACGCTGATCCACTGCTCGGGAATATCTTCCAGGCCCATCGTCACGAGCGCGACGTGCTTATCCTGCTGGAGCGCGAACTTTTCAGCCAGCTGCGTCAGCGCGGCGGCAAGCTTTGGTTGCGCGCGGCGTTGGCTGGCCTCGAGTTCAGCGGCATTGCGCTCGTCCTCCTCAAGCGGTACGTGGACCGCCGCACAGTCGGCGGCAATCGTAATGTGGCTGCACAGCTCTTCGAGCACGACCATTGCCGGCAGCAGGTCGTTGCCGCTGAGGGGCTCTCGGCGCTCGACTGATCGCAGCGCGCTCTGCGCCTGCTCGAGTCGCAGGCTTACGGTCGGCAGGTGCAGGCCGACGAGCGCATCCGCGAGCGTACCGAGTTCGGCCAGCAGATCCTCGATCTTGCCGCGAAAGGCGCTGCTCTCACGGGTCGGGGAGCGCAGTCGCTGGCGGATCCGCTCGACGGTCTCGAGGGCGCGCGTCATACCGGTGCCGAGCGCGGCGGGCTCAGCCAGTAGCAGCGAGCGATACAGGTCGCGCTGGTCGCGCAGCGTCTCGAGCTCGAGTCGCAGGCTCGGATCGAGCGCCTGGATTGCCGTATCGTTCATGCGCCAACCGCCGCGGCCATCGGCAGCTCCGCCACCGCGGTGAGCCCTTCCATGGCCGTCGTGATTGCCGCGCTGGCCGAAACGGCGTCGGGGAAGCGTGCTTCGCGCTCGCGCGCCATCATCCGGTCGAGCAATGGTTCGAGCGCGGCGCACGCCGGGGGGAGAGCCAAGCGCTGCCCGGAAATGTGCTGCTCCATGACCTCGACCGCGCTGTTGCCCAGGTAGGGCTTGCTGCCGGTGAGCATCTCGTACAGGAGCACTCCGAGGCTGTAGAGGTCGCTGCGGGCATCGAGGGGCAAGCCTCTGGCCTGTTCCGGGCTCATGTAGTAGGGCGAGCCGCGCAGCACGCCGACCGCCGTATTCTGCATCGCCCCGTCGAGGTGCTTGGCCAGCCCGAAGTCTATGAGCACGACCGAGCTGTCCTCGCGCAGCATCACATTCGGCGGTTTGAGGTCCCGATGCACGAGCCCGGCGCCGTGCACGACCTCGAGAGCGCCGCAGATGCGTAGCGCGAATTCGAGGCTCTCGAGCGTCGTGATCGGCTGCAGCAGCCGGGTCTTGAGATCGCCGCAGGGGAAATACTCCATCGCCAGGAACTCGCGCCCGTCGTGGAATCCGTAGTCGTAGATGCTGACCACGGACGGATGGTTCAGCGCGGAAATCGCAGCGTACTCACGCGCAAATTCCTGCGCGTCGTCGCCAGCCTCGAGCCCCGGCTTGCTGATCTTGAGCGCCACGTTGTGGCCCAGGCTGACACTGTGCGCGAGGTAGACGACCGCGCGAGCGGACTCGCCGAGCTTGTGCAGGATCGAGTACTGCGGCAGGTCCAGGTGGGACGGGTCGATGCGCCGCCGCGCGCTGCCGGCCGGCCGCGCACGCGGCACGCTGCGCCGACGCGGCGGGTTCAGACTCAGGCGCAGCGACGTGGCCAGGCGCTGGGCATTGAGTAGACTGCGCGGCAGGTAGTCGATGGCGCCGATGCGGATCGCTCGCACCGCACTCAGCTCATTGCCACCGGATGCGACGATCACGATCGGCGGCATTCGCAGGTGGCGCTGCGTGCCGCGCAGCACGTCGAGACCGGCACCGGCGTCCTCGCTCCCGTCGCCGCAGTTCGCTCCGAGTACGATCAGGTCCAGACCGCGCAGTTCGCCGTTCGGGCTCTGCTGGCGCGCCTCGAACTGCGCGATGTCACTGTCTTCGACCCTGCCGTCCGGCCAGAGTATCTCGATATGGTGCCGCAGCCATGCGCGCAGCTCGCGATCGGCCTCCACGATGAGGATGTGCGGTTTCATGGCGTCAGCTGCTGCAGGCGCGCGGACAGCTCGGCAACGGATTTCTCGCTGACGCGATAGTCTGTGCAGGCCTTGAGCCAGCGGCGCGCGGCTGCCAGGTCTCCCGTGTTCAGGGCCTGGCGTGTCTGCGCGATCAGTGCCTCGCCAAGCGCGAGCGCCGTGGCGCCCACTTCAGTGTCCTGGGGCGAGAGCGCCTGCGCGGTCTGCACGTAGAACAGCGCGCTGTCGCCAGCCGGTTCGAGCAGCTCGTGGCTTTGGAGGCGCGCGCGGGCGAGTTCCAGGAACGGTCCGGCGGCCAGCTCCGCCCGTACCGGAGGCAGTGCGTCGAGCGGTGCAATCATCGCCGCCGTGCGCGTGGCCGCGTCGGACGCGAGTGGATCGGCGCCGGGGCCGAGGACTGGAGGTGCCACCGGAGGCGGCCGGGTAGGTAGCGCGGGGGCCGTGAGCGCGGGGGCCGTGAGCGCGGGGGCCGTGAGCGCGGCCACAGGAATCGCGGCGCCGGGCCCCACGGCTCCCGCGTGCAGCTGCCACCAGCCGAGCCCGAGCAGCGCCACGGGCACCAGCGCACCTGTGGCGGCGATGCGCAACCGGTGTGGCGCGCGTGCCGAATCCGCTGGCGCAGCGCCCGATGCCGCAGGCTCCCCTGCTTCGCCGGATTCGAGGTGGCGACGCGCAGCGTCTATGAACAGCTGCATGCGCTGAGCCGAGGCAGGCTTGTGTGCGAATCGAAACAGCGTGCCATCAACCAGACGGCTCGCGAACGCCGCCTGCAGCGTCGCAGTGCCGGCCAGGATCAGCAGCAGCTGCGGAAACTGCGCGTGGATGCGCTCGATGAAACCTGCGAGCGGCTGCGGCGCGCAGCCGGCATCGATGATTGCGATCGCGGCCCCGTTGGCCACGAGCTGGTCGACGAAGCGATCGGCCGTGGGAGAAGTGATCACCACATCGTGCCCGGATCCTGCGCGTGCAATGGCGTCCAGAAGTTCCGGATCATCGGCGATCGCGACGATCGTCACGGCGCCTGCGACCAGGCCGGCGAAGCCACGGTGCGTGCGTCCCGCGGCGGGCTCCGCAGGCGTGCCGGGACCGGCAGGGACGGGGGGTCGGGACATCGCTCTTTCGGCCTCCGGGCGTGGTCCGGCACAATGACGGCTGATCCCGCGGACTCTATGCCGTCTGTCTGCGCGGACAATCCTCGGCTTGGCTGCCTTCGCCGGAAGTGTGACGGCGGTGGGCAGGCCGAGAGCGAATCTGTGACGTACCTCACCTGCCAGGAGTTGGCCATGCTGCGCTTGCGCGCCGCCGAAGCGGCGGACGTTCCGGTCATCCACCAGCTGATCGGGGAGCTCGCGGATTTCGAGCAGTTGCGACACCAGATGCGCGGCGATCCGGAGGACCTGCGCCGGCACCTGTTTGGCGAGCCGCGCTATGCCGAAGCGCTGCTGGCGGAATGGAACGGCCAGATCGGCGGGTTCGCGCTGTACTGCTTCAATTACTCGACATTTCTGTGCCGGCCGGGACTGTACCTCGAGGACCTGTTCGTTCGCCCGGCGCTGCGTGGCCGGGGCATAGGTGCGTCACTGCTGCGCGCCGTCGAACAGCGGGCCATCGAGCGCGGCTGCGGCCGCCTGGAATGGGCGGTGCTGGACTGGAACCACGCGGCGATCGAGTTCTACCGCCGCTTCGGCGCGCGGCCGCACGAGGGTTGGACCGTCTTCCGCAAGGAACTCGAGGCACGCTAGGCGCGCTATCATCCGCCTCCCATGCCCCACGTGCGCTTCACCGAACCCGATGGCCGCGAAGTCGAACTGGAGCTGCCCTCCGGCCAGACCGTAATGCGCGGCGCAATGGATGCGGGAATCGTGGGGCTCGAGGCCCAATGCGGTGGCAACTGCGCCTGCGCGACCTGCCACTGCTACGTGGCCGCAGAATGGCTGGGCAGGCTCAAGCCGCCGTCAGAGGATGAGCGTTTCATGCTCGGCAACGTCGCCGCTGAACGACGTCCCAACAGCCGCTTGTGCTGCCAGATCGTGCTCGAGCCCGCGCTTGATGGGCTCCGCGTGCAGTTTCCCGATCGACAGAGTTGAGGCGGCAGGGTTGCTGCGGTTGCAGCACAATCACTGCGGGCGCAGCATGAACTGCGTGCCGCGGTAGCTGAGCTCGACGCCGTCACGGTCGATGGCGATGACCCGAGCGCCTTCCGGCAGCATGTCGCCCTCGTGCGCCTTGTGCATGTTGATCAAGGCGTACCGATCTGCCGGCCGTTCCGCATAGACGTGCAGGTCGAGCCGCAGTGCGGGCACGTTGCCGCCCAGTTCGCTCAACGCCGGCAGCTCCGCTTCCGATCGCGACGCTGCCGGAGGCGCCAGCGCCGGTTGCTCGTCAGCCGGATTGGCTTCCGGTGTCGCGTCGCCCGCGCTGCCAGGCGCGAGTATAGCGGCCGCCGGCACGGCAATCGGCAGCACTGCCGGGGTTGCCGGGGCCGCGGTGACACCCGCCGCGAATGGCGCCGGAACGACGCCGACCGCCGGCGTCTGCGGTGCTGCTGCTGCTGTTGCTGCAGCGCCGGCGCCAGGCGGAGCCGGCGCGCCTGGCACCGCGGGCGATTCGGGGGCGGGCCGTGGCCGCAGTGCCGTACCGAGCACTACAACGATATTTGCGATCAGCAGGATGCCGATCAGTACGCTCCAGGTCGGCCAGCGCCGACGCGGCGCCGTAACGCGCAATTCGAGCAGCGTGGGTCCGCTCTGTCGCTGACGCTCCGCCTCCGCCTTTTTCAACGCGTCGAGGATGAAGGACATCAGTTGCCTCGCGTGGACGCCTGGGCCGGGCGCGGTTGTAGCACGGGCGAATCAGGTGACGCGAGTGCGGCGTCCAGTGCCACCTGGGTTTCCATGCCAGCGACCCCATCCACTGCCAGGTGCTTGGCTCGCTGAAAGTCCTCGACCAGGCGCAGCAGTCCGGCGTCGAAGGCGTCGCCGGCACCGGACGCGTCTTCGCTGCCGCTCCAGCGCGCGAGCTGCGTGCGCAGCTGCTGCACGGGAGCGCCGTGCATGCCGACTGTCAGCGCGCGTATACCCCCCTTTGTGCCTGGTCGCCACAGCAGCACGAAGTCTCCGTACCAGTAGCGGTCGAGTTCCACGATACCGACGTCCGCGTCCTGCTCCCCGATCCGCAGCTGTGCCGATTGCGGCCCAAGCGCGCGCAGCACGACCTGGAATGGCGCGCCGGCGTCGTCGGTCAGCATCAGGATCGCGGGGCGATTGAGCAGGCGCAGCTGCGCCAGAGAGCCGCGTTGCAGCAGACATTGCAGTCCCTGCGCCAGTGCCTGGCTGCAGCCGTCGATCCGGCCTGGCACGTAGCGCGCGTTCCATAGCGCGAACAGCGCGCCGAAAGCTGTGTCGGAATCGCCATGCTTCGCGTCCGCGGCGATCAGCTGCGCGAGCGTCGGAGCGGCCGACCCGGCAGTCGCGGTAGCAGTTCCGGGCGCCGTGGCGGCGGGGACCGCCGCTGCGAACGCGGCATTGCCGGGTGCCCCGGCTCCCGCATCAGCCATTCGGGCCAGGGGTGCGAGTCCAGTGGGTACGATGGCTGCGCCGGCAGCGTGTCCGGGCGACGACGACCCGGCCACGCGTGCCGCGGCCCCTGGGGCGGGCGCTGCGACCGGCCACAGCAGCCGCGCGCCGCCGGCCAGCATCGCGACGGCCAGCGCCGTGGCCAGCCAGGGCTGCCATGGCGCGCGCAATTCCTGACCGAATACTTCGGCGCCGGCGCGGCGCACGAGCTGCAGCGGCACCTGGTGCAGGTCCTCGCTATAGGCGCCGAGCAGCGCGCGATCGCAGATCACGTTGATCACACGCGGGATACCGCCGGCAATCCGGTGGACTTCCCGCAGCGCTCCGGGCGTGAACAGGTCGGTGGTCGCGCCGGCGACACGCAGCCGATGACGCACATACGCCACGGTCTCGTCACGCGAGAGCGGATCGAGGTGATAACGGCCCGTGATGCGTTGTGCGAGCTGCCGCAGCTCCTGGCGTGCGAGCAGCACGCGCAGCTCCGGCTGGCCGATCAATATGATCTGCAGCAGCTTGGCGGTCTCGGTCTCCAGGTTGGTCAGCAGCCGCACCTGTTCCAGTACCTCGGTGCGGAGGTTCTGTGCCTCATCGACGATCAGCACCACGCGCCGTCCGGCCGCGTGGGCGCGCAACAGGTAACGGTTGAGCGGGTCGACGAGGTCCTTGGTGTCCTCGCCCGGCTCATGGGCGAGCCCGACACCGAGTTCCTCGCATAGCGTGCGCAGGAACTCGGTGGCGGAGAGGCGCGGGTTGAGGATCAGCGCGATCTCGGCATCCTTCGGCGCCTGTGCCAGGAGCGTCCGGATGGTCGTGGTCTTGCCGGTCCCGACCTCGCCGGTCAGCTGGATGAAGCCGCCGGCCTCGTTGATGCCATAAAGCAGGTGCGCCAGAGCATCCGCGTGCCTGGTACTCAGGTACAGGTAGCGCGGATCGGGCGTGATCGAGAACGGCTTTTCCGCCAGCCCGAAGAACGTCAGGTACATGCTGCTC
>Ga0265313_10004906_pt1 | contig 10029 bp, 11 predicted proteins | sample 4123metaG_FD_203122 | JGI IMG/M metagenome (GOLD analysis project Ga0265313, IMG submission 203122) | Rhizosphere microbial communities from Carex aquatilis grown in University of Washington, Seatle, WA, United States - 4-1-23 metaG | ecosystem: Host-associated > Plants > Roots > Rhizosphere >...
GCGCCGTGCTCGCGCACCAATTTTGCAATTGCCTTCAAATCGTTGATCACACCAGTTGAAGTCTCGTTGTGGGTAACAGTGACGACTTTGATTTTCTTGTCCGCGTCTTTCTTCAGCTTGTCGGCCAGCAAAACCAGGTCTACAGGCTGTCCCGCTTCGGAAATGACCCGCTCAACTTTGGCCCCATAAGCTTCGGCAATCTTCGCCCAGCGTTCGCCGAAGACCCCTACAATCAAAGAAAGAACATTGTCCCCGCTATTGACCGTGTTGGCGATCGCCGCTTCCATGGCGCCTGTGCCGGAGGATGTGATCACAAAGGGATCCTTTTCGGTTTCGCCCAGCCACTTCAAATCATCGACAGCACCACGCAAGAGCTTGGAGAACTCCTGGGTTCTGTGACCAATCGGATGTCTGGCTACGGCTTCTAAAACCCTGTCCGGTACAGGAGTAGGGCCCGGGATCATCAAAAACTCGCGTGCATGCATCAGGCACACCTCAAACAATGGGAGACGGCGCGGCTATTTTTTCTTGGATGAAGAACGCGCTTTGCGCTTTCCGTCCTTTGCCGGTTCAATAATCTCAAATTGTTCGCCGCTTAAGGGCCCTTTGTAAACTTCGACTTTTTCGATCGCATCGTTTTTGACCGTCACGAGCGCCTGCTGCACTTCCGGAAAGCAATCAGACCAGGTTTTGCATTTGACATAGTCACAATTGAAATAGCCGATTGTCTGAATATTACCGTCTTTAGGACGCTCGTCAGGGCGGCAATTGGCGCCCTGCCAGTTAATCTTGTCACCGAGCTTGTAGCTCTTGTTTTCCAGGCAACCAACCCGAAAGCCGACGCCCGAAGTCACCTTTTCGTTGCAAAAAGGGCAATGGAGGTCGGCATAAACGGTGTTGTAGGTCAAGCGGAAACCAGCTCTAGCGAACTTTTGCGCGGCTGCCTTCCGAACTCAAAGTGGAGTTCAAGAAGTTGTCCCCGATTGCTTTTTCAGCTTTCTTGATAAAGCTGGCTTGCTGCAATCTTTGTTCAGCAATTTGTGCGGCCGCCTCTTGAGGAAGCACGCCTTCGCTTTCGGAGCGGCTGAGAATCAAATCAATGGTCTCGTAGATCCTGCCTACTTTATTGAGAACCAGCTCTTTGTTGTAGCCGTCGATTTCGGCAGCGACATTGATCAAGCCGCCGGCATTGATGGCATAGTCAGGGCAGTAGATAATGCCTTTGTCGGCGAGCGTCTTGCCGTCATTGTCATTTTCCAACTGATTGTTGGCGGAGCCGGCCACGATTTTGCACTTCAATTGCGGGATGGTGCGCTCATTCAAAATGGCACCCAGAGCGCAAGGAGCGAAGATGTCGCAATCGACTGCATAGATTTGATCGGGAGTGACGACAGTGGCATCGAATTCTTGAACAACCTTTTCGACTTGATTCGGGTAGATATCGGTGATGATCAGTTTTGCACCGGCAGCCGAAAGATAGCTGCAGAGGTGATAGCCGACATTGCCGACGCCCTGGACTGCGACTTTGACGCCTTCCAGCTTCTCACCGAGACCGGCATGCTTGAGAGCAGCCTTGATGCCCTGGAAGCAGCCATAAGCGGTCATTACGGAAGGATCTCCGGAGCCCCCTTCGTTGCTTCCGCCCACGGCGTGCTTGGTGAAGTTACGGATATAGTCGATGTCTTTGACCGACATGCCGACATCTTCAGCGGTGATATAGCGTCCAGCCACAGATTCAACGGCTTTGCCGAAGGCTTCCAAAAGTTCGGGAGTCTTTTCGGTGCGGGCATCGGCGATGACGACAGCTTTTCCGCCGCCCAGCTTCAGATCGGCCACGGCTGCCTTGTAGGTCATGCCGCGCGAAAGGCGCAATACATCACGCAGAGCCGCAGCTTCGTCGGAGTATTTCCACATGCGGCAACCGCCCAAGGATGGGCCGAGCACGGTGCTGTGCACACCGATGATTGCCTTCAGCCCTGATTCTTTATCATGGAAGAAAACTACTTGTTCATGACCGTAAACATCGAGATCGTGGAACACTCCCATCATTAACGGCACTCCTGAGATTTGGGGAGGGAATTTGAAGTTCGAACGCCAACAGATAGTTCGAACGGTTACAACCAAATTTTGCGCCCAATTTCTGCAAAGTTTCGCAATCGTTAGCTTATTGCAATTTTCTGAAGTCAAGATCCAGGAAACGCCGCGCCTGTGGGAAACAGATCATTTAGGGATCATGAAGACGGCCGGGCACATGATAGAGAACATAAGTTTGCCTATTGAAAAAACAAAAAATTAGCACCCACTCAGAAATGGGCGCTCAAAGCAGTTTCTGAATCCATAATAGAGACCGTTATTGTGGATTTTGCCTATTTCAGTTTTTCGAAACGGAAAACTTGAATATCGTCGGCATAGTAGCGAAGCGCATCTTCCACTTTGGGGAAATAGTCTTTGTGAACCACCGAAACAAAGTCTCTATGGTCCAAGCGGCAAACACCCACTTTGAAGCCTTTGGTTTGAAACGCCGTGACGAAATCGTCAGGAGCATAATCCTTAAGAGGAAGCACAGACTCATTGACGATAATCTTTTTCCAGTCGAGCCACTGCGGATTGCCCGTATGGCAGCCGGTTGCAGCGTAATAAACACCGCCCGGTTTAAGAAACTCGGAAATGAAATCAGCGTGCGCTGCCAGATCCTGCATCAAATAAATCACTTCGTAGCTGAAGGCGTAATCTACTTTTCCTTTGAATGCGCCGGTCTTTTCCGCCAGCAAATACTGGATCGGCCGTTTTTCTACCAGCGATCTGGCTGTCTCCAATGACTTGTCGGCAATGTCGATGCCGACGCCTTCTTCGAACTGGCGCTGATCATAAAGCATGCGCAGAAAACCGCCGCAACCGCAGCCGAAATCCAGAACAGTCTTGCCTTTGATTTCATCCTTCGCCGCAATGCGCTTAATAAAGCTGCCCCAGTACTGTTCGTGATACTCGTTCATTTCGAGATCGCGTCTTTCTTCTTTCATCCAGGTGGAAATGGCGGTCACGTAACACACTCCTTCGTGCGAGGTCCTAGCGCTGGCTCTCTTTCAGCAGACGGCGATTATAGCCTGATGAGAATAAGTCTCAAGAAGAATTCCCATTTCTATTAGTTTCAGCATGGCAAAACTCTGCACCTTCATAAAAAGCAGACAGAAAAACTTGAGAGTGTTATTTTGATAAAAACGAATGAACAGCCAGATCAATTCAGGTTAGTTTCGATGCAAAACCGCTCAGGAAAAATTGTCACTTTGGGCGCCGGATTGGCCGTCGTTTCATTTCTGCTTGGGCTGCTGCAAGCCTTCTGGCCGGCAATTTTATTGCCGCTCATCGGACCGTTTCTGGGTGGATTGTTCTTTTGCTTCTGTGGCTCAATTCAGCTCGTTCTTACCATTTTCATAATCAGCGTATTTGTTCTGGGCAATCCAATTGTACTTGTGGCTGTGTTTGCAGTGTCTTTATACCTATTCAATCGCAAGGTGATTTTGCGTCAGTGATTGTTTATCAAATATACGCTCAACATTGTCACTGCAGACGGTGGCATCCGACAAACCGTTGCTAGCACTAAATTGTTTAACCAACGTTTAAAAGCCGCTGTCCATCATATTTTTTTGCAACCATGACAGCCACGTCATTGTTGAACTGAAGGCGTTTCTTGCGGATATTCCCACTGACACAACAGCCCGCACACTGCAAAAACATCGCAAAATCCCGACGGTGAGGGACTTTTGACCCAAAACATCAAACCACAGCGCTGATTGACTCAAGGGCAAGAAAGGTCTCTACTTTGTGTAACTACTTCTTCCATTCGAATCAACAGGTCGATCTGCCCAAGCAAAGCCATCTTCCCTCGCATCAGGTCAGCGCAAAATCTGCAGCACAGCTGCAAGACCTCAACCGTTCTGACATCGGGTTTGTCGCTAGCTTCGCCGATCTGCCTGTTTTCTAAAGCTAAACCGGGCAGCCATTTCGGTTTGCCCTCATCCAACCATGGAGTCTGTCATGAAGAAGATATCTGCTGCCCGCAAACAGATCGTTTGCGGTTATGACGCCATCATGTCTTTGATCAACCTTGTCAAGCACACTGATGGCGCCAGACCTGAGCTTCTGTTTTCCCTGGACGCCATCCGCGCAAGCGTGAAGAGCATCCGCGATCTGCATGTCGAAATCGTCAACAGCTGCCGGGTGCCCGACGGAAACACAATCGCGCTTCTGGCCAGACGCTACGAGATCGCGGCCGAGCTCAGACTATCGCTCCAGGTGCTCGACCGATTCGAGGCGTCACCCGGCGATGCCGGCGTGAATGCAGCGATGAGGACGATCTCAGGCACGCTGCGTGCCGTTAAGGAAGCCGTCAATGCTTTCCTGTCGGCTGCCTTCGACATGCCTGCGCTGAACGTGGAAGTGTGTGCACGAGATGAGTCGGTGCCAGTTGGAAGGAAGTTGTGGGACAAAATGTAGCTCACTTTCTCCCGACCTGAATGGACTGACAGCTTTCGCTCTCGTGTGGACTGAAACTGATCGCACCATCTCAGGCTTTCCGCAATCCAACCATGGAGTGTCAAATGGACATTACCATAGAGCCCCGCCAACAGCTGGTATATGCACACAAAGCCTTCAAATCCACGATCAAATTGCTGAAGTGCACGCCGGGAATTTCCAAAGAGACGAAGGACATGCTCGATAGAATCGCGCGTGACGCGCAAGCGCTCCTGGATATCCACATGGAAATCGTCAAAAACGGGTGGGATGCGAATCCCAATATCAAGGACGCCTGGGATACCCACACCTACCATGCGAACTCTATGACTTATTGGCTTGAATGCCTTAACAAAATACCGGAACGATCAATCAATGAGGAGGAAAGCAGCGCGGTGTCCACAGCGATCCCCGCAAAAGCGGCCCTTAATCAACTGATCATGTCGCTTCTGGCGGCGCTGAACGACGGACCGGGTCAGAGAATAGAAATCCGCCGCAGCAAAAACGTCTGAGCTAAAGCGGCAATAAGAGGGAAACGGTGAGAGGAATCTCGTCGTTTCCCTCTTTCAATAAATTTTGGATATTTAGCAGCGAACGTTTCGCAGCTTCGCCACTGCGAATAATCGTTTACACGCAGTAAATTTCGTCACAATAGCTGAAATGTGCTGTTTAGCAGTGCCTATGGTTTAGATATCCTCTTTCCGCAAAAATTGAATCTTTCTCCAGTTCAAAGTCATATTTGCCCAGCTTAACGCGCCATCGGCGCCAGCAAGCAACCACCCTGAGTGGCATGGGCAGACTCGCACTGACTGGAAGGTTCTCTTCAGGCGGATTGAAGATAAAACGCGTCTTTACGCCTGCACACTACGAGAGTGCAGAGCAGAGCCGCGCAACGGGAACCACGGATTGCCTGTAAGCCGGGCTCCCGCAACCGACAGGCACAAGGAAAAGTTTCATGACCATCACCAGTGCGACGATACTGTCGTACATCAAGGGTAAGTTCGACAGGCAAGGTCAGGCTGCCGACGCGATTATCGAGCGCATGGGCGCGGATCTCGGGCAGGCCGAAGCAATGTCGCGCCTTGCCAAAGCTGCGCTCTTCAAGATGAGCTCGCATTACAGCACCTACAAAGAGTTCGTCCCCGACGAGACCAAGGTGTTTTACATGCGCCCTTACGGATTGAGGCGCCACGAGAAAGAAAAACCTGAGAACCGGAAGTGGCTTGTCATCGACACGCACATCGCTTATCGAGGCAACTTCCGCTCGACGGTCGATGCTTTCGAATACTTCGGTGAGCGGCTGATTGCCGACGCCAATAAGCTGGTCGAGCTGATGCCTACTCTCGTCAAAGAAGCCAGCCAGTCGGCCGAAGGCGTCACGACCAATGACTGCCGACGGTCCAACGCAGTTCTCTGCTCTCGCATCCTCTGCGAACTCGATGCCACCTTGCGGGCTCTGGCTCAGCAATTCGCGCCGACCGAAAGCCAACTCGAGGACGTCAATTGGTCCCTGGCGTCGCTGGATCATCTCCAGCATTCGGGGTTCAACTTGAGCTGGAGTAATCCGTTTGGCAGGCCGCTGGCACCGCCCTTCATCAAGGGAGCGAGCGAAGACCCTGTCTTCGTCAAACTCGAGGAAGCTCGAGACACGCTCATCAAGATGATTGAAGACAGCAGGCGCTACCACAATCGCTACACGGTGGCCAAGTCGAAGTGCTTCAATGTGCCGCAGCTCAAGCGGCGCCTTGCCGAAGCGCCCGACTCCGACTCCATGCATGCGATCATGGAGGAGATCGACGGCGCGAAAGTGGAATACGCGGCCGCAGCCCGGGCTCGCAGCGAAGCGTACTCCGACCTGCATTACTTCGCCGATGTCTACGCCAATATGGCGTGGAAAGCGGCGTACGACTCGTACACTCCGGTGCCGGTCCTGAGGAACAACGTGATCGCGGTGAAGTGCTTGGTTGAGGACGCAAAGGCACTCTGGTCCGAGTCCTTCGACCGCAGCGATCTGGAAGGGAAAAGTGATGCCGAAAGCGCCATGCGCACGGCACTCAAAAATATCCCTGTTCGCTTCGAATTGCCTTATCGCGACTGCTGCGGCATCCTGCCTGCATTCATGAGCAGACACATGATTCGCAAAGAAAAGCTGAGTCACTAGCCGTCAGAAACCGGTCAAACATTTCGGAGATCGTCGCTGCGCGAATGCAGTGACGATCTCGGTGCGTGATAGGGTGAAACCAGGCTGAAACTCCGGCAATTTGTTTTTTTCAGATTTTACTGTTTGTTATAGTAATATTATTGCAAAAACAAAAATGGCACCATTTGCGGTGCCATTTTCAGTTTTTCACAAGTAGCAACGACCCTTATTTCCTTCCATCACCTTTGCTCTGAGCCAGGCTTTCCAGCGGCTTAAGCAGTGCGGCAATGTGACTGGCTGGCACTTGCTGAGCGGGGACATCCAGGGAAAAGACGAGGTTTTCCCTCTCCGGAAGACATGATGCTTGCCCGCATCCCAGCCGGAAGATGTGGAACATCTGCTTGTTGGCGCGCAAAGCTTTTACGAATAAGATTTGCAGGTCCTGGCTGGCCAATATGCGTCTGAAGCGGTTTGCTACCGGATCGCTGATCGGGTTGTAGAGCAACTGATCAGCACGTTTCCAGACTTCAAACATGGAGACCCTGCCAACGAATTCCATTGCCGATGAGAAACCGTTTGTTTTTATATCGGCGTCTTTGACGTTGAAGCGGTCGGCATATTTGACGTTCAATTTGTGCAAGTCGTTTCTCACGAAATCAATGTCCGCATCATCAAAGGCGGCCAGGTTATTCACATCACAAATAGAGCCTGCAGCGGGAGCAAGGCGAGGGCGATCTATCAAAGCAAGCGCTCTTGAAAGACCGTACTTGAGCCCTTCGCGCAGCGCAAAAACATACGATTCATTTTGCGAAATTGGTTCAAAGTTCTGGTTGATGCGTGTGCGACGAAACTCGTCGGCAGAAGACATCTTTTCGGTAAAGAAAACAGCCTCGATCTTAGCCACTACGTTCAGGCGCTCGTAAACAAGCACATGGGCTCTTCTGATTGCGTTAAGAAAATTGCAATAGCTGAGCAGCCGATCGAAGTGTGTGAGCCCATCGAGGAAACCGTCATAGAGAAACGTGTCCAGTACTGGTTCGTGGTACAGAAAAAGGAGAATCTCCCGGACGATTTTTTGTGCCTGCTCGCGCCTGGGATCGGCGTCTTTTTCGGGCTCACCTTTTGGCCAATCGCCGAAGATTTGCTTTAAAACGTCGCTGTGCGTGCCGCCCATTGCGTAACGGCGGATTTCTCCCTGGGGAATGATTTGTTGAGCATTTGAAAACATAAATTGCATGGTTTGTGCCGACAGAGTTTATTGCTTGTGCGGCGGTGATTAATAATGTGGCTTCCAGCGTTCTTTGCATTTTGGGCGGGCTGGCCGATTTGCAAAGCGAATTAGGTTGGTTTTGAATGTCGCAACTTAAGTCGATTTACAATCGCGCTTCCTCACAGAAAAGACAGGACAGACGATGTTTCGGCGACCGAGTCAAGACACGGTGGAAACAGATCTTATTCGTGCAAGAGCCCTGCTGTGGTGTGGGAAACGGTCCTTACGGCGCAAAGGAAATACTGGAAATACATTTCAAAGTTAGGGGATGAGAAACATGGATGTCAAGAACACCAAAAGCATAGGCTGGAAATCATATCCATGAAGTTTTTACAGAATGAACTAATCGAGAATACCGCCCACTGAATTGGCGCTGCGAGCAAGCTTTGCGAAGTCCAAAGCTATTCATGCAGAAAATGAACTGGGAACTTATAATGCTCTCCTTCGCTCATTCAGGGTGGAGTCCTTTCTGGTCTTCCAGGTTTCCCTCTCCAAGAAATCTCTATGCCAATCCAAACAGGAAAAATTGTAGTTCTGGGCGCAGTTCTGACCGCTGCATCATTTTTGGCAGGTCTTTTGCAGAGCAATCTGCCTGCAATTTGCCTGGGAATTGTCGAAAGCGGAATTGCCTTCATGGTCTTCTTCTGTTTCGGAGTATTTGGAGTGATATCTGTTTTTTTGGCATCGGCTGTTTTTGCCATCGCCTGTCTGTTCATGAATCCAATTGGCGTATTTTTCATGCTTGCGATGTTGTGGCTTGCTCTCAATCGAAAAACCAGCCTGCCACACTGAAGTGGAGTGCCACTGTGAATCGATAGAGCGAGTGAGGACTTTTGACCAATCACCCTACTACACACACTCGTTGTCGAGATTCAAAAACGGAGAGGAAAGAGGCAGCGTCAATTTGGCGCCAACCTCTCTCCTCCGAGTCTCTTCAACGCTGACTCAAGGAAGCCGAAGATCAGGTTTCCATCCGGTTATGACCAGCTGATGATGCGAACTCTTCGATCGCCCTTTTCGCCTCATCGACAAGAGCCATTCCCTTCTCATTACTGCGAATGTGAGCAGCAGAGCCGTAAAACAACTGCTCCGAGCTGATTTTGTGTCGGTGCTCTGCGGCCTCGAGAAGACAGTTGCTCACGCGTTGTTTTAGTTCGTCCTCGGCAGCATTGATGAGGGAGACTGCCATCATCTGAACTGCAAATAATTCTCGCCGCAGACGGGCTTCCAGCGTGTTCATTTCGCTGACGCGCTTTTGCCAGTTAATTTTATCCTTCCATGAGAGGAAGAACAAACCGCCTAAAATGGCAATCAGCCCCACTGAGTATCCAGGCGGCATTACAATCACAAAGAAGAGCACCGAGCCAATCAGCAGGCAGGTGATCAGCCTTGAAATTACGATGATGAGGAAGTTTCCTTTCCTTCTGGATGATTGATGTCGTCCACTATTTCGACGGCGCTGGCGCCATGCGTTCTGTGCCATAGGGCCCGAACCGTGAAATAGTGATGCGGGTTGGCTGCGTCGCCTGCGGCTTGGCGCTCAGAGCGAAACTCACTCAAAAGGCGCTGAAACTCTGCATCGGCGGCGGCCCGTTCGCTTCTCGTCAATGTAATCATTTTCACTAATCGGTGGCGATTTATTTCGTCACTGGCGCCTCACGACGGCGATCGTCGAAGATGAGCCGGAGTCCGATTGCCGGCAAGAAAAGCCAGTAGATGTAGAATTGGCGACTAACCCTCCAGCCGCTGAGCTCGAAACGCCGAATTGCCTCCTTTTCGACCGGTGTCAAAAAAAGGTTGTGTCGATCTTCGATTTGGCCAATGCGATCATGTTGGCGGCGTTGCGCTGCCAGCTCTTTGAGCCAGCGATCACCGGTGGCGGCGACATTGCGTTCGAAAATTTCTTCTTGTTCTCGAAGCACATCCGATGGGCTAGGGACTTGCTTTGTAGCAGTCACGGGCATATTCCTTTTCTGGTGGTGGGTCTTACGTGATTGATGTTTGATAAAACGCTGATGCATTTGAAACAACGAGCCAGTGCCAATGTGACGAAATCACACTAAGATCTGCCGAGAAGAAATTAGGCTCTTAGTTTTGGCGCTTAGCC
>Ga0265313_10004907_pt1 | contig 10027 bp, 9 predicted proteins | sample 4123metaG_FD_203122 | JGI IMG/M metagenome (GOLD analysis project Ga0265313, IMG submission 203122) | Rhizosphere microbial communities from Carex aquatilis grown in University of Washington, Seatle, WA, United States - 4-1-23 metaG | ecosystem: Host-associated > Plants > Roots > Rhizosphere >...
AATCGCTGGCCGGCAATCCTTGCCAAGCCCGGCGCGCGCCTTCATCTCTACGGCAAGGCGGAGGCCCGCCACGGCCGCAAGATGGGGCACGTCAACCGCATACGGCCGGCCGAAAAGCGCTAGGCCGCGCGATTCCCGACAATCGCGATTGAAGTCGTTTGCCGCATTTGCTAAAGCACCGGCCAACTCGGGGCCGCCAAGGCATTTGCCGGGCGCTCCGTGACTTTCGAAAATTACCCGAGGCAACAGGACAGCACGCTTGCAGGTACTCGTTCGCGACAACAACGTCGACCAGGCGCTCAAGGCTCTCAAGAAGAAGATGCAGCGCGAGGGGCTCTTCCGCGAGATGAAGCTCCGCAACCACTACGAAAAGCCCTCCGAGCGCCGCGCTCGCGAGAAGGCCGAGGCGATCCGCCGCGCCCGTAAGCTCGCCCGCAAGCGCGCCCAGCGCGAAGGCATCGCTCCCGGTGGCGGTCGTGCTGCTGCTTCGGCGACGGGTGCCCGTGGTGCCGCTGGTGCACAGGGTCGCGGTGGCCGCGGCGGCGGCAGCAGCGGCGGCGGCGGTGGCTTCGAAGGACGCCGCAGCACATAAATTCGCCGCAACCGGCGCCTTCCGTTTCACGTGTCAGCTGCGGGCGCGGTCCGCGGCTGGTAGAGGCCCACGCGAAAGGTTGAAGCAGCGGATGGCGCAGGCGACCAACTTCCCTTTCCGGCTGAACGAATTGCGCCGCCCCGGCGCGTGGGCGGTGCTCGCTTTGGCGCTCGCCCTTTCCGCCTGTGCTACCAGCGACACCACATCGAGCTTCGGTGAAATCGATCAGAGCGCCGGCTCGGCCGTCAACATCGATTCGCTGTCGGCGGTGATTGCGCAGAACCCCAACGACCCGACGGCGTACAACGTGCGCGGCAGCGCCTATGGCCGCGCCGGCCGCTCGAAGGAAGCCATCGACGACTTCAACACGGCGATCAAGATCAACCCGAACTTCTATCAGGCCTACGCCAATCGCGCCCTCGTCGAGCGCAGCCTGAGCAAGGATGACGCGGCCCTCGCCGATTACAATCAGGCGATCCAGATCAACCCGAGCTATGCCGTCGCCTACGTCGGGCGCGGCAACATGTACCGCCAGCACAAGCAGCTTGATCTCGCCCTCGCTGACTTCAACAAGGCGATCGACCTCGATCCCACCGATCCCCGCGCCTACCACAATCGTGGCCTGATCGAGCAGAGCCAGGGCCTGCAGAGCCAGGCGATCGACGACTTCTCGAAGGCCATCTCGCTGGCGCCCACCGCCGCCGAGCCGTTCAACGCCCGCGGCCTCTCCTACCTCGCCACCGGCGACTACAAGGCGGCGCTCGACGACTTCAACGAGGTCGTGAAGCGCGATCCGGAGTCCTACGAGGGCTGGACCAATCAGGGCCTGGCGCTGGAGAAGCTGGGCATGACCCAGCAGGCGTTCGCCGCCTTCGCCCACGCCGCGAGTCTCAACGCCGGTTACTCGCCGGCCGCGGAAGGCATGCACCGCACCGCCCAGGGCGGCGGCGTCGCGCTCACCCAGTAGCTACCGAGGCTCCGGCCGCGAAGGCCAGCCGCCGCTATTGCCCGTCAGCGCAGGTGGTAGCTCACCCCGATGCTGCCCTCCAGCGAGCGCGACTGCGCCTGCCAGTACGGCGTGCCAAGGTCGAAAATCGTGTGACTGCCATACGCCGTGTAGAGGCCCTCGACGCGCACGCTCACCCTTCGAGTGAGGAACGCCTCGGCACCGGCCCCGACCTGCAGCCCGCCGGCGTTGAACACCGCCCCCGTGGTGGCCGGCGGCGGGAACGTGCGCGAGTAGTCGAAGTGGCCGACGGCCCAGCCGACGGTGCCGTAGAGCAGCGTATTGTTCGCCGTCACCACGCCAAGCCGCGCCCGCACCGCCGCCGTCCAGCTTTGCCTGGCAAGTTCGAGGCCGCCACTGAACAGGGGAGCGAGGCCAACCGCCGACGCATCGCCTTCTACGCCGGCAACCAGATTGCCCGTCTGCCAGTTCACGCCGGCATGCATGCCAACCACCGCACTCGAGGCCGACAGATCGCGATACTCGTCGGGGGTCGACGGCGGAACTGTATCGTCAAGCAAATGAAGGATCGCTGCACCGACGTGAACGCCGGCATAGAGCCCGCTCCACGAATAGGTCACCGGCTCGCCGGCGGACACGAACTGCGGCTGGCCGAGCCAGCCCGGATGGTAGGCGACGCTCACGCGCGCGAGCAACGTGTCCGGCGCCACGTCCCAATACGGAATCCCCCCGTACGGGAAGGTGCTGCCGGCGTAGTGGGTGAAGACGCCTTCCGCCCGGATGCTGACGTGCGGGCTAAGGAAGGTCTCGATGCCGGCGCCCAGCTGCACCCCAACCGGCGACAGAACGAGGCCGGAGTCGCCCGCCGACGACCAGAAGCCGCGGCTGTAATCGAACGTGGCCTCAGCGATACCGATGCTGCCGTAGATGAGTGTGCTTGCTTCGGGCAGGAAGCCGAAGCGCAGGCGCGCGGCAGCGGACCAGTTCGCGACGTAGTACGGCTGCCCGATCAGATCGGTATGGCAGCCGTCGGCGAGATTGGACCAGTTTCCCTCGACCTCGAAGCCGCCTAGCCAGCTGCCGGCGAAGAGGCGGTTGTAGCCAAGGAACACGCCGGCGGTGGCGCCCTCAGCGCCCCTGTCCCAATAGACGACACCCGGCATGCTGTGGCGGCCCTCGCTCGCATTGGCCGCGGCGTAGCCGGCCTGCGCGCCGCCGTAGAGGCCGGACCACTGATAGACGGGCTGAGCCGCGGTGGCGGGCGCGGAAGCGAGGGCTGCGCCAAGCGCCAGCAATACGGTGCGTTTCATGGTCAGGAAGCTCGGTCGAACACGCGATGCCGCGACGCAACATTAGCGTCGCGTCGCGGCGATGGCTGTTGCCGGCGCATGACAATCGTCGGGAATGGAACGAAAAGCCGGCCGCTGCGCGCGTGTGCCTCAGCGGCAGAAATTACAGGGCCTTGACGATGCCCTCGGTCATCTTCTTCGCGTCGCCGAGCAGCATCATGGTGTTGTCGCGATAGAACAGCGGGTTGTCGATGCCGGCGTAACCCGATGCCAGCGACCGCTTGACGAACATCACGGTGCCCGCCTTCCACACCTGCAGCACCGGCATCCCGTAGATCGGCGACTTGGGATCGTCCTCGGCCGCCGGGTTGGTGACGTCGTTGGCGCCGATGACATAGGCGACGTCGGCCTGGGCGAACTCCGAGTTGATGTCGTCGAGCTCGAAGACCTCGTCGTAGGGGACGTTCGCCTCGGCGAGGAGCACGTTCATGTGGCCCGGCATGCGGCCGGCGACCGGATGGATGGCGTACTTCACCTCGACGCCGTTCGCCTTGAGCTTGTCGGCCATCTCGCGAAGCGCGTGCTGGGCCTGCGCCACGGCCATGCCGTAGCCCGGCACGATGATGACCTTGGAGGCGTTCTTCATGATGAAAGCGGCGTCCTCGGCCGAGCCGAGCTTGACCGGCTTCTGCTCGCCGCCCTCGCCGCCAGCAGCAGCGGTCTCGCCGCCGAAGCCGCCGAGGATGACCGAGATGAACGACCGGTTCATCCCCTTGCACATGATGTAGCTGAGGATCGCGCCCGAGGAGCCGACGAGAGCGCCGGTGATGATCAGCGCCGTGTTGCCGAGCGTGAAGCCGATGCCCGCCGCCGCCCAGCCCGAATACGAGTTGAGCATCGAGATGACGACCGGCATGTCGGCGCCGCCGATCGGCACGATGAGCAGCACGCCGAGCACCAGCGCGATGATGACGTTCAGCCAGAAGACGATCGGCGACTGCGTGAAGAAGAAGACGATGATCAGGACGACGAGCGCGACGCCGAGGCCGATATTGATCCAGTGCCGGTTGGGCAGGATGATCGGCTTGCCCGACATCCGGCCATCGAGCTTGAGGAACGCGATGATCGAGCCCGTGAAGGTGAGCGCGCCGATGGCAACGCCCAGCGACATCTCGATCAGGCTCTGCCCCTCGATGCCGCCGCTCGGCGCCTCGATGCCGAAGGCCGACGGCGCATAGAGCGCCGCCGCGGCGACCATCACCGCCGCGAGACCGACCAGCGAGTGGAAGGCGGCGACGAGCTGCGGCATCGCCGTCATGGCGATGGAGCGCGCGATGAAGGCGCCGATGCCGCCGCCGATGACGACGGCGAGCACGATCAGCCCGAAGCTTGCCCAGTCCGGTCCGGCGACTGCGAGCGTCGTGAGCACGGCGATCGCCATGCCCGCCATGCCGAGATAGTTGCCCTGCCGCGAGGTCTCCGGGTTGGAGAGCCCGCGCAGCGCCTGGATGAAGAGTACGCCGGCGACGAGATAGAGGATGGCGGCGATGTTGGCGTTGATCATCGGGTCAGCCCGCCTTCTTCGCCGGCGCCGCCACGGGCGTCTTCTTCCGGTACATGGCGAGCATGCGCTGCGAAACGAGGAAGCCGCCGAATATGTTCACGGAGGCAAGCACCAGCGCGACGAAGCCGAAGCCCCTCGCCCACCAGTGGCCGGAGCCGCCGGTGTCGTCGATCAGGCTGACGGAGACCGCGAGCAGCGCGCCGACCACGATCACCGACGAGATGGCGTTGGTCACCGACATCAGCGGCGTGTGCAGCGCCGGCGTCACTGACCACACCACGTAGTAGCCGACGAAGATCGCCAGCACGAAGATCGCCAGGCGGAAGACGAACGGATCGATGACGCCGCCGCTCGCCGCGTGTGCGGCAGCGCCCGCCGCGGTCGCCAGCTGGTCGGCATAGGCCTGGGCGCTTGCCGCGGCCGCCTGCGCCGCGTCCGCCGATTTCTTGGCGGCATCGGCAATTGCCGCGGCCTGATCGGGTGTGAGGGTGGCCATCGCTTACTTCCCTTCACCGGAGAATGCGGGGTGTACGACCTTGCCGTCGCGCGTCAGGTCCGTCGCCTTGACCAGGTCGTCATCCCATTTTACCGCGAGCTGCTTGGTGTTCTTGTCGATCAGCGTCTCGACGAACGCGTAGAGATTGCGCGCATAGAGCGCCGAGGCCGAGGCCGGGATCCGCCCCGCCACGTTGGCGTATCCGACGACCTTCACGCCGTTGCCCACCTCCGCGATCTCGCCGGCCTTGGCGCCCTCGACGTTGCCGCCGCGCTCGACCGCAAGGTCGACCAGCACTGAGCCCGGCTTCATCGACGCGACCATCGCGGCGGTGACGAGCCGCGGCGCCGGCCGGCCGGGGATCAGCGCCGTCGTAATGACGATGTCCTGCTTCTTGATGTGGTCGGCCACCAGCGCCGCCTGCTTGGCCTGATATTCTGCCGACATCGGCTTGGCGTAGCCGGCGGCCGTCTCGGCCTGCTTGAATTCGTCGTCCTCGACGGCGATGAACTTCGCGCCGAGCGACTCGACCTGCTCCTTCGCCGCCGGCCGCACGTCGGTCGCGGTGACGACTGCGCCGAGGCGTCGCGCAGTCGCGATCGCCTGCAGGCCGGCAACGCCGGCGCCCATCACGAAGATGCGCGCCGCCGGCACGGTGCCGGCCGCCGTCATCATCATCGGCAGCGCGCGGCCGTATTGCTCGGCGGCGTCGATCACCGCCTGGTAGCCGGCGAGATTCGCCTGCGAGGAGAGCACGTCCATGGATTGCGCGCGCGTGATGCGCGGCATCAGCTCCATGGCGAACGCCGCGACGTTGGCCTCGGCCATCGCCTTGACGTCGGCCTCGTGCCCGTAGGGATCCATGGTCGCGATCACCAGCGCCCCCGGCTTGTACGTCCGGAGCTCGGCCGCCGTCGGCCGCCGCACCTTCAGGATGACGTCGGCATCGACGACGGTGGTCGTCGCGTCGGGCGCGATCGTCGCGCCGACCGCGGCGTATTCAGCGTCGGGAATGAGCGACAGGACGCCGGCCCCGCGTTCCACGCTCACCGTGGCGCCAAGGCCCACGTACCGCTTCACCGTCTCGGGCGTCGCCGCAACGCGCGGCTCGTCATGCTCCGCCGGAACCGCAATTTTCATCGCAACGTCCTTCGCGGGAAGAGGGTTCTACAGCAGGAAGAAAGCCATCAGCACGAGGATCACCACGATCGCGATGACCGCGTATTTGACCAGGTTGAGGAAGCCTTCGTAGGTCTTGAGGTGATCGGAATATTCGACGACCCCACCCATCTCGACGGCGTGGTCCGCAGCGTGGTCGGCCATGGCGTGTCCCCTCATCGGCAGCAGAAAGTCGCGCGCTTTATAGCAAAAGGCGTGCCTACGGCAATTGCGCCAAACGTCCGCAGCCGCGAGACGTCCCCCGGCGTGCCGCCCGTCGGCTCAGCGAATTCCGGCCAGCAGCAGGATTCCGCCGAGCACCACCACGATCAGGAGGAGCGGGATGAACAGGACGAACATCAACGCGGCACCGATGAGGGCGCCCAGCGTATGCCAGAATCCGACCTGGGCGATCAGCAGGACGAGAAGGATGAAGAAGACGAAGCGCATGGCGTTTCAAAGCCCCTGAATACGCCGTTGATGTGGGGGTCGCCGGCGCCCGCGCAAGAACAAATCGGCAGCCGACGGCTAGCTTTCCATGGCCTCCAGCTCGCCGATCAGGCCGTCGACGACATTGAGCCCGCGATTCCAGAACCCCGGATCGGTGGCATCGAGGCCGAAGGGCGCCAGCAGCTCCTTGTGGTGCTTGCTGCCGCCGGCCTTCAGCATGGCGAAATACTTCTCCTGAAAGCCCGACGCCGCCTCCTGGTAGACGGCGTAGAGCGAGTTCACCAGGCAGTCGCCGAACGCATACGCATAGACGTAGAACGGCGAGTGGATGAAGTGCGGGATGTACGTCCAGAACGTCTCGTAGCCCGGATGAAACTTGATCGCCGGGCCGAGGCTGTCGCCCTGCACCGTGAGCCAAATCTCGCCGATCCGCTCGGCGGTCAGCTCGCCCTCGCGCCGCTCGGTATGGACGTGCCGCTCGAAGGTGTAGAACGCGATCTGCCGCACGACCGTGTTGATCATGTCCTCGACCTTGGAGGCGAGCATCGCCTTCCGCTGCGTCGGGTCGCTCGTCCTGGCGAGCAGCGCGCGGAAGGTCAGCATCTCGCCAAACACGCTTGCCGTCTCGGCGAGCGTCAGCGGTGTCGACGACATCAGCGCCCCCTGCCCCGCCGCCAACACCTGATGAACGCCGTGGCCGAGCTCGTGGGCGAGCGTCATCACGTCGCGCGTCTTGCCCTGATAGTTGAGCAGCACGTACGGATGCACCGACGGCACGCAGGGATGCGCAAACGCGCCCGGTGATTTGCCCGGCCTGACCGGCGCATCGATCCAGCGCCGCTCGAAGAAGCGGTCGGCGATCGCTGCCATTTCCGGCGCGAACGCGCCATAGGCTTCCAGCACCGTCGCCCGCGCCTGCGCGAACGGCACCGTATCCATCGCCACGTCCGGCAGCGGCGCATTGCGGTCCCAGTAGTCCAGCGCCTCGCGCCCGAACCACTTCGCCTTCAGCTTGTAGTAGCGGTGCGACAGCCGCGGATAGGCGGCATGCACCGCCGCCACCAGCGCATCGACCACCTCCGGCTCGACCCGGTTGGCAAGATGGCGCGAGGCGGCGACGTCCTTGAAGCCACGCCAGCGGTCGGAGATTTCCTTGTCCTTGGCGAGCGTATTGGTGACGTGGGTGAAGAGCCTGAGGTTCTGCTTGAACGTCGCCGCCAGCGCCTCCGCCGCCGCCTTACGCTTGGCCCCGTCGCGGTCCTGCATCAGGTTGAGCGTCGGCTCGATCGCCAGCTCCTTGCCGTCGACAGTGAAGCGGAGCGCCGTCATCGTGTCGTCGAACAGCCGGTTGAAGGCGCCCCGCCCGGTCACGGATTTCTCATGGAAGAGAAGCTCGACGCGATCCTCGAGCTGGTAGGGCTTCTCGGCGCGCACCTCCTCGATCCACGGTCGGTAGTGACCGAACGCCGGCTCCTTCAGCGCCGTCTCGAGCGCCGCGTCCTCGATGCGGTTGAGCTCCAGTCCGAAGAACAGGAGATGCGAGGTGAACGCGGTCAGCTTGTCTTGGATGTCACCGTAGAACTTGGCGATCGCTGGATCGGCGGTGTTGCCGGCGTGGAGCAGCCCGGAAAATGACGCGATCCGGCCGAGCAGCTCCTCCAGCCCCTCATACGCAACCACAGCCTCGGCCAGCTGCTTGCCGCCGCCCGCGGCTCCCGCCATCTCGACGAGCTTGCCCTTGAAGCGCGTCTCGAACGCGGCGCAGCGTTCCTCCGCGAGCTTGAGGTCACGCTTCAGCACCGGATCGTCGATGCCGGCATAGAGGTCGGCGAGGTTCCATTCGGGCATCGGGCCGAGGTCGATCTCGGCCGCGGCGGTGTTTGCGGCTGGCATGGGCAATCCGGGTTGTTCGGGCGGCTGCGTTAACCGTTCAATTACGGCGTGATGGCGGCAGGCGGCAAGTGCGCCTAGGGAAGACTTGGACGCCACGGTCCCGAAATGGTTGGGGACAATGCGCGCTCCTTAAGCGCGGATTAACTGGGCGCCCCGAACATTGCCCTCTTCTGTGCCGCAACGGGACGAGCCTCAGACGCCAATGGCGAGCGAAATCCTCATCGTCGACGATGATCCGATCCAGCGGCGCCTGCTCGCCGCCACCGTCGAGCGTCTCGGCCACACTGCAGTAGCCGTAGAAAGCGGCCAGGCGGCGCTGGATCTCCTGGCCCGCCAGGAGGGCGAGGCGATCTCGTTGATGATCCTCGATCTCGTCATGCCGGAGATGAACGGCATGGGCGTGCTCGCGAAGCTTCGCGAGAGCGAGCGCCAGATCCCCGTGATCGTGCAGACCGCCCATGGCGGCATCGAGACGGTGGTATCGGCGATGCGCGCCGGCGCCGTCGACTTCGTCGTCAAGCCGGCTTCCGCCGAGCGCCTCCAGGTCTCGATCGAGAACGCCCTGAAGCTGGATGCCCTGGAAGGCGAGATCGCGCGCATGAAGCGTGTCCACGCCGGCACCCTCACCTTCCGCGACATCCTCACCCACAGCCCGGCGATGGAGCGCGTCATCCGTCTCGGCCAGCGCGCCGCCGCCTCCCAGATCCCGATTCTGATCGAAGGCGAGTCCGGCGTCGGCAAGGAACTGATCGCCCGCGCCATCCAGGGCGGCAGCGACCGCAAGTCGAGGCCCTTCGTCACCGTCAACTGCGGCGCCATCCCCGACAACCTCGTCGAGAGCATCCTCTTCGGCCACGAGAAAGGCGCCTTCACCGGCGCCGCCGACAAGCACACCGGCAAGTTCCGCGAAGCCCACGGCGGCACGCTGTTCCTCGATGAGGTCGGCGAGCTGCCGCTCGACATCCAGGTCAAGCTGCTCCGCGCCCTCCAGGACGGCGAGATCGACCCGGTCGGCGCCAAGCGGCCGCTGCGCGTCGATTTCCGCCTCATCTCGGCGACCAACAAGAGCCTCATCGACCTGGTCAAGGCCGGCAAGTTCCGCGAGGACCTCTACTACCGCCTCAACGTCTTCCCGATTCGCGTCCCGCCGCTGCGCGAGCGCCGCGATGACATCGCCCCGCTCGCCCGTCATTTCGTCGCGCGCTTCGCCGCCGAGGAGGGCAAGTCCTTCATCCGTGGCATCAACACCGCCGCACTGCAGATGCTCGCCCGCTACGATTGGCCGGGCAACGTGCGCCAGCTGGAGAACGCCGTCTTCCGGGCGGTCGTGCTCGCCGATGGTCCGGTGCTCACGGCGGACGAGTTCCCGCAGATCGCCGCCCACGTGAACGGCGCCGCGTGGAGCGCTGAGGCGCACGAAGACATACCGCCGCAGTCGGCCGTGGCCCTCGCCGAAACGGTGGAACCGGTCGATCTCGATTTCGGCCTGCCCAAGCTGCCGGACTCAGTCACCGCGGGCGACCAGATCGCCGCTGTCGGCGCCGATGGCGAGGTCCGGCCGCTCGCCGAAGTCGAGGCTGCGATGATCAAGCTGGCGTTGGAACGCTACGCCGGCCGC
>Ga0265313_10004911_pt1 | contig 10019 bp, 2 predicted proteins | sample 4123metaG_FD_203122 | JGI IMG/M metagenome (GOLD analysis project Ga0265313, IMG submission 203122) | Rhizosphere microbial communities from Carex aquatilis grown in University of Washington, Seatle, WA, United States - 4-1-23 metaG | ecosystem: Host-associated > Plants > Roots > Rhizosphere >...
CGACGTTCACGGGCGACGACGCGGCCGGCTCCCGGCCGCCCGGCTCCTCCTGCGGCGGCCCTCCGGCCGGCTCGCAATCCCCTGGCAGTGCGTCCGGACCGTTCCCCATGTCCGTCCCTACCGAGGGCGATGTTTGCGGCTGGCGCGGTCCTCCGAGTAGATGTTGTAGAGGAGCGTGACCGTGCCGACCGCCGCCGCAAGGAAGCAGAGCATGGCGAAGCCGGGGTATCCGAACACGCTCCAGCGCGTGGTGATCCGCATCATGAGCGCCGCGCCGATGATCATCGAGGCGAGGAGGATGCCCTTCGTGACGCGGTTGGCCACCTTCTCGATCCCGTCAACGAGCATCTTCGCGTCCGGCGCCCTCACCTTGACCTCCAGCTCGGCGCTCGATATCGCGTCCATGATCCGGTTGAGCCTCGCGGGCAGGTGGAGCGTGAAGTCCTTGAGCTCGAGGAGCGTGTTGGCGAGCCCGCCCTGCGTGGTCTCCCGCATCATCCGGGTGGAGATGATCCTTGCGGTGTTGCGGCGGATCGAGGCGCTCGTGTCGAACGCCGGATCCAGGATCCGCCCCACCTCGTCAAGCTGAAGGAGGGTCTTGCCGAGAAGGACGAGCTCGCTCGGGACGAAGAGGCCGCTTTCCCTAGCGTGGCGGCTGACGTCGAGAAGCGACCGGCCGACGTTCAGGTCCTTGAGCCCCTGGTCGTGGCTCGACGCCACGAGCTGGCCGATCTGCTGGCGGAACCGGTGCGCGTCGAAGGCGTCGGTCTTCTCGCTCATCCGCATGACCTCCTCGGCGGCCTCGTCGCCCTTCCCGTCGCTGACCGCGATGAGGACCTTCAGGAGCTGCTCCTGCATGACCGGGCCGGTGTGCCCCACCATGCCGAGGTCGAGGAGGGCGATCTTCCCGTCGTCCGTGACGAACACGTTTCCCGGATGGGGATCGGCATGAAAGAGGCCGTCGACCAGGACCTGCTTCAGGTAGGCCTTGAAGATCTCCTCGGAGAGGAGGGCTCCGTCGATGTCCTGCTTTCCCAGGGACCCGATGGACGTGATCTTCTGGCCCCTGATGTACTCCATCGTGAGCACGCTGCGGGTGCTGTAGTCGAGGACGGGCTGGGGCACCACGATCAGCGTGAACTCCTTCAGGTTCTTCCCGACGGCAATGAGGTTCTGCGCCTCGCGCTCGTAGTTGAGCTCCTGCTGGATGGTGGTGCGGAAATCGGCAACGATGGCGCTGAACCGGCACCTGCGGCCCATCTCCGTGTGCTCGTCGAGGAATTCGGCGATCTCGGCCAGCACCACGAAGTCTTCGGCGATCTGGCGGCGGATGTCGGGCCTCTGAACCTTGACCGCGACCAGGCGGCCGTCGCGAAGCGCCGCCAGGTGGACCTGGCCGAGGGAAGCGGCGGCGATCGGCTCCGTGTCAAATCGGGAGAACGCCTTCGAGACCCTGACCCCCAGCTCCGCCAGGAGAATCTGCTCCACCTCCTCGTAGGCGAACGGCTTCACCTTGTCCTGAAGCCGCGCAAGCGCGGTCAGGTACGGCCTGGGCAGGAGGTCCGGCCTTCCGGCGAGCACCTGGCCCATCTTGACATAGGTGGGCCCCATCGCCTCCAGGTCATCGACCAGCTGCTCGGGGGCGCCGTCGCTCGGCCCCGCCCTGAGCTCCTCCGGGTCGAACTCGTCGGGCACCGCCATCTGCTTCGCGACGTCGGAGCGCCCGTATTTCCAGAGCAGGCCCGCGATCTGCCGGTAGCGCTTGAGATGGGCTGCCGAGAAGTTCATGGGCCCGAATGGGTCGTCCTGGGCGTTGGGGATTCGCGCGTGTACACGTGGACTCAAAGGGTACGGCATGGGATGCGCGCGCGGTATAGGGCAAAGACCGTATAGCGACGCGGCCTCGCGGGGACGCAGGCAGGCCAACACCCCATACCGCCGGGCCGGCGCGTCGGCTACAGTCACCGGAGGACCCTCAGCGGCTTCCCAAGCGGAGGTCCGATCGGCGGCGCCGCTGTCAAGGTGCTCGCCCATCTTTCCCCCCGTCATCTCCACCCGCGTCTGAACAGAACCCACCCCCGCCCATGGCCCACATCTTCCTCGCGCTCTTCCTCATTGTCTTCGGCCTCAATCTCCTTTTCGGCCTGTCCATCCCCATCTGGGTCACGGGGCTCCTGGCGCTGGTCGCCGGTGTCCTGATCTTGATGGAGCGCTTCGGTGTCATTGTGAAACGGAAGTAGCGCGCCCGAACGGGCCCACCGCTTTAGCGTACTGCCAGCTCCACCAGGTGCTCCAGGCGGTCGTCCACGAGCGCAAACGCGCGTCCGGGCACCTCCCGCCCGTCGACGGATAGGCAGTTCGCCTCCACCGAGTCGCCGGCCTGCCGGACCACCGCGATGTGGTAGACCGTCTGCCGGTAGCGGTAGTGCACCTTGAAGCCGGTCCACGCCTTAGGCATCCGGGGGTCCATGCGCAGGCGGTCGCCCTCCAGGTTGACGCCGAGGAGCGTCTCGACCAGCAGGCGGTACATCCAGCCCGCGGAGCCGGTGTACCACGTCCAGCCTCCCCTGCCCTCGTGCGGCGCGACCGCGTAGACGTCCGCGGCCACGACGTACGGCTCCACCTTGTAGACGGAGGCCTGGCGGGGGCTCGCGCTGTGGTGGATGGGGTTTAGCATCCCGAAGAGCTCCCACGCGCGCTCGTTGTCCCCCATCATCGCGAAGCCCATGGCGGTCCAGATTGCGGCGTGCGTGTACTGGCCCCCGTTCTCCCGCACTCCGGGAGCATAGCCCTTGATGTAGCCCGGATTCATCGGGGACCTGTCGAACGGGGGATCGAACAGCTGAACGAGCCCGAGCTCCCGGCGGACGAGCCTGAGGTCCACGGAGCGCATCGCGCTTCGCGAGCGGCCGGGCTCGCCCGCGCCGCTGATCACCGACCAGCTCTGGGGAAGGGAGTCGATCTGGCATTCCGCGTTGGACTGCGACCCGAGCGGCTCGCCGGTGTCGAAGTAGGCGCGACGGTACCATTCGCCGTCCCAGGCGGAGCGCTCGATGTTCTGCTGGAGAAGCGACGCCTGCGCGAGGCAGCGCTCCGAGAATGCGCTGTCGCCGTGCGCGCGCGCCAACCCGGCGAACCGCGCGAGCACGTCGTAGAGGAAGAAGGCGAGCCAGACGCTCTCGCCGCGGCCCAGGTTCCCCACCCGGTTCATGCCGTCGTTCCAGTCCCCGCAGCCCATGAGCGGCAGGCCGTGCGCGCCGAACCGGAGCCCCCGCTCGACGGCGCGCACGCAGTGCTGGTAGAGGGTGGCGGACTCGCCGGACGGGCTCGGAAGGTCGTAGTAGGCCTCCTCCTCGGGCTTGACCGGGCGACCCTCGATGAAGGGGAGCCTCTCGTCGAGCACGCCCAGGTCGGCAACGCAGCTGACGTAGCGGCACGTCGCGTAGGGCAGCCAGAGGTAGTCGTCCGACGAGTGCGTCCGCACCCCGCGTCCGGTCGGCGGGTGCCACCAGTGCTGCACGTCGCCCTCGCGGAACTGCCTGGCGGCGCACCTCAGGAGGTGCTCGCGGGTGAGGGCCGGCTCGGCGTGCACGAGCGCCATCACGTCCTGCAGCTGGTCGCGGAACCCGTAGGCCCCGCCGGACTGGTAGGATCCCGTCCGACCCCAGACCCTGCTGCTCAGGGTCTGGTACATGAGCCAGCCGTTCGCCAGCACGTTGACGGCCGGATCCGGCGTGTCCACGTTGACCGCGCCAAGGGTGCGGTTCCAGTGGGCCCAGACCCCCTCGAGCGCCTCGCGGCCGGCCTCCGGCCGCCGAAAGCGGTGGACCAGGTCCTGCGCGTCGGCCGGATTGCGGCCGACCCCGAGGCGGAAACTCACCTCCCGCTCCTGCGCATCGGGAAGGTCGAGCATCACCTGCACGGCGGCGCAGGGATCGAGCCCCGAGCCGACCCGGCCGGAGAGCCGCGCGCGCCCGAGGGCGGCCGGCCTCGACAGGCTTCCGTTGCGGCCCAGGAATTCCCTCCTGTCCCCGGTGACGGTGCGCATCGGGTCGTTCACGTCGACGAATGCGACGCGGTCGCTGAACTCCGTGCTGTAGCCATTTCGCGCCAGGAGGGCGCCCGTCGTCAGGTCCACCTCGGTGCGCACGTGCAGCAGGCTCTTCTGCCGCAGCTCGCACAGCACCCACTCCCAGTAGCCCGTCACCGAGACCCGGCGCGGCCGCCCCGAGACGTTGCGCAGCTTGAGGACCGTGAACTTCACCGGTGCGTCCATCGCCACGTACACCCAGAGCTCGGAGGCCATCCCGTTCTCGGTGTGCTCGAACACCGAGTACCCGAACCCGTGGCGGATGACGTACGGCGTCGCGCCGCGCGCGGGCAGGGGCGACGGGGACCACACCTGGCCGGTCTGCTCGTCGCGGATATAGAGGGCCTCGCCCGTCGTGTCCCGGACGGCGTCGTTGCTCCAGGGCGTCAGCCGGAACTCGTGGGCGTTCTCGGCCCACGTGTAGGCGCTGCCGCTTTCCGAGACGACCGTCCCGAATGTCGGGTTGGCAAGCACGTTGACCCAGGGGGCCGGCGTCATCTGCCCCGCCCGCAGGGTGATGACGTACTCGTGGCCGTCCTTCGTGAACCCGCCGAGCCCGTTCGGGAAGATGAGCTCGCGCGGGGCGACGTACGCGGACGTGTCGGGCCGGGCGGAGCGCGTGGGGGCGAACGCCGCCACCGGCGGCTCGACGAGCCGGCGCTGCTCGAGCTGCTGCGCCAGGGTTCCGTTCGCGTCGTCCAGGAGCACGCGCGCCGAGGCCTGGAGGAGCAGGAGGTCGTCGTTGGGAACCTGCTCGAAGCGCCGCACGAAGATCCCTCCCGGCTTGTCCAGCATCTGCGCCCCGATCCCCGAGGCTATGAGGTTGGTGATCTGGTCGTGCAGGGCCTGGCGGTAGACCGAGACGTCGTCGCCCAGGATGACCAGCTCGACCGTCAGCCCCTTGATGCGCCAGTAGGCGTGCGCCTGCACGAGCTGGCGCACCGTCTCCATCCTGTCGGCGCTGCCGACCCGGAGCAGGACGATCGGCGCGTCGCCGCTGATCCCGTAGCTCCAGAGCCCGCTCTGGCCGCGGCGGTTGCCGCCCAGGGCGGCCGGGGCGGCGCGCCGTGCGGGGTCTGCGAAGATGAGGGCGCCGGCCAGCCTTCCGTAGAGCTGCGCCTCCCTCTCCGTGACGCCCAGCTGGCGCAGGGTCACCTGGCTGTGCGTCCAGGCGAGGTCGAAGGCCCTCTCGGTCATTCGCGGGCCCTGGTACTTTTCCATCTGCGCCATGGCGACCTCGCGGGTCTCCGCCATGCCGATCAGGACGTCCACGACCGCGGTCCCGTGGGGCGGCAGCGAGACCGAGTGCCGCAGCGACACGATGGGGTCGAGCACGAAGCCGACCGTGTTGGACAGCGGCGGGGCGCCCCGCATCGCCTGCGGGTTGGCAAGGGTTCCGCCGCGTCCGATGAACCTGAGGCGGTCGGTCTCGCAGGAGACCTCGCCCAGGCCGCCGCCCTGGACCACGAGCAGGTGCAGCATCCACGGCGGCTTCTCCTCGGGATAGCGGGCGCGGCGGGTGCAAAGGACGGCGGAGGACTTCCGGACAAATTCCGTCTGCACGAAGAGGCTCTCGAAGGCGGGGTGCGCCTCGTCCGCCGCCTGCGGCGCAAGCGCGACCTCCGCGTAGCTGGTCAGCTCGACGACGCGAACCTCGGATGAGCGGTTGGTGAGCGTCACCCGCCTCAGCTCCACGTCGTCCTCGGGCGAGACGCAGATCTCCGTGCGCGCCTCGAGGTCGCCGTGGACCTGCCTGAACTCGGCGCGCGCCTGCGCGAACACGGCCTGGTACTCCCGGGTCGCGTGCAGGGTGGGCTGGTAGGCCGTGGACCAGAACTCGCCCGTCGCCGGGTCGCGCAGGTACACGAAGGTCCCCCAGGGGTCGAGCGTGGCGTCCTCGCGCCACCGGGTCACCGCCTGGTCGCGCCAGCGGCTGTACCCGCCCCCGGCGCTGCTGATCGCAAGGTGGTACCGGCCGTTCGACAGGAGGTGCACCTCCGGCGACGGCGAGTTGGGGTTGGAGTAGGCCCGCGTCAGGCCGTCGACCTCGTCAGTGAGCGTGCTCCTCGACTCGAAGGCCAGGTCCTCGCCGAGCACGCTCGCAGCCGCCTTGGGAACGCGCTCCTGCAGGAGCAGGTCCGCGGCCTTGAGCAGGGGGCAGGCCATGAAGCGCCGCTGCATGGGGTTGTCCCGCAGCAGGTTCGCCAGGGCCAGCAGGCTCATCCCCTGGTGATGGACCATGAAGGAGCGGATCGTGACGCTCGTCTCATCCGGCGGCATCCGCGAGGGCGTGTAGTCCACCGCCTCATAGAATCCGTAGGCGCCCGCGCGCCCCTCGGACGCCAGCCGCTGCAGGTTTTCGCAGGCCTCCACGGGATCGACCATGAGCGCAAGCGCCGAGGCGTAGGGGGCGACCACCATGTCCTCGGACAGGCCCCGCTTCAGCCCGAGCCCCGGCACCCCGAAGGCGCGGTACTGGTAGTTCAGGTCGACGTCCGTCCGGTTGTAGCACGACTCGGAGATCCCCCACGGCACCCCCATGAGGTTCCCGTAGTCGATCTGCTGGCGCACCGCCGCCCGGCAGGTGCTGTCAAGGAGCGTGTTCTCGTAGACGGGCATCACCAGGAGCGGCATCAGGTACTCGAACATCGAGCCGCTCCACGAGACGAGCGCCGGCTCCCCCCTCGAGGCGATGAGGAGCCGCCCCAGGGAGAACCAGTGGTCCTGGGGAGCCTGTCCCAGGGCGATGGCAACGTAGCTGCACAGCCGTGCCTCCGAGGCCAGCAGGTCATAGTAACTCGGGTCGAGGCGGCGCTCGGTGACGTTTAATCCGGTCGAGAAGAGGTCCCTTTCCGGGTCGAACAGGCAGGAGAAGTCCATCTCGGCCAGCTTCTCGGCCCGCCTGGCCAGGTCCTCTATCTCCACCAGGCGCTGGCGGGCGCGGTCGCCCGCCACGCGAAGGGCGCGCGTGGCTTCCGGCTCCCCGGCGGACTCGGGCCCGAGGATGTGTCCCAGCTCCGACACCTCGCGCAGGGTTGGCGCTCCGTCGAGCCCGGCGATCTTCCCCTTTGCCTCCGCCGGCCAGGAGCCCTGCGGGCCGTCACCTCCCGCATCCGGCAGCGCGAGCCAGGGGGCCGCAACGCGCAGTTCCTCAAGGTGCTCCTCGCACCCCCGCTTGAGGCCGACGGCCCAGGACTTCGGCTCCTCGCCCCCGGCCGCCATCGTGCCGGCGATCTCCGAGGCCTGCAGCGCGGCGCCCTCCAGGAGCGCAAAGCCCGCCCGAAGGCCGGCGGGCGCCTTCCCCAGGTCGGCATCAAGCTTGGCGAGCGCGGCGTTCCCGGGGCACAGCTCGGTCAGGATTCTGAGCGTGTCGCGCAGGCCCTCAAACACCTGGGGGGGAAGAATCCCCTCCTCGGGAAGCTCCCTGAGCCCCGAGCTGAGCGTGAGCAGGTGACCCGCGAGGTTGCCGCTGTCGACGCTGGACACATAGAAGGGCTCGAGCACCTTGAGCGTGCGCGTGTCGTACCAGTTGTAGAAATGGCCGCGGTGGCGTTCGAGGCGCTGCATCGTCGCAAGGGCGTCGCGCGAGCGCCGGATGAGCGCGCCGGTGGGGATGTACCCCATGTCCCTCGCGGCGAGGTTGCCCAGAAGCGCCAGGCCCATGTTCGTCGGCGAGGTCCGCGAGGCGATCCTCGGCGACGGGATCTCCTGGAAATTGTCCGGGGGCAGCCAGTTCTCCTCTGCCGAGACGAAGGTCTCGAAGAAGTGCCACGTCCGGCGCGCCGTGCGCCTGAGGAACGCCAGCTGCTCCCCGGTCAGGTCCGGCGCCGCCGCATCGATGGGCAGGCTGATCCACCAGGCGATCCAGGGAGCCACAATCCAGAGGCCGAGGATGGGTGCGGCGATCCGCAGCTGCGCCGGCGCGAGCCTCTCCAGTAGGCCCCCGGCCAGCAGGGCGACGGCCGGCGCGATCCACATCGTGGCATAGAAGCCGGCGAGGCCCGTCCTCGGCGCCTCCTCCGCGTCCTTGGAGGTCTGCCATTGGAGGAGCCTCTTGTGCGTCACCATGAGCCGCAGCAGCGTCCTTGCGATGGCGTCGACGCTGATGAACGCGTCGTAGGGCAGAAACGCCAGCGTGAGGAGGGTCTGGCCGAGCTGGCGGGCGCCCGTGCCCAGCGCAAGGCGCAGGTGCAGCGCCAGCGGCAGGTCGGACGACTTGCGCAGCACGTCGATCCCCACCGCCATGATCCCGGGGATCAGGAGGACGGCGAGCACCAGCAGGGTCCCCAGGGCCGCGCACCCGGGAAGGAGGAGCCAGCTGCCAAGGAGCAGCAGCACGAGGGCGGCCGGGACGAGGCTGCGCCTCAGGTTGTCGAGGATCTTCCACTGCGACAGCGCGGAGAGCGGGTTGGCGATCCGCCGGGCGTCCGGCCCCGGAACCCGGGGCAGGAGCCACTGCGTGATCTGCCAGTCGCCCCGGATCCACCTGTGGCGCCTGTCGACGTCCACGTTGTAGCGCGACGGGTGCTCCTCGTAGAATTCGACGTCGCTCACGAGGGCCGAGCGGGCATGGCACGCCTCCAGCAGGTCGTGGCTCAGGATGGTGTTCTCCGGGAAGCGCCCGCCCATGGCCTTCTCGAAGGCGTCCACGTCGTAGATCCCCTTCCCGATGAAGGAGCCCTCCCGGAAGACGTCCTGGTACACGTCGGACACCTCGCGCGTGTAGGGGTCGATTCCCGCGTTGCTGGCGAAGAGCCGGACGAACCAGGACCTCCGGGCGCTCGGCAGGCTGACGCCTATCCGCGGCTGCAGGATGCCGTACCCCTCGGTGACAATCCCGCGGGCCTCGTCGAACACCGGGCGGTTCAGCGGGTGCGCGATCGTCCCGACCAACTGGCGTCCGGCGTCGCGCGGGAGCTGCGTGTCCGTGTCGAGCGTGATGACATACCTGATGCCGGGAAAGACCGCGGCGTTGCCGACGACCTCAAGGAAGTTCTCCCGGCCGGCGCCCCGCAGGAGCGCATTGAACTCGGCGAGCTTTCCGCGCTTGCGCTCGTACCCCATCCAGAGGCCCTCGCCGGCGCTCCAGCGGCGCGGGCGGTGCAGCAGGAAGAAAAGGTCCTGCGCGTCGGACAGGTACTTCCGGTTGAGCATCTCGACCCCCGCCCTCGCGCGCTCCAGCAGCTGGCCGTCGCCCGGCATGACCTCCTCCGCCGCGTCGCGAAAGTCGGACAGCAGGGCGAAGTGCAGATGCCTGTCGCGGTTCGAGAGGTGATGAATCTCAAGGGTCTCTATCAGGCGGTCGACACCCTCGAGGCTCGAGAGCATCGTCGGCACGACGACCATGGTGCCGCAGGCGGCCGGGATGCCAGCGGAGAAGTCCATCCGCGGCAGCAGGCTCGGCTTCACCAGAAGCGTGGACAGCCAGTTCACCAGGGCCACGGCCAGCTGGCTTGCGCAGACGGCCAGCACGGCGGCCAGCAGCACGAGCTTCCACGCGGGCAGCCCCGGCGCCCGCGCCAGCTGAAGCGGCCCGAGCGTCGCGAGCACGGTCAGAAGCCCGATGCCGCCCACATAGAACAGGAGCGGGAACCGGTGGATGGTCCGCTCGACGATCGAGCGGTGCGGCCACCGGACCTCCACGCGGCGTCCGAGCTCGGGCCGTCCCTTGTCGACCAGATAGTAGCCGACATGGGCGCTCCGGTCCGAAGGTCCCAGGCGCCGGGCGCTCTCCGCAGCAAGCTGGACCGCCTGCCGCGCCACGTCCGCCTCCGGAAGCCGGCCATGCCGGGCGAAGGACTCGACCGCGTGGCGATAGCGGTCGCGCGTGGCGAAGTCCATCGCGCCGTAGACACCCGCCGGGTCGGAGCGAAGGGTCTTCTCGACCAGGCTGAGCGTCTCAACGAATGCCTTCCAATCCGTGGCGCTC
>Ga0265313_10004913_pt1 | contig 10018 bp, 10 predicted proteins | sample 4123metaG_FD_203122 | JGI IMG/M metagenome (GOLD analysis project Ga0265313, IMG submission 203122) | Rhizosphere microbial communities from Carex aquatilis grown in University of Washington, Seatle, WA, United States - 4-1-23 metaG | ecosystem: Host-associated > Plants > Roots > Rhizosphere >...
CCAACTCATGCAAACGGAATTCAACGGACTTTTCTGGTGGGCTCTGCGCAACGGTCAGGAAACCGACGGCAACATGAGTTCCTCGCTTTATGGCTGGCGCACGTATGGCGATTACGGAATCGTGGACAGCGGATACTCGAACCTTTACCCGACTTATTACACGGCTAAACTCATGCAGCACTTCGTGCAAACGGGCGATACGGTGATCACAGCCACCAACGATTATTCAATGCTTTCGACCTATGCTGTCCGACGGCTGGACGGCAGTTTGACGATTCTGGCCATCAATAAAGATCCCGCCAACACATTCACCGGACAGGTGAAGGTGGCGAGCTTTACCCCGGCTACAGGCGTGACAGTCTATTCCTACGGGATTCCACAGGACACCGCCGCGCAAACCAGCATCGGCTCGCCGGATGTTGCCCAAACAAATTTTTCCGTCGCCGGAACAAACTTCAGCTATGTGTTTCCGCCTTACTCGGCCACCGTGCTGGAGCTCTCACCTGCACCGGCAAAATTACTGTCCATTCCGCTTCCGCCGGCCGCAAACCAGTTCGCCTTTCAACTTCAGGGTCAAGCTGGCGTTCCTTATGTCATCCAACGCTCGACGAATCTGATTACGTGGACTTCCATCAGCACCAACACGCCTCTTGCCAGCACGTTGAACATCACCAACTCCATAACTCCATCAATGCCGGTGCAGTTTTGGCGAGCGATATGGCTGCCTTAGCCTCTGCCAAAGCTGGCAGCCCTTTTGCCTGACCGTCAACTGTTCCATTTTCGCATTTTTAGCCCAACACCGTGGCATGGAAAGTGCGGTAAATCAGGGCGTGGACATCACTGTTAACAAAATAAATGAATGGGTTCGGATTGACCGGCAACGCAAAATCCGCGCGGATCGTCGCAGCCGGTTTTTTGGCCGCGCCCGCGGGGTTTTCGTCTATCTTTTCGCCGCGACAATTTTAGTGTTTGTTTTCAACCATCGCATGGAGATTCAGACAATCGCTTACGCAAAGGTTGGCAGTGCGATGAAACATTCCGCCACTTCAGACAAGCTCCGGCAAGATGCCGTCGATTACGAAAAGCAAGTGGACGACATAACGAAATAAGTTTTCCGGCGTTTCACGCGGTCGCGCCGCCCGCGATGTATTGTTCCATCTGCTCGATCGCGGCGTTCTGCGCCGAGATGATCCAGTTCACAAGGTCGCCGATGGAGATGATGCCGACAACGCTTCTACTTTCCAACACGGGCAGATGCCGCACGCGTTTTTCGGTCATCAGCTTCATGCAATCCTCGACGGAATCGTCCGGTGTCACCGAAATGATTTCCTTGGGCATGATTTCCCAGACCTGTGTTTTTTTGGAAGTTTTCCCCTCAAGCGCGACCTTGCGCGTGTAATCGCGCTCGGTGAACACGCCGGTGAGCTTGCCGCCGGACATCACTAGCAGCGCGCCGATATTTTTCTCGGCCATGAGCTTGATGGCGTCGAAGACAGTCGTTTGCGGCGCGACCGACCAGAGCGCCGATGATTTCTGATGAAGAATGGAGCTGATAGAATAATTCGTTTTCATAGCTTTATAAACCTATCGGCCTGCTTCGTGAATCTTGCAAGTAAAAGTTTCTCGTTCTTGCCGCGATCACCTTCGGATTTGCTTTCTTTCAAACCCTATTTTTGTTTTGATGCAGGCTCGCGCAGGATTGTCCGGCGCAAACTGTTTACAAACTATGGAATCGTTACCGACTGTTTTGCTAAAACCGGGCGAAGCCGACCGCATCGTGGCTGGTCATCCGTGGATTTATGCCGGCGAAATTTCCCGGCTCACCTCGCCCGTCGCCGACGGCGAACTCGTCCAGGTAAAAGACCATCGCCAGCGATTGCTCGGCACCGGCTTCTTCAATTCAAAATCAAAAATCCACGTCCGTATTCTCGCGCCGGAACGGGTCGAAGTGGACGAAATTTTTTTTGAGGGACGCATCCGTGCCGCTCTCGCCGTCCGTCAAAAACATTTGTCGAAAGCGACTTCATTCCGCGTCGTGAATGCCGAGAGCGATTTTTTGAGCGGCCTCATCGTGGACAAATACGAGGACGTTCTCGTTATGCAAATTTCTTCGCTTGGCATGGATAAACGAGAAACGCAAATTGTCACCGCGCTGCAAAAAATCTTTTCGCCTCGCGCAATTGTCGAACGCAGCGACATCGGCTCACGAAAATTCGAAGGCCTGGCCGAAGTGAATGGAATTTTATCGGGCGAATTGAGCGGACCGGTTCCTGTGAATTTGAACGGCCTGAAGTTTGAAACTGATTTGCTCGGCGGCCACAAAACCGGAATGTATCTCGACCAGCAGGCGAACTATCAGGCCGTTTCGCAGTTTGCCAAAGGCGCGCAGGTTTTGGATTGCTTCAGTTTTCTCGGCGGATTCGGATTGCACGCGGCGCGCGCGGGCGCGGCGCACGTCCATCTGCTCGACCAGAGTGCGGATGCGATTGAAGCGTCAAAGAGAAATGCCGCGACAAATAGTCTCGCGGAAAAATGTTCATTCGAGGTCGTGAATGTTTTCGACTGGCTCAAGGCGAATACTGCCGTCAAGCCGCACGAACGAGTCATCCCGCGGTTTGATCTGATCGTTCTCGACCCGCCGTCGTTCACGCGCAATCGCGCGTCCGTGCCAGATGCGTTACGCGGCTACAAGGAAATCCATCTGCGCGCGCTGAAGCTGTTGAAGGTCGGCGGCACGCTGGCGACGTTCTGCTGTTCGCACCACGTCAACGCGGAATTGTTTCAGGACACGCTTCTTTCTGCCGCTTTTGACACACGGAGAATTTTGCGACGTATCGCGACTTACGCGCAGTCGCTGGATCATCCCATCATTCCAATGATTCCTGAAACGGAATATTTGAAGGGCTTCGCGTTTGAAGCGGTGAGATGAAATGGCTTGCCAACAGCGTGTTTTTTGTTATTGCAGCCAGAGGCTGCTAGAGCAGCAAACAAATCAATACGGGGAAAAAATTATGAATACGACTAAAAAAGTTTTATGTGTGGCGGCGGCGGGGTTTCTTGCAGCCGTCTTCTTGTCAGGTTGTGCAACCCCCGCCAAACAATCATCACCGAATGTTTCCATAAAATCGGCGGGGGCTGAAACACCGGCAGCCGTTGAACATGCGGAATTGACCGTCGCCAATCAAGGCAAGTCACTTGTGGACCAAAATGGCGTTGAAAAATTCAGGGCCACAGGCGATGCGGTCTTCGGGACCGACGGAGAAAAGCTTCAAGGATGCATGCGTTGCAGGAATGAATGTATTCGTTACGATTCAAACGGGAATTGCATCCAAACCATCCGCTCTTGCACGTGGGATTTCGATTGCGGTTCAACCGCTCTGAAAGGATCAGCGCCAAGCATGGCGAAACAATCCGCAGATATTGAAAAAGTGGAATTGACCGTTGCCGACCACGGCAAATCGCTCATGGACCAGAATGGCGTTGAAAAATTCAGGGCCACAGGCGATGCGGTCTTCGGAACCGACGGAGAAAAGCTTCAGGGATGCATGCGTTGCACGAACGAATGCATTCGTTTCGATTCAAACGGGAAATGCATTCAAACCATCCGCTCTTGTACGTGGGATTTTGACTGTAAATAATTATTTCAGCAGTTCGCGCTGCCAGTGCATGAGTTCGGGCGCGCGCTTGTCCCAATCGTCGGCGAGTTCGCCGAGAGTCGCCCTGCTCGCGATGAGCGTCGGGTCAATGTCCAACCTGTGCGCCTGCGCGTCGCGGCGTCTCTCGATCTCGCGGTAACGGCGAAACTCTGCTTCGTCCGGCCTCTGGAATCTGTGCCGGATGATTTCGGGCTGTTGCGACGAGCGCACCGCGAGTCCGGCTTTGACGGCGGCAAGCACGCTATCGCGTCGTCGCGGCGACATGCGCGGCGGCAAAAGATTTTCAACCGGACGGTGCGTTGCTGCGACGGCGGCGATATCCACGAGCGTTTCGTGTGACAGGATAAAATATGGCGGACGATTCGCGGCAATGGCCTCGGTCTCGCGCCATTTCCAAAGTTCGCGCAGGATGGCGAGCGCGGGACGATCCAGTCTGCTGCTGCCCTTGATGCGCCAGACCAAATCGGAGTTCACGAGCGGCGGCAGGGAACATTCGGCGACGAGCCGCGCGCAACATTCCTGATGCCACGCGAGGCGGCTTTTTTCTTCAAGCACGGATCTCAATCTGTCGGCCAGCGGTTTGAGATGATGCGTGTCGTTGCGGGCGTAGGCTTCCATCCGTTCGGTGAGCGGACGTTTCGCCCAGTCGGCTTTCTGCGAACCTTTGTCGAGTTTCACTCCGAGGAATTTTTCCACGAGATTGCTCAAGCCGAATTGCAGTTCGCCCAAAAGGCGCGCGGCGAGCATGGTGTCGAAAATCGCGGAAGGCGTGAATTGATGGTGTTTCTCCAACAGGCGCAAATCATAGTCGGCGGCGTGAAAAATAAGTTCGCGCGCGTTGAACGCGTCGAATAGCGGGTGGAGATTGATCCCGGCGAGCGGGTCGATCAATTCGTCGCCGTCGGCGGTGCTGATCTGGATGAGGCAGACTTTTTCGGGATAGGCGTGCAGGCTGTCGGCTTCGGTGTCTATGGCGATCCATTTGGCGGCGCGAAGTTTGGGAAGCCACGCCGTGAGTTTTTCGTCGGTGTCAATCACGTCAGAGAATTTTTACCATAAAAACATCAAGGCACAAAGTTCAGAAATTGCTTTGTGTCCCGGTGTCCTGGTGGTTTAAATTTTCTCCATGAATCTTGCCGTTGCTTTTTCAGATTGCGCGGAAAAACACGCGAAGAAAACCGCCATTTTTTACGACGAACGGGAGATTTCCTACGCCGAACTTCTCGCTCAATCGCAAAAAGTTGCCGCGCACTTGCAAAGCAAGTTCGGCGTTAAGCCGGGCGACCGCGTTGCGATTTGGCTGAAGAATTGTCCGGAGTTTGTCCTGTGCGTCTTCGGAATTTTGCAGGCTGGCGCGGTGGTCGTCCCCATCAACAATTTTCTCAAGCCCGCAGAGGTTATTTACATCCTGAACGACGGCGGCATTGACGTGGTGATCACGGACGCGGAATTGGGCGCATACTCTGCGGAACTCAAAACGGCGCGACCGTCGCTCAATTTTTTCCAAATCGAAGAAATCGCTGGGCTCGCGCCGCCCGATTCACGATTCACGATTCACGATTTACGCACCGAAAAAGACTTGGCCGTCATCATCTACACGTCCGGCACGACGGGCAAACCGAAGGGCGCGATGCTGTCGCATGGCAACCTGCTGCATAACGTCGAGAGCTGCCAGCTCGTGTTGTCGGCGGTGCCGGACGACTGTCTCGCGGTGCTGCTGCCGCTGTTTCACACTTACATGATGACGGTTGGGATTTTTCTGCCGTTCATCCTCGGTGGCTCGATTGTGCTGGTGAAATCGCTGCATCCGCCGCGCGCGATGTTGCAGGAAATTTTTTCACGTCGCGCGACGATTCTGCCCGCCGTGCCGTCGTTTTATCGGATGATACTCGGCGCACAACTGCCCACGCCGCTGCCGATCCGCATTTTCATCAGCGGCAGCGCGCCGTTGCCGATGCAGACGTTGAAGGAGTTCGAGGAAAAATTCAAAGTGCCACTCATCGAAGGCTACGGCTTGAGCGAGGCCAGTCCGGTCGTCTCCAAAAATCCGCTGCGCGGCGAGCATAAGCCAGGCTCGATCGGCATTCCGATTCCGAACGTCGAGATGAGCGTGCAGAACAATGACGGAAAAATTCTTGGCGCGAACGAGACCGGCGAGATTTGCGTACGCGGCGGCAACGTGATGCAAGGTTATTGGAATCAGCCCGAGGAAACCAAAAAAGTTTTTCGCGGCGATTGGCTGCTGACCGGCGACGTGGGTTATCGCGACGCCGACGGCTATTATTACATCACCGACCGCAAGAAAGACATGCTGCTCGTCAACGGCATCAACGTTTATCCACGCGAGATTGAGGAAGTGATTTATCATTTTCCCGGCGTGAAGGAAGCGGCGGTCATCGGCGTGCCGGACATCCGTCGCGGCGAACAGCCCGTGGCGTTCGTCGCGGCGGCGGAAGGGCAGACGCTCGACGAAAAAGCCCTGATGCAATTCATCCGCAGCAAACTGGCCGACTACAAAGTGCCGAAACAAATCATTTTTCTGCCCGCACTGCCAAAAAATGCGACAGGAAAGATATTGAAGACCGAATTGCGGAAACAGGCTGTTAATTGATTAACATACAACTACTTAAATTGATTCCGTTTCCGAGTTGCGCTCTTAATTTGGCTCGGTTAACTTATTTTGCCGTTCGGGCATGAAGCGCGGACGGTAAAAGTTTTTATGGCTGAAGGTTACTGCGTCAAATGCAAGGCCAAGCGAGAGATCGCCGATGGCGTTGAGGAAACGATGAAAAACGGGCGCAAGGCCATCAAAGGCAAGTGCCCGACCTGCGGCACGGTGATGTTCAAGATTTTGGGCGGCAAAGCCGCTCCGGCTGCAACTCCCAATCCGCCGGCCACGAGCTAATATGTCTGAACAGCTCGCTTACGTCATCGTCACTCCTTATTCGCTCTACAAATCGCGCACCGGCGGCATCTTGAGCCGGCTCATCTCGCGCACAAGCCTTGATCTGGCCGCGATGCGGATGTTCGCGCCGAGCGCCGAGCTGGCAAGGCAATACGCCGAGACGATTGTTTCCGCCCAAGACCCGCAGGACAGGAAAATTCAGGAGTTGCTCCGCGATTATGTTCTCAAAAACCTTTCGCCCGATCCCAAAACGGGCCGCCGCCGTCGCGTGATGATGATGGTGTTTCGAGGTGACGATGCAGTGCGCAAGGTGCGCGCGGTCGTCGGCAATTTGAGTCCCGACCGTCGCGGCGGCGAAACCATTCGCGATACTTACAGCGATTTGATCATGGACGAAGACGACGGCCATGTCCGTTACTTCGAGCCGGCCGTTCTTGCCGCGCCGAATGAGAAGGAAGCCGAGGCGAAAGTAAAATTGTGGGCGCGCTTTTCCGAAAATGACGGCGGCGTTCTGGAAAATGTGATTTCTTATCATCCGGGCGAAACAGGCGAGCGCACGCTGGTGCTGATCAAGCCGGACAATTTCAAGTTTGCTACTGGACGCCCCGGCAATGTGATCGATTTCTTTTCGCGCACGGGACTTTACATTGTCGGCGTCAAGGTGCTGCACATGAGCGTGGCGCAGGCGATGGAATTTTACGGCCCGGTTCGCGAAGTGTTGCGCACGAAGTTGAAGGACGCCGTCAGTGAACGCGCGAAGGGCGTGTTGGAAAAAGAATTCAATTTCAAAATTCCCGCCGCCGAACAAACAGCCCTCGGCGACATTCTAGGTCCGCTGCACGGCGACAATCAGTTTGAGAACATCATCCGCTTCATGTCAGGTTACACGCCGTCCGAGAGGAAAACGAAAGAGGAGAGAAGCAAACCGGGCACGCAAAAATGCATCGCGCTGGTTTACGAAGGTGTGAATGCCGTGCGTAAGATCCGCGACGTGCTCGGCCCGACCGATCCTTCAAAAGCGCCGCCCGGCTCGATCCGGCGTGAATTCGGCTCGAACATCACGGTCAATGCCGCGCACGCGAGCGATTCCGTGGACAACGCCAGACGCGAATTTGCCATCGTGAATCCCGGCGAAAACAATCTCAAGCAGGTCGTCGAAGAGACTTACGGAAAATTGTAAGCGCGTAGTTTTTTCAGCAAACGCGCGTCTGCCGCCGGAAATTCGTGATTCTCCAATTCCGACTTTTCAATCCACTTGAACGCCGCGCAGCCGAGCGATTGCGGTTCGGCACGGGTAAATTTGCAGAAGAAAAATTTCAAGCGGACGATTTTCTCCGGGTAAGCATGCGTGACATCTTCAAACAGTTCGCCGACGGAAATTTCGATTCCGAGTTCCTCACTGATTTCGCGGACTAGACACCGCTCGAAGGTTTCGTTCGGCTCGCGCTTGCCTCCCGGAAATTCCCAAAGACCGCCGAGATGATCGCTGGCGTACCGTTGTGTGATGAGCAATTTGCCGTCGCGAAAAATCAACGCGGCTGAAACATCAATTTGTTTCTTATCGCCCGACACTTTTATAAATCCAGCCGAGTTTTTCCATTTCGGCAGGGTCGAAAAGATTTCGCCCGTCAAACATGATTGGATGCGTGAGCAGTTTTTTAGCGCGATCAAGATCGAGTTTTTTGAATTCGTCCCACTCCGTCGCGACGACCAGCGCGTCACAACCTTCGGCGACATCGTTCATGTCATCAACGTAAGTCGCATTTTTCAGGATGGCTTTCGCTTTTTCTATCGCCTTCGGATCGTGGACGCGCAGCGCGGCGCCTTCTCTTTGCAAACGCTGGCAAAGGTCAATCGCGGGCGACGAGCGCACGTCGTCGGTGTTTTGCTTGAAAGCGAGTCCCAGCACGCCAATTTTTTTGTCTTTGAGCACCCAGAGCGTGTCGGTGATTTTTTTGACGAAGCGCTCCATCTGACCGGCATTGATGTTCTGGATTTCCTTGAGCAATTTGAAATCGTAGCCGACCTGTTCGGAAATTTTGATGAATGCGCTCAAGTCCTTCGGAAAACAGCTTCCGCCGAAACCGATGCCGGCATTCAAAAACCGGCGTCCGATGCGCTCGTCCAAGCCGATGCCTTGGGCGACTTCCTGCACGTTCGCGCCGGCCGCTTCGCAGACGGTGGCGATGGCGTTGATGTAGGAAATCTTCAGCGCGAGAAACGAATTGGCCGCGTGCTTGATGAGTTCGGCGGAATTGATGTCGGTGACGATGATCGGCGCGTTGAATGGTTTGTAAATTTCCTTCATCGCCGCCACCGGCTTTTTCGAACGGACGCCGATGACGACGCGATCGGGCTTCATCAAATCGCCGACAGCAAAACCTTCACGAAGGAATTCGGGATTGCTGACGACATCGAAGTCCACTTGCGCCTTGCAATAGCGTTTGATGGTCTCGGAAACTTTTTCGCCGGTTTTGACGGGCACCGTGCTTTTGTCGACGACTATCTTGTAACTTGTCATCGCGCTGGCGATGTCGCGCGCGACGCGTTCGATGAAGCTCAAGTCCACCGAACCGTCGGGTTGCGGCGGTGTCGGCACGGCGATGAAAATCACGTCCGATTTTTGAACGCCTTCGGCGGTGGTGTTCGCGAATGAAAGCCGTCCGGCAGCGACATTTTTTTTGACGAGTTCTTCGAGTCCGGGTTCGTAAATCGGGATGCCGCCCGCCTGCAGCACTTTTACTTTGGCCGCGTCGTTGTCCACGCAAATGACTTGATGGCCGACTTCGGCGAAGCAAGTACCGGTGACAAGGCCGACGTAGCCCGTGCCGATGATCGCAAGTTTCATGTTCAGTGGCTCAAGCTAAATGGTGCGGGAGTCGTAGAAGCTGGTGCGGCGGCTGCGGGGAATTTTGTCCTCAATCTCATCAGTTGCAATTGGGCTTCCGAACTCATGGAACTGCCCTGATAAGTACGGGCTACATCTTCGTAAAATCTTTGCGCGTCGGAAATTTTTCCCTGCCGTTCGTAAATCTGCGCAAGGCCGAACTTGGCGGCGATCACCACACTCCCGTCGGAATATTGATTGGCCACTCTTTGATATGCATTCGCGGCCAAATCCGTTTTCCCCTGCGCGTCCAGACTGGCGGCAACTCCAAGATTGGCCTGTGCGGCAAAGGAATTGTCGGGATACGTGTCGAGGAATTTTTGAAACTGCACCTGCGCATCGGCGTATTTTCCCGCAACGAACAACAAGGTCGCGCCTTGCAACAACGCGCGCTGGCCTGCGCTGGTGCCGGAATAATCCGCCGCGATTTTCAGAAAGGTGTCGGCATTTTGACCGCCATTGCCCGAAGTGAGCGCCTGCGTGAACGCGTCGCCAGCCTCGACCTGTCTTTGATTCTGCCGCCACGAATAAAAAGAAATCAAAAAAACGGCGATGGCGGCAAAGACGCCT
>Ga0265313_10004914_pt1 | contig 10018 bp, 11 predicted proteins | sample 4123metaG_FD_203122 | JGI IMG/M metagenome (GOLD analysis project Ga0265313, IMG submission 203122) | Rhizosphere microbial communities from Carex aquatilis grown in University of Washington, Seatle, WA, United States - 4-1-23 metaG | ecosystem: Host-associated > Plants > Roots > Rhizosphere >...
TGTAGTACACCAGGAAGTAGGCGTCACCCGCCGAGGCGTCGAAGTCCGCGTAGACACCGAGCATCGCCGGCTTGCCATCCAGTATGGTGGGCATGGGATCGCGGATCCGCTTCACATCATCGAAACCGGAATAGGACACGCCCTGTATGCCCGCCATGAAACGTCCCGGCATGATCACGTTGAGAGGCATGTCCGCCTGCTCCTTGCTCACCCGCGTGGTGGCAGCCGTATAGGCCGGCGTCTCCACATCCGAGGGCATGAAACCCACGTAGGACACGGGTGGCAGCATCCCCTGCTCCGCCTTGTAGGTCGTGCCCGGCAGTGCGTGGGGCAAATGCACCGAGAACGCGCCGCTCGGCGCCCGATACACGCCGTCGCGTATGTACTTGGCGGGCGGCGGAGCCAGCTTGTGCTGCAGGAAATAGATCCCCTCGCAGACGCCGATGAACGGCAGCTCCACCAGCAATACCATGCCGCAGAGTTCCCCGCCGTTGGTGCCGGTGCAGAAGTCCCCGCGCGGGACGGCCTGCCCGCAGGTGGCGTTCACTTCCTGCTGGTAAGGCGACACGGTGCAGCCCGCCAGTGCCAACAGCAGGAGAGTGAAGCTGCCGTGCCAGATCTTCATGGCATCACTGCCTGTGCCGGGGGGGCGTCCGCCAGATGGAACGATTCAACGAACCGCTTCAGCTGCGGGTCCATGGCGCGTATGTCCGTCTCCGGGCCGGTGCCGCACTTGGGGCAATCCTTGGTCCATGTGATGGATACCAGCGCGCCACGGGTACCGGTCTTGATGAAATACAGCAGGTAGTGAACTGGGGGTTTGCCCCAAGCACCCGCCGCCTGGGCATATTCACGGAACAGCGCCGGTTTTCCGTCCAGCGTGAGCCGCTCCTCAAGTACGGGCGGCGGTGTTTTACCTTGTAGCGTGGGATCGGTTGCCCCGGGCGACGGATACAATTTGGTGGCGTAATCCTCCAGCGGCATGGCGGCGGCTTCCGCCGGCAGCTTCGTCTGCACGCTGACGCCGTACAGCGGGTCTCCCTCCACCACGGGCAGGAATGCCACCTGTTCCTGGCTCAGATCCGTGGGCTCTCGTCCCTTCACGCCGGTGTGGCCGTGCGCCGAATATCCGTCCGGCACCGCCACGGAGAAGACGCCGCCTGTGGCATGGTAGACGCCGTCCTTCACCGAGCCTGCCGCATCGGCATTCCAGTGGTCCCGGATGTGGTCGATGCTGTCGATGACGAGGAAGGCTACCCCCAGCACCACGATGATGCCGACGATGACCAGCAGGGCGCGAGGATCGCCATTGAAGCTACCGCAGCAACTGCCGCCGCCGCCGTGGCTTGTATTGGGGTTTGAGGCCGTACTGACGGCATCACCATCCGGACCGGCAGCTGATGTCTGCGTGCCCTGAGGGCTTGGCCCGCTGTCGTCACGGGTAGGGTTCGACCCGCAGCCCACCAGGAGCATGAGGACCATCAGCGCCACCATCAGGCGTTGCCCCAGCATGCGCATATCCCCTGGCCCCCAAAAGCAGATGGGAAGAGTGTAAGCCACTCTTCCCATCCTGTTTCGACTTAAGGCTGGAAGCCTGGGGTCACCAGATCTCCATGACCTCTTTGAAGGGGAACTTGAGGCCGACGCGGTCCCAGATCTCGGCGACGCGCTGCACCACCGGCTCCGACTGCTTGATCCAGTCCGGATGGCGGTCCTGCTTCGGGAACACCTTGAACTCGTTGGCTTGCTTGCCGCTCTCGAAGCGGTTCTGGAAGCTGCGCGACACCGCCTCCATGCGCTCCTTGCCGTAGGGCACCAGCGTGATGTTGCGGTTGGCGGAGAGGCCGGTGGTGGCCACGTAGATGTGGTACTGCTCCCAGTAGTGCAGGTAGGCCTCGAAATAGGGCAGCGCGAACATCTCGTCGTTGGAGAGGCCCGTGGTGTAGCTCAGGTCACGGCGCACCCACTCCTCGATGTTGCCGCGCACCTTGAACTTGCCGTCCGCCGGCAGCCCGCCGGACTTCTCGTAGGCGGAGATGGCGGAGGTGACGGGGTGGCGCACGGTGAGGATCTGCTCCACTGACTCGCCGAGGATCTGGTGGAAGAAGCCGCCGGCGTAGGTGCCCTTCAAGAGCTTCTTCGGCACCATGATCTTGCCGTAGTGCGGCTTGTTCTTGCCGAAGTAGATCTCGACCATGGTGAGGAACTCGGCCATGGTCTGCAGGCTGGCGATCCAGCTGTTGGCGCCCTTCTGGAAGCGGAACGGGCCGGCCTCGGGGAAGCCGTCGTGGGCGATCACGTTCGGCACCTTGTCCACGTCGTAACCCAGGGAGCGGTAGGCCTCCATGGTCAGGTAGGAGCCGCCGTTGCGCGGCACGCCGATGATGTTGATGAAGTGGAACTTGAACTGCAGGTTGCGGATCTGCTCCGCGTCACCGGTGAGCAGCGCCAGGAACAGCTGGTAGGCGCGCGCCACGTGGCGCTGGCCGGCTTCGCTGGCCATGATGCGGCCGGCGTTCTCCTGGGCCTTCTCCATCACCCGCACATGGTCGTTGGAGAGCTCCTCGGAGAGCTGGTCGTGCCAAGCCGCGCCCTCGAAGGGACGGTTGTCGACGATGTGCGCCAGGAAGTCCACGAACACCGGGGATACCGGCAGTTCCTTGTCGGTCAGTTTGAGTTCAACACCCATGGATCTCTCTCTTTATATATGCGTATCGGTTGGGATCGGTATCAGGAGTCCAGCTTGCCGGGCTTCACGGCCGCGGCACGGTCCATCAGGAACTTGAAGTTGTCGAGCGACATCATGTGCGCGTAGATGCGCGACAGCTCGCCGTTCTTCATGAGGCGCTTCACGTCCTTGGCCTGCAGCTCGTTGAGCTTGTCCTCGTTGACGCGGAACATGCCGCGCAGGCGCATCTCGCGGCCACCCTTCGGGAAGGCGTGGGCCTCGAAGGGTTCCAGCAGGCCGAACTCCTTGACCGTCTGGCACAGGTGCTCGGTGGCCGGGCGCGCGCCCTCCATCTCGGAGATCAGGGTCTGGGTGGGCTGGAAGTCGGTGGAGGGGTTGCCGCTGGCGTCGAACACCGCGTTCTTGGAGGCCTCGAGGCCGGTCTCGTCCACGCAGATGAGGATGTTGCCGTTCTTGGCTTCCTCGCCTTCGATGCGCACGCCGTAGAAGGGCCAGCGACGCACGTAGGCCGGGACATAGATGTCCTTGTCCCACTCGCCGTCCTTGCTGACGAACAGGTTCTCGTCCTGGTTCAGGCCGGTCACCGCGATGGGCAGGTACTCGCCGCTCTGCTGGTCCTGGGCGAACACGATCGGATAGTGGCGCGAGGCCTGCACGAACTCGGCAGCCAGGAGGTACACGCCGGTGAGGCCGGAGGCGAAGGCGGCGCGCTGCGCGGTGACCACGCCTTTGCCTTTGTGGATCTCTTTGTCGAGGGCGACCAGGCCCTTGTAGCCCGGCGGGATGGTGATGTTCATGGGAAGCGTAAGCCTTTGATAGTGAAGACGTCGGCACCGTCCGCGCTCCCCAGCGCGACGATTTAACCTTGTCGGAATGGGCGCTTATTGAGCCACACCGGCGGGGGCTGTGTCGAGGGCAGTCCTGTAACAGTTCCGGAAAATCGGGTCGTATCAGGCGCTTAACAGGCCCCAAGCGGTCCAGGCGATATACAGGCCGAAGCCCACCAGGACCAGGACGCTGGCATAGGCCACCGCCACGGCTGCCCGGGCGGCACGGCTACCCAGCCAGCGGAAAGCCTCGCAGAACAAGGCGCTATAGACGAAGAGGGACAGGAACAGGCCGCCGATCCCGGGCAGGCCCCAGGAGGCATAGAGCAGGGCTCCGTTGGCCAGCCACCAGGCCAGGGAGAAGGGGCTGGTGAGCACGGTCATGAACCCCAGCTTCCAGGACCCGGGGGTATGGCTGTCCTTGATGCCTGCCCTGGCCGAACGCCAGGTACCCCAGGCCATCCAAAGTAGCAGGGCCGCGCCGGCCAGTCCCAGCACACCCATCCAGCGGGGATGGGCACCCAGGAAGGCGAGGGCGCCCAGCACCGAGAGGCTGAGCCAGCAGAAGTCGGCGGTGATGGCGCCGCAGGCGGTGAGGAAAGCCTGGCGTACCCGGCCGTGCAGCGAGGCGGAGGCCATGATGGCCATCACCGGTCCCGGCGGCGCGGCGAGGCTCAAGCCCAGCAAGGCGCCGGCCAGCGCCGCGTGCCAGCCCGTGGCGTGCTCGACGCCCGTCATCTTCTAGTGATGCGCGCCGGCGTACTTGAGTTCGCCCGCGGGGATCGCTACGGGCAACCGGTTCTGCTGCGGCGGCAGCGGGCAGGTGGCATAGCGGCTGAAGGCGCAGGGCGGGTTGTAGGACTTGTTGAAGTCCAGCACCGTCACGCCGTCCACCGGCGGCTTCACGTAGAGGAAGCGGCCCGCGCCGTAAGTCTGCTTGCCGGAGGTCTGGTCGGCGAACATCACGAAGTAGTCGGTCTCGCCGTCTTCCAGCACCGTGTCGAGCCGGTACTGCGTGCCATCCACTTCGAAGGTCAAGGCGCCGGGCGAGTTCATGTCCTCTTCCATCCCCAAGATGTTGATGATGGGGATCTTCTTCATGGGCGTGTAGGGTTCGAACTTGGCCTCGAAGCGCCAGTCCTGGCTCACCGGGAAATAGTCGAGGCCCTTGAAGTGCACGCGCGCATCCGCGGCGGTGTCTTTCACGCGCACACCGAACTTGTCCACGCGCTTGATGGCATAGAAGCTCACGCTGCCCACGCTCAGGGTGGTGGGCGCCTTGGGATCCTGGTCGGCGTCTGTGAGGAGCTTGAGCGTGCGCACCGGTTTGCCATCGCTGGTGACGGTGGCACCCAGGGCGGCGGTGAAGCTCACGCCCTTGCCGTCGAAGTCGAAGCGGCCCACATGCACCGGGAAGCCCGCCGCGTCCAACTGCATGTCGTTGCCGGAACCGCTGCCGAACGTATTCTCGCCTGACTTGAACCAATACAGGCCCACCAGCGTGGTCCAGCCATCCGGTCCGGTGAGCTTCTTCAGGCGCTCGGCGCGCCAGGTATCGATGTCTTTCTGATAGACCACGGGATCCACCTGGGGTGCGTGCTTGCCGCAGGCACTCAGGAGCAGCGCGCAGGCAGCGGCGGAGAGGAAGGTTTTCTTTAGCATGGGTTCCAGTCTAGCAGAGGGTCTTAAGACTGGTTGAGACAGGCGCAGGGAGCCGCGAGTTCCCGAAGATCAGGCGTCCTGGAAGGTCCAATGCCACGGTTCGTATGTGATCCCGTGGGGGTTGTTTCGAGGATAGGAGAGCTTGAAACCGTACTCGCCCGCGTGCTTGGTGAGCCACGTATAGGCGGGCGTGGCCTCGAAGGCCACTTCCAGCGGCTGGGACTCGTCGGTGCTCAAATCCAGTGCGCGGCCGGTGTGATGCTCGCTGTAACCAGGCGCCGCATTGACCTTGAGGATGTCGTGTATGGACATGCCGCGGTCCAGTTTGCGCTGGATGAGCGCGCACTGGTATTCGACGCTGCGGTAGGCGGACACCACCAGCAACTGCACGCCCTGCTGTTCCGCGGCCGCCCGCATGCGTTGCCAGGCCGCCGCCGCGCTCGGCGCCAGCTGCTGCTCGCGGCCCAGCACGTCGGCGCCGATGCTCACCAGTTCCGGCGCTTCCTCGCAGAGCGGCAGCTTGCGCTGCTCTGCGTAATCAGCCGGGATGCCGAAGCCCGCGTGCAGGCCCGCGATGCTCTGCCGGAAATCCGGCACGGCCTTGGTCCCGGGGAGGGTAGCAGTGCTCACGTCAGTTCTTCTGGTAAGTGCCTATCAGTTGGGTCTCGGCCAGCACGTGACCCTTCATGGCGGCCAGGAGCTGCGTCTTGTTGGGATTGTGCAGGTCGGGTAACACCACGTCCAGCGCGTAGAGCTTGTGGAAATAGCGGTGCCGGCCCACGGGCGGGCACGGGCCGGTGTAGGCCGCGTCGCCCTTGTCGTTGGCGCCTGGGCGGGCGCCGCCCGGCAGCTGCTTGGAAGCGCCTTCTGCCAGGGACGTGACCCCGGCGGGGATGTCGTAGATGACCCAGTGCACGAAGGTCTTCTCCGGCTTGGCCGGATCAGGCGCGTCCGGATCGTCGATGATGAGCGCGAAGCTCCTGGTGCCCGCCGGCGCGCCATCCCACTTGAGCGGTGGCGAGAGACTGTCGCCTTCGCAGGTGAAGCGGTCATCCATGGGGGCCTGGTTCTTGTAGGCGGAAGAGGTGAGCTGGAAGTGGTTCTGCATGTCGGCACCTGTGGCCGCGGAGCCGATGCTCACGAGGCACAAGGCGGCAAGCAGGGCGCGGCGATCGAGGGGAGAGGGGATGTTCATCCAAAAAGTATAGGCGTCTCGGCTTGCGCCCGTGATTTCACTCTTTGAGGAAGATCATCTTTCGCCAGATCTGATGGCCGGTGAACGCGTGCAAGACCGCGGCACCGATGTGCAGCACGAAATAGATGGGTATCCAGACCGACGCACTGCCATGCAGATCCTGCACTTGGTGCAGCCAGCCGGTGGCGCGCTGGCCCGGCACGATCAGCATGGCCATCAACGTCCCGGAGGCGCCCTGCCAGGTGAAGAGCAGCAAACCCAAGCTCTGCACCAATGCGTTCAGGCCCCGATGGGTGACGGGCTCCGGCAGCTTGAAGCGCGCCAGCGTGCGCAGGTCTGCGCCGACGGCGGCCATGCGTTCGCGGGTGTAGGGCAGCCAGCTGCTGAAGCGTGACTCGCGCGGACCGAAGCATCCCCAGGCGAGGCGCAACGCCAGGAAGCCGGTGAACACCAGGCCCACGTACATGTGCAACGTGTAGCCGTCATGCACCGGTTTGCGGTAGTCGTGGGCGTCGTCGCCTATCCACCAGGCCCAGGTGCCGAACATCAACAGACCCAGGTGCAGGATGCGCGTCGGTACGTCGAGGCGCGGCGCGGATGCTGGCATGGGATATCTCAGGGTTGGGCGGGACGCGCGCCCAAGAGGCGCGCCGGCAGGAACAGGATGGCGCGCAACAGCTCGAACACCGCGTCCACGGTGATGCCCACCAGACGGAACGGCAGCAGCAACAGCCAGAACAGGGGGTAGAGCAGCAGCGCCACCAAGGCCAGTGGCCAGCACAGCACCAGCAGGATCAGCCAGAGGACGAAGCTGTTGAAGACACGCATGCCTCCAAGCGTAGCACGGGTGCCGCTTATGGAGTCTGGGCGGAGGGCGGCTTGGTCACACTCTGGACGGTGGGCAGTTCCGGATCCTTCTCGATGGTCTCCTGGGCGCTGAAGGCGCGCCACTTGCCGGCTTCCTTCAGGAACACGTCGGTGAAGTGCACCTTGAGCGTGAAGGAATGGTCGTCCGCCTCCACGGTGTTCTTGCCGGTCACCACACCCACGTCGTTGCGCACCCGCACCTGCAGGTCGCTCAGGGTCTGGTGGGTCTTCATGGTCGCGCTCTTGTCGCCGGTGCTCTGGGCCGCCAGCACCACCGACTTGCCGCGCACCTGCCCGTACCAGGTCACGTCCACGAAGTCGTCGCGCAGGATGTCGTCCAGGGTCTTGCGGTCGTCGGCGATGCCGGCGTCGAGCCAGCGCTGCTCCAGGTCGAGCAATTGTTGCTGTTCGCTCACGGGTTTCGGCTGTTGGGGTTCCGCGGCGAACACCGGCGCCGCTGCCAGACCGACGATGAGGATGAGAGAGAAGGCGCGCATACGTGCCTCCGTGCACGCTGTTTAATGCGGTCAGCATGCCACGTCCGTGTGCGCCACAGGTAAAATGGCGCATGGACGTCTCCGGAATCCTCGATAAGTTGAATCCCGCGCAGCGGGAGGCGGTCAGCGCCGAGGCGCGGCCCACCCTGGTGCTGGCCGGTGCCGGCAGTGGCAAGACCCGGGTGCTGGTGCACCGCATCGCCTGGCTCATGCAGGTGGAGCAGGTGTCAGCTTATGGAATCCTGGCGGTCACCTTCACCAACAAGGCGGCGGGCGAGATGCGCGGCCGGGTGGAGAAGGCCATCGGCGGCCCCGCCGGCGGCATGTGGATCGGCACCTTCCACTCCATCGCGCATCGCCTGCTGCGCCAGCACTGGCGCGAGGCGGGCCTACCCCAGGCCTTCCAGATCCTGGACTCCGAGGACCAGCACCGGCTCATCAAGCGCCTGCTCAAGAACCTGGAGCTGGACGAGTCGCGTTACCCGCCGCGCCAGGCCCAGTGGTTCATCAACTCGCGCAAGGACGACGGCCTGCGCGCCCGCAACCTGCCCCCCAGCGAGGACCCGTTCCAGGCCACCCTGGTGCGGGTGTACCGCGCCTACGAGGAAGCCTGCGAGCGCGGCGGCCTGGTGGACTTCGCGGAGTTGCTGCTGCGCGCCCACGAGCTCTGGCTCAAGAACCCCCAGCTCCTGGAGCACTACCGGCGCCGTTTCCGCCACATCCTGGTGGACGAGTTCCAGGACACCAACGCCATCCAGTACGCCTCCATCCGCATGCTGGCGGGCGAACAGGGCATCCCCTTCGTGGTGGGCGACGACGACCAGTCCATCTACGCCTGGCGTGGCGCCAAGATCGAGAACATCCTGCGCTTCGAGAAGGATTTCCCGGGTACCCGCGTCATCAAGCTGGAGCAGAACTACCGCTCCACCGGCAACATCCTGAAAGCGGCCAACGCGCTCATCGACCACAACACCTCGCGCCTGGGCAAGAACCTCTGGACCGACGGCGGCGACGGCATGCCCATCAAGGTCTACGCCGCCTACAACGAACAGGACGAGGCCATGTTCGTGCTGGAGCGCATCAAGCAGTGGCAGGAGGCGGGCGGGGTGCGCCGGGATGTAGCCATCCTCTACCGCTCCAACGCCCAGTCCCGCGTCTTCGAAGAGCGCTTCATGCTGGACGCCATCCCCTACCGGGTGTACGGCGGCCAACGCTTCTTCGAGCGCCAGGAGATCAAGGACGCGCTGGCCTATCTCCGCCTCATCGAGAACCGCAACGACGATGCCTCCTTCGAGCGCGTCATCAACGTGCCCACCCGCGGTATCGGCGCCAAGAGCGTGGAGCTCCTGCGCGACACCGCGCGCCGCGACAGCCTGTCGCTCTGGCAAGCCTTGGCCCAGGTGTTGGGCGATCAGACGCAGCCGGCGCGCGTCACCGGCGTGCTGGAGAAGTTCCAGAAGCTCATGGACGACATGGAGATGCAGGTGCGCGGGCTGCAGTTGCATGAGCAGGTGGACCAGATGCTCAGCCAGAGCGGCCTCACCGACCACTACCTCAAGACCGAGAAGGGCGAGCGCGGCGAAGCCCGGGTCGAGAACCTGCAGGAACTGGTGAGCGCCGCCCGCGGTTTCGTGCCGGAAGCGCTGGAAGGCATGAGCGCGCTCTCGGCCTTCCTCTCCCACGCCGCGCTGGAATCCGGCGAAGGCCAGGCGGAAGCCTGGGAGGACTGCGTGCAGCTCATGACGCTGCATTCAGCCAAGGGCCTGGAATTCCCGGTGGTGTTCATCTGTGGTCTGGAAGACGGGCTCTTCCCCCACGAGCGTTCCACCGACGACCTGGAAGGCCTCGAGGAGGAACGCCGCCTCTGCTACGTGGGCATGACCCGCGCCATGCGCGAGCTATATATGACGTACGCCGAGCAGCGCCGCCTGCACGGCGTGGACAACTACGGCGTGCCCTCGCGCTTCCTGCGGGAACTGCCGCCGGAGTTGGTGGAGGAGATCCGCCCGCGGGTGCAGGTGACGCGGCCCTACACAGCGCCCTTGAGTGCGATAGCACGGAGTTCGGCGCCGAGCGGGCCGGGCATGCACCTGGGGCAGCGGGTGCGACACCCCACCTTCGGTGAAGGTGTGGTGCTCGACTATGAAGGGGACGGATCGCACGCGCGGGTACAGGTCAATTTTAAAGAAGGTTCCAAATGGCTTGTCGTCGCCTATGCGAACCTGACGACGCTTTAAGCCATCGATTTTGACGTCCCTGTCTTGTTCCGGCCCCTCCTAGG
>Ga0265313_10004915_pt1 | contig 10017 bp, 10 predicted proteins | sample 4123metaG_FD_203122 | JGI IMG/M metagenome (GOLD analysis project Ga0265313, IMG submission 203122) | Rhizosphere microbial communities from Carex aquatilis grown in University of Washington, Seatle, WA, United States - 4-1-23 metaG | ecosystem: Host-associated > Plants > Roots > Rhizosphere >...
GGTTGGCTATGTCTGGCAAAAAGGCGAGATTTACCGGCTCGGAAAACAGATTCGTGACAGGGAAAGCAGGCTGGCGCAATTGCAGAGCGATGATAAAAGACTGGCCGATCAGCTCGCACTTTTGCACTCGCCGATGGCGCTGGACAGACGCGTGCAGGGATTGAAGCTTGGCCTTGCGCCTGCGCACCCGATGCAGGTCGTTCGGTTGCCGGAACCGGTTCTGGGATCGCTGGAAAACAAAAATTCGGTGCTGAAATTTGCCGCGCGGCCAGTCGAGTCAACGACACAATAGAAAAATTTTGGCCGCCGCTCGTGACGCCGTCGGGTGAGGAACCGATCGCCACGGGCGGCTGGCCGTTTTTGGGATGATAAAACGTCAGCAACAAATCAGACGCGCTCTTGCGCTGCTCGCGCTTCTCGCCTTCGGATTCATCGGGCTGGGCTTCAGGCTCGTGGATTTGCAAGTGTGGCGTCACGACGAACTGGCGAAACTGGCCGAGAAAAATTCGGAGCAAAAAATCTGGCAATTGGCAAAACGCGGCGACGTTCTGGACGCGAATGGAAACCTGCTCGCGACGAGCGTTCCGGTGAAAACCGTCTGGGCGAATCCATTGTTGATCGGCAATCAGCAGGCGGTCGTCGCGCGGGCGCTCGCGCCCCTGCTGCAGATGAATGAAGGCGACTTGTATCAACGATTGCTCCCGCGCGTCTGGAAAAATCCGAAAGGTGAAACGGCCACAAACCAATATGTCGTTTTGCAACGCAAGGTTTCGGAAGGAACGTGGCAGAAAATTTATTCGACGATGACCAATCTGTCGCTGACTGCGGACGAAATCAAAATGTCCAAGACGGAACGCGCGAACTATAAAGTTTTTTCACGCAATTTACGGCAATACGCGGTTTCCGCCGAGCAGGATCAGTCGCGGGTTTATCCGAACGGCGCGCTCGCGGCGCATGTTCTCGGCTTTGTCGAATCGAGGGACACGACGAACCATTCTTCGGAACTTTTTGGCTGTGACGGCATTGAAAAATCCTTCGATTCAAAACTCGCCGGCGCGTCGGGCTGGCGCGTGACGGGCGTTGACAGCCGGAACCGCGAGCTCGTCGCGATGCGCGACGAGGATGTGGATGCGCGCGACGGCTTGACGGTCGTCCTGACGATTGATTCCGTCGTGCAAAATATCGTCGAGAGCGAACTCGCGAAGGCGATGAAAGAGCACGAGCCGGTGAGCATCACGGGCATCGTGACGCGGCCGCGCACGGGTGAAATTCTGGCGATGGCGTCGCTGCCGGATTTTAATCCGAATGACCTGCGCACCATCAACACGAACACCGAGCCCAATCTCGCCATCAGCCATGTGATGGAACCGGGTTCGACGTTCAAGACCATCGTGATTTCCGGCGCGTTGAACGAGCATGTCGTTTCCCTGAACGACACGGTCTTTTGCGAGAACGGACTTTTTCATTACGGCGGAATCACGTTGCACGAATCGGAGAGTCACCATTTCGGAAACCTGACCGTTGAGCAAGTCTTGCAAAAATCCTCGAACATTGGCGCGTCGAAAATCGGGATCAAACTGCAAGCGCCAAAACTTTACGATTATATGACCGATTTCGGACTTGGTGCATTCACCGGAATTCCGCTGCCCGGCGAGGCCAGCGCGAAAAATTACGTGAGGCCGGCGGACAAGTGGGGAAAATATTCAATCGTACAAATTCCGATGGGGCAGGGTGTGGCCGTGACGCGTTTGCAAATGGCGATGGCCGTCAGCGCAATCGCCAACGACGGTGTGCTGATGCGCCCGATGTTGGTGAAACGATTGCAAGATCCCGATGGGAACGTCGTCCAACAATACGAACCTCAGGCCGTCCGCCACGTCATCAGCGAGGCGACCGCAAAAGAAATGGTCGAAGCCTTGAAGACCGCCGTGTCGGACGACGGCACCGCGCCGCTAGCGCGGATTGCGAATTACACCGTTGCGGGCAAAACCGGGACGGCGCAGAAAGTCGTGAACGGAACTTATTCGAACGACCGGTTTGTTGTCTCGTTCATCGGATTTTTTCCGGCGGACGACCCGCAAATCTGCATCTCCATCGTGATGGATTCGCCAAAAGAAGGCGGTCGCGCGTTCGGCGGCGCGTTGTGCGGCCCGGTCTTCAGTAAGATCGGCGCGGCCTGCGCGAGTTACTTGAACATTCCGCCGGATCAAAATTCACAACAACCCAATCCGCCGCCGCTCGTGGCGAAAACTCAAAATTTACGCTGAAAAATTGCAGTGGAAACACGCTCTTTGAAATTTGTCGCCGAAGCCTGTAATGCCAAAATCCGGCGCGGGTCGGGGGAAGCTCTGGTGAAAAATGTCTGCACTGATTCGCGACAGGCAAAGACCGGTGATTTGTTCTTTGCGATTCGTGGCGAAAAATTCGATGGACACGACTTTTTAAAAGAAGTAGAGGCGAAAAAAGTCGCGGCGGTTGTCATCGAACGAGAAAAAATCCCGGCGCAGTTGCCGGAGTGTACGGTGCTCGTTGTGGACGATGCGCGTGTGGCGTTCGGAAAATTCGCCGCGGCTTATCGGAAAGATTTTGTGTTGCCGATTGTCTGTGTCGGCGGCTCGAACGGCAAAACGACGGTGAAGGAATTGCTCGCTTCAGTTTTGAAACAAAAATTGAGCACGCTTTGGAGCGAGGCGAGTTTCAACAACGACATCGGCGTGCCGCTGACGTTGCTGCGACTGGAAAAATCGCATCAGGCCGCCGTGCTTGAAGTCGGAACGAATCACCCGGGCGAATTGGCACCGCTAGTGAAAATGATTCAGCCGAAGTTTGGCGTGCTGACGAACATCGGACGCGAGCATCTGGAATTTTTTGGCGACATTGACGGCGTCGCGCAGGAAGAAGGCCGGCTTGCGGAACTTTTGCCGGCGGCCGGCAAGCTCTTTGTCAACGGCGACAACGAATGGACGGGAAAAATTGTTCAGCGAACGCGCGCGAAAATTGTTCGGGTCGGATTGAATGAAAAAAATGAATGGCGTGCGAAGGGAATCCGTCTGGACAAAAGCGGGACGACGTTTCGGATTGAAACACCGAACGCCGACTTTAATGGCGAGTATCGGATCAATTTATTGGGTCGTCATCAAGTGACGAACGCTTTGTTCGCGGTAGCGGTCAGTGAGGAACTCGGTTTGGGTCGCGCTGAAATCCAGCGCGGCCTGGCCGAATGCCAGCCGCCGAAGATGCGCCTGCAGTTTTGGGAAGCGAACGGTGTGCGCGTTTTGGATGACGCCTACAACGCGAATGTGGACTCGACGATCGCCGCGTTGGAAACGTTGTGTGATTTGCCATTGCAGGGACGGCGCGTGGCGGTTCTCGGCGAGATGGCCGAACTCGGCGTGCACAGCGAGGCGGCGCACGCGGAAATCGGCAAACGCGTGACGGAATTGGAAATCGGCCAGTTGTTTACCGTCGGTAAAATGGCGGCGATGACGGCAAAAGCGGCGCGCGACGCGGGATTGAACCGCGTGATTGAATTTGAAAATGTCGAAGCGGCGATGAAGGCGATTAAAAACTTTTTAAGAACGGGCGACGTAGTTTTGTTGAAGGCGTCGCGGGTGTCGCGGCTGGAACGGATTGCGGAGATTTTAAAATCGGAAAAATCATAAAACGAAATGCTATATTATTTGAGCCAGCACATTTTGGATTGGTCGCACGGGACGACGTGGGAAAACCGTCTCTCGGCGTTGCGGCTGTTCCGCTACATCACGGTACGGAGCGCGGGCGCGGCGATCACGGCGCTGGTCTTGAGCTGGTGGCTCGGTCCGAAAATAATCCATTGGCTGAAGCAGTTGAAGTTCGGACAGGATTACGCGGACAGGGCGGAAGAAGCCGGCGGTCTGGCGGCGCGAATTATGAGCAAAAAGGGAACGCCTACGATGGGCGGCGTTTTGATCATCATCGTTCTGGTTTTCTCGACGATGCTGTGGGCGGAATGGAACGCGCAAGTGGAGTTGACGCTGCTTTCGATTTTGGTTTTGTCGGGACTTGGATTTTATGACGACTACGCAAAAATCATCCAGCAAAGCGGCGGCGGCACTCCGCCGCGCGTGAAACTTTTGGTCCAGACCGTGCTCGCCCTGTTCGTGGGGATTTATCTTTGGAAACTTCCGGCGACGAGCGAGCTGCGGATTTTCGGAAATAAAAACATCATCCATAGCAATCTGGTCAGCGACTTGATGCTGCCGTTCTGCAAATACCCCTACGAAGTGGGCGCGATTGTGGGTGTATTGATCGTTCTGCTCGCCATCGTCGGCAGCTCCAACGCGGTGAACCTGACCGACGGTCTCGACGGGCTTGCGATCGGCTGCACGCTCATCACGGGGTTCGTGTTTTTGATTTTCACTTACGTTGCAGGCAATATAAAAATTGCGACTTACTTGCAGATTCCTTACGTCGGTGGTGCGGGCGAACTCACGGTCTTTTGCGCGGCGCTCATGGGCGCGGGTCTCGGATTTTTGTGGTTCAACTGCCATCCGGCGCAGGTTTTCATGGGTGACACCGGCTCGCTCGCGCTCGGCGGCGCGTTCGGCATCGTCGCGGTGCTGATCCATCAGCCGTTTGTTCTCGTCATCGCGGGCGGCGTGTTCGTCATGGAAGCGGTTTCGGTGTTGTTGCAAACCGGCTGGTTCCGGTTCACGCGGATGCGCACCGGCACGGGACGGCGGATTTTTTTGATGGCGCCGCTGCATCACCATTTTGAGAAAAAGGGCTGGTATGAATCGCAGGTTGTGATGCGATTTTATATTTTATGCGTGCTGTTCGCGGTCATCGCCCTGGCGACCTTGAAATTAAGATGAAAACGCTACTGGCATTGAATAAAATGCGTTTTGTTTCTTGCGCGAACGTCGTCCGGCTGTTACAAAATCTGCCGGAAGCGATAAGGCGTGCAGCGGCCGGCAATGTGTGCGATGTTTTTTGCGCCGGCTTGAGATTTGACGACGATTTCACTTCAGTGCCGATGACCAGGATCAATTTAAAGCACGACGGAATTTTTCGAGGGAAAATTTCGCCGCGAAAAAATCAAAACAACCAACCCGACCTCGAAGAAAGGACGCTACCCGCGCCAAAAAAATGAACAACCCGAACCCATTCGTCCCCAAAGGCTCTTTACTTGAGCAGCAAAGCAAACGCCGCTCGCGCATGAAGCTAGGCGTGTTTTGCGTCCTCGCGGTCGGCATCGCCGGACTCACCGCGATGCTCATCCAGGGTTGCAAACGCGAAACCGAAACGGCCGACAACACGCAGACGACCGACACGAACACGCCGGCGGTTGACACGAATGCCCCGGCAGTTGATACGAACGCGCCCGTCCAGCCGGTGGAGACGAATCCGCCAGTGGTCGTGGCACCGCCGGTTGAAACTGCGGCGACGGAATACACGGTCGTCAAAGGCGACAGCTTTTCGAAGATCGCCAAAAAATTCGGCGTGACCTCTAAGGCGATTTCAGCCGCGAATCCCGGCGTTGATTCCACCAAGTTGAAGATCGGACAAAAACTTTCGATTCCCGCCGCGACCGGTGCCGCCGCGACCGCCGCGACGACAACGGACATGACCGGCTCGGAAGAAGTCTATGTCGTCAAATCCGGCGATACGTTGACGAAGATCGCCAAGACACACGGCACGACCGTCAAGGCTATCGAATCTGAAAACAATTTTTCCACGACGAAAATCAAAGTGGGACAGAAGCTGAAGATTCCGGCAAAGGCTGAAGCGGTTGCACCGGCTCCAGTTGCGCCCGTTCCGGCGGATACGAGTACAGCTCCGGCACCGGCTCCGGCCAAGTAATGCCAGACCGGACAGCGGCTGGCATTTTTGAAGGATTGGAATGAAAGTCGCCGTCACAACATTGGCGTTTTGCGTCGCCGCCCTGCTGGCACTGGGGCTGGTGATGCTTTACAGCTCGATGATGACGATGCAGGCCGGTGCGCACGACCTTTTGATGCAACTCATCTGGTGCGCGCTCGGCCTGACGCTTTGTGTGACGGCGACGGCTCTTGATTATCAACTCCTCAAAAAACTTGTCTGGCCTATTTTTATCTTCGCGCTGGTGCTCCTTGCGTCGGTGTTCGCTCCGCTGATCGGCCACGCCAGCCACGGCGCGCATCGCTGGATCGGGCGCGGCGGCTTCACCGTGCAACCGTCCGAATTCGCCAAGGTCGCGCTCATCATCACACTCGCGTGGTATTGCGAACGCCAGCAACGGCAGATGCACACATGGAAACGCGGAATTATTTTTCCGAGTATCATCATCGGCGTCGTGCTCGGTTTGATTTTCATTGAACCCGATCGTGGGCAAACCATTTTGCTCGCCGCCGTCAGCGGCATGATGCTGTTGATCGCCGGTGTGCGTTGGAAGCATCTTTTGATTCCTGCGATGATTGGCGTGGCCGCACTCGCGTTTTCCCTTTTTCACGATTCGATGCGCAAAGGGCGGATCTCGGCCTGGCTTCACCCGGACGCGCACGCGGGCGGCGCGGCGCTTCAGGCGCAACAGGCCATGTACGGGCTCGGCTCCGGCGGCTGGTTCGGCGTCGGCCTCGGCAACGGTGTGCGGAAATTCGGCTACCTGCCCGAAATCCACACCGACTTCATTTTTGCGAACATCGGCGAGGAACTCGGTTTGATCGCGACACTGCTCGTCGTCCTTGCATTCGTTGTGATCGCGATCTGCGGAATTTTCATCGCCTTCAACGCGCGCGACAACTTCGGATTCCTGCTCGCGTCCGGGATCACATTTCTGATCGGCCTGCAGGCCGCCATCAACATCGGCGTCGTCACCAGCGCGCTGCCCAACAAAGGACTGCCGCTCCCGTTCATCAGTTACGGCGGCTCGAACCTGGTCGCGATGCTGACGTGTGTCGGGATTCTGTTCAGCATCGCGCGTCGCGCGCCCGCGCGTGAAAAGATTTCCAAAACTTCTGCAACCGACGAAAATCCATTCGCCGCCAGAGCGACATGATTGAACCCGCCGCCAACAAACCTTTCGTCGCCATCGCCTGCGGCGGAACAGGCGGCCATCTGTTTCCGGGACTCGCCGTCGCCGAAGAATTGAAAAAACACGGCTGCAACATTGCGCTCCTGATTTCGCCGAAGGAAATAGACCAACAAGCCGTGAAATCCGCACAAGGATTTGAAATCTTTACGCTGCCGGCGGTTGGATTGCAGAACCGGAATTATTTTTCGTTTGCATACAGCTTTTTGAAATCGCTGTTTGCGGTGCGGAAAATTTTTCGACGGCGCAAACCCGATGCCGTTCTTGCAATGGGTGGATTTACTTCCGCGCCACCGATTTTTGTCGCAAAAGATTTGGGCGCGGAAACTTTTCTCCATGAATCCAACACCATCCCCGGACGCGCCAACCGTTTTCTCGCGCGTTTCGTGGACGAAGCGTTTGTCGGGTTTCCCGAAGCCGCCGCGCGCTTGCGCGCCAAAAAAGTTTCCACGACCGGCACGCCGGTTCGTCCTCAATTTTGTAGCAGCGGACGTGAGCCCGCTCATTCTGAAAATCAGAGCCGACTCACGTCGGCTGCTACGATCGAAAGTCGCCGCACCGCTCTAGGACTTGATCCAAATCGTCCAACGATTTTAGTCATGGGCGGAAGTCAGGGCGCAACCGGCCTCAACGAAATGATTTTGTCCGCGCTGCCATTGCTCGCTGGAAAAAACTGGCAATGGCTGCATCTCGCCGGCACAAATGATTTTGAAAAAGTGAAACAGGCTTATGCCGCGCTTGGACTCAAAGCCGTCGTGAAACCGTTTCTCGTGGAAATGGAACTCGCGCTTGGTGCGGCGACTGTTTCCGTCAGTCGCTCCGGCGCGTCGTCGCTTGCGGAAATTGCGGCGATGCGATTGCCGTCGCTGCTCGTGCCGTATCCGACGGCGGCGGACAATCATCAATTTTTCAATGCGCTGGCATTTGAAAAAACGGGCGCGGCAAAAGTATTGGAGCAGAAAGATTCCACGCCGGGAAAAGTCGCGGCGGCTTTGATTGAATTGATTGAAAACGAGGTTGTGCAAAAAAAAATTAAAGCCGCGCTGGCGCAATGGCACGCGCCGAAGGCGGCGGAGCAGATCGCGGAAAACATTTTGAGCGCCATTGTGCAACGGCAGGAAAAAACGGCGCAAACGGAAGTAAAAAAGTGCGGATGCGGTCACGCGCATGGCCCGGCGAAACATGCTCATTGAATCATGACGCCGACTGCTGACATTTTAGAAAATCCGATGCGAATCGAGAAAAATATCGCGGATGAAATTACCGATCGCGTTTCGCGCGCGACGGTGATCCATCGCGACGAACCGCTGGCGAAGCACACGACGTTGCGCGTCGGTGGCCCGGCGGATGTTTATGTCGAGCCGGCGTCGGAAGAAGATTTGGCGGCTATTTTGAAATTTTGCGCAGAGCATGAAGTTCCGTTTTTCATTCTCGGTCGCGGTTCGAACTTGCTCGTGCGCGATGGCGGGTTTCGCGGCGTGATGATTTGTCTGTCGCAGACGCATTTCAGCAAAATTGAGATTGTCGGCGAGCGGTTGCATTGCGGCGTGGGCGCGAAGTTGAAGAATGTCTCGGTCGAGGCGAAGCGGAATAATTTGAGCGGCGTGGAATTTCTCGAAGGCATTCCCGGCAGCGTCGGCGGCGCGTTGCGGATGAACGCGGGCGCGATGGGCGGCGCGACGTTCGATGTCGTCGAGTCGGTGCGCGTGATGGATTTTGACGGCAATATTTCTGAAATGTCGCCGAAAGAAATGTCCGTTGATTATCGCAGTTGCGCGGCGTTGAAGAATCACATCGCGCTTGGCGCGGTTTTCCGATGCCAGACTTTGCCGCGCGCGAAGATCGAGCAGCGGATGAAGACGTTCAGCGAGAAGCGCTGGGAATCGCAGCCGGCGGCGCCGAGCGCGGGTTGCATCTTCAAAAATCCCGGCGCGATCCCGGCGGGCCGGCTGGTGGACGAACTGGGATTGAAAGGCGCGCGCGTGGGCGGCGCGGTGGTTTCCGCCGAGCACGGCAATTTCATCGTGAACGACGGCAACGCGACGGCGCGCGACGTTTTGGAATTGATTTCAATTTTGAAGGCCAAGGCAAAGGCCGAACGCGGAATTGAATTGCACACGGAAGTCGAAATCATCGGCGAAGATTGTTGACATTCAAAATGGTTGCGTTATGGTTGTTCCATGATAACGATCACGATCAAGGGTATTCCGAAAGAAACACACCGTGAATTGAAAAAGCGCGCGGCGGCGCACGGGCGCAGCCTGAACCGGGAGGCGATTGCGGTGCTGGAATCCAGCGTCCGCAGCGTGCCGGTGGACAGCGCAGCCTTGATTGCCCGCGCACGCGCGGTGCGGGCAAGCATGAAATTCACGGGCAAGCCGCTGGACATCGCAAAACTTATCCGCCAAGACCGTGATAGTCACTGACGCCACATTGATCACTTATTTCGCCGTGCGCGACGAGCGGTCGGAACTGGTGGATGCGGTTTGTGCGCTGGATTCGACATGGGTCGCGCCGTTGTTGTGGCGGTCGGAAGTGCGGAATGCCCTGGCGAAATACATTCAACATGCCGGAATGAGCCTTGAGTCGGCGTTGCGCGCGCTGCAAGTGGCGGAAGAAGCTGTTGGCGGACGTGAATATCGCGTTTCGTCGGAAAAAGTTTTGGAACTCGCCGCGCAGTCCAGATGCACCGCCTACGACTGCGAATATGTGGCGTTGGCGCAGGATTTGGGCGTGCCGTTGGTGACGGCGGACAAACAGGTTTTGCGCGCGTTTCCGAAAATCGCCGTCTCGCTGGAAAAATTTGTGAAGTGACATGAACCGAAATTTGAACATCACGACGGCGCGCGACGTTTTGGAATTAATTTCAATTTTGAAGGCCAAGGCGAAAGCCGAACGCGGAATTGAATTGCACACGGAAGTCGAAATCATCGGTGAAGAAATATCATGAAGATTACTAGATTTACGCC
>Ga0265313_10004918_pt1 | contig 10013 bp, 8 predicted proteins | sample 4123metaG_FD_203122 | JGI IMG/M metagenome (GOLD analysis project Ga0265313, IMG submission 203122) | Rhizosphere microbial communities from Carex aquatilis grown in University of Washington, Seatle, WA, United States - 4-1-23 metaG | ecosystem: Host-associated > Plants > Roots > Rhizosphere >...
CAAATCGCATCCGTCGAACTCCCTCGTGAACGACCGCCCGGTCCATATCCGCCCCCTCTTTGGAGCGACTCTAGAACCGGACAGATCACGAGCTACAAACACCGGACACATCACGAGCTAACTACATCAGGCCCCCACTGGCCTTGCTGGGCCAGCGCCTATCCTCCAAACTGGCCTGGAATAGACCGAGAAGCAGGCAATGGCTGTCACCCTGGCTGAGCGCCCGCGATTGCTGGAACCCGGCTTGCCGCGCTTCGAGCCCGGCACGGAGCGCTACCGCATAGCGGGCGGCGGCGCGGTCGTGGTCGCCCTGGCGACGGGCGACCGCTTGGCCTTGATCGACCTGGAAGGTCGGCAGCGTGCCGAGGTCGCGGTTTTCAGCCCGGCGGGGGCCGAGGATCCGGCCGCCCTCGGGTTGTCGGTGAAGGGCCCCGCGGAGGGCATAAGCCGCCTGCTGGCGGGGACCGACGAAGGCGCGCGCCATGTCAGCGCAATCCTCCACGCCAGAGGCTTGCCACGGGGCATCGCTAGGGCGGCCGACCTGTTTCAGGGTGATTCCCGCGCCGGAGAGCAGGTCGACCTGTTAGCGGTGCGCGACTGCATCGTCTTGGTCCATTCCGTCGGTGGTCCCATGGGGGTGAGCGGCGATCTGCCGCCGACGGAGATTTTGGCCGTTGTGCGGCGCGCGCATCCGATGCTGCAGGCGACTCCTCCGCTGCCCGAACCCTTGGCCGAGCCGAAATTCGAGCGCCATATCGACCGGGCGACCGGCCAGACCTATGAGGTGCGCGCCGGCGAATATATTCAGATCATCGATGTCGCCGGGCGGCAATGTTCCGACTTCCTCGCCTTCGATGCGCGGCAGCTGGAGAAGGGCAGGGAGCGCAGCTTCGACATGACCGCGACCCGCTCGATGACCGGCTACGTCTATCCGGGCCCCGGGCTCTATTCGAAATTCTTCGACTATGATCTCCAGCCACTGCTGGAACTGGTGCGTGATACCGTCGGGCGGCATGACGCCTTCGGGCTTGCCTGCACCGCCAAGTTCTACGAGGACCAGGGCTATCCCGGCCACGCCAACTGCTCCGACAATTTCAGCAATGCTCTTGCGCCCTTCGGAGTCCAGGCGCGGCGCGGCTGGCCCTGCCTCAATCTGTTCTACAACACCGGGATCGGCGCCCAGAACGCGATCTTCCTTGACGACCCCTGGTCGCGCCCCGGGGACTATGTGTTGTTCCGTGCCGCCACCGATCTCGTCTGCGCCTCCACCGCCTGTCCCGACGACATCGATGCCACCAATGCCTGGAACCCGACCGATATCCATTGCCGCGTCTACCCGGCCCGCCATAATTTTTCGCGAGCGATCGCTTATCGCATGACGCCAGACTCAGAGCCGCGGCTCACCCGCGAGACACCGTTCCATCCGCGCACGTCGGCGCTGACCCGCAACTTCGCCGAATACCGCGGGTATTGGCTGCCGACCAGGTTCAACAACCACGGCGCCGTCGATGAGTACTACGCCTGCCGCGAGCGGGCGGTGGTGATGGACCTGTCGCCGCTGCGAAAATTCGAAGTGCTGGGCCCGGATGCGGAAACTCTGATGCAGCTGACCTGCACCCGCAACATGCGCCGCCTGGCCGAAGGCCAGGCCGCCTACACCGCGCTCTGCTACGAGACGGGCGGCATGCTGGATGACGCCGTCGCGTTTCGCATGGGCGCGGACCGCTACCGCCTCGTGACCGGTGACGAATACAGCGGCAAATGGCTTCGCGACCAGGGGGCCAAGCGCGGCCTCAAGGTCTGGGTCAAGTCGGCGACCGACCAGCTTTGCAATGTCGCCGTCCAGGGGCCGAAGAGCCGCGACATTCTTAAGGGCATGATCTGGACTCCGGCGGCACGCCCGAGCCTCGAGGAAATCCAGTGGTTCCACTTTACAATCGGGCGTATCGGCGATCACAACGGCATTCCGATCATCGTTTCGCGAACCGGTTACACGGGCGAACTCGGCTATGAGCTCTTCTGCCATCCGAATGATGCCGGCGCCGTCTGGGATGCGGTGTGGGAGGCGGGCAAGACTCATGGGCTGGCGCCGCTCGGCCTGGAAGCCCTCGACATGCTGCGGATCGAGGCCGGGCTCATCTTTGCCGGCTACGAGTTCACCGATCAGATCGATCCCTTCGAGGCCGGCATCGGCTTCACCGTCGCCCTCAAGGGCAACGAGGAGTTCATCGGCCGCGAGGCGCTGATCCGCCGCCAGGCCAGTCCGCGGACGAAACTGGTGGGCCTCGAGCTTGCCGGCAATGAGACGGCGGGCAAGGGCGACTGCGTTCATATCGGCCGCGCCCAGGTCGGCACAGTCACCAGCGGCACCCGTTCGCCAATCCTCAAGAAGAACATCGCGCTCTGCCGCATGGATGTCGCCTACGCCGATCTCGGTACCGAGGTCGAAGTCGGCAAGCTCGATGGCCAGCAGAAACGCATCCCGGCGATGGTGGTGCGCTTCCCGTTCTACGATCCGGAAAAGCTGAAGCCGCGGTCCTGATCCGCGGCCGGCTATCATTCCACTGGTATCTTGGTGTCGTATTTCACCCGCGCCAGGCAGAAGCTGGAGCGGAACATGCGGATGTTCGGCTCGTTGGCGAAAACCCGGCGGGCAAACTCGTTGTAGTGATCCATGTCGCTGACGCTGACCACGACCAGGTAGTCGGCGTCGCCCGATACGAAATAGCACTGCATGACTTCCGGGCGGCGCGTCATCTTGCGCTCGAAGTTTTCCAGGAGGTCCTCGCGCTGGCGTTCCAGCGTGATGCTGGTGAAGACGACAAGCGAGCGGCCGACCTTCACCGGGTCTACGAGTGAGACGTCGCGGACAATGATGCCTTCCTGGCGCAGACGCTTGACCCGCCGGTGGCAGGGCGGGGGAGAGATGCCGACCCGCGCCGCCAGATCCTGGTTGGTGATCTGGTTGTCCTCCTGGAGCGCGGCCAGGATCTTGCGATCGATGGCATCGAGTTCGGCTTTGGCCGGCTCGGGTGTCTGCGGAATAATTTTTCTTCGATCAGCCATATTCTTCTCACGGATTCCAGAAGTTGGCGATATTTCCAGCTTATCTGGAAAGATTTGACAGCCAAAAGGAAATCCGGCCGGTGCCTTCCGGCGTTAGGCTTTCAGCGATCACCGGCATGGCCCGACAAGAAAGGAATCCGACGATGCAGCCCGCAAGCCCCGGCATTCACGACAATGCCATCGAGGTACATGACCGAAGCGTCCTGGCCGCGGCCCGCGCGCTTATCGACAGGGCCGAAGAGCCTGCTGCCATCGGCCGGGAGATCCTCGCCGCCGTCGAGCGCAATGCACAGTGGCGGGGCGAGCAATGCATCAACCTGCTGGCGCCGGAAGCGCCGACCAGTCCCGGCGTCAGGGCGCTGCTCTCGGCCGAGATCGGCACCCGGGCGGCGGAAGGCCATATCGGACCGGTCAATCGCTGGTTCGCCGGCACGCGACATATCGACGAAGTCGAGGCCCTGGCCGTCGAGCTGCTGAAGAAATATTTCCGCTGCCGCTATGCCGACCATCGGATGTGCGCCAGCATGGTGGGCAATGCCGTGGTCTATTCGGCGCTGACCGAGCCGGGCGACGTGATCATGAGCGTGGCCCAGCCCTTCGGCGGACACAGCTCCAATCGGCCCATCGGCCCGGCCGGCGCCAGAGGCCTGAAGATCGTCGACATCCCCTTCGATCCCGAGGAACTGACGGTGGACGTCGACGCTTTCCGGCGCGTCGCGCCACTGGTGCGGCCCAAGCTGGTCGGCCTCGGACTTTCCATGACCCTGTTTCCCCTGCCGGTGGCAGAGATCAAGGAGACGATCGCCGAATGGGGCGGGCGGCTCTTCTTCGACGGTGCCCATCAGATCGGCCTTATCGGCGGCGGCCAGTTCCAGGATCCCCTGGGCGAAGGCGCGGACATCATGACCGGTTCGGCCGGCAAGACCTTCAGCGGGCCGCAGTCGGGCATCATTGTCTGGGACGATCCCGCCATCACCGAGGCGGTGACGACGGCGGTCTTCCCGGTCTGGGCCGCGACCCACCAGGTGAACCGCGTTGCTGCCCTGGCGCTTGCGACGGCCGAGGCGCTTGCCTTCGGTCCCGCCTACATGGCCCAGATCGTGCGCAACGCCCAGGCGCTGGCGGCGGCGCTTCAGGCGCGCGGCATCCCGATGCTGGGCGCTGCAAAGGGCTTCACCCGGACCCATCAGGCGATTGCCGATGTCGGCGCCTATGGCCGCGGTCTCGTCGCCGCCCAGAAGCTCGAGCGCGCCAACCTGATCGTCAACAAGAACCTGTTGCCTCGGGACAAGCCGGAGGACTGGGATTACCCCAGCGGGCTTCGCATCGGCACCATCGAAGTGACGCGCCTCGGCATGAAGGAGCCCGAGATGGAGGCGATCGCCGAGCTAATCGCCGAGGTCGTGGTGCGGGGCCAGGAACCCGAGACGGTACGCCGCAGAACGCTCGACCTGCGTTCAGGCTACCAGAAGCTTTACTACTGCTTCGAGAACGGCCTGCCGAACTAGAGCATTTTCCGCCGAAGTGGGCACCGGTTCGGCGCAGAAAATGCGACCAACCCAAGGAATCTAGAGCATGTTTCGTTTCGATCTGAACGAAACATGCTCTAGAGCCAGGCCCGACGGCGCGGAGAAGCCCCGCGCCGTCTTCGCTGCTACTCGGCCGCCTTGGACTTGCCGGCTTCCTGCAGGAGCTTTTCCGCCAGCGCTTTCTTGCCGGCGGGATCGAGCTTCTTGATCTCGTTCTGCAGTACGCGTTCGTTGACCGCCTGGTTCCAGTAGTCGAGAGACGGGAAGCCGAGCAGGGAAGCCTTGCCCACGAACTGGCGCAGCACTTCGTTGGTCGGGCCCATCACCCAGCCGGCCTTGCCGTCGCGCAGATACCGCTCGATGCCCAGGCCCGGCTTGTAGCCGGTGCCGCCGCAGGCATGGAGCATCTTGTCGGCGACATGGGCGACGTTCTTGGCGGCGTTGAACTTCACCTGCCACATCCAGTGCAGATACTGCGCGCGCGGCAGCTTGGTCAGGTCCTTGTGCAGCGACCAGTCGCAGTTGTTGGTCACTTCATCCATGGCGCGGCCCATCTGGTAGACGAGCGCGCGGGCCGCGTTAGTGTCGCAGATCGCCTCGCCGACGTAATCCTGGATGGTCGGGTAGTCGGCCACCCGCATGCCCACGTCCACATGCTTCTTCATCGTGGTGTGGCGCTTGGCGATATCCATCAGGCCGAGGGATATGCCGTTCCAGCAGGCCGAGGAGCAGAGCAGGAAGAAGGGGTCGACGCATTCGTCGTTCGAGCTGGCGCCGTCGCCCTTGGGCCCGACCATGCGGTCCGGCGGGACGACGACGTTGTCCACTTCCAGCGTGCCCGACTGATTGCCGCGCAGGCCGAGGCCATCCCACTTGGAGGGTTCGGCCTTGACCTCATTGCCCATGATCAGCCAGCAGGACAGATCGGCGTAATTGCCGCCGAAGTCCGGGCTCGTGGTCTGGATGATGTACCAGTCGGCGAAGCCGCCCGAAGTCGTCCAGGAAGCCTTCTTGCGCACCTTCCAGCCGCCGTCGACCTTCTCGGCCCCGGAGGAAACGGGATACCAGAAGTGGGAGCCGGTCTCGGGGTCGGAGTAGGAGAGGGTGCCGATGAAGACGTCCTTGTCGAGGCGGCGAAGGACGCTCTTGATCGTCTCATTGTTATGATGGCGAAGACAGGCCGCCGCGACGGCGCCCAGATGCATGGTGTAGCACATGGCCGTGCTGGCGCAGCCGTAGCGGGCGATGGTTTCGACCACCATGGCCGCGGCAATGTGGTTCTCCCCCATGCCGCCCAATTCCTTGGGCACGATCAGGCCGAGCAGGCCAAGCTTGGCCAGTGCTTCGAAATTCTTGCGCGGGAAGAGGAGCTTCTTGTCGGATTCGACGGCGTTGTCTCGCAAGGTGGTGCGGGACAGCTCGATGAGCTTCGCCTGCAGGTCCTTCTGCTTGTCAGTCAGGAGCCATTGCGGGTCCCATTCGAAGCCAAGACCCCAAAAATCCTCCGCGCCCCATTTTTTCGTCTGGCTCATCGCTGGTCTCCTGCTTGTCGCTTCCCTGCCGGCGCCGACCGCATGCCGGCGGCTCGCCTGGCGAGCTTGGCTGCGTTCTCTGCGCCGGGAAGCCTACATGAAGGACAAGCTGGCAGGCAAGAATACGCAACCAATTGCGGCGCAGAGTCCGCCAATTTCGTACCAATGATCCTGGCGATGAGGCGGACCCTCGACCGGCTAGACGGCCGGGTCGATCTGCCGGTAGCAGCCGCGGAAATAGAGCAGAGGCTTGCCGTCCTGGCTCTCCTTGAGGCGCAGCACCCGCCCCACGAAGATGACATGGTCGCCTCCGTCATGCATGGATACCGTCTCGCATTCGAAACTGGCGAGCGCGCCCGAAAGGATCGGGCAGCCGGTGTCCCAGGTCTCGTACGCGATGCCCTCCCATTTGTTTGCCAGTGCCCGGGCGAAGGCGACCGAGGTCTTTTCCTGGTCTTCGCTCAACACGTTGATGGCGAACACGCCCGCCGCCTCGAAGGCCCGCAGGCTGAGTGCGTTGCGGTTGAGGCTGAACAGCACAAGCGGCGGGTTCATCGAGACGGAATTGAAGGAATTGGCGGTGAATCCCAAGAGTTCGCCATCCGCCGCGACGGAGGTCACGACGGTGATGCCGGTGGCGAAGGTTCCGAGTGCCCGCCGGAACATATGTGAGTCGAAATTCATCTGGGGAAATGGCGCTGCCCGGCCAGGAAACACAAGTCACTTAGCCACGACGCGACAATTTGGCGTCGGCCCCCAAACGATACGCCTCCCCACTCCGCCCGTAGACGGAGCATCCGGAATTACCCGGACTTAGTACCGCGGTCCCGGCGGACGACGCGGCGGCCGTTGCACGGCAGTCGTGGTGTCCAGCGTGATCACACGCAGGACTTGTACGCCCTTGCGGCCTGGTCCGACTTCGCAAATGATGCTCGAACCCTCCGGCGCATCCTGAAGCCCTGCCTGTTTCAAGGCCGAGACATGCAGAAAAACGTCCGGCGACCCATCCGCAGGCGATACGAACCCGAAGCCCTTCTCCGGGTTGAACCACTTGACCTTGCCGCGAATTTCAGAGGACGGCCCACCACCCATATCACGTTCGTTCATCAAGCCCACTCTGCTTCCATCATGGCATCGGCAGAGCCGGCCGGACGTCCCACGAGGCGGCTGAGGCGCCAAGCCGGCGCCCAAGTTTGCGCTTTCGGTTTCCCCCGACGGCCTACCACCCTTTAGTCTGCGGGGCCGGGTCGACAAAAGCAAGCCCGCCGTCGGATGCCGGAGCACAGCCCCGCCCATTTTTGCAGGTCCGGATTGATGCGGTCCAATGTTGCAATTTCAGCCTATTACAGGTCGTATCTGACCCTGTCTGGAACGGGGACCGAAGCAGCATCGAGCGTTTCGGAAGGGTAATGGAAGCCCCGAAAAATCGTAGTGGAGAATGCCATGCCGCTCAGCCTTTCCTCGCGCGCCGATTTCACCCTTGCCAGCTTCCAGCGGGTCGCCTGGGAGGGGGAAGGGGCGGTCTTTGCCAAATCGGCCTTGCGGCGAATGGGTGAGACCCGGCGCCAGTTTCTCGCCCTGTTGGACTCCGACCCCGAAATCACGATCTACGGCGTCACCAGCGGCTATGGCCAGATGGCAAGCAAGCGGTTGACCCCGGCCGAGCGCAAGAAGCACGCGCGCATGCCACCCCACGGCTCCGCGGTCGCCTTTGGCGTCGCCGTGCCGGAGCGCGTGGCCCGCGGCATCGTCTTCGCCCGTCTCGCCAACTATGTCGAAGGTCACGCCGCGATCTCGCCGGAACTCGCCGCCGCGGTGGCGGAGCTGTTGGACGGGCGCAAGCTCCCCGCGGTCAGCATGGAGGGCCAGGGCGGCGCCGGCGAAATCCTGGGCCTAGCGCCGCTTTTCAACGGACTGGCCGAGCGCCTCGAACTCGGCGAAAAGGAATGCTTGGCGCTCATCAACGGCTCGCCCTGCGCCTCGGCCCTCATGGCCGACAGCGCCTTGGCGGCGCGGCGCCGGCTGGCCCTGGCCGAGGAGGTATTCGCGCTTTCCTGCGAGGCGATCCGTGCCCCGCTAGGCCATTTCGGCGAAGAGCTGGAGGGGCTCTGGGGCGATCCGGCGGAGAGCGCGACCCTGCAGCGCCTGCGCCAGCTCATGGCGGGCGGAAGCTCCCAGCGCCGGCCATATCAGGCGCCGGTCAGCTTCCGCGTGTTGCCTCGCGTGCTGGCCCAATTCCGGCGCGCCACAGAGGCAGCCGAGACGGCGGCCGAGACCTCGCTGAAGGCGGTGACCGACAATCCCGTCTTCCTGGCGCCGACCGAGGCGGCGCCTATGGGCCGGGTCTACAGCACGGGAGGATATCACAATGCCATGGCCCACCCGGCGATGGACAACCTGGCCGCGGCCATGGCCGACCTCTGCCTGCTGGCCGATCGCCATGTGAGCAAGCTTCTGCACGGCCCCCATTCCCTGCTGCCGGACCAGCTGCGCAAGGACGAAGGCTATCTCGGCTGCTTTGGCATGGTGCAAGTGGGCTATGCGGAGCAGGCGCGCCGGGCGGCCCAGCGCAATTTCCTGCCCGGCAGCGAAGGCGGGGGATTCGGCCAGAACGACGTATCCCCGCCCAGCTTTCCTGCCTGGCGGTCTCAGGATGAGGCGGGCCGGTGCCTGGACGCGACCTTGGCGGTGCTGGCCGCCGTCGCGTCCCAGGCGCTGTTTGCCACCGACCGGGATCCGCCGCCTGCCCTGGCACCCCTGGTCAGGGAGACGCGCCGACACCTGCCGCCGGTGACGAAGAGCCGGGTGCTGGCGCCGGAAGCCGCGGCACTGGCGACCGCGCTGGGCGCGCGCGTCTTCGCCGCCTGACCCGGCGGATCAGCCGAGCGAGTTCAGGATCTCGCGCTGGGCGGCGAGATAGCCGGGCGAAGTCTTTCTGAGCGAGGGCGCCAGGCGCCAATGCAGCCGCGGCAAGGCGTGAAACGGCACGGCGGGGAAGCAATGATGCTCGGCGTGAAATGGCATATTCCAGGCAAGGAACCGCACCGTTGCATTGGTCAGCGTCGTGCGCGAGTTCGCCAGCATGTCCGGCACGAGGGGACAGCCGGTATGTTCGGCCATGAGATATAGGCGCAGCCAAGGTTGGCCGAGCAGAGCCGGTATGACCCAGTACCGCAGGGCCGCGTCGCTGCCCCAGGCGATCGAGATGACAGCGACCGCTACATAGAGAGCCAGGTGAATCCGCGCTTCCAGGACGACATGGCGAGCCGGCGTCGCCGAGAGATAGGGCTCGGTCACTCTGCCGCCGGCATGGCGGATGAGGCCCAGCACCGAATCCCGCCAAAGCGGCAGGCCGGTCACCACCCAGAGCCACTGGCCAAGGGTCGCCGGCTTGGGCGTCGCCAGCTCCGGATCCCGGGCGGGGTCCTGGGTATGGCGGTGATGGGAGAAATGGAAATAGCGGAAATATCCGGCGGGCAGCAGCAACAGGAAGCCGATCACCGCGGCCATCCCGTCGTTGAGGCGCCGGTTGCGGAAGGCCGTGCGGTGAATGGTCTCGTGGAGCGGAGCAAACAGGAAAACGAGGATTACCCCTTCCAGCGCCTGAGCCGCGATGCGCAGAATCCCGCCAGGTGCCAGCGCCACCAGGGCGACCGCCCCGGCGAGCAGTCCCAGATGGCCGGCGAGATGCAACAAGCCCGCCCGGTCCGAGAGCCGGCGCAGCTGGCGCATCTCCGGACGGTCGATGGGGGCATGGCGGTAGGCGGTTTCCTGCTCCACCAAGGAATTATAGTGCACGGGATCGGCAGAGATAATTGCAATCCCGTGCATGAAGCCGACACAGAAATTGTCCTAGTAGTTGGATCACCCCGACGCAGCGTGGGTT
>Ga0265313_10004919_pt1 | contig 10013 bp, 8 predicted proteins | sample 4123metaG_FD_203122 | JGI IMG/M metagenome (GOLD analysis project Ga0265313, IMG submission 203122) | Rhizosphere microbial communities from Carex aquatilis grown in University of Washington, Seatle, WA, United States - 4-1-23 metaG | ecosystem: Host-associated > Plants > Roots > Rhizosphere >...
GTAAAGGTGATCTTCAGCGTCACCAGCAGCGCCGGGAGCAGGATCGGCCAGTCGGTCCACAGCGACTGCGCGATGCGGGACGGGCTGGGCAGGATATACGGCGGCACGTGCGCCAGCGTCGTGTAGGCCTGCCAGGCGACGAGTACGATCGCCAGCATCACCAGCGGCACGAGGATGCGAAGCGCACGCACGGCGGCAGAGTCACCGCCCGGCGTAGCAATGGCTTCGACGTCGGTCGCGGGCTCTCCGGCGGTCCGGCCGGGGGCGGTGGTGATCGCGCTCATGTTTCGGCCGCCGCGATCGCCGCATGCAGCGCCTCGGAGGTCTGACGGCAATACTCACCGTACTCCGGCGATGTGCGGAAGGATTCCAGGCGCGGGTAAGGTGCCGGAACCCTCACTTCCGTGAACACGCGACCCGGCCGCGGCGCCATCACGACGATGCGCTCGGACAGGTAGACGGACTCGAACACCGAGTGGGTGACGAAGATCACCGTCCAGCCGAACCTCTCCCAGAGCAGCAGCAGGTCGTTGTTCAGCTTGAAGCGGGTGATCTCGTCCAGCGCCGCGAACGGCTCGTCCATCAGGAGAAGCTGCGGGCGGGTGATCAGCGCGCGGGCTATCGAGACGCGCATCTTCATTCCGCCGGATAGCTCGCGCGGGTAAGCCTTAGCGAAAGCCTCCAGCCCGACCATGGCGAGGGCCTCCATGACGCGCTCGGATGCCGCGCGGCGCGACTGGCCCTTGAGGCGGAGCGGCAGCCAGACGTTGTCGGCGACCGTGGCCCAGGGCATCAGCGTCGGCTCCTGGAAGACGAAGCCGATCTCGTTCGATGGATCACCCTCGGTTCCACGTGGCCAGGCTATCGTGCCGGAAGTCGGTTCACCCAGACCGGCGACAATACGGAGCGCCGTGGACTTGCCGCAGCCGGACGGGCCGAGCAGGCTCAGGAACTCGCCCTTGGGCACGTCGAGGGAGAAATCGCGGAGCGCCAGCGTGCCGTTGGAGAAGGTCTTGGAGATGTTGCGGAGCGAGACGAGCGGTGCACCGCCGCGGGCGGGAGCTGCGGGCGCGGTAGCAGTCGTCGGGTCGAATGCCAGGCTCAACCGGCGCTCCTCAAATGCGAAAGCCGGCGGCGGGCGCCGCCGGCTTCCAGGTGGCGTAGCGCGACTTACTTCGCCAGGTCCATACCGACTTTCTTGCAGACGAATTCGGTCGTGTAGTTCTTGGAATAGTCGAGGCCCCCAGGCACGACGTTGGCCTTGACCATCTTGTCGTAGAAATCCTTGACGCGATCGTCGGTCATGCAGCCGATGCCGCCGGTGAGCGCGTCGCCGGAAACCACCAGGCCGGAATCCTTCATCGTCTTGATCGAGAAGGCGATCTGGTCATCGGTCATGTCCGGATTGTCTTTCTTGATCAGTGCGTTGGCGGCGCTGTTGTCGCCATAGAGATAGTTATACCAGCCGATGATCGACGCATCGACGAAGCGCTGGACGACGTCCTTGTGAGCGGCGAGGTAGTCCTGCGTCGTCTCGATCATGGTCGAGTAAGTCGTCCAACCGTTATCGGCGAGCAGGAACACCTTCGGCTCGAAGCCGCCCTCGGCGGTCGCTACCGCGTGGGGCTCGGAGGTCGCGTAGCCCTGTTGGCCCGACTGCTTGTCGGCGATGAACGGGCCGGGGTTGAAGTTGTACGGCTTGAACTGCTCGTCCTTGAAGCCGGGGAAGGCCGACTTCATCCAGGCGAAATCGCTGACGAAGAAGTCCTTGCCCATGAACAGCGTCGGCAGCTTGGTGAGGTCAGCGAAGGTGTCGACGCCGGCGTCGGGATGCGCCATCAGGATCTGCGGATCCTTCTGGAAGACGCCGGCGACCTCGACCAGCGGAATGCCCTGCGCCGCGGCGTTGAACGGCTCGAGGAAGTTGCCGGCCATGTAGAACGTGACCTTGCCGGCGAGTTCGAGCTGGCGGTTCGCTGCCTGCGGTCCGCCCTGCACGATGGTGACCTTGAGCCCGTACTTCTCGTACGTGCCATCGGCGACCGCCTGGTAGAAGCCGCCGTGTTCCGCTTCCGCCAGCCAGTTGGTGCCAAACGACACCTCGTCGAGGGCAAAGGCCGGGTGGGCCAACGCCAGCGCGGCCGCACCGGCGGCCAGCCCCAAACTCCAATGCCTGATCATCGTCATGTTGCTCTCCCGTTGTGCCGTGCGCCTCGCCACAACCCCATCATCCGGCGGGATCGCGCGGGCCTGAACTTCCGCGACGCGATCCTTCGCGGTCGCAAGACATGTGCCAGCGGGCGCCCCGGCGCCGCTTTCAATCCGGGCTAAACTCTAGGCCACCGGTGCGGCACAAAAAAGCGGCATCTGCCGGCCGAGGGCTGCCGCCGGCGCGGCCTTGCCAGTGGCTCTCCGGCAATCGTAGCGTGGGGAATTACGAGGCAGGGCCTTTTCACCGCGATGCAGCGTGCCATCAATCCGGCTGGGATACGCCCGCCCTTTGGCCGGTATAGCCATGGCATAGCCGTGCCGGCCGGTGCGCGCCTGGTCTTCTGCTCCGGCCAGCTCGGATTGAAGCCCGGCGACATGCTGCCGCCGACGGTGGAGGGGCAGACGGAAGTCTGCTTCCAGAACATCGCCGCGATTCTTGCCGAGGACGGCATGGGCCTCGGCGACCTCATCCGCCTCAATGGGTACGTCACCAAGCGCGACGACATGAAGGCGTACATGACCGTGCGCGACCGCTTCGTCTCCGAGCCGCTGCCGGCCTCGACGCTGATGATCGTCGCCGGCTTCACGCGCTCCGAGTTTCTTGTCGAAGTCGAAGCTGTCGCAGCGAAGGTGAGTTGATGACAGCGCTGCACGTACTTTTGCCTCTGGCAGGTGCGTGGGCGCTCGCTGTCATTCTTCCCGGACCGAACTTTCTCGTCATTGTGTGGACTGCGGCGGCGCGCGGTCGTCGTCCGGCTTTAGCCGCGGCGTTCGGTGTGCTCACCGGCGCGGTGTTCTGGATCGCGGCCGGCCTGTTCGGCCTGAAGCTGCTGTTCGCGGCTCTGCCGGTTGCCGGCACGGCGATCCGCCTGGTCGGTGCTGCCTACATCGTCTGGTTCGGCCTCCAGATGGTGCTGCGTCGGGATCGCGGTGCCAGCACAACCGGCTACAGCGGTCTTGCGGCTTATCGTGCAGGCCTCGCGACCACGCTGTCCAACCCGAAGTCGGCCGCGGTGGCGGCCTCGCTGCTCGCCGCGGGCTTGCCCGCCGACGCCTCCGCCAATCTCGCGGCTTCGGCGTTCTTCGTCCTGATCGCAATTTCGAGCAGCTGGTATCTCGGCGTGGCGCTCGTGGGCTCGCTGCCTGCGCTGGCGGGTCGTCTGATTTCTGTCCGTCGGCGCTTGTCGCAAGTCGCCGGCGCCATCTTCATTCTGTTTGGCCTGCGGCTGGCGGTCGAACCCTAGAAAGCTGTCCCATGCGCCAATGGATCAGGAACCCGCTTGCCATTCTGGCGGAAGACGCCGGCGGCGGCATCGTCGTCGAGGACGGGAAGATCACGGCGCTGGTCGCCTCGGGCAAGACGCCCGAAGGCAAGATTGACGAGACGTTCGATGCCTCGCGCCACGTCGTCATTCCCGGCCTCATCAACACGCACCACCACTTCTTCCAGACGCTGACGCGCGCGCATCCGGCGGCGATCAACAAGGAACTGTTCCCCTGGCTGAAGTCGCTCTATCCGATCTGGGCGAAGAACGTGAAGCCCGACGCCTTCCGCCAGGCAACGCGGCTGGCGCTGACCGAGCTTTTGCTCTCCGGCTGCACGTGCGCCTCCGACCACCACTACCTTTTCCCGGTCGGCCTGGAATCCGCGATGGACATCCAGGCGGAGGAGGCGACGGCGCTCGGCGTGCGCATGACGCTGAACCGCGGCTCGATGAACCTGTCGGAGAAGGACGGCGGCCTGCCTCCGGATAGCGTCGTGCAGGACGAGGACACGATCCTAGATGACTGCGAGCGCGTGCTTGGCCGCTACCACGACGCCTCCGAAGGTTCGATGCTGCAGGTGGCGCTGGCGCCCTGCGCGCCGTTCAACGTCACCAAGCGGCTGATGGTCGATAGCGTCGGGCTGGCGGAGAAGCACAACTGTCGACTGCACACGCATCTTGGCGAGACCCACGACGAGGACGAATACTGCCTCTCCAACTTCGGCATCCGGCCGGTCGATTATCTCGAGGAGTGCGGCTGGCTGACCGATCGCGTGTGGCTTGCGCACGGCATCCACTTCACTGACGAAGAAGTCCACCGCCTCGGCCGGCATCGCGTCGGCGTCTGCCATTGCCCGACCTCGAACATGACGCTGGCGTCGGGCCAATGCCGCACCAAGCAGCTGGAAGCTGCCGGCAGTCCGGTCGGGCTCGGCGTCGATGGCTCGGCTTCGAACGACAACTCCAACCTGATGGAAGGCGTGCGCCACGCGCTGATGCTGAACCGGCTCACCTACAACGCGGCATCGGTGACCCACTTCGACGTGCTGCGCTGGGCGACGGCGGGCTCTGCCAAATGCATCGGCCGCGGTGATCTCGGCACGATCGCGGTCGGCAAGCAGGCCGACCTTGCGATGTACACGCTCGACGAGCTGCGCTTCTCCGGGGCCGGCGACCCGCTGGCGGCGGTCGTTCTATGCGGCGCCTACGCCGCCGACCGCGTGATGCTTAGGGGCGAGTGGAAGGTGACCGACCGCAATCCGGTCGGCATCGACGTGGCCAGACTCCGCGCCGAGCACGGCGCCGCCGCCAAGGCGTTCCTCGCGGCGCTGTGATACTTTCGCCGGCATGAAGCTGCCCCGCCGATATTGGCACGAGATGACCACCCGCGATTTTGCAGACAGCGATACGTCGCGCTGGATCGCGGTGCTGCCGGTGGCGGCGATCGAGCAGCACGGACCGCATCTGCCGGTCGCGACCGACACGGCGATCGCCGAGGGGATGGTCAGGCGGACAATCGAACTCCTGCCGGCCGAGCTGCCGGTCACGTTCCTGCCGGTGCAGGCGGTCGGCAAGTCGAACGAGCACATCTCCTCGCCAGGCACGCTCACCGCGACATGGGAGACGGCGACCAAGCTGTGGCTGGAGATCGGCGAGAGCGTTCAGCGCGCCGGCGTGAAGAAGCTCGTAATTGTCAATTCGCACGGCGGCAACGTGCCGATGGTCGACATCGTGGCGCGCGAGCTCCGGGTCCGGCACGCGATGCTCGCCGTCGGCACGGCGTGGTCGCGCTTCGGCTATCCCGACAGCGTCGCCAACGCGACCGAGTCGGCCTACGGCATCCACGGCGGCGACTACGAGACGTCGGAGATGCTCCACTTCCGCCCGGACCTCGTGAAGATGGAGCTGGCGGAGGATTTCCTCTCCGCCCAGGCGTCGTTCGCGCGCGAGTTCAAGCATCTGCGCGCCCACGGACCGCACCAGTTCGGCTGGAAGGCGCAGGACCTCAATCCGAAGGGCACCGTCGGCAACGCACGCGCAGCCACCGCCGAGAAGGGTCGGGCGATCGTCGATCATCAGGCCCGCGGCTTCGTCGAGCTCGCCGCCGACGTGCACGCCTTTGACGTCGCGCGGCTGTGGCGTGGGCCATAGCGCCGAATCATTTGCCGGGCGATGACAGGCTGGACGCGGCACGATAAAAGGGCCGCCGCACTTCGGGGCGTTGACGGGCGACAGGGACGAGGGGACATGATGCGGTTCGCGATTTCTGCGGTGGGCGCGGCGGCGCTCGCCGTCGTTGCCATGCCGGCCGACGCGAAGGTTCTCACCTACTGTGCCGACGCGGCGGCGCAGGGATTCGACCCCGCTCTCTATTTCGATAGCGCCACGCTCGATGCCTCGGCGGAGGCGCTCTACGACCGCCTGGTCGAGTTCGGTCCGGGCTCGACCGTTCTCTTGCCGGGTCTGGCGCAGAGCTGGGACGTCTCGGCGGACGGCAAGACCTACACATTCCATCTCCGGCCGAACGTGCCATTCAGCAGCACGTCGAGCTTCACGCCGACGCGGCCGCTCAATGCCGACGACGTCGTCTTCAGTCTCGACCGGCAGGTGAACAAGAAGAATCCGTACTACGCCTATGCGACCGGTGGCTGGCCGTACTACCAGGCGATGGGGCTTGCCACGCTGGTGAAGTCGGTGACCAAGGTCGATCCGGCGACGGTGCGCGTCACCTTGAGCCGGCGCGACCCGTCGATCCTCGGCGATCTCGCCATGAGCTTCACCTCGATCGTATCCAAGGAATATGCCGACGCGCTCAGCGCGGCGAAGACGCCCAAGCTGCTCGACACGCAGCCGGTCGGGACAGGGCCGTTCGTGTTTGCCGGCGATGACGAGGGCAAGCTGACGCTGACGGCGAACGCGCAGTATTGGGGCGGTGCGCCGAAGGTCGATCTTACGATCGTGCCGGTTCCCGCGGCGGCCGACCGCGTCGCCAAGCTCAAGTCCGGCGACTGTGACGTGATCGCGCAGCCCGACGCCGCCGCGCTGAAGGATCTCGCCGGCGATGCGTCAGTGGCCGTGGCAAGCGCGCCGGCGGCCGACGTCACGGTGCTGGCCTTCAATACGACGGTGGCGCCGTTCGACAATCCGAAGGTGCGGCAGGCGCTGGGTCAGGCGATCGATCGTCAGGCGATCGTCGATAATGTCTATGGCGGTGCCGGCGTCGTGGCGACCGGTATCCTGTCGCCGGATGTTGCCGGCGCGGCAAGCGAGGCGACGAGCGACGCTTACAACACCGACGCGGCCAAGCAGGCGCTCAGCGCCGCCGGCGTCAGCAACCTCAGCGTCAAGATTCTGGCGACCAAGGAAGCGCGCGAGTACGATCCCGACCTTGCCGCCACCGCGAACCAGATCGCGTCCGATCTCGGCAAGATCGGCGTCAACGCGACCGTCACCACGCCGGAAATCTTCGGCGACTATCTCCGCCAGTCAGCCGACAAGAAGCGCGACGCCGCGGTGGTCATCGGCTGGGCGAGCGAGAACGGCGATGCCGCCTCCTTTCTGTCGCTGCTGCTGGCCTGCGACGCCGTCGGCAAGTCGAACCGCGCCGAATGGTGCAATGCCGACTTCGACAAGGCGCTCGCGGCGGCGCGCGCGGCCCCGGACCTGGCGACGCTGGCCTCCAGCCTCGATGCGGCGCAGCACATCGTCGCCACAGACGTGCCGGTGACGGTGCTCACCCACAGCCTCGTCGCCGTGCCGATGAAGAAGGCGGTGACAGGTGTTGCCGCCGATCCTCTCGGCCGGCACAACTTCGCCAAGGCCGATATCGGCGGCTAGTTCCGGCCTAGCCAATGACGTGAAATTGAGGTGGCGCCAGACTTATCGCGCCACCCAGCGGCATTTTCGATCTTGCTTTCAACCCCCGCCTGCGGTCGAGTGGTGGCCAACCCTCCCGGGGCTGGACCGCAGGGACCGCGGAATCCGGGGTGCAAGGGAACGACGCCGCCAAAGCGGCACCAGTTTGGAGGACCACCATGAAGCGAATGATGTACTTCGCGGCTGCGGCCGTGATGGCGCTCGGCATGGCCGCCGGTGCAGACGCCAAGACCCTGACCTTTTGCTCGGAGGCCTCGCCATCGAGCTTTGATCCGGCACTCTACGAGGATGGCAACACGCTGGACGCCGCGCTGCCGATCTATGAGGGCCTGGTGAAGTTCAAGGTCGGAACGACCGAGGTGCTGCCGGCGCTCGCCGAGAAGTGGGAGATTTCGAAGGACGGCCTGACCTACACCTTCCATCTGCGCCACGGGGTCAAGTGGCAGACGACCGATTACTTCACGCCGACGCGCGAGTTCAACGCCGACGACGTCGTCTTTTCGTTCCACCGTCAGCTCGACGCGAACACGCCCTGGAACCCCTACATCCCGAACACGAGCTACCAGTACTTCGGCGACATGGACATGCCGAACCAGCTCGCCGACGTGAAGAAGGGCGCCGACGACTACACGGTCATCTTCACGCTGAAGCAGCCGAGCGCGCCGATGCTGGCGAACCTCGCCATGGGCTTTGCTTCGATCGTGTCCAAGGAATACGCCGACAAGCTGCAGGCGGCGGGGCAGGCGGCCTCGTTCGCGGATAACCCGATCGGCACCGGCCCGTTCGTCTTCGTCGGCTACAACAAGGACTCCGACGTCCATTACAAGGCGAATCCCGACTACTGGGGGACCAAGCCCAAGGTGGACACGCTCGTTTTCTCGATCACGACCGATGCGGCGACCCGTCTGCAGAAGCTGAAGTCGGGCGAGTGCGATATCGCGGTGAGCCCGGCTCCGGCTGACGTCGCCGGCATCAAGGCCGATCCCAATCTGCAGGTTCAGGAGCAGCAGGGCCTGAACATCGCCAGCCTGGATTACAACACGCAGGAGAAGCCGTTCGACAACGCCGACGTGCGTCACGCCCTCAACATGGCGATCGACAAGAAGGCGATCGTCCAGGCGGTGTTCCAGGGCCTCGCGCAGCCGGCGATCAATCCGATCCCGCCGACGATGTGGAGCTACGACAAGGACATCAAGGACGATCCGTACGATCCCGCCGCGGCCAAGGCCCTGCTCGACAAGGCCGGCGTCAAGGATCTCCACATCAAGATCTGGGCGATGCCGGTGGCCCGCCCGTACATGCCCGACGCCAAGACGGCGGCGACGCTGATCCAGGCCGACTTCGCCAAGATCGGCGTCACCGCCGACATCTTCAGCGAGGACTGGAAGCCCTACCAGAAGGACTCCTCGCCGGTCACGCATGACGGCGCGGTGATCATCGGCTGGACCGGCGATAACGGCGATCCGGACAACTTCCTGACGCCGCTGCTGGGCTGCAACGCGGTCGGCGTCAGCAATCGCGCCGAATGGTGCAACAAGGAGTTCGATGATCTCATTCGCAAGGCGGCGACCATCAGCGACCAGGCGGAGCGCACCAAGCTCTATGAGCAGGCGCAGGTGATCTTCAAGAAAGAGGCGCCGTGGGCGACGCTTGATCACTCGGTCGTCGTCATGGCGATGAGCAAGAAGGTGTCCGGCTACGTCATGGATCCCTTCGGGCTGCATCACTTCGAAAACGTCGACGTCGCGCAGTAGCGCCCGTCACCAACGCGGTGCGGGGGCGCTCTGTCGCTCCCGCACTTTCTCGCGGGCTCCGCAGGCATGCTGAGATACCTGCTCCGCCGTCTCCTGCTGATCGTGCCGACGTTCATCGGCATCACGATCGTCTCCTTCGGCTTCATCCGGCTGCTGCCGGCCGACCCAGTCGAAGCGATGTCCGGCGAGCGAGGGATGACGCCGGAGCGGCACGCGCAGCTGCTCCACCAGTTCGGCCTCGACCGGCCGATCTGGCAGCAATATCTGAGCTACGTCTGGGGCCTGCTGCACGGCGATTTCGGCACCTCGCTCGCCAGCGCGCATCCGATCCTCGCCGATTTCCGCGTGCTATTTCCGGCCACCATCGAGTTGTCGGTGGCGGCGATGCTGATCGCCATCGTTCTCGGCCTGCCGCTCGGAGTGATCGCCGCCGTGCGCCGGGGAAAACTCGTCGATCAGCTTGCCATGGGCGGCGCGCTCATCGGCTACTCGATGCCGATCTTCTGGTGGGGGCTGCTGCTCATCATCGTCTTTTCCGGCATGCTCCACTGGACCCCGGTGGCCGGCCGCATCGGTGAGGATTATTTCATCAAGCCGGTGACCGGCTTCATGCTGATCGACAGCTGGCGCTCGGGGCAGTCGGGGGCGTTCCGCTCAGCGCTGTCACACCTGGTGCTGCCAGCGATCGTGCTGGGGACGATTCCACTTGCCGTGATCGCGCGGCAGACGCGCTCGGCGATGCTGGAGGTGCTTGGCGAGGACTACGTCCGGACGGCGCGGGCCAAGGGACTGCCGGCGTGGCGCGTGGTGGGCGTGCATGCGCTCCGCAACGCGTTGATCCCGGTCATCACGACGATCGGCCTCCAGGTCGGCTACCTGCTCGCCGGCGCGATCCTGACCGAGTCGA
>Ga0265313_10004920_pt1 | contig 10009 bp, 11 predicted proteins | sample 4123metaG_FD_203122 | JGI IMG/M metagenome (GOLD analysis project Ga0265313, IMG submission 203122) | Rhizosphere microbial communities from Carex aquatilis grown in University of Washington, Seatle, WA, United States - 4-1-23 metaG | ecosystem: Host-associated > Plants > Roots > Rhizosphere >...
ATCGGATCGCTCGCCGCCTATGGGCTAAGCCGCTTCCAATACAAATTCCTGTGGATGCGCAACAAGGACCTTTCGTTCTTCTTCCTGTCGCAGCTGATCCTGCCGCCGGTGGCGCTCGCGCTGCCCTTCCTCGTGCTCTACAAGGAACTCGCGCTGCTCGACAACACGATCGGTCTGATCATTCTCTACACGCTGTCGGTATTGCCGATCGTCATCTGGATCATGCATGTCCAGTTCGACACGATCCCGGTCGAACTCGATGAGGCGGCGCAGGTCGATGGCGTTTCGCACTGGGGCGCGTTCTTCAGGATCATTCTGCCGATTGCCGCGCCGGGCATGGTAGCGGCATTCATCATTTCGCTGATCCTATGCTGGAACGAATATTTCCTGGCCGCCCTGCTGACCAGCACCGACGCCAAGACCCTGCCGGCGATGCTGGCGAGTCAGACCGGCTCGCAAGGGATCAACTGGTGGGAGATGGCGGCGCTGTCGACGGCGCAGATATTTCCGCTCGTGCTGATCTGCATCTTCCTCGAACGCTACATCGTCAAAGGACTGACCGCCGGCGCGGTGAAATAGCGACCGGCGTCGATCAGGCCGCATTGGCCACGATCAGGCGCGGCGGCAAAAGCTTGCCGCGCACCAGCAGCCAGATCGTGCCGAGAAAGATTCCGCCAATGATCAGTATTGCCGCGCCGAACGCATAGCGCGCGGCATCCGCGATCGGGCCATGTCCGCCGCGTTCGGCGAAACGCATCGCGTCGAAAGCCAGTGCCGCCGTGCCGAAGGTGAAGGCCCAGAATCCGGCGCTGAAGCCGGCGCGCGCGATCCAGGGCAGCAGCCGGATCAGAAGGAGCGCCTGGAGCACAGCATAGCCGATCAGGACTTGCACAAAGAGATCGGGCGGCCCGCTGGTGACGGCAAGATAGGCGGCGCAGCCCACCGCGGGCGGCGCCAATTGGATGCCCAAGGTTGGGCGCATTGCCGGCGCCATCTCGGGCGCGGTGTACATGCGGTGCCAGATCACCGACTCGATGGCGAGCGACGACAACACGCCCGAGGCGAAGAAAGGGATGCCCCAATCCGGCAGGCCGAAAGCGCTCAATACGATGGCGCTGACGAAGCCGCCCGCCCCGGTCGGCAAATAGAGCACCGGCGTGGTGGTGGAGGGGTCGCGCCCGCCCATCCACAATCGCCCCGTCCGGTACACCGCGAAAACGACCTGGCCGGCGATGCCGATGGCGGCGAGCGCGGCAGCGATTTCGTGCTGGTAGGGTAGGAGCGCCGCGCCAACGAGCGTAGTCGATATCGGCACCAATGCGATGAAGCAGCAGAGCACCGGATGGCGGAACTCGGCCAGCGCCTCGGCCCGCAACCACACCCATTTCGCGAGGTAGAGCAAGATCAGGATCGCCCAAATCGCCGCCGCGATCAGCATGATGGTCTCACCGACCCAGGCCGGGAGAGTCCACAGGCGGCTTGCCAGCCGCCAGCAGCCGCCGAGTCCGATCAGCCCCAGAATGATGGCGAATAACGACGCCGGCACCGCCGGTATCCGCAACCTCTGCATCGTTTCCTCCCCCGCCGAACCCATGCGTTGCAGCATAGCGTTCCTTGACTTGGCGCGCGTCCTGGGCATAATCCGCGCCTTCTTCCCGAGAATGCGGGACGGTAACCAATCCGCGCCCCGCCTCCACTCAGCTAAACCGTTGATCTGGAAGGACTATCGGGACACACGCGAACAACGCGAAGGACGAGATATGACTAAACGCGCCGAATCGAAATACAAGATCAACCGCCGTCTCGCGGCCAATCTCTGGGGTCGCGCCAAAAGCCCCCTCAATCACGGCCACGAACATCCCCCCGGCCAGCATGGCCAGCGCCGCAAGAAGCCGTCGGATTACGGCACTCAGCTGTTCGCCAAGCAGCGGCTCAAGGGCTATTACGCCAATATCGGCGAGAAGCAGTTCCGCCGGCTCTATGACGAGGCCGTGCGCCGCCGCGGCGACACCTCGGAGAATCTGGTCGAATTGCTGGAACGCCGCCTCGACGCGGTGGTCTATCGCATGAAGTTCGCGCCGACCCCGTTCGCCGCGCGCCAGATCGTCAATCACGGCCATGTCCGCGTGAACGGCAAGCGGGTCAACATCCCGTCCTATCAGGTCAGCGACAACGACATCATCTCCCTCAAGGAGAAGTCGAAGGACATGGCGCTGGTGCTGGAAGCGGCTCAGTCGACCGAGCGCGACATCCCCGATTATATCCAGGTCGACCATAAGGAAATGAAGGGTACCTTCGTGCGTGCGCCGAAGCTGGGCGACGTGCCCTATCCCGTCCAGATGGAGCCCAATCTGGTGGTCGAATTCTACTCCCGCTGAGTTAGTTGAATTCGCCGGGTAACACCCGGACATAGAAAACCCCTCTCCGCCAACCCGGAGAGGGGTTTTTATTTTGCCGAACGCGCGCGACGCTTACGCCAACACGCCCTTCTCCTTGAGTAACGAGTCGAGCTCGCCATTAGCGGCCATCTCACGAACGATGTCGCAGCCGCCGACGAACTCACCCTTCACATAGAGCTGGGGAATGGTTGGCCAGTCGCTGAACGCCTTGATCCCATCGCGCAGCGGCGGATCGACCAAGACGTCAACGCCTTTGAACTTCACGCCGGCCTGCGAGAGAATCTGCACCACCGCGGCCGAGAAGCCGCATTGCGGGAACATCGGCGTGCCCTTCATGTAGAGGACGACGGGGTTGTCGGCGACTTCCTGCTGGATGCGGGCAAAGACGGGATTGCCGGTTGCTATGGTCGTGCTCATGGAGCCTCGCATTTGACTGTGGACCGAAGGTATTTCAGGGCCTAATCGCCGGTGGCCTGTTGGGAGATTTGGCCCCGAGGGAGGCTATTGTCAACGCCCTTGCGGGTGGGAAAGGAATAGACCGCGATCCCGGCCCAGATCAGGCCAAAGGCAATGCCATCGGCCCAGGTGATGGGTTCGCCGAAAAAGACCGTGGCGAGGAACAGTTGGATGGTGGGTGCCACATATTGCAGCACCCCCAAAGTGGCCAGCGGCATGCGCCGCGCCCCATAGGCAAACAGGAACAGGGGCACCGCCGTGACCGGCGCGCCCAGCAGCATCATGCCGGTCATGCCGAGCCCCTGGCCCAGCAGCGCGCCGCCGCCCGGCCGGGTCGCCAACCAGATCGCGGCGAAGGGCGCCAGTAGCAGCACCTCGACCGCGAGGCCGACCATGGCATCGACCGCGATGATCTTGCGCAGCAACCCGTAAAGCCCGAACGACACGGGCAGGACCAGAACGATCCAGGGCACGCCGCCCTGGCCATAGGCCAGCACGGCCACGCCCAGCCCGGCGAGCGACACGGCGATCCACCGGGTCGGCGACAGACGCTCGCGCAGCACGACGAAGCCGATCAACACGGTCACCAGCGGATTGACGAGATAACCGAAGCCGGCGTCGAGCGCGTGGCCGTGCGGCACCGCCCAGGCGAAAAATCCCCAATTGATGGTGATGCAAATAGCCGAGCCGACCAGGCCCCAGAAATTCCTAGGGTTGCGGAACACGCGTAACAGCGCCGATCCCTGGCCGCGCAGGAGCACCAGGCCGATCACCAGCACCGCGCTCCAGGCGATCCGGTTGCTGACGATCTCGACCGTCGGCACATCGGCAATGGCGATGAAATAGAGGGGAAAGACGCCCCAGAGAAGATAGGCGCCCAGCGCGGCGAGAAGACCGCGCCGGCGATCGCTCAGGGTCAATTGGAGTTCAGGGTCAAGAGTTGGGCGAGTCGTCGGGCGCCGATGTCTCCAACGCGAGCGCGTGCAACACGCCGCCCATGCGTCCCTTGAGCGCGGCATAGACGAGCTGATGCTGACGCACGCGGCTGAGCCCCTTGAATGCTTTCGAGATCACCCGGGCGGAGTAGTGATTGCCGTCGCCGGCGAGGTCGTTGATCTGGACCTGCGCGTCGGGCATCGCCTCTTTGATGAAGGCTTCGATTTCGGCGGCTTCCATGGCCAAGGCGGTCAATCTCCCGATCAGGTTCCGGCTGGTGCTGCGGCCATATAGGCCGGCAGCCAGCCCTCGTTCGCGCTCTTCAGCTCAGCTACCGAAATGGTCCCATGGCCGAGCAGAGTCAAGTCGGCCCCGCCGGTCGTGCCGATCACGCGCGCGACGACATCTGCATCCCTGGCCGCGCCGAACACCGCCCCGGCTTCGACTGCCGACGGCACCGTAACGAGATAGCGCCCTTGGTCCTCGCCGAAACACCAAGCGTGGAGGACGGGCGTGGCGGGCGGCTCGATCCGTGCGCCGATGCCTTCGGCCATCGCCATTTCGGCGACCGCCACCAGGACACCGCCATCGCTGATATCGTGGACGGCGCTGACCTGCCCGGAATCGATCAGCGCGCGGATCAATTCGCCGGTGCGTTTTTCCCGATGCAGCGCGACGGGCGGCGGCGCGCCCTCCTCGCGGCCGGCGATCTCGCGCAGATAAAGCGAGGCGCCGAGCCAGCCGCGCGTTTCGCCAAGCAGGACGATCTGTTCGCCCGGCCGCTTGAAGGCGAGCGTGGCGATCTTGGCCGCATCGTCGATCAGCCCGACGCCGCCGATGGCGGGTGTGGGAGGGATCGCGTGCCCGTCGGTTTCGTTGTAGAGCGAGACATTGCCCGACACGACCGGGAAATCGAGGGCGCGGCACGCTTCGCTCATGCCCGATATCGCCTCGACGATCTGCCCCATGATCTCGGGCTTCTCGGGGTTGCCGAAATTGAGATTGTCGGTAACCGCGAGCGGCTTTGCCCCCACTGCGCAGAGATTGCGATAGGCCTCAGCCACCGCCTGGCGCCCACCGTCCTTGGGATCGGCGGCGCAATAGCGCGGCGTGACGTCGGTTGTCATCGCCAGCGCGCGATTGGTGCCATGCAGGCGCACCACGGCCGCGTCGCCGCCGGGACGCTGGACCGTGTCGCCCATCACCATGTGGTCATATTGTTCCCAGATCCAGCGCTTCGAGGCGAGATCGGGACAGGCTAGTAATTTTTTCAACGCCACCAGCGGCAGCTCGGCCTTGACCGATGCCGCGTCGATGACGGGACGCTTGGGCGAGGCGGTGTGCGGCCGGTCGTATTCGGGACTGGCCTTGGCCAGCGGATCAATCGGCAGGTCGGCAACGATCTTGCCGTGCTGCTTGAGCACCATGCGGCCGGTGTCGGTGAGATGGCCGATGGTGGCGAAATCGAGTTCCCATTTCTCGAAGATCGCGCGCGCCACCGCCTCGCGTTCCGGTTTCAGCACGATCAGCATGCGTTCCTGGGATTCCGACAGCATGATCTCGTAAGCGGTCATGCCGGATTCGCGCTGCGGCACCGCATCGATGTCGAGCTCGACGCCGAGCCCGCCCTTCGACGCCATCTCGAAGGACGACGAGGTCAGCCCCGCCGCGCCCATATCCTGGATGGCGATGATCGCGTCGGTCGCCATCAATTCGAGACAGGCTTCGATCAGCAGCTTCTCGGTGAAGGGATCGCCGATCTGCACGGTCGGGCGCTTGTCCTCGGTCTCGGCGGAGAATTCGGCCGAGGCCATGGTGGCGCCATGGATGCCGTCGCGGCCCGTTTTGGAGCCGACATAGACCACGGGATTGCCGACGCCCGCCGCACTCGAATAGAAAATACGGTCGGCGCGCGCGATGCCGACGGTCATCGCATTGACCAGGATGTTGCCGTTATAGCCGGCGTGGAAATTGGTCTCGCCGCCCACCGTGGGCACGCCGACGCAGTTGCCGTAGCCGCCGATGCCGCCGACCACGCCAGATACGAGTGCGCGGGTACGGGGATGGCTGGGATCGCCGAAGCGCAGCGCGTTCAAATTGGCGATCGGCCGCGCCCCCATGGTGAAGACATCGCGCAGGATGCCGCCGACGCCGGTGGCCGCGCCCTGATGCGGCTCGATGAAACTGGGATGGTTGTGGCTCTCCATCTTGAAGATGCAGGCCATGCCTTCGCCGATATCGATCACGCCGGCATTCTCGCCCGGTCCGCAGATCACCCAGGGCGCGCTGGTGGGCAAGGTGCGCAGCCATTTCTTCGAGCTTTTGTAGGAGCAGTGCTCGGACCACATCACCGAGAAGATGCCCAATTCCGTGAGGTTGGGATCGCGGCCCATGATGGCGCGGACCTTGGCGAATTCCTCGGCCGACAGGCCGTGCGCCTTTGCGACTTCGGCGGTGACCGGAGCTTCGCGCGCGCTCACGCCAGCGCCTCCACCAGCCCATCGAACATCGGCAAACCATCCGTGCCGCCCAGCGCTTCCTCGGCCAGGCGCTCGGGATGCGGCATCATGCCGAGCACGCGGCGGCGCTGGTCGTAGACGCCGGCGATGTTATGGGCCGAGCCATTGGGATTGGCGGCCGCGCTGGGCTCGCCGGCCGAGGTGACGTAGCGGAAGGCGACGCGGCCTTCGCCCTCGAGCCGATCGAGCATGTCGTGATCGGCGAAATAATTGCCGTCGCCATGCGCCACCGGCAGGCGGATGATCGCCCCGGCGTTGTAGCCGCGCGCGAACGGGCTTTCCGAGGTCTCGACACGGAGATGCACATCCTTGCAGACGAAACGCAGCCCGGCGTTTCGGAGCAACACGCCCGGCAGCAATCCGGTCTCGACCAGAATCTGGAAGCCGTTGCAGATGCCGAGCACCGCCATGCCCGCCTTGGCCCTGGCGACTACTGCGCGCATCACGGGCGAGCGCGCGGCGATGGCGCCGCAGCGGAGATAGTCGCCGTAGGAAAAGCCGCCGGGCAGAACCGCGAGATCGACCTTCGGCAGTTCGGTTTCGCGGTGCCAGACCATCAGCGGCGGCTTGCCGGTGGAGCGCGCCAGCGCCACCGCCACGTCGCGGTCGCAGTTTGAGCCGGGAAAGACGATGACGGCGGCTTGCACTGGGTCTCCGCGCGACGCTGGGGAAGGCCCCTTGTGTAGCGCGCCCGCGCCCGGGATGCCAGAGCGGAGACTCGGGGTTCGATCCGAGCCGGTCCTCCATGTTAAGAGGAGGATATGACCGCTCCGATACTTGAGACCACACGGCTCCGGCTTCGCCCCTGGCGGGACGAGGATCTGGAGCCATTTGCGCAACTGACCGCCGACCCGCGCGTCATGCAGCATTTCCCAGGCGTGCTCGATCGCGAACAGAGCGATCAATTGGCCGCCAGGATTCGCAAGGGCCTGTCCGAGCGGGATTTTGGTTTCTGGGCGGTCGAGGTGCCCGGCGTCGCCAACTTCATCGGGTTCACCGGACTATCGGTGCCGGGTTTCGAATCCCATTTCACGCCTTGCATTGAAATTGGATGGCGTTTGGCGTTCGACCATTGGGGCAATGGCTATGCGAGCGAGGCCGCGTCGACGGCGCTGTCCTATGGTTTCGACTCGCTCGGCCTCGATGAAATCGTGGCTTTCACCGTTCCCGCCAACCGACGGTCGATTGCGGTGATGGAACGGCTCGGCATGACGAGATCGGCTGCGGACGATTTCCAGCACCCGGCGATTCCGGAGGGACATCCGCTTCGGCCGCACATCCTGTACCGGCTTAAGCGATCGGATCGCCTCCGCCCGCGTTGACCCCAGCGGTGCGGCTCCCTACACTCGCAGCCTATGGCCAATACCGACACCCGCGCCGCCAAGAGCAACGCTGCGCTCCAAAGCTTGGAGCGCTCGCTGGCGCGGCTCGAGAAGGCCATCACGGGTCGCAAGACCGAGGTGGCGCTGGCCGCCGATGTTGCCGCCGCGCGGGCGGACTACAACAGACTTGCCGGCACTGCGCGCGGCGTCGAGGCCCGCCTGGCCGGTGTGCGCGCGCGGCTGCAAGACGTGCTGGGGAGCTGACGCCATGCCCGCCACCGTCACCGTTTCCGTGGTCGGCCGCAGCTATGAGATCGGCTGCGACGACGGGCAGGAGGATCGGGTGCGCAAGCTGGCGGCCGATATCGACCGGCGCGCCAACGACCTGCTCAAGAGCGTCGGCGCGGTTGGCGAGGGCCGCATCCTGTTCATGACCGCGCTCCTGCTGGCCGACGAGCTGGCCGACCTCAAAACCACGCTGGAGCGCGAACGCGCCGCCGCCGGCGAGACCGATACGGCGGTGGCCGAGGGCATGACAGCGCTGGCGCGGCGGGTCGATGCCATTGCCGAACGGTTGGAGAACGCCTAGATTAATAGGCGGAGCGGCGGCTGCCTGGTGCGACAGGTCGCAACAATCCTCGGGGCCAATATTGAAAACTCCCGGGAACTGTCTCTGCTGGGACCGTGGTTCCAGTAAATGGTGCCCACCTGCTCAAGCAGGCTTCGGAGGGATCGTACGGACCACCGGCCAAGGCGGCTCCGCTCCACCTTCTCCCGTCACCAGATGCGGTCGATTGATCAGTGAGACTTCTGTTTTGCGGTGACGTGATGGGTCGGTCCGGCCGCGACGCGATCACCGGCCGCGTGCCCGAACTGCGCAAATCCCTGGCGCTCGATTTCGTCGTCGCCAATGGCGAGAACGCGGCGCATGGGTTCGGCATCACGCCAGCCATCTGCGGCGAGTTCTTCGCCGCCGGGGTCGATGTGATCACGCTCGGCAACCATGCCTGGGACCAGCGCGAGATCATCTCCTATATCGAGAGCGAGCCGCGCCTGCTGCGCCCGCTCAACTATCCCCCAGGGACACCCGGTCGCGGGGCCGGCGTGTACCCGGCGCCGCGCGGCAAGAAGGTGATGGTGGCGCAAGTGATGGGCCGGCTCTACATGGACGCGCTCGACGATCCGTTCCGGGCGCTCGAGGCCGAGCTTGGCCGCTATCGGCTGGGCGGCGGCGCCGACGCGGTGATCGTCGATGTCCATTGCGAGGCCAGCAGCGAGAAGATGTCGCTGGGGCATATGTCGGACGGCCGCGCCTCGCTGGTGGTGGGCTCGCATTCCCATGTGCCGACGGCGGACGCGCAGATTTTCCGAGGCGGTACCGCTTACCAGACCGATGCCGGCATGTGCGGCGATTATGATTCCGTGATCGGCATGAAGAAGGACGTGGCGATGACGCGCTTCCTCAAAAAAATGCCGGGCGAGCGCCTGTCGCCCGCCGAGGGCGAGGGCACGCTGTGCGCCGTGTTCGTCGAAACTGACGATGCCACTGGGTTGGCCAAGCGGATCGCGCCGATCCGCCAGGGCGGTCGCCTCGCCCCGGCGACGGTGGCGGGATAGCGAATTCGATTGGAGACTTCTTCCAAGACCGGAAGCCCCGCGATTACATTGGCTATATATTCAGGATATGAGAGGGCAGAATTAATTAATGATGTTCACGCTTTACACCATTGATTGACCTATCTGCCAATATTGCCTACCTTCAACGGCTTAGTTGGGGGTTTCGTTATCGGAGCACGAATTTCCGATGGCAAATGGCGATGGTGGGGCGCGAAATTCTATCGGTGTGCGAATTGGCGAGGCGATTCGCGGCCGCATCGCTGAGGCGATTGTAGCCGGACTGGTTTTGTTGGCCGGTGGCATCTGGGCCGGCATCCATTTCTGGCTCGCCGGACTAATCGAACAGTCCGTGGTGCAGGGCTTGAACGACCCCCAAGACACGGCGATTCGACCAGCAATAATTAAATTTCTCAGGCGCGAAGCCGACGACGACAATTCGCCGATTCACGGCTTCACGGATAAAATAGTCACTAAACAATTTTTAAGCGAAGCGGTAACCGCCGAAGTTAACAAGAAGATTGCATCGCTGATTGGGGTTTCAGTCGGCGAGCACGCAGAGCTTTCGCCCGAACGCCCAAAAGTCAGCTTTCCCATCGTCGTCCCTCCTAACGGGAAGGCATGGCTGTTGTATAGGGTTCAGACGGCAAACGATGGCGTCAAACATCTTGGGATGGCTATCAACGGAATAGACGTTTCTCCGAAAGCCGAATTTCACCGGGGTCCCAATGCGATAAACATAATCCGATTGGAATCGGTCAAA
>Ga0265313_10004921_pt1 | contig 10009 bp, 9 predicted proteins | sample 4123metaG_FD_203122 | JGI IMG/M metagenome (GOLD analysis project Ga0265313, IMG submission 203122) | Rhizosphere microbial communities from Carex aquatilis grown in University of Washington, Seatle, WA, United States - 4-1-23 metaG | ecosystem: Host-associated > Plants > Roots > Rhizosphere >...
GCCGCCGAACGTCGACTTGTACGCCACGGACGATGTGCTGTCGTAGTACTGCGTGGCGACGGAGTAGACGTTTGTCGTGCTGCCGCTCGCTGCGGCGACGTCGCGGAAGTACCGGTCGATCAGCGTTTCGTAGTTCGCGTCGACCTTGGAGCCGCTCGGGACCCAGTAGATCGTGTACTCCGTGTTGGCCGGCATCGTCCAGCACGCGTACGGCGAGCTGCTCAGCGTGCACGGCGACTCCTGCAGGACGAGGTCCTGCGGGCTTGACGCAGCGGCGGCCGTCCCGTGGGCGCCGGCGTGCGGCACGACGCCGAGGATCGGGATGTGCACCGGGCCCGAGGGGCGCGCAATCGCCGCAGCGGGCACGAGCAGCCCGAGTGCCGCGAGCAGCGCCGCTGCCGCCGTCCGTCTCCTCGTCACACAACTCCCCGACGCAGGGGCGCGACGATAGCAGCGGTTCCGGCCGAGACGGTGGATTCGCGGAAAGCCGCGAGCCGGAACAGCAGAGTTGCGGATGGCGTGCCGGAGTTTCCTCGCAATGCTCAAGGCCAATGAGGGACCACCAGACCCTGCAGCCTTAACGGTCAGGGAGGGAGGCTTCAAGATGAAACGCATCTGGACGAGAACGGCCGCCGGCCTAGCGCTGGCTGCACTGGCCATGATCGTCTTCAGCTCAGCGGCGTCCGGCAGTGGCCGTGCGCCTGCGGACTATCCGCGCGCCGCGACGTTGATCACAAGCGGAACTCAGTGGGGCAACATCTCGGGCACGAACCCGTACGTCGGGAACTACGCGGCCGGAATGGTCGGCCTCGTGAACGAGACGCTGCTGCGCTACGACCCGATCAAGGACGTGTACATCAACTGGCTCGCGAAGTCGGCGAAGTGGACGGGAGCGAAGCAGTACACGCTCGTCGTCCGCTCGGGCGTCAAGTGGGCCGACGGGAAGGCGTTCACGGGCGCCGACGTGAAATACAACGTCGGGCTCGGGCACTTCGACACCGCCTTCTGGAACAACCTGTGGCAAAACGTGAGAACGATCACGGTCAAGGGCAACACGGTCGTCTTCAACTTCAAGGGGACGCCGAACTACATCCAGTGGCAGAACCTGATGTGGAACCTGCCGATGATCAGCCCGACCCAGGCGAAGCCGTTGATCACGTCCTCGGCGAAGCTAACGACCTACAGCCCGGCTAATCCGATCGGAACCGGTCCGTACAAGATCGCCACGAGCGGCTGGGATCCGACGACGCGCGTCGTCTTCGTCAAGAAGGGGACGTGGTGGGCGTCTGCTCAGCACCGCTCGCCGTCGCCGAAGCCGAAGTACATCATCGACCTCGTCAACACGAGCAACACGAACAGCCTCAACGCGGTTCTCGCGGGTGTGGAGGATCTGAACAACAACTTCCTCCCTGGCGTCAACACGCTCGTGAAACAGGGGAAGGTGCAGACGTACTACAAGTCCTCGCCGTACATGCTCTCGGCGAACACGGCATGGCTCGAGCCGAACACAAGGGTCAAGCCGCTCAACGATCCGTACTTCCGGAAGGCGCTCGCCGAGGCGCTCAACCCGAAGCAGTACGCGTCGGTTGCCGAGTCCGGTCTCGTCCGGACCTCGAACTCGACCGGCCTGCTTCCGACCTGGTCGAAGTACGTCAACAAGACCGCCGTCTCGAAGTACGGCTTCAAGTACAGCACCTCGGCAGCCAAGGCGCTGCTGAAGGCTCACGGCTACAAGCTGTCTAGCGGCTACTTCAAGAACAAGGACGGGTCGACGATCAGTCTCGACATCTCGGTGCCGCAGGGCTGGTCCGACTGGGAGGCCGCCCGCGACATGATCGTCGCCAACGCGAAGGCGGCCGGAATCCGGGTCACGGCCAAGGTGAAGGACTACAACACCTGGCAGTCGGATCGCAACACCGGCAAGTTCGATCTCGTGGTCGACAACGCCTACCAGATCAGCGACAACCCGTGGACGTACTGGAACGGCATCTTCCACATGCCGGTCATCACCAAGGGCACGGGCCAGACGTTCGCGAACTTCGAGCGGTACAGCAACACCACCGCCTGGAAGCTCGTGCAACAACTGGACAAGACGTCGCCAAGCCAGAAGACGAAGATCATGAGCATCAACAAGCAGCTGCAGACGATCCTGATGCAGAAGCTCCCCATGATTCCGCTCTGGTACAACGGCGTGTGGGCGCAGTTCACGTCCCAGCATTGGAAGAACTGGCCATCCTCGACGACTAGCCGCCAGTACATGCCTGCCATGTGGCGCGGCTATCTCCAGATGACCGGGATCGACATGATCACGCACCTAGCGGCGAAGTGAGCGGCGACTGAAGCCGCGACAAAACGTCGTAGCGTCCCTCCCGGTCTGGCCGGGAGGGACGCCCAACTCGGCGCTTGGAGGCGCTCATGCTGCGCTACTTCCTACGAAAGCTCTTCGTCTACGGCCTGACCTTCGTCCTCGCCGTGACGATCGACTGGTCGATTCCGCATCTCATGCCCGGCAATCCGGTGCTGACGCTGATGGGGCGGATCCAGATCCAGGACCCGAAGGTCGCGCAGCACCTGTACGCGCACTACATGCGGGCGTTCAACCTCGACCTGCCGCTGTGGAAGCAGTACTGGTACTTCTGGGTCTCGCTCTTCCACGGCGACCTCGGGACGAGCATCCTCCAGTTCCCGTCGTCGGTGACGTCGATCATCGTTCACGCGGCGCCGTACACGCTCGGCCTCCTGATTCCGGCGATCCTGCTCAGTTGGTACGCCGGCAACAAGGTCGGCGCTCTCGCCGCTCGCCGCAAGGTGCTCGACAACACGGTGCTGCCGCTCGGCTACGCGCTGACGGCGACGCCGTACATGTGGCTCGCGATCATCCTCTCCTGGACGCTCGCCGTGATCTGGCACGTCTTCCCGGTCGGCTACGGATACGACCCGACCGCCACGCGCGGGTTCACCTCGGCGTTCATCGGGAGCCTGGCGTACCACTGGTTCCTGCCGTTCATGTCGCTCTTCCTCGTCTCCTTCGGCGGCTGGGCGATCGGGATGCGGAACATGATCATCTATGAGCTCGAGTCGGACTACGCGCACTACCTCAGCGCGCTCGGGGCACCGCAGCGGCTCATCCGCAAGTACGCCTTCCGGAACGCGATGCTGCCGCAGATCACCGGGCTCGCGCTCTCGCTCGGCGCGATCCTCGGCGGGGCGCTCGTGACGGAAATCGTCTTCTCGTATCCGGGCCTCGGCTACCAGATCTACCGCGCGATCACGAACGAGGACTACTTCGTGATCCAGGGGATCTTCCTCTTCATCATCGTCGGCGTCCTCGTCGCCAACTTCCTGATCGACATCGCCTATCTCATCGTCGACCCGCGCACGCGGATCGGCATGGCGGGAGGAGGGTCGTGAGCTCGGCTCCGCCCACCGCGCTCGCCACTCCGGCGGACTCCCCGCAGCTCGAGACGCTTCGCGGCCCCAAGCCGATGTCCAGCCTCCGGGAGGCTGTGCACTTCGCGCTCGGGAACCGGAAGCTCGTCTTCGGCGTCTCGGTGACGTCGGCGATGCTGCTGTTCGCGATCTTCGGGCCGCTGCTCGCGCGCCACGCGCCGCTCACGTACGAAGGCGGCCTCGGGCTAGCGCCGACGACGCATGACGGCTACTGGTTCGGGACGACGCTGCAGGGCCAGGACGTCTTCTCGCAGTTCGTCACCGGACTCCGGCTCGCCTTCATCGTCGGCGCTCTCGGCGGCGGCATCGCGGCCGGGATCGGGATGCTCGTCGGCTTCACCGCCGGCTACCGCGGCGGCGTCGTCGACGAGGTGCTGAACATGCTCACGAACGTCGTGCTCGTGATCCCGACGTTCGCGCTCCTCCTCGTGATCGCGGCCTACCTGCGGGTGCGCGGGATCATGACCGAGTCGGTCTTCATCGGCTTCACCTCGTGGCCGTGGGCCGCCCGCGCACTGCGGGCGCAGACCTTCTCCCTCGTCTCGCGCGACTTCGTCGATCTCGCGCGGCTGTCCGGCCGCTCGAGCTGGAAGATCATCTTCCGGGAGATCGCGCCGAACATGTCGAGCTACCTGTTCATGATGTTCATCCTCCTGTTCGGAGGCGCGATCCTCATCGCGGCGACGCTGGACTTCATCGGCCTCGGCCCGTCGAACACGATCTCGCTCGGGATGATGATGCAGCTGTCGGTGCAGAACGCGGCTTTGCAGCTGCACCTCTGGTGGTGGTTCCTGCCGCCGGGCCTCGCGATCATGGCGATCGTCGGGTCGCTCTACGTGATGAACGTCGGCCTCGACGAGGTCTTCAACCCGAAGCTGCGGGAGATGTGACGTGAGCCTTCACGTCGAAGACCTCCGCGTCTACTACCGCACGCTCGCCGGCGACGTGAAGGCGCTCGACGGCGTCTCGTTCGACGTCGCCGACGGCGAGATCATGGGGCTGGCCGGGGAGTCCGGCTGCGGCAAGTCGACGCTCGGCAAAGCGCTGATCCGCCTCGACGGCCGCATGCGCTATGTCGGCGGGCGCGTCGTGCTCGACGGCGAGGAGCTGCCGATCTGGGACGACGGGGCGATGAACGACTTCCGGTTCCGCCACGTCTCGATCGTCCCGCAGTACGCGATGAGCGCGCTCAACCCGACCCGGAAGATCGGCCGCATGATCCACGAGCTGCTGCGCACGCGGGGCGCGAACAGGAACGGCGCCCAGGAGGAGCTCGAGCGCCGGCTCGAGCTCGTCGGCCTCGGCCCGGACGTGCTCGGCCTGTATCCGATCGAGCTGTCGGGGGGGATGAAGCAGCGCGTCGTGATGGTGATCTCGACGCTGCTCGACCCGTCGCTCCTGATCGCGGACGAGATCACCTCCGCGCTCGACGTCTCGACCCAGAAGGCCGTCGCCCAGACGCTCGTCGAGTTCCGCGATCGCGGCTTCGTGAAGTCCACGATCGTCATCACGCACGACATCGCGGTGCTCGTCCAGGTCGCCGACACGATCCTCGTCATGTACGCCGGCAAGCTGGCGGAGAAGGCGCCGGCGGAGGAGATCGTCTCGAGCCCGCGTCACCCGTACACGAGGTTGCTCGTCTCGTCGCTCCCCGAGGTCGGCGTGCGCTACGCGGAGAAGAAGCTCTACGGCATTCCCGGCCGGCCGCCGTCGCTGCTCGACCCGCCGACGGGCTGCCGCTTCCGCGACCGCTGCCCGCTCGCGACCGACCGTTGCCTGCAGGAGCCCCCGTGGGTCGAGCAGGACGGCCGCGGCATCGCTTGCTGGGAGGCGGCCGCCGTAGCGCCCGAAATCCTTCCGGTCCTGGTGGAGACTCGCTGATGCTTCGGCTCGAGCACGTCTCGAAGACCTACCGCGTCGGTTCGTTCGGGCGCAGCAAGCTCGCCGCGGTCCGCGACATCAGCTTCGACGTACAGCCCGGAGAGGTCGTGTCGCTGATCGGGGAGAGCGGGAGCGGCAAGTCGACGATCGGACGGATGGTGCTCCGCCTCCTCACGCCGACGAGCGGCTCGATCATCTGCGACGACGCCGAGATCAGCCGGCTCCGCCGGACCGATCTCAAGGAGTACTACCGCCACGTCCAGGGCGTCTTCCAGGATCCGTTCAGCTCGTACAACCCCATCTTCAAGGCCGACCGGATCTTCGGGATGGTCCATGCGGAGTTCTTCCCGCGCGTCGGCGCCGACGAGTGGAACGAGCGGGTCCGCGACGCGCTCGAGTCGGTCGCGCTCAACCCCGGAGACGTCCTCCGCAAGTATCCGCACCAGCTGAGCGGTGGCCAGCTGCAGCGGCTGCTCGTCGCGCGGGCGCTGCTGCTCGAGATCCGCTACTTCGTCGCCGACGAGATCATCAGCATGCTCGATGCCTCGACCCGGATCGACGTGCTCAACCTGCTCGCCGACCTCAAGAGCCGCGGGCTCGGGATCCTCTTCATCACCCACGACCTGTCGCTCGGCAACTACATCAGCGACACGACGATCATCCTCCGCCACGGCTCCATCGTCGAGATGGGGGAGACGGAGAAGGTCTTCGGCGACGCGCGCCATCCGTACACGCAGGACCTCCTCGCGTCGGTGCCGCTCGTGCACGCGAAGTGGCGGACGAACGGCACGGGCGGAGGCGCGGCTGCAGTTGCGGCTGCCGCGAACGGCGCCCCGCCCGGGACCGCGGCGCCGGAGCTGGTGCTTGTCGAGGATGGCCACCTTGTCGCGGCCGGGTGAGACGGTGAGCGCGGACACGGCATATCCGAGCTTCCCGCCGGGCTTCCTCTGGGGGGCGGCGACGTCGGCGTACCAGATCGAGGGCGCGACGCGCGAGGACGGGCGGGCGGCAGGGATCTGGGACACGTTTGCGACCGTTCCCGGCGCAGTCCGCAACGGCGAGTCGGGCGACGTGGCGTGCGACTTCTTCCACCGCTATCCCGAGGACGTCGCGCTGATGCGCGAGCTCGGCCTCGACGCCTTCCGCTTCTCGGTCTCGTGGCCCCGCATCCTTCCCGACGGACGCGGCCGGGTCGAGCCGCGCGGCCTCGACTTCTACGACCGGCTCGTCGACGAGCTGCTCGCGGCGGGAATCCGGCCGTTCCTCAACCTCTACCACTGGGACCTTCCGCAGCAGCTCGAGGACGAGGGAGGCTGGCCTTCGCGCTCTACCGCAGAGGCGTTTGTCGAGCTGGCGGAGGCCGTCGCGGGACGCCTCGGCGACCGCGTTCACGACTGGTCGACGCACAACGAGCCGTTCTGCGCGGCGTGGCTCGGCTACGCGCTCGGCGTCCACGCGCCGGGCCGCCGCGATGACGCGGCCGCGGTTGCCGCGGCGCATCACATCCTTCTCTCGCACGGCTGGGCCGTGGAGGCGATCCGGCGCGAGGCGCCCGGCGCGCGCGTCGGGATCATCATCGACTCGTGGCCGTGCCATCCCGCGAGCGATGACCCCGCGGACGTCGAGGCCGCGGCGGTGGGGGACGCGATCCGGAACCGCCTCTGGTTCGAGCCGGTCATGCTCGGGCGCTATCCGGATCTCGCGCTCGAGGTGCTCGCGCCGCTCGCGCCGCCGGTCCGGGACGGCGACATGGCCGCGATCGCGGCGCCGCTCGACTGGCTCGGCGTCAACAACTACTCCCGCTCGATCCTCCGCGCGGATCCGGGCGGCGGGCCGCCGCTCGAGGTGCGCGCGCCGGCCGGCCCGCTCACCGAGATGGGCTGGGAGGTCTACCCGGACGGCCTGTACGAGCTGCTCGTGCGCGCGCATCGCGAGTGGGGGGCGACGTCGATCTACGTGACCGAGAACGGCGCCGCGTTCGGCGACATCCGCGGGCACGACGGTCGCGTCCACGATCCCGAGCGCATCGAGTATCTCGCCGGCTATCTCCGGGCCGTCGCGCGGGCGATGGACGACGGCGTGCCCGTCGAGGGCTACTTCGTCTGGTCGCTGCTCGACAACTTCGAGTGGAGCCTCGGCTACGGCCGTCGCTTCGGGCTCGTCTACATCGACTACCCGACACTCGAGCGCGTCCCGAAGGACAGCTTCGAGTGGTACCGCGGCCTCATCTCCGCCAATCCCTCCTAGAGCTTCGCGGCTGCCGCGCGGTCGAGGATCGCGCGGGTCGTCTCCCCACGAACGAGGCTCCCCGGCGTGTCGCGGGAGGGCTCGCCGGCGAGAGCTCGCGCCACGGCGTCGGCCTTGTCCGCGCCCGTGACGAGGAAGAGCAGCTCGCGCGTGTCGCAAAGCCGCGGCAGCGTCAGTGTGATCCGGTCGACGAACGGCTCGTGGCCCGCCTCGCTGCCGACGACGTCGCGGTCGGTGACGTCGAGCGTGGGGAAGTCGGGGAAGAGCGACGCGACGTGTCCGTCCGGGCCGAGGCCGAGGAGGACGAGGTCGAACGTCCCGACGCCGGCGAGATCGCGGGCGTACTGCTCGGCGCTCTCCATCCGGTGGACTGAGCGCGGCGCGACGGCGAGCCGGTCGAGGAGCGCCGCCTTCGCCATCCCGAAGTTCGACCGCTCGTCGTCAGGCGGCACACACCGCTCGTCTCCCCACCAGACGTCGACGCGGCTCCAGTCAGGCTCGAGCTCCGCCGCGATCTCGTACGCGTGGCGGGGCGTCGAACCGCCGGTGAGGACGATCGAACCGCCCGCGCGCGCCTGTGCCGCGAGCCGCTCTGCGCACGCGCGCGGCGGATCGTCGACGACCTCGATCGCGACGTCACTCATTCGCCGCCGAGCTCGCGCGCGCGATCCATCGCCGCCTGGATCGCGTTGAGGAAGTTCCCGCCGCCGAGGATTGCGACCGCGCGCGAGCTCATGCCAGGAGTCTGCCGAAGAGAGCGAGGCGCTTGACGACGGCATAGCAACAGTGCTATGGATACATAGCAAAAATGCTATCGTCACTCAGGCAGACGCTCATCGTCTCCGCGGCGATCCCGCTCGGAGTCTGGGCGGCCGCCGCTCCTCAAGTTGTCGACGGCTTCACTCGGGATTACAGCAGCGGCCTCGAGGACTTCCTCGTGGGCGCGACCGTCGTCGCAGTCGCGCTCACTGTCGGCGCTCTCGCGTTGGTGATCCAGTCGTGGCGCGGGAAAGTGCGCCCGCTCTATCCGGGCGTCGTCTCGGCCCTTGCGACGGCGTCGATTCTCTTTCTGTCCTTGGCCATGGGACTTGGCGGCTAGGCGGCGCTTGCCGCTGGCGCCGGGACCAGGCCACGGGCGAGGCCGGCGAGGATGTAGACGCTCGCGAGGCCGGACCACTCGCCGTACGGCTCGAGAAGCTCTGCCGTCTCCCACGTCTCGATCTCGTGCCTCCCGCGGGCGGCGCGGAGGTACTTGACGAGGCCGAGGTCGCCGACGAGACCGTGCTCGTACCGGCCGAGCCCCTCGAGGCAGACGACGCCGGCCGACCACGGGCCGAGCCCGCGCTCCCGCTCGATCCGGGCGACGACGGTCTCCGTCGGAACGTCGTGGAGGCGCTCGAGCTCGAGCCCGCGGCAGAGCCGCACAAGCGCCGCGCCACGCCGCTCCCCAAGCCCGAGCCGCCGCAACTCGAACGGCGCGAGCCCCGCCAACGAGGAGGTTTGCGGAGGTTCGAGCAGACCGGTACCAGGTACCGGTCCACAGTCCTGTGACGCTTTGATGATCGTTCGTTCACGGGCGCGGGCTGTCTTCGCGTCGATGAGCTGACCGCAGACGGCGCGGAGCAGCGCTTGCGCGACGGTCGCCGTCCGCACCGGTCGGAGGCCGCGCATGTGGACGGTGGCGCGGCCGATGAGCGGATCGCCGCGGAACCGGCGCAGGAACTCGGAGTGGTCGTCGTCGAGCGCGAGCACCCAGCGGAGCTTCTCCGCAGCCGCCACAGAGTCGGAGCGGACCGTCACCGTGCCGTCGGGCGATTGCCAAGCGTGGGCGACCGCACCGGCATACCGAGCCGTGAAAACTCCGTCGCGAAAGCGTCTCGTCGCGTCGCTCGCGAGCCGCGCCGAAAGCGCCAGAGAGTACGGCCCACGCGGCTTCACGGCGATCTCGACCATGTCTCCGAGCCTACCCGCCTTCGAGGACACGTCTGGAAGAGCGAATTGCGGCGGCGTGTCGTCTTGCCTACGTTCGGCACGGTGGAAAAGGCGCGGCGCGGGGATCTGGTCTTGGCGGTGGTCGCGATCGCGATCGTCGTCGTCGCGCTCGCGCCCCGCGGAGGCGGCGCCACGCACGGGATCGTCGCCGACCCGCGGCGCACGCCCGGTGTCCTCAACCCGGACGTGACGCAGGCGAACATCCGCTCGACGGTCTGCAAACACGGCTGGACGTCGACGATCCGCCCGCCGGAGTCCTACACTGCCGCGCTGAAGCGGAAGCAGATGCGCGCGTACCGCGAGACGGGCCCGCTGTCCGGCTACCAGGAGGATCACCTGATCAGCCTCGAGCTCGGCGGCAACCCGACCGACCCGCGCAACCTCTGGCCGGAGCCGTACCCGCGCGCGTCGCAGATGGACCAGCAGGAGAACGAGCTCA
>Ga0265313_10004924_pt1 | contig 10006 bp, 9 predicted proteins | sample 4123metaG_FD_203122 | JGI IMG/M metagenome (GOLD analysis project Ga0265313, IMG submission 203122) | Rhizosphere microbial communities from Carex aquatilis grown in University of Washington, Seatle, WA, United States - 4-1-23 metaG | ecosystem: Host-associated > Plants > Roots > Rhizosphere >...
TGGCACCGCATATGGTGCTGAGCAGGCAAATTTTTTTTTCAAAAAAAGGGGAGTCATGAGGTTTGGACTCATGACTCCCCTGAATGTCAGCGACAGCTTTAGTAAGGGTTTAGACGAGCGGCCAGTTCTTGACGTACTTGCCGTACTCATTGTCCTCGGGGTTCTCGACGAACTGAATGGCCAGCTCGGCGACGGTGGACAGCTCCAGGCGCGCGATCAATTCCATGATCGTGGCATGGATTTCAGCGGCTCCGGCTTGACCGTCTGAGAAGACCGTCGGTGCGTTCATCTTCTCGCGCACGCCGTCGACGCGGCGAGAATTGTTCTGCCAGCGGATGCCGTCCTGGCTGCCGTCCAGATAGACGGTGATGAGAAACTGCCCGACCTCGTGCCTGAAACCCGTCTCCGGGTCGGTGGCGCAGAGAATCTCAGTGGAGATGAGCAGGCGATTGGGCACAACGTGCACCGCCTGCACCCCTCTGACCATGCGCACGCGCTCCAGCTCGGTCAGGATCGTCTGGCCGGCTGCATCGCTTTCGGCGATCTTCTTGCCGCCAAAGACCTGATCGCGCTTGCTTTTGACAAAGCGCTGCTTGTATCCGGTCAGTTTCTTGCGATTGGCCTGTGCGGTGCTCGCGGCAGCATCCAGAATCGATTTGGTGCGTGACTCGCAGGCTTTGATGTAGCGGCGCCGGGATTCCTGGCGCGCTTTCTCACGCTTGCGCGTTTCTTCATCCTGCTCGTCGTCCCGGGCGCGTTTATCACTGCGGGGTATTTCACCCTTCTTGAAAGTGAGTTTGAGCTTGTAGACGCCCTGGAATTCAGTTTTGCTCTTGGTGCCTGTGGCATTGAGAGCAGAAAGGGCCAGATCCAATTGAGTTTCCTCAATCATGATGCCCCCTTTATCCCACTCGTAGAACAGCACGCCTGCATTAGTCAGCAAGCCCAGCTGCTCATCTGTGAGATTTTTCAACAGATAGCTTTTCATTTTGCGACTCCTGGGCTTTTATGACAGATTGCCGACGGCTTCCGGGAATCGGGTGATTCCCTTACCCCAGGCATCCGACGTGTTGACCGATTCGACAAAGGCGATGGCCAGCTGCACGGCAGAGGCGAACTCCCGTTTCTTGATCAGCATCGGGAAGAGGTCCTGGGTGTTTCCGAAGCAGGCGTGACCGTGGCTGGAAACATGCGGAGCATGCATGGTGCGCCCGTCCATTTTGATAGTGCGCGTCTGGTTGAGCCAGGTCACTTCGGCCGAATTGTCCATCGGAATAGTGATCTTGAATTCGCCGATTTCATGCCGTTTGCCCGACCGCGGGTCAACACAGTAGAGCATGTCGGTCATGATCACGATGGAGCGCTGTTTCACTTCCACCGAGCGCACTTTGTAAACTCGGCAGAGCTCGTCGAATTCGCGCCCCAGCTCTTCTGCGCCGGAGTGCTCCAGGCGGTACATCTCAGAGTCAGCGTTGACCGCTTCTCTGAGCGCCTTGGAGAGCTCTTCCTCGGTCACCGGCTTGTCTTTCTTTCCGGCAGCGGCCACAGTGGAAGCAATCAGCGCCAGCTCTTCTTTGAGGTCTTCCTCGGTGAATCGCGGGCCGCCATCGCGTGAAGCCTGTTTCTCGACCAGCTTGCCGGCCTTGATGAAAAGCCGGGCCAGCATCTTCGCTTCCGCTTTTGAGGCGTGCGTGAGCAGATACTGGTGCAGGTAGAGATTGTTGCCGACCAGCTCGGCATAGATGAAGCCCTCTTTCTCGAAGAGAGGGATGCCCAGACCGGTTGGACCGAACGCCTTGTCCTGGCGAATCAGGTCGCAGCCGAGTAGCTTTTCGGGCACATCTTCTGCTGGAGAGCCGGCCGGCGACGAGTTGAAAAAGACGTGGAACATGCCGTCATCGAGCGGGCGTTGCGCCCTGCCGTGACAGTTTTTCACGTGAATCTCCTGGCGCAGGAAGGGGCTCAAGAACGTGTGGACAGTCGAGCGCACGACGGCGCGCTCCTCAGCCTCGCTGAAGTCTTCATCGGCAATAGCCTGTCTGGCTGCGGCTTCAGGAACGCCTGTCCCTTCCTCGGCCACCACTTCCTTAAGGAAGGCGGCCGGGTCGCGCTCGATCAAAACCCGCTCCAGCACACGCGTCAAGAGTGCCAGCCGCTGCTCTTCGCCCATCTGCCAGAAGTCGGCGAAGATGAACAACCGGTTCTTGGTCAGCTCTGCGACCGTATAACCGGTGGCCGGGTCGATGACTGGAGAGCCGGTTATGGAATAGATCCAGGCGTTTTGCGGAGTCAGTTCTACATCGAAAACCCGCGGCGGCAGAGGCTGCCTTTCACTGCCCGTGGGAACGCTGCCGAAGCAGATGCGGAAGCCGCCGCCGTCTTCGTACATGTCGGCATATGCGCCGGCATCGAGACTGACCGAGAAATTGGCAATGATGCGCCCGGCCAGCACGCTGTGCACGACCTGTTGGACGCGCGGCGTCACTTGCTTGTCGCGCCGTGCGAACCAGACGCCTATCTCCTCGGGGTCGAATTGGTCGGCATTGGTATGCGGGAAAGCCAGAACGGCTTCGTGCAATTCTTTGCCGGATAGGATCAGAGACGCCGTATGCACGGCAGAGAGCGCGGTTAGAGCAGTGGGCAAATGCTCGTACTTGACGGTGACGCCTGGACTTCCGTCCGGTGCCGAACCAGTTTCGAATTCAACTCCCGCATTGCGCAAGCTGTCTTTCTGTGCACCATCCAGGGTGCGCAGGAAGTATTTCTTGGGTCGCGAGGAGAACTTTCGCCAGATTTGCCAGCCCTTCCAGCCCGCGTAACCGATGAGCGGAATGGAGGCAACAGCGACAGAGATATAGGTAATCATTTGCCAGGTCATGGCGTGTACTCCTTCAGTCAGATTCAGGATCGTTGACAGACAGCGTTTCCGAGTTGTGAGAGTAGAACAAAAACCCGAATCAGCAGACCATTACAAAAGCTCACCAGATGACGCTTGCACCGCAGACGGTGTCAAAGTCCGGAGCAGGACTTTGTCGTGCGAACAAATGGTGGTGTAAGAGTGCCTAGGGGGTGAGATCGGGTTAGAGAAAAACGAAAAGATTGAGATCAGTGACTATCAAGCCAGAACAACCGAAAGTATTAGAGCCGGTATATTTTTCAAATTACTAAGCTAATTCGCGCGCGCCTGCGGAATTTGCCTAAAGCCCCCATTTATCCGGGTCTTCAAAGAGGAGGAGAAAAACCGCCGCAGTTTTGACTGCCTTTGATTGGTCGCGTTTAAGGACTTAACAGTGAGCGCGCCCTGGCCCAGGGATGGCAAGTGTGGCAGCGGTAAAACGCCTGAATTAGGTAACAATAGTGGTTTATGGAGTTCTTTACATCTAGCCGGGTCGGAGTCCTTCTTTCTCGAAGCGCAGAGCAGGCCGGCAGATGCTGGTTTGAAATTTGATTACAACCCAAGGAGCTTTTGTTTGACTTAGCTAGTAGCTCATACCTATGGTGAAACTCTTCCCATCCTCAGCAATCTTCCGTCAAGACATAACAAACAAGCCGCATTCGTGTTTTACACAGGCAATTTAGCAGCGCCTTTCAGGTGTTCGTTGAATCACGCTTTTGTTTTGTCTGACCGAATCAACTGAACTTTGTTGTCGCTACTCAGGCTCAGCGAGCTGGAGCGCGGCGACTATCAGGGCGTGCCTGTTCTCGGGGCCTTCATGGACCGGACCACAATCGCTTTTCGCCTCAACGAGGTACTTGCCGCCACTACAGGCGGTGCAACTTTTATGGGTGCAACATGACCCAACCTGCAGACAATATCGCTTCCATCCGCAAGAAGATCTACGATGCGATTCCCGACGGCACAACCGTCAAATGGCCCGATCTTCTCGCCAAAGCCGGCGATCTCCGTGCTCACGTCGAGTCCCTTGCTTTCGGAAAACCCGACAGCGTTTCTCGTCAGGGCAATCGTTTCATTTGCCGCGGCAAGGTTTCCGCGCAGATGCCTCCCCGTCACGGATTCACGGCTTTCGCCGACAAGGAAGTTTGCTTCACCGTCGGTGGAAGCGGCGACCGCCTGGTGATCAGCAATATCAGCGGCATCAAAGTGCAGCCGCCGGTCGGCTTCAAGATGACGATCACGGAAGTGATCATCAGCACTGACGGCAAAGGCAATGTCACGCTCGGAACCACCAAATTCGGCGTGTCGCTCACCGTCTCACTGGACGCCAACGGCGATTTCGTCGGCTGGCGGTTCGGCAAGTAAAACGCAGTCTATTGCGTGAATCACATTGGCACGAAGAGGCAGAGCGATCGATGGCAACGTGGATCGCTCTGCCCTGCTTGCATCGCACCAAGAAATTCCACACGGCATTCGCCGTTCAATCTTCTACACGGCAATGCAGGTGAAGCAATGTGCTGAGACGGCGTTGCTTTACCAGCTCTTGCGTCATCCTTTTAAAAACCTCAGCCCAAATTACGGAGTGTTTTATGGCTGACGAGTTTTTCGCCGTTGCATTTTTGTGTCTGCTTGCCACCTTCGTCGGTTCCGGATGTGTGTTTGTAATCTGGACGATTGTTTCGTCTCTCACCACACGGGTGGCAAAACCCAGCGAGGAAGGATTCAAATTTGCTCTCGCCTGGGCGACCTCTGCCTGGGCGGTGACTACCATTCCAATCATCTTCCTTGCCAGCGATAGTCATTTGAGCATGCTCACCGTTCTGCTCATAACCGCCGGAGTTTCGGCTCTGTGCAGTGTAGGCGGGGCTTGCTATGGCAACGGCAAATAGAGCGATTGATCGGTTTATAACCATCGCCTTCTTGCTCTTGCGTCATCCGCTAAAAACCCACGTCTAACCCCATGGATTTACTATGGACCAAGACCTCACAGTTTTATTCGCCGTTTCGATCGTTTGCGGACTTCTCGGCTATGGATTGGTGGTTGCCACCTGGTCGATAATCTCGGCAGCGACTGCTCGTCTTGCCAAGCCCACAGCAGCGGGGATGGTGTGTTCCTTCCTGGCAATGCTCTTCATTGAGGTGTTGGCCGCCGTCATCATGTTTCCGTTCGACGAAATTCTCGTCAGCCACAAACTCGGTTACTGGATGATCGGCTGCCTGACGCTTCTGTCAGTCTTTTTCAGCACGGCCGGAGCATGCTTCGGAAATCATCGCTCTTTTGAAGAGTTGGAAGGTTGAGTGTTTTTGCAGTGACGTTGCAAAAGCGTTCCTGCAAAACTGCTCGTATACTGCCGGTGCCCGGCGCAGTTTTCTTGATTTCAAATCGAGGAAACGGCGCCGGGTTCGAGGTCTCAAAAAAATACTGAAAAGCACTATAAAACGTAGTAAAATCTACGCAAAAATGGAAAGAACAGAGTGCTATTCAGGCACTCTGTTCTTTCCAGGACTGGAGAAAAAGGACAGCAGTCGGGATTGCCTGCTGTCCCTTTCTCGTTGCGAAGTTTCCGACGCCGCTCAGGCGACGTCAGAGAACTTTAGATGAACTCTTTCACGGCCGCCTGAGGCGCGCCCGGAGGCAGCGCTCTCAGACCGCGCACGACGCCCTGCTTCAAGTCACTGCACTTGAAGACGATGTCGCCGTTGCGGTACTGGCCGCTGACCACCTTGCCCATCACCTTGCGGGGCAGGAGGTGGGCGACGCCGAGAGCGATTTCGGGGTCCGAGTAGAACACCGTCATGCTGTGCGGCTCGGACATGTCGGCGGTGGAGACGAAGATGGTGTGATCGACGTCCACCTTGGCGTTCAGGTCGGGGACCTTGCCGTCGTGCGCGTCCAGGGAGGGGACGAACAGGTAGTCCTTGTCCTCCTGCTTGGTGGGCTCGTACGAGAAGAGCAGCGGCTTGGCGCGCTTGGCGTCGGTGTTGCTGAAGCAGCAGACCGCGATCGCCCAGTTCGGATACCACTTGGCGTAGGCCTTGAAGATGTCGTCATTCAGGGCCGGGCGCCGGTCTTCGGAGATGGCATCGCTCTTGATCACCTTGGCGAGATCCTTGGCGCTCTTGGCGATGACGATGGTGTAGACGTCGAACTCGATGATGCGCACCGACTTGGCGTCGACACCGAAAGAGACGCCGCGGCGCAGTCCGCGCGTGCGCGGAGTGAGTGCCGAACGGATGTCCTTGAGGAAGTTCGGGCAGCTGGTCGTGTCGATCAGCTCGATATTGTCGACCGCGTCGGGAATCGGCAGGATCATCGCATTGCCGGTGCCGGCAGCCGCTTTGACCGTTGCCTTGGGCGTAACCGCTTCCTCGAACGACCAGTTGCCGCCGCGCGTGCCGCGCCGCTTGGTGGCGGGCTTGCGCGTGGTGGTGGTGGCGACGACGGTGGCAGCGGGGCTGGTCAGGTTGGCGGCGGTGTTCTGATAGGCGAGGTAACGACGGCCGTCCGGTCCTTCGAAGGCGCCGACAATCGTGTCCGTAAAGCTTGCGGGGTGCAGTGAAACGCACATACTTTGTGTTCTCCTAGTCGTATTGCCGCTCGTTAGCGCTTCTTAAGCGAGTCGAGCGGCGGCTTTGTTTTGACGGTTTTGCCGTCAGTGGTTGTCTCAATTCGAATCTGTCGCCATTGCCTGCCTACCCACTGCGCCGAAACGCATGGATATTTATGGAGATGGGCAAAGCGCGATGGGTTTGGAAAGGATGACTCGAATTAAGGCAAGAAAAAAGAAGCGACAAAGGCAGTCTATCGACTGGGTTCTTTGAGCTTCAAGCAATGTCAAGAATCAAAACTGCCTGTACAAGCTGAGAGAGCAAGAACTTCAATTAGTGAATGGCGGATAACTTAGCGGACACTCAGTAAGGGTGCAGCCTTCAGGCTTTTGCAAATACCCGATGTAATAGTGGTTGCAAAGGTGCGTGAGTTGTGCGAATGAGAAGAAGTGAATCCGAAAAGGCATTCGTGGCGTATTTCTTCGGTGTTTGCGCCTGTGCCGAAATTGCCGATCTTTCAGAACTCAAATATTAGTTGTCGCTCAATGACAACCCTTGCGCTCTTGGCAGAGGTCGAAAACGCTCACCAGTTGACCTTTTCTTGACTCGCCCAAAAACACTATTGTCAAGAAACTTCAAACTATTTTGTCTGACCGCTTTTTACTGGATGTCAGTCAGAATGTCCTTGAATTGTCAATAGATTGTGGTGGAGAACCGTGCGCCTGTAACGTTATTTTTCTTCTTGATTTGTACTTACAGGCCCCAAGTTTCTAACTTATGGAGCTTCTTTCAACCCTTCTCTTCTCTAAATACACCAGCCCCAGACATCCTCCCGCAGTCACTTCGACACTTCGCTTCTCCCTCTTTGAGCGGATGAATGCAGACGCGGTTCTATGTATGTCACCACAGGTGGTGTGAGACGAGAGCGGCATGAAGCAACGGAACAGGCGCTTCCGCGACTCTTCCTGCGCATTCAGCGCTTCTAAATCCTGCAAGTCGGCGCCCAGCGCTTGCAGAAACTCTCCAGGAGACACAAATGGAAATCGGAACTATCGTTACGATCTCGTTGATCGTCATTGCGGGCATCTTTCTGCTCGCCATCTTCTTCGGTTCGTTCTTTTCGGTGAGCAACCGCACCGTTAAGATCATCGAGCGCTTCGGCAAGTACAACCGCACTGCCAGCGCCGGTCTGAACTTCAAGCTTCCCTTCGTTGACTCGGTGCGCCAGACGCTCAGCCTCCAGACCGAGCAGCACAACGTCCCCGTCGACTCCATCACCAAGGACAAGGTTTCTGTGCGGGTCGCCTGCACGGTCAACTATAACGTCCTGGAAGGTCGTGAAGCCGACGCGTTCTACAAGCTGGCTACGCCCAAGGCGCAGATCGAGACCTTCGTGTTCGACGTCGTTCGTTCGCAGGTTCCGAAGCTGACCCTCGACGAGATCTTCGACAGCAAGGACCACATTGCTCAGGCTGTGAAGGCCGAGTTGACCCAGGACATGGCCGGCTTCGGCTATGAAATCGGCAAGGTTCTCGTCACCGAAATCGAGCCGGACGCCAAGGTCAAGGCCGCCATGAACGAGATCAACGCTGCTCAGCGTGAGGCGCAGGCCGCCAACGCTCGCGGTGAAGCCGACAAGACGCTGCGCGTCAAGGCTGCCGAAGCGCAGATGGAAGCCGACCGCCTCAAGGGCGAAGGCATCGCCAAGCAGCGCTTGGCCATCATCAATGGCGCCAAGCAGTCCGTGGAAGAGCTGAAGTCCGCGTATCCCGGCGTGCATGAGGAGACCCTCATGAACATGCTGATGATGACGCAGTACTTCGAGACGCTCTCGCAGCTCGGCGGCAAGGCCGGCGACAAGGTCATCTTCATCCCGGCCACGCCGGATGGTGTCGGTGCTTTCCGCCAGCAGATCATGGAAGGCCTGGCTGCTCAGCCGGTCCGCACCTCTCTCGCCAAGCCCGAGGCTCGGCAGACGACCGAGGAAGGCGCCAAGCAGTAAGCGCAGGCGATTGATCGGCAGCGGTTCGTAATGCGAACTGCTGTCTGGTCTATCCAACTGTAGCGATTGCAAGCGGCAGGTTTTGGCTATCGTCTGAGTGCTCAGCACACTCTTTCGATAGTCTTCTCCGGCTGCTTGCTTTTTCGCATGGTAAAACTAAAACATATAGTAAAATCTCGGCAAAAAGAACAGGCGGAGCAGTATCAATGCAGTTTGAAATGCTTGCGCACTCCAAAACTGCAAAGCACCGCTCCGCCCGTCTTTTGTCATGCCGTCAGAGAAGATGCAGGCGAACCGATAATTCTACCGGGCCTGGGACATCTCTTTGGTGACGACCGCCACAGACTGGTGCGCGATCGCCCTGACGGCGAGAATGAAGGACTCGAGCGCGTCCACATTGGCGGCCAGCTGGTGGGCGGCGCTTTCGGCTGCTAATCCGGCTTCCACGTCCGTATAGGCGATTGCCGCCAGGCGCTGCATTTGCTGCAGGACATCTCGGCGCTGCCGCACCTGCGTCATATACCTTTCGGTCAGATGGACCAGCCCGCCCGATTGAGCGTGCAAATAGTCCAGCTGCCGTCCCCGAGCATTGTGGGCCGTGGCCGTATTAGCGGCTGTTTCCCGGGCGCTCAAGGCGAGTTCTGAGACCTGGCGGGACAATTCCGCAGGCGACGTACAAGAGGCATGATTTTGGCTCTGATCGGCAAGACTGATTAGCGCGTGCGCATGATTGGCAAGTACGCTTTGGGCGGTCAATGACCGCAAAAGCAGAGCGAGCAAATCTGTTTCGTTGGTGTTTTCCGTCATTCTCATCCTTTGCCCTGAGGCATTAGTGGCCGGTGGTGATGCCTGTCTTTACTTCAAGGGCGGTGAAAATACCGCCGGCATGGACAGGTCACGGAAATGCTCCGCCTCGGATGCCGCCGCGCTGACGGTGGGATCCGGGTCATTCTTGGCGCGGGTGAGGAAATAGGCTGCTTGCGGATAATTCAGCCGCGCTGCCGCTTCCACGATGCACCGACGCACGGAGGCATTTTTCTCCTTGCTGTATGCGGCTTCGAGAATCTCCAAAAGCTGCGGCTCGACGTTGCGAGCATGTCCAACAGCTTCCGGATTTTTGGTCTGGTTGATGGCGATCTGCTTGAGGGCAGTCGCTACTGAAGCGCGCACGGCCGGGTCACTGTCGGTCTCCAGGGCGCTCGCCAGCGTGTTGAGTTCGTTGGTGGACGGCGTGGTGACGTGGGTGCCGAGCCAGCTGACGGCGGCAAGACGTTCGGTCGCTGCAGGCGAAGTGCTCAGCCGCGTCAGGCTGGATGTGACCAGCGGCTGGGAAACTTGCAGGCTCGACCTTTCGGCCAGCGTGACCAGGTTGGGCGAAAATGCCACCAGTGTGCACGCTGCGATCGCCAGAACGACTGCCACCAAACTCAATTGGAAGCGTTGGGTCTGTTTCGGACTTTGGCTTTGGGCCATATCGAAATTCTCCTAGGTTGGGGTGCCGGTTGTGTTGAAATCGGCTTTCCCGGGGGGAAAACTCTTGGGCTGATCCTTTGAACTCT
>Ga0265313_10004926_pt1 | contig 10004 bp, 4 predicted proteins | sample 4123metaG_FD_203122 | JGI IMG/M metagenome (GOLD analysis project Ga0265313, IMG submission 203122) | Rhizosphere microbial communities from Carex aquatilis grown in University of Washington, Seatle, WA, United States - 4-1-23 metaG | ecosystem: Host-associated > Plants > Roots > Rhizosphere >...
CAAGGTCGACCTGGCTGGCCTTGCCGCCTTCGATGGCCTCGTCACCTACCAGAGCCGCGAGCAAGCCAAACGCGAGTACGGCGAGGCGCTCTCCGACGCCGCGTGGGTGGAAAAGATCGTCGCGGCCGAGCAGTCTGGGGCGGACGCCACGACCGGCAAGGTGCAGATGGTGCTCTCTTCCGGCAGCGCCTCCGAGGGCGGTAGCGACGGTAGCGACGGTCGCGATGTCGTGCTCGACCGTATCGCGCGCGACGATCGCAAGCAGGCCGCGCGCATCGAGCGCTACCGTCGCGGGCAAGCCCGGATGCGCGCGGTGCGCGCTGTCCAGTCGCGCCTCGTCTGTGAAAGCCTGCTTTCGCCGCGCACGAAGTATGTGCACGGTTTGTTCGATCTGGCGACGAATCAAGCGCTGGCGGCGTGGGAACGCAAGAACGACATTTTCGGTTGGGGGTTCTTGGGCGGCGAGACGCTGACGGCACTCCAGCGCCCGCAGAGCGAGCTGCATTTCGAGACGTTTCGCCGGATTCTCATGGAACGAATCGCCGACAGTGCGGGCATTCTGGAGGATGGCTCCGCGGCTGCTGGCAAAGGCGGCGCCGTCTACAAGGACGACGCTGGCTCAGAGCAGCCGGTGCCGAACCTCATCGGAGCCTATGCCGACGCTCTCTTGGCTGCGCTTGCCATTCGCGACGCCGACGATGTGGCAGCTTTTCTTCGCAGCGTTGGCCGTGAAGGCCTGGCCACCTTGCACTTGGCATTTCGAGCTCCGCCGTTGCCGCCGTACTACGGCCCACACATGGAATTTTCGGTTGAAATAGACCGCGGCGATGTCTGGTACGACTTCCCCTTCGACGAGAAGGGCAAGCCGGTCAATCAGCTCCGCATGAATTTCCCGACGCTGACCGTGTTCGTGCACTGGCAGAAGCAGCAGATCCCGCTCGTCCGCTGGCGGACCACCATCGGCTCGTGGCGAAGTGAAATCAGTCCGAATGGCAAGGCCTACTACCGCTACAAGAACTCTGACGTCGGCCCGCGCATCTGGAAAGACATCGTGGCGGCGCCCGTGTGGATTCCGCCCGACGGAACGCCGGCCAAGGATCTGCTGACGCGCAAGACGCTCGACCGCAACGTTGGTCCGGTGACGGTCGTGAACACCGACGTGATGGGCCCTGGCTTTCAGTCGGCGTACGGTTTGGTGCTCGCCATTCACCACCGCAAATCCGGCGCGAGCCTTTTCGACAACCAAATTCGCACCCACGGCTCCGTCGATTACACGTCCATTGCGCGACGCTTTTCCCACGGTTGCCACCGTCTGGTGAACAGCCGCGCCGTGCGCATGTTCGATTTCATTTTGCGCCACACGCCGTTCGACCGCTTGGGCAACCAGGCCATCAATCTGCGCAAGTGCATCACCTACGAAGACAAACAATACGAGTACCTGCTCGATACGCGCGGCTACTACTACGAGCTTCGGCACGCCATTCCCGTGATGGTCACCGAGGGGCGCATCATGGGCAAGGTGAAGCATCCCATCGAAGCCTTCGTGCCCAAGCCCGGTGTCGACTATGGCGACAGCGAGGACGACAGCGGCCCGTAGGCGTGTGAAACCCGCGTCTTTGACGCGTTTCCTGTTGTAAACTCCGCGCCGCTTTCATGGCCTACGAACATCGCACCGTTGAACCGAAGTGGCAGGCGCGCTGGCGCGAGTCGGGATTGCACCGCACGACGTACGATCCCAAGCGTCCGAAGTATTACGCGCTCGACATGTTTCCGTACCCATCGGGGGCCGGCCTTCACGTCGGCCATTGCGAGGGCTACACCGCCACCGACATCATCACGCGCTGGAAGCGCATGCAGGGCTTCAACGTGCTGCACCCGATGGGCTGGGACGCGTTCGGCCTGCCCGCCGAAAACTACGCCATCAAGACCGGCATCCACCCGCGCATCACGACCGAAGATGCCATCGCGAACTTCCGTCGGCAGATTGATTCGGTGGGCTTTGCCTACGACTGGGAGCGAGAGGTCAATACCACCGACCCGGCGTACGTGAAGTGGACGCAGTGGATCTTCCTGCAGCTTTTCAAGCAGGGCCTGGCCTACGAGGGCACCGTGCCCATCAACTGGTGTCCGTCGTGCAAAACCGGGCTTGCCAACGAGGAAGTCACGGGCGGCCGCTGCGAGCGCTGCGGGACGGGCGTTGAGCGCAAGGACATGCGCCAGTGGCTCTTGCGCATTACCCGCTACGCCGACCGGTTGCTCGAAGATTTGTCGCTTTGCGATTGGCCGGAATCGACTCTGGCCATGCAGCGAAACTGGATCGGTCGCTCCGACGGCGCGGAGGCGATTTTCCGCATCGCCGGCAAGGACGGCTGGGCGACCAGTGAAGAGATCAAAGTCTTTACCACGCGGCCCGATACCCTCTACGGTGCGACCTACGTCGTGCTCTCGCCCGAGCATCCGCTGGTCGAGCGCATTGCCACCGACGAGCAACGAGAGGCGGTGCGCGCCTACCAAGCGGCCGCGCGCAAGAAGAGCGATCTCGAACGCACCGATCTGTCGAAGGAAAAGAGTGGCGCGTTCACGGGCGCCCATGCGGTCAACCCGGTCAGCGGCGAAAAGACGCCGGTGTGGATCGCCGATTACGTTCTCGCGACGTACGGCACCGGCGCCATCATGGCCGTCCCGGCGCACGACCAGCGCGACTGGGAATTCTCGACGAAGTTCGGCTTGCCGATCAAGCAGGTCGTGCGGCCTTCCGACGGAAGCACGCCAGAGGCTGGTAAGGCGTTCGTCGACGAAGGCGTCAATATCAATTCCGGGATGCTCGACGGCCTCGTTACGACCGAGGCGAAAAAGAAGATCTGCGCGTACCTCGAATCGAAGAGCTTGGGCCGCACCACGGTCAGCTACCGGTTGCGCGACTGGGTGTTCTCTCGCCAGCGCTACTGGGGTGAGCCGATTCCCATCGTGCATTGCCAGACCCACGGCGCGGTTCCGGTGCCCGAGGCCGCGCTGCCGGTGCGCCTGCCCGAGGTCGAACGCTACGAGCCGACCGGCACGGGAGAGTCGCCGCTGGCCGGAATCGAAGCGTGGGTGAAAACCACGTGTCCGGTGTGCGGCGGTCCGGGCAGGCGCGAGACGAACACCATGCCCCAGTGGGCCGGCTCGTGCTGGTACTACCTGCGCTACCTCGACGCGAAGAACGACAAGGCCGCGTGGTCGCCCGAGGCGGAAAAGCAGTGGCAACCCGTCGACCTTTACATCGGCGGTGCCGAGCACGCTGTCTTGCACCTGCTTTATTCGCGTTTCTGGCACAAAGTCTTGTTCGACCTTGGTTACGTGTCGACGCCCGAGCCGTTCAAGAAGTTGCGGCATCAAGGAACCGTCCTCGCGTTCTCCTACCAGGACAGCCTGGGCCGCTACCACGAGCCCAGCGCCGTCGAGCTGAGGGGAGACGACGCCTTCCTCAAGACCACCGGCGAAAAGTTAAAGGTGTCCGTCGACAAGATGGCGAAGACCAAGCTGAACGGCATCAACCCCGACGATGTCGTTGCCGAGCACGGCGCCGATGTCCTGCGCCTGTACGAAATGTTCATGGGCGAGTTCGAGCTGCCGAAGCCCTGGGATCCGCGCGCCATCGAGGGGTGCTCGCGGTTTCTCAAGCGCGTGTGGCGTCTCGTCGAGGAATTCGATGCGACCAAGGCGCTCGCTGATGATCCGCATCTGCGGCTGCGCCACAAGACCATCAAGAAGGTGTCGGGCGATCTCGAGCGCATGTCGTTCAACACGGCTATCGCAGCGATGATGGAATACGTGAACGGAATGACCGGTAAGGGCGCGACTCTGGAGGATCTGCTGACGCTCGTGAAATTGGTGGGGCCGTACGCGCCCCACCTGGGCGACGAAGCGTGGGAGAAGCTCGGCCAGAAGGGGTTCCTTATCGAGGCCGCCTGGCCTACCTTCGATCCGGCGCTGACCATCGATGCCATCGCAACGTTGGCCATCCAGGTGAACGGCAAAATGCGTGGAAACCTGGAAATCGCACGCGACGCTGGCGAGGACGAGATCCGCAAGCAGGCGGTGGCTGTGCCCAACGTTGCCAAGCATCTCGAAGGCAAAACCGTGCGCAAGGTGATTGTCGTTCCCGGCCGCATCGTGAACATCGTCGTCGGCTAAGGGCCGTCGGAATTCCGACGGTTCTGCTTGGTACGCCATTTTTCGTCACCCTGTGCCGCAAATTGCCGGCTTGGCGTGCGGCGCACTGGCTCGGGCGGCCCCGGCTCAGAACAGAATCGTGAATTGCTGCGCGACTGTGTGACGGCTGGGCAAAAATTGCCTCGTCCGGCACGGCCATTGCTGATCAGCTGGACAGGAGGTGCAATTCGTTCGCGAACGCAGCCTTGGGCCTCTGATATGGCCTCCTATTTCGTACTGGCTTCCTGAAAATTCGATCCTCGACAAGAGCAAACCCCGGGCGACCGGGGGACGCAAAGCCACGGGACTCTCTGAGTTAGCCGGGTTACCGAAAGGAGTCTTCAATGGACCGCAGCTGGGACCGCAGTTGGAACCGCATTTCCGGTTTGGCAGGGCGTGCCCTGCTGTTCGGATCGTTACTGTCCTCTTCTCTTACCGCGTGCGACGGCCTGCCGATGGACGCTGCTCCGGCGGAAAGGGCCGAGACGCAAGCTGGCGCTGTCCAGCTCGCACCCACGGCGCAGACCCCGACCGGCGATCCCATGCGCGCGCGCCCTCGGGATCGAGTCACCGCGCCGGTCGACGACGGGGATCGCGTCGCGCTTGCCGAGCACGTTCACCCGATGGCCCGGCCGGAGTTGGAGGTCGCCGTCGTCGCACCGGACGAACGCATGGATACGATGCTGCTCGTCCTGCGTCCCGACGATGCGCAAGAACAGGCGCTGCAAGAGCTTCTGACGGCCCAGCATGACCCTTCGTCGCCGCTCTACCAAAAATGGCTAACGCCGGAAGCCTTCGCCGAGCGTTTTGGTATTTCGGATGCCGACGTAGCAAAGACGACCGACTGGCTAGGAAGCCACGGCCTCGCGATCGATCAGGTGGGCAACGGCGGCCGCCACATCTTCTTCAGCGGCACGGCCGGACAGGTGGAACATGCGTTCCAGACCGCGATGCGCATGTACCAAGTAGGCGACGAAATCCATCGTGCCAATGCGCTTCCACCGCAGATTCCGCGCGGCCTTGCCTCGGTCGTTACGGGTGTTGTGTCGCTGCACGATTTTCGAGCGGCGCCTTCCAATCGCCAGGTGCCTTTCACCAAGAGCGACAACACCTGGTATTACAACGGCACGATTCAGCAGAGCGCGCTGGTCCCCGGCGATCTCGCCACCATCTACAATGCGGCTCCGCTCTACGCGGCGGGCATCGATGGCAGCGGACAGTCCATCGCGGTCCTCGGACGCAGCAACATCGATCTTGCCGAAGTGAGGCTCTTTCGGCAGACCTATGGGCTTCCGGCCAATGACCCGCAAGTCACCGTCGTCGGCAAAGATCCTGGTCTCGTGTGCGGCGGCGACGAGTTCGAAGCGGCGCTCGACGTGGAATACGCCGGTGCCATCGCCAAGAAGGCGACGGTGAAGTTCGTGGTTGCGGGCTCGACGAACACCACGGACGGCATCTATCTGGCAGCCCAGTACGCCGTTGCTCACAACGTGGCGCCCATCGTCTCGCTCAGTTACGGTCTTTGCGAACGCCTGCTAGGCACCGCCGGAAATGCCTTGATCAATGGCCTTTGGCAGCAGGCCGCGGCGCAGGGCATGTCGGTCTTCGTGTCGTCCATGGACAGCGGCGCCGCGGGCTGCGACGAGATGAACGCAAAGAAGGCAACCGGCGGTTTGGGCGTCAACGGCCTCGCCTCCACCGTCTGGAATACGGCCGTGGGTGGCACGCAATTCGACGACGTCTCGAAGCGCAGCACTTACTGGGCCGCCAGCAACGATCCCGTGACCCAGGCCTCTGCGCTCGGCTACATTCCCGAGTTGGCGTGGAACGAGAGTATCGCCGGCGGCGATCTGCTATCCAGTAGTGGCGGCGTTAGCAGCCTCTACGCGAAGCCCGCGTGGCAGTACGGTCTCGGCGTTGTGGCCGACGGCAAGCGCGACATTCCGGACTTGGCATTTGCGGCCGCCGTCCAAGATCCCTACAAACTGAACGTGGACAAGCAGGTCATGGGCGCCGGCGGTACGTCGGCGGCGACGCCCGTCTTTGCGAGCATCATGGGTCTCGTTCTGCAAAAGATTGGACAGGTGCAAGGGCTGGTCAATCCGGTGCTGTACACGCTGGCCTACAACCAGAACTACAATGGCGGCGCGGCGGTTTTTCACGACGTGGTGAAAGGCAACAACTCGGTGCCAGGCCAAACCGGCTACGCGGCGGGCCCCGGCTTCGATATGGTGACCGGACTCGGCTCGGTCGATGCCACTCAGCTCGTCAACCACTGGCAGGAAGGGTTGACTGCTCCCGGCTTCCAGCTCGCGGCCGCTTCGCCGACGGTGTCGGTTGTGGCCGGTGCAAACACCACCGCCTCGTTTACGCTCAAGACGAACAATGGCTTCGCGTCGACGGTTCAGTTCTCGGTCACCGGGCTACCGTCCGGCGTGACGTCGAGCTTTGCACCGGCATCGCTTGCGACCTCGGGAACGACGACGCTGACGCTTTCGGCGGCTGCTTCGGCGGCTTCCGGCGTTTATGCCGTGAACGTGGTCGGCACGAGCGGCGCGACCTCGAGCTCGGCCTCTGTTTCACTGACCGTCGTAAATGCACCTTCGCTCAGTCTTTCTGCATCGGCGTCGTCGCTGGATGTGGCTGCAGGCATGAGCAAGACACTGGCACTTTCGACCACGCGAGGCGGGTCTTTCAATGCAGCCGTCATGCTGAGTGTTTCGGGCGCTGCCAAAGGCATTGCGGTAACCCTCTCGCCGACCAAGATCGCGGCGCCTGGCGGTGGCTCCAGCACGCTGACCGTGAGCGTGGCGTCGACCGTTGCGGTCGGCACGTACGCGGTGAACGTCACCGCCACCGGAGGCGGCATCACGAAGACTACCCCCGTTGCGATCAACGTGTTGCCGGCTCCCAGCTTCTCGCTCGCGCTCAGTCCGTCGCCTCTATCCATCGCACCTGGCGCGACGGGAACCGTTACGGCGACCACGATTGGCAATACGACGTTCAATTCAGCGATCAGCCTGAAAGTGACGGGCCTTCCGAAGGGCGTAACCGCATCGACCGGAACGATTGGTGCGCCCGGCTCCGGCAGTGGCATCGTGAGCATCACGGTTGGCAGCGCCGTCGCGCCGGGAAAGTACACGCTCACGGTCACCGCGACCGGGGGCGGCGTGAGCAAGAGCGCAACGTTGGCCCTCCAGGCGCCCGGCATTTCCGTTAGCGTTAGTGCGGCGTCCATCAAGCTCAAGCAGGGCGCCAGCACCACTATCCGAGTGTCGTCGACGGCGCTCGGCGGCTTCAGCTCGCAGGTGGCGTTTTCGGTGCAAGGTCTTCCGGCGGATGTGAGCGCGACCTTTTCGCCCGCCACGCTGCCGTCCCCTGGCAGTGGCAGCACCACGCTCAAGCTCACCGCGAGCTCGACGGCTGTCCTTGGCGCCGTCCCGCTCCAGGTCCTTGCCACCGCAACGGGCTCGCCGAGCACCGCCACTGTGGCGATGACCGTTACGAAGTAGCGATTTCCGGACGAGAGCGCGGGCTTGTGCCTTCGCTCTCGCTCGCGTCCTCAACGTGTGCGAAAACACGCGCGTGCTTCGTGTCACCGAAAAAGACGGCGGTGTTCTCGTCGACATCGCCGTCAAGCCGCGATCGTCGCGGGAGGGCGTCGGCCCCGTGGTCGCGGATCGGCTTTGCGTCTCCGTGAACGCTCCGCCGGTCGACGGCAAGGCCAACGAAGCCGTGATTCGCGTCCTGGCGAAAACCTTCGACGTTCAGCGCTCGGCGGTCAGCATCGTGCGCGGCGAAACCGGGCGAAAGAAGACCGTGCGTATCATCGGTGTTTCGGCGGCGGCGGTCACCCTCGCTGCCGAGGATTGCCGACAGACGCAGTAATCGTGAACCGCGCAGGACGAGGATGCGCAGGACGAGGATGCGCAGGACGAGGAGAGGGAGCCCCCCGGTCTTGAACGAATCGGCTAACGCGTGGAAAGTATTGGCGTCGTCCGCGATGCGCCACGCTTTCTACCCCCAAAGATACCCCCGGAATTTGTGCCCTTGACCATGCTCGCGTCGCTCGTGATGCCTGTCGGCTGCCGCCCGTCTGCCTTATGATGCGAATATGCCAACGCGGGTGCTGACGCTGTCTGGAGTCCTGGCAGGCCTTGTTCTGACGCCGTTCATTGCGTTCGCTCAGAGCCCTTTCGAAGAGGAGAGCGACGCTGGCTCTCCGCCCGCGAGCGCGAAGCTCGCCGCTCCGCCATCTCCGGGCGCGAGTACGAAGACCGTTGCTCCAACAGGTCCATCCGCCACCGTTCCGACTGCTGACGATGATGACGATGCAGAGTCCACGCCAGCGCGCCCGCCCACGCCCAGGCTTACGGCTGGACCGAGCCCTCGTCAGGTAGAAACCTCCCCTGGAGGCTTTCGAGTGATCTCTTACTCCAAGCAAATCACCCTTGTGCTGACGTCGCCAAACCAAGGCGCGACTTTCAGCATGCAGAGCGGATCGTCGAGAGGGACCGTGTCCACATTTGGCACTACCATAGGCCCGCGAGGGCGAATGTCGTTTTCGACGAGCACGGGTGTCACGTCCTCGGCGAGCTACGAACGGGTTTGCACCGCCCCCTGCATAGTGGAGGTCGACGCCGGCATTCATCGCCTGCAATTGGAACTGCCAGACGGGAGAGCTGTGGAAACCGGTCCGGTATCTCTGACGAGGGATGCGACACTGGTAGCTCGGTACAACTCCTACGCTGGGACAAAGGACGCTCTGGCCATTTCCGGCTTCCTTACCTTGCTAGGAGGACTATCCCTGGAGTGGGCGACTCTGGACAGCGGCGATGGCTTCAATTCTCGGGCATTTGCGCCCGGAATGGGCCTCCTCATCGCCAGCGCCGTCCTCTTCGAAGTCATGGAACATCTCAGCGACGAGGTTGACCTTCGAGAAATCCCAACAGTAGGACGCCCTCGTGCCAGGGTGAAGTAGTCGCGTGGCCAGGCACACCCATCGGTGGCTGTGTCGGTAGAGCGTCGGATGTGGTATCCGCGCAGGGCTATTTCAGAAGGCGGGATGACGAGAGCGCAAAAAAGCTGTCAACGAAGTGGTCTTTGGGAGAAGATTTCCGGACTATGAAGAATGCTTTCTATTACGCGGGAATTGCAGTCTTTGGGATCTCGATAATCCTGTGGCTGTTTGTCCACACTGTCTTTCAAGAGATGGTGCTGGGGCTCGGTGTGGTCGTTGCTGCCATTCTGTTCAGCGCCGGAGGAATCATTGGCGCGTTGGATCGCACGAGAGAAGACCACGGCTTCCTGCTTCGACGGATTGCCGCCGGCGTCTCCTCGACATGGGCGTGCCATGCGTGCGGCAAACCCAACACGTTTGAAGACTTGTTCTGCAAGGGTTGCGGGACGAAAAGCCAATGATGGGCTTCGCGGGGTCTGCGGCCTCCGCGCACAGCCAGACGCGCACAGCTCCGCAGCCGCATCAGTCACTCGGCTGCCTGCAACTTGCGCTGTGCTGCTGTTGCTACTTGCTCCCATGGGTCGATAGCGCCTGCGACCGGGATTAGGAGCACGCCCCGCACCGCTGGCGGCGCCACTCGCTGCAAGCTGCGAATAGTCCGTCTTGCGTATTGCCACAACCACGGCTGTGCTTGGAACAACCGATAGCCTTGCCGGGTCTTCGCTTGCTTCACTTGCTGGTCTGACCAACGGTGCACTGTCGGCATGTCGGAGACATCGTTGTACTGGCCGTGAGCCACTTTTTGCAGCACGCTCACCAATTCGGTGGCTTCGTCCGGCGTCAAGCCATC
>Ga0265313_10004927_pt1 | contig 10003 bp, 9 predicted proteins | sample 4123metaG_FD_203122 | JGI IMG/M metagenome (GOLD analysis project Ga0265313, IMG submission 203122) | Rhizosphere microbial communities from Carex aquatilis grown in University of Washington, Seatle, WA, United States - 4-1-23 metaG | ecosystem: Host-associated > Plants > Roots > Rhizosphere >...
AACAGGTATTGCGCGCACCCACCGAAGAGCGAACCCGCAATTTCTTGCGCCGCGTACTAGAGCACTGACACGTGAGTTCGTTGCGGTCTAACAACAAGGCGAAATTGAGCGACGCATGATCATCAAGAAAATCACTGCAATCCCCGTCTTAGGCCCCCGCAAGCAGGTCTACGGACGGGTCTATGAATCCGGTCTTGGCGCTGCAGTGATGTCGGAGCACGGCATCATTTTGATCGAAACCGACAGCGGGATTGTCGGCATTGGAGAGATTTCCAGCATCTTCAAGCGGCGCGGGAAACTGCTATGCCGCGAAGTTGACGAAATCCTGGCTCCGACACTAATCGGCGAAGATCCATTTCGCATCGCCTATCTCGTGAGAAAAATGGAATCCGCCCTCGATGGATCTGAGCCGGCAAAGGCCGGACTGGAGATGGCGCTATTCGATATCGTCGGCAAGGCGCTTAATACCCCGGTCTATAATCTCCTTGGCGGAATGGTGCGCGAGCGCATTGCCCTGAGCTATTCAATTCCTTTTGGTACGCCGGAAGAAATGGCGGCCTTTGGAGCCGAGAAAGTGCGCGAAGGACATCGCACTGTGAAGGTGAAAGTCGGACGCGACCGTACCTCGGATGTTTCTGCCGTGAAGGAAGTCCGCAATGCAATTGGTTTAGATGTAAAGCTCCGTATCGACGCCAACATGGGATGGCGAACAGCAAAGGAAGCAATTTCAATCATTCATGAAATGGAAAAGTATAATCCTGAAATCGTAGAGCAACCCCTGCCACCGCGTGAACTCGATGCCATTGCGGAAATTCGCCGGGCCGTGACGGTCCCGATCATGGTGGACGAAAGCGTTTGGGGCCCGCGTGATGCAATGGAGGTTATCCGTCGCGGCGCGGCTGATGTGGTGAACGTTTATGTCAGTGAATCCGGTGGGTTGCTGAACGCCTCGCGAATTTTTTCCACATGTGAACTTGCCGGTATTCCTTGCATGATCGGAAGCATGCCTGAATTCGGGATCGGGACTGCCGCCCACATCCACCTCGGCGTCGCAATGACGAATCTCGGTCCGGACAGCGATGCTTGCGGAGTTCTGTATCACGCAGAGGATTTGCTGACAGAGCCGCTGAAGATAGAGCGTGGCTTTTCCTATCCGCCGGTGGGACCCGGCCTAGGCGTTTCGATCAATCCTCAAACGCTTGAGCGCTGGCGTATTAAGGACCGGTGAAATGTTGTCTGCCAAGGACGGGACGATGCCCGCTATTGCAATCCAGGAAGACGAGTACCGACGGCGGCTGGAGAAAGCTCAACAGCTCATGGCCGAACGCAAGATTGATGGGCTCTTGGTAACGACTTACGGAAACTTCCAGTATTTCACCGGCTACACGAGCCATCGCTGGATGCAGGTTACGGCGCCCCTGCTGACGATCGTTCCTAGCAAAGACAACCCGGTCATGTTGCTCCCAGCCATCGAGCTAGGCAGGGCCAGCACGAACTCATGGATCACCGACATTCGCCCAATACGGGGCTATACTGAAATCGGGGTACCTGAAATTTGCCAGTGCCTGACCGATCTCAAACTTGATGCCGGCATTATTGGCGTCGAGCTTGGATCACTATTCAGGCTCGGAATTTCGGGCGGCGATCTGGATGTCGTAAAAGATCGGCTACCGCGCGCTACTTTCGTGGACGCCTCGGACATTTTTTGGTCCCTCCGCATTGTCAAATCGGATCCTGAAATCCAACAAATTGAACGCGCGGTGAAGGTCACCGATCGAGCATTGGCACAATTGCGAGCAACGGTTCGCGCCGGAATGACGGAGAGGCAGATCTTTCAGACCATGGCGGCAGCGATAATGACCGAGGGCGCCGACTGGCCGGGGTCAATTCCGGTCGGGTCCCGCTCTCCAGATGAGACAATCGCTTCCGACTCGCATTTGCGTCTTCCGACGGACCGAGTTGTTAGGGAGGGCGACGTGGTCTGGCTCGATGCCGGATGTATTCTCAATGGCTACTGGTCGGATTTTATGCGGATGTTCTGCATCGGGCGGGCAGCTTCAAAATGGAAGTCGGCGTATCGATTCATTCACGATGCTATGCACGCTTCGATTGGACAAGCGAAGCCAGGCGAACCTGTTAGCAGCGCAATCGCCGTATTTGAGAAGATGCTTCGAGCATCGCCCTATGCCGCATCGGCGGATCGCCTAAAAACTGCAAGGATAGCTCATGGAATCGGGCTTGACCTGATCGAGCCGCCTTCCATGAGCTATGCCGACACGACGGTTCTCAAGCCCGGAATGGTGCTGACCATTGAGCCCAGCATCCATTTGCCCGAAATTGGCTTCTTCATGCTCGAAGAAGATGTTCTGATCACCGAGAGTGGCAACAGGATCCTCTCGGAACCGGCACCCGCAGAGATTCCAGAATTGGGCTAAAAAAGTGCCGAGCAAAACTGCTCGGCACTCAATTCTTTTGGACGCTCCCCGGACTTTATTGGACCTTGATGTATTTCGGGTCGATCCATTTTGCTTTGAGTGCTGCGATCGTGCCGTTACCCTGCGAGTTGAAAATGAACACATTCAGAAAGTTTACGAAATCGATATCGCCATGGCGCACCGCATAGGCAAGTCCGGCCGGCTCCACGGGATTTTCGAAGGCATCGGCTGGTATGAACTTTGCCCAAGGCAACTGGGCTTTGAAGGCCGGCACTTTTAGACTGTCGATCGAAGCCGCCGTAGACCGACCGGTCTCGACCTCGGTGAGGCGCATTGCGTCCCCACCGACCGGCAGCGCCTTGACTGTGGATTTTGGCATATGAGCACGCGTTCGCTGTTCGCTGATTGAACCTTGTTCGACCACTATGGTCACTTTCGGATCGTCTAGATCCTCGAGTTTGTTCAGCTCGGCGTGCTCGTTTCGCACGACCCACGCGCTGCCGAGCACAAAATATGGATCACTAAAATTGACCGCCATCGCGCGCTTGGTGGTGCGCGTCAAAGCCGACATGATCACATCGCACTTGCCCGATTGGAGGCTCGCGATGAGCTGACCGAAGTTCGGAACTGGCACGAGTTCGTATTTGACTTCCATGATCTTGGTCAGTTCCTTGATCATATCTACGTCAAAACCAACGAACTCAGATCCGTTTGGATCTTTCATCATCCACGGCGATGCAATCGCAACACAAACTTTAAGTATTCCTTCTTTTATAACTTTATCGATGAGGCTTGGCGCTTGCTGGGCTGAAGCTGAGAGACTCATCGTCATCATAGCAGCGGCAACAAAGGAAACTGACATTCTTGACGTCATTGATATGCTCCACCATTCCGGCGTTGACTGACCTGGGTCTTCTGCGATTTAAAAAATGCCCCATAAGCATAGCATGCGCCTTGGAGCGCCTTGACTCAAAAACGTTTCTATATTGTACTTTTTTATCGAGAGAGCGTTCGATGCCCGTGGCGAATGATCTCGTTGTGAGTGAGCTGCCCCATAGAGTATGCATTCCCGCGATCAAGGGGCAGGGAATCTTCAGCCAAACGAGATCGCTATTCCTGAGTTCGGCGCTATAGGACTTGAAATTGCGGCGGCTTCGGAACGCGAAATTCCGGGCGTTCAACTTGCAGCCATACCCGTTAATAACACCAACGTAGATAAGCGACTGTCGACGGGCAGTGGGCGTTTGTTCGACTTGAGATAGCAATGGCTTTAAAAATCGGGCGGGACGTTCGCCGCACATCACAAATCATAATCGCGCTATTTTTCTTCGAGGCCCTTTCGCGTTGCATATTGCTCGCAATCATCCCGCTCGAGCTGCTATCAAAATTACAGACACTGCAACACGTCACCTGGTTCTACGCGGCCGTCGCAATTTTTGGCCTCGGCAACAGCCTTGTCGTGCCATTAATCTTCAACAAATTTGGGGGGCGAACCGTAATCGCACTTTCGGGACTGTTACTAATTCTTGCAGCAATATCGATTTCGACGGGTTCACTGCTCGGAATAGCGTTTGGGATCATTTGCCGAATACTGGGATCAGCGTGCGTCGAAATCCCACTAACTACTCTCTTGATGATTCACGTTCCCAGAGATCGTTTGGGCGAAATTGAGCCGAGGCGCGTTTTTATTTTGGCGATCGCAGCTGTGCCGAGCCCCTGGGTAGGCTTGTATCTGCGTGATCATGTTGTAACTAATTTGCCGTTCGCGATCGCGGCCTTCGCGGGGCTAATCCTAATGGTCCTTGCCGTCATCGCACTCGACACTTTCCGCGGTGAAATGCGGCCTACGACAAGCAATCATACCCTCTACACGCCATATGCGCGGTTCTTCGCACAGCCCCGCCTTCGCTTGGCTTGGCTATTGGTAGTCATTCGTGCCTCGTTCTGGGCGATGTTCCAAGTTTATGCGCCAATTTTCAGCATCGCCTCAGGATGGAGCGAATCTATGGCCGCCGGATTGGTCTCTCTCGGGAACATGGGTGTTCTACTGGTTCCGATCTGGGGACAATTGGTCCGGCGTTTCGGCATGCGCATGATTCTGATCATTGGTTATGCACTTGGAGGAATCTTGTTAATTGTGACGGCCGCAGCAACCGTTTTCTTCCCGAGAGAGGCGCCACTCGTCTTATTGGCCGCCGCTATGTGCTTTACGCTGCTTGACGGTGTTGGAAATGTCATATTCATGAGAGCCACGAGACCTCACCAGCGATCTGCTGCGACCGCGGTTTTTTTGACTTATCGCGATTTTTCGCAGCTTGCCCCGAACGCTTTGTTCGCCCTCATCCTCGTATTTTCTCCTCTGTCCGCCGCATTCGCTGTTCTGGGCACAATCCTATTGGCTGCAGCAAACCTGTCGCGATCGATTCATCCTCGCCTCCGCTGACCAACTACAATTCTGCGCATCTTTGCTTTAGGCGCGTTTTTATTGTCTCGCGCCTTATCGCCTTTGGGATCATGCGTATTCCCTAATCAGCCTTACGCGAATACCCGCTATTGCGGGTTTGCTTCTTGTTGTGGCGAAATTACAAGTGAATAAAAAGTAGTGGGAGGTAAGGCCAACTCACCAGAAAAGCTCGGTTTGGAATGAGATAATCCCGACTCCTTCACGGTAGGAGCGTTACGCCGTACGGGAAGCTGCCACACTGTGAACCCTGACAGAGTCGCCAGTGTTCGTCATGATTGACGCATGAAATGCAAACTAAACTCCAAAACAGTCGAGCACCTGAAAGCATCAGAACCGAAGCGCACTGAAGTTTGGGACACCGCCCTCCAAAGCTTTGGAATTCGCGTATCCCCAACAGGGCGGAAGGTTTGGTTCGTTGTCATCCGAACTCAACGTCGTCCTAAAAGGATCACGATCGGGACGTATCCATCGATTTCGCTGCGCGAGGCTCGAGATGCGGCGAGGAAGATAATTCGTGATGCGCAATTGGGCGTTTTCGAGAAAAAGCCCAGAGCTGCGACGCCGACCCTGGGCGAGACGATCCCACTGTTTATCCAGCTTTATGCCAAGCCGAAAAATCGCGGCTGGAAACGTGTCGAAGGGCTTTTGAAGCCGTTTGAGGCGCTTTTTCCTCTGCCCTTGCAAGAACTCAAGCGCAGCGATGTCGTGCGAGCCCTCGACGCTCTGGTCGCTTCTGGGAAGCCTTATGCCGCGAACCGCGCTTTATCGGCGATCAAAAAGGTCATGAGCTGGACGCTCGATCGTGGCATGATCGAAGTTAATCCGATTGCCGGTCTGAAACCTCCGGCTAAGGAGCACTCGCGCGAGCGCATTCTTACCGAGAACGAGCTGGGGGCGCTGTTTGTTTCCGCCGACGCGGAAGGTTATCCCTTTGGCGACGTGTTCAAGATGCTCGTCCTTACAGGCCAACGGCGTGGCGAGGTTACGGGCATGCGTTGGTCTGAGATTGATATTGATCGCAGCATTTGGACGATCCCTAAGGCGCGCGCGAAGAACGGGCAGACCCAAGACGTGCCACTCTCCCAAGAGGCGCGATACGTTCTTGAATCCACGCCACGTTTTTTGCATTCCGACTATGTTTTCACCACCAACGGCACATCACCAATTTCCGGGTTCGGCCGAGCCAAGGATCGTCTAGATGCCGCGATAGGAGTTACCGATTGGCGAACCCACGACCTGCGCCGGACCGCGGCTTCCGGAATGGCTCGATTGGGAATCGCACCGCATTTCGTGGAAAAGGTGCTTAATCACAAGTCAGGCATCATTTCTGGCGTCGCAGCGGTCTATAATCGCTACGGGTACGATAAAGAAAAACGTGAAGCATTGGATCGTTGGTCCGACCACGTCCAGAAATTGAGGCGACGCAGTCAACCCGCTTCTAATAAGTCCAAACAAGCCATTTGTGTGACGTATGACAAGAACAGTACGAATTTCGCTTAATCGGGTTCTTCTTCTCTGTTGTGAATGCGCCCGGGGCGATAGGGATGCAAAGCTCGAGCTGGTGAGACTACTGCGTGGTGATCACAGGCTAACTGCAAACGAACAAAGATACCTTGCGGATTACATCGAAGGAAAATTCAATCCCAGGCGCGGTCGTCCCGAGGATCCGTGGCGCCAGGGCGATTTTGAACGCATGGCTGACGCTGTCAAAGCCGCAAAGCGCAAATATCAATTTCCCCACGAGAAGGCTATCGAGTTTGTCATTAAGGAAGAAGGATATCGCGAAGACCGGCGATCAGAGGTAGAAAACACGCTGAAAAACTACATAAGCCGTTCAAAAAAAAGAGGAAAAGTGGCGCAATAAATACCCCTCATTTTATGCCGGTGCTTTGAGAGGTGCGTTGCGGCTAGTTTCGGACGAATGAACCCCTCGCTCGAAGCAAAGCAATGACACACCGCCGTCTCCTAAATTTTAAGCAGCTCCGCGACATTGGAATACATTTTTCTCGCGAGCATCTTTGGCGGCTTGAAGCCGCAAATAAATTTCCTAGACGCATCTACCTAAGCCCTCAGAAAATCGCATGGTTCGATGACGAGATTATTGAATGGCTGAGCCAGCGAGCAGCCGAGCGGAACAGTCGAGTTTACCGGTCGCACGATTGAGATGTGGTCAATCTCAAATTTTTCAGACCTCTCGAGGAAATGCTAATGTCTAATTTAAAGCGCATCGACGGTAACATCTTGTCCCCGTCGGCTCTTAATGCAGCCGTGGCATGGGCTAAGCATGCTGTCCCTATCCTCGCTATCTGGGGCATCAATCATAAGGGACAATGCGACTGCGGCGATCGCGATTGTTCGAGTCCTGGGAAGCATCCTATTGGGATAGAATTCCCGAACGGCATGAAAAGCGCTACTTTGGATACACAAAAACTCCAGCGAGTGTTTCGAAAATACCCCGGAGCCAATCTGGCAATCGTTCCAACAGGGAGTATGGTTGTTTTTGATATTGATAATCAAGAGGGCCAGAATGGTTTTGACGGGCTCGGTCTGCCTGACACAGCATTTGTAGAAACGGGACGCGGACGCCATTACTACTTTCGACTGCATTCTGCACTACCTGACATGCCGAAGATGAAAGGCGTCGACGTCAGGACCGCGGGAAACGGTTACCTAGTAGTCCCTCCCAGCAATCACAAAAATGGCTGCGCATATCGGTGGGGACGTAGTGGCACAGTTGAATCATTCCCCACTGTGCTGCGTAGCGATCGGCGAGTGCGTGTCGCTTTCTCTGCTTCCACTGCCAGAGCATCAGTCGGTAGTCGAAACATGACGCTTACAAGCTTTGCTGGATATCTTCGGTTTAAGGGCCTTTCGGCCCCCGCAATCGAAGCAACATTAAAACCGCTCAATGAACATCTTTGTGACCCACCACTCGCGGAATCCGAATTACATGCAATTGCACGCAGCGTCGGATCCTACCAAAAAGGTACCGAAGATGCTTTCGCCGACCTCTCTGGGGTAAAGGTTGAGAATGTGGAGTGGCTTGCGAAGCCTTACTTCGTTCAGGGCGCAACGACAGTAATTGATGGAAATCCAGGACAAGGAAAGTCGACATTTGTCACGGCAATTGTTGCAGCGGTAACATCCCCATCGAAAAAATTGTCATTCTTACCCGATCTCAAGCATGGCGACGTCCTCATTCTGTCCGCCGAGGACGACCCTGCTCGAGTGCTTAAGCCAAGGTTGTTGGCAAACGGCGCTGATACAAATCGGATTCGATTTCAGAAACGACCATTCACACTTGATACTCACGGCTTGCAGCTTTTACGGGCCGAGATTGAGCGACACCGTCCGCTGGTCGTGGTAATTGATCCGCTAATTGCCTACATGGCAAACACTGACCTTCACAAGGCTAATGAAACAATGCGCTTTATGGTCGACCTCGACCAAATAGCACGCGAATTTGACGCCGCGATCTTAGTAGTCAGGCACTTGCGTAAGAGCGAGGCGGACGATCCGCTGTATCGGGGCCTCGGCTCGATAGCAATTTCTGCGCGGGTTCGTTCAGCCCTCGTATTGGGACGACACCCGGAAGACCCCGAAATTCGGGCCGTCGCACAAAGCAAATGCAGCTATGCGAAAGAGGGGCCTACCATCCTGTTTGAACTTAAATCGGGCGAAGGCTCTAAGCACCCTGTTGTCAAATGGCTGGGAACCGATACTGCGTTGTCCGCGGAAGAATTGTTGGCCCGACCACCCGCTCAACGTGGCCGGCCAGATAATACACGCGAATCGGCTAAACAAATGCTGATCGAAATGCTGGATGATGGCCCACAATCTAAGTTAGCAATCGGTAACGCCGCAGAGGCCCGCGCTATTTCGATGATGACGCTACGACGCGCAGCAGAAGATCTTCGGATTATAAAAAAGCGAAACGGTAAAAGAACGACGTGGTCACTACCGCGCAGATTTACGCATCCGAGGAAAGTGGCGTAAACATCACGTGCTCACAAATCCCCATGGGGTGAATTGTGAGCATGTTTCGTGGGGCGTGAACGCCCCGCCTAGCGCAGTAATGTCGATCGTCGTGTGCCAATACCGCTCTAAATCGACACTGTGAGTAAACATTAGGGTGTCAGCGTGCGGCGGACGAATGTGTTCCAAGCCAAATCAATACCGAACCCTCCCTCACCCGCAGTCGATCGTCTATATTGGGTGTCAACTGGGCGTGGAACGTGGTCGCGGCTGTCCGTCACTATAGCTGCATTATGATACGCCCGTTCGTACTGGCCTGTTGGCATCAGTGATGACCCGCCACATGCAACCACATCACCGTCGGCACCCATTTGGCACCTATGTAAGGCGAGGCCACTCTTGAATCACGCCGGAGTTAGGCGCCCTTAATGATCGCAGCTTGCTTTACAATTTTGCCAAACGTTCGGCCAACGCCAAACGGCCAAGCTTCGTGGCGGACGTCTGAAGGCAGCTAAGCAGGTTTGTCTTTTCCATTAAATGAGCAACTTCGGCTATTGGGCTGTTCTCAGCTGCATGCTCTTTCTTCGCCTGTTCGACTCGCCGTTCATAGTACTCTGGAACAATCCTATCCCTGGCCAAATAGTAGAGCGCTTCAAGATCGGCCAGCTTGTCGGTCTTTATTCGGCTCTCTGTCGCTGCAATTACTTCGGCTTCAGTGGCTAAGTATGCCTTCATAGCCTCGACGCTTATACCATCGAAGGAGTTGCTCCCGTTGCGACTGATTTCATCCCTGCGGGGATGCAGCCGTCTCCATTGCTCTGAAACCCACACCACCTCGTCGTCGGATATATACAAGAGGTCCGTTTCCACACCTAGGAGCGCTTTCATCTCTCGATTACTTTGTATGGCATCGAGCGCTTTTGAAAATTCCTTGTTGCTTAGACTGAAGCGGCTTCTTATCAGCGCCTTTTGCTGTTCGAAAATGGTACTCCGCCACAACTCTCTTCGAGGCACCAACTGGGCAATGGTAAGAAGGTCGCGCCTTGAGCATCGGCTGGTGAATGTGCCTGTCGCATGTTCGTCCAGGAAACTCATCGTGCGGTGTTTAAGAACTGAAATAATTTCCGAC
>Ga0265313_10004928_pt1 | contig 10002 bp, 9 predicted proteins | sample 4123metaG_FD_203122 | JGI IMG/M metagenome (GOLD analysis project Ga0265313, IMG submission 203122) | Rhizosphere microbial communities from Carex aquatilis grown in University of Washington, Seatle, WA, United States - 4-1-23 metaG | ecosystem: Host-associated > Plants > Roots > Rhizosphere >...
ACGCCCGTATCCCGGTCTCCGTAAGCAGGAGATCATCACATGCGTGTTTTCGTGACGGGCGCCGCCGGATTCGTTGGATCGGCCGTGGTGCAGGAATTGCTGGGCGCGGGCCATACGGTGCTCGGCCTGGCGCGGTCGGACGCCAACGTCGAGACGCTCCAGAAGCTGCGAGCCGAGGTGCTGCGTGGCTCACTCGAAGATCTCGACAGCCTACGCCAAGGCGCCGCGACCACCGACGGCACCATTCACTGCGCCTTCATCCACGACTTCGCCAACTTCGCCGAGAGCGGCCGGATCGACAAGCTCGCGATCGAAGCAATGGGCGAGGTGCTTGCCGGTTCAAACAAGCCGTTCATCGTCACCTCCGGCGTCGCCGGACTCACCCCCGGTCGGGCGGCAACGGAAGACGATGTCGCGCCCGCCGGCGACCTGCCGCGCGTGTCCGAGCAGACCGGGCTGTCGTTCGCGCCGCGCGGCGTGCGCGCCATGGCGGTGCGCCTGCCCCAGGTGCATGGCGCCCCGGGCAAATGCGGGCTCCTTTCCTACCTCGCGGAGTCCGCCCGCCGCAACGGCGTCGCTGCTTATGTTGGCGATGGCACCAACCGATGGGCCGGCGCGCACGTGCTGGACGTCGCCCCTGTCTACCGGCTGGCGCTCGAGAAGGGCAAAGCCGGCGCGCGCTATCACGCGGTGAGCGAAGAGGGCGTGCCGATGATCGAAATGATGCGGGCCGTGGGCAAGCAGCTGCGCCTGCCGGTCAAGTCAATCAGCTCGGACGACGCCGCCGGGCAGTTCGGTCCGATGGCAAGGTTCGCCGCCTCGGACTTGCAGGGCTCCAGCACCAAGACGCAGGCCGAGCTTGGATGGAAGCCGACGCACATCGGCTTGATCGAGGACATCAACCAGCCGGGATATTTCGCCTGATCCTAGACATCGGTCGGGCGGCGCCTTCCCGCGCCGCCCTTGAAGTCCGGCCCGCCCGCGCCCATGTGCGCTGGCAATCATCTTCACTTCAGGGGGCGGCGCTGATGAGCAAGGTTCTGGTTACCGGCGGGTCCGGCTTCATCGCCGGCCACGCCATCGTGCAGTTGCTCGCCGCCGGCCATCAGGTCCGCGCTACGGTGCGCGATCTCAGGCGCGCCAGCGACGTCCGCGCCACGCTGGCGAGCGGCGGCGCGCACGCGCCCGATACGGTCTCGTTCGTCGCCGCGACCCTGGAAGGCGACGCCGGCTGGACCGAAGCGGTTACGGGCTGCGACTACGTCCTCCACATCGCCTCGCCCTTTCCGCCCGGCGCGCCCAAGCATGAGGACGACCTGATCGTGCCGGCCCGCGACGGTGCGTTGCGCGTGCTCCGCGCCGCGCGCGATGCCAGCGTCAAACGCGTCGTGCTGACCTCGTCGTTCGCCGCCATCGGCTACGGCCATCGTCAGCAGGATGCACCGTTCGACGAAACCGATTGGACCGATGCCTCGGCGCCCGGCGTCAGCGCCTATGCCAAGTCGAAGACGCTCGCCGAACGTGCGGCATGGGATTTCGTGGCCAAGGAAGGCGGCGGCCTGGAGCTTTCCGTCATCAATCCGGTCGGCGTTCTCGGCCCGCTCCTCGGTCCTGATCTCGCCACCTCGATCCTGCTCGTCCAGCGCGTGCTGAAGGGCGGCGTGCCTGGCTGGCCGCGTCTTTATTTCGGCCTGGTCGACGTCCGCGATGTCGCCGATCTCCACATCCGCGCCATGACCGATCCCGCCGCCAAGGGCGAGCGCTTCCTCGCAGCCGGCGGCGACACCATGGCGATCCGCGACATGGCGGTGGCGGTCAAGCGCCGCCTCGGTGCGGCGGCCGCCAACATCCCGACCCGCGAGCTGCCCGATTGGCTGGTGCGCATCGGCGCGCTCTTCGATCCGACGCTGAAGAATTCCATCGGCGAGCTTGGCAAACGCAAGCACATCGGCAACGCCAAGGCGAAGCGCCTGCTCGGCTGGTCGCCGCGCTCCAACGAGGACGCGCTGGTGGCTACGGCGGAAAGCCTGATCCAACTCGGGCTCGTCAAGCCGGCGAAGGCGGCCTGAGCTAGCCTTTGGGCTGATACCGCATCGCGACCGCGCCGGACGCATACTCCAGCCGGCTCACGAGCTTCAGGTCGACGGGCTTCGATAATCCGCCGAAAAGCGTCGGCCCGTGCCCGGCAATTCTCGGATGGACGACGAACTCGTACTCGTCGATCAGGCCAAGTTCCGCCAACGCCAGCGGCAGCCTTACGCCGCAGGCGAGCAGTCCCTTGCCCGGCTCCCGTTTAAGCCGCCGAACCGTGCTCTCGAGCACGTGTCGACGCACAAGCTCGGCGTTCCAGTCGACCTTTTCCAGCGTATCCGAAACGACGTACTTCTTCGCCGCATCGATCGTCCGGGCAAAGGGCATCATCCACTCGGGCATCCAGTCCGGCCGCACGCCGGTGCGCCCGGGCTCCCGCCATGCCGCTTCCATCATTTCATAGATGACGCGACCGAAGATCAGAGCATCGGCGTCGGCAAGGGTCACCGCGGCGCGTCGGTGCAGTTCCTCGTCGACAACCCCCATTCGGTGATCGACGCAACCGTCCAGCGTGACGTTGATGGAGTACCGCAGCGGACGCATGTCACTCCCACTCGATCGTGCCGGGCGGCTTCGACGTCACGTCGTAGACCACGCGGTTGATGCCCTTGACCTCGTTGATGATGCGCGTCGCCGCCCTGCCAAGGAAGTTCATGTCGAAGGGAAAGAAATCCGCCGTCATGCCGTCGTTGGAGGTGACGGCGCGGAGCCCGCAGACGTAATCGTAGGTCCGCCCGTCGCCCATGACGCCGACGGTCTTGACGGGCAGCAGCACCGCGAACGCCTGCCAGATCGCGTCGTAAAGGCCAGCCTTGCGGATCTCGTCCAGGTAGACCGCATCGGCACGGCGCAGGATCGCAAGCTTCTCAGGCGTGATTGCGCCGGGAATGCGAATGGCAAGGCCAGGTCCCGGAAATGGATGCCGGCCGACGAAAGCTTCCGGCAGCCCGAGCTCGCGCCCAAGCACCCTCACCTCGTCCTTGAACAGTTCGCGCAGCGGCTCGATCACCTTCATGCGCATACGGTCCGGCAGGCCGCCGACGTTATGGTGAGACTTGATCGTGACCGAAGGCCCGCCGAGCGCCGAGACGCTTTCGATGACGTCGGGATAGAGCGTGCCCTGCGCCAGGAAATCGGCGCCGCCGACCTTCTTCGCCTCGGCCTCGAACGTCTCGACGAACAGTCGGCCGATGGTCTTGCGCTTGACCTCGGGATCCTCGACGCCGAGGAGCGCCGAAAGGAACGTCTTGCCCGCATCGACATGCACAAGCGGGATGTTGTAGTGGCCGCGGAACAGCGACACGACCTCCTGCGCCTCGCCTTCGCGCATCAGTCCGTGGTCGACGAAGACGCACGTTAGCTGATCGCCGATCGCCTCGTGCAGCAGCAGCGCCGCTACCGACGAGTCGACGCCCCCGGAAAGGCCACAGATGACGCGGCCCTTGCCGACCTGCTCGCGGATGCGCCTGACCGCCTGTTCGCGAAACGCGGCCATCGTCCAGTCGCCCTTCAGTCCGGCGACGTTGTGAACGAAGTTGGCGATCAGCTTGGCGCCATCGGGAGTGTGCACGACCTCTGGATGGAACTGCAGCGCGTAAATCCGGCGCCGATCGTTGCCGATCAGCGCGAATGGCGCGCCCTCCGATGCCCCGATGACCTCGAAGCCGGGCGGCAGTTGCGTCACGCGGTCGCCGTGGCTCATCCACACCTGGTGGCGCTCGCCGACTTTCCATACGCCCTCGGTCAGCGGCGATTGCCGCACGACCTCGACAAAGGCGCGTCCAAACTCGCGATTGTGCTCGCCCTCGACCTTGCCGCCGAGCTGATGCGCGATTGCCTGTTCGCCGTAGCAGATGCCGAGGATCGGCACGCCGGCGTCATAGGCTGCCTTCGGCGGCAACGGCGCGTCCTTGTCGAGCACGCTCGCCGGCCCGCCGGAAAAGATCACCGCCTTCGGCTGTAGCCGATCGATCGCCTCGGCCGCCTTGTTGAACGGCGCGATCTCGGAATAGACGCCGGCCTCGCGCACGCGCCGCGCGATGAGCTGTGTCACCTGGCTGCCGAAATCGAGGATGAGGACGGTGTCGGTCAAGCTTTGCTCCTCACAGCTGGAAGCGCCCAGCGGCGACGTCACCGGCGAACGCGCGCACCGCGTCGGCGAGCTTCGCATCTATCTGGCGGAGGTAGGCGGTCCAGTCGGGAAGCCCCGTCAGCTCGGTGCGTCCGTCGCTGATTCCGCGCAGGCCCACGAACGGCACCCGGTGCCGGCGCGCGGCGCGGAGCACCGCATATGTCTCCATGTCGACCATGTCGGCTTCGATGCCGTCGTAGCGCGCGCCGGTGACGATTTGGGCGCCGGTCGCAAGCGAGGCGACCGGAATGTCGCGCAGGCGATACGGGGGCGTCGCCACTGCTGCCTCTCCGAGAAACGGCGTCACACCCTTGGCGAAGCCAAGCGGCGTGGCATCCATGTCGCGATAGCTGACACTCGCCACCTGATAGATCGCCGCATGCTCCAGCGTGCGCGATCCCGCCGAGCCCAGCGAGAAGACGAGGTCAGGTGCGCGCCCGCGCTCACCGAGCGCGCCAAGAACTGATGCGGTCGCGGCAGCCGCCTCGACCGGACCGACGCCGGTGACGAGCGCAGAGATGGTGGCGCGGAGCGCCGGGCCGTATTCCTGCTCGGCGGCGATCACAAACAGCACGGACAGGCGGCCGATCGGCGTCAGGTACGAGACCGGATCGGCCGCAGCACTCATTGCCGCCTCAGCACGGAGACGAAGAAGCCGTCGGTCCCGGTTCGCCGCGGCGACAACACGACGCCGTTGCCGGCGTCGAGCGCCTTGCCGGCCAGCGCCGGTGCGGTGCCCGCCGCCGCCAGGACATCGGCGAAGGACAATGGCCGAAAGTCGGGATACGCGGCGATGAACGCTGCGACCTGCCCCGCGTTCTCTTCCGGCAGGATGGAGCAGGTCACATAGACCAGCCGCCCGCCCGGCTTCACGTAGCGGACGGCATCCGCCAACAGCGCTGCCTGCTCGCCGACGCGGTTACCCAGCGCCCGCTCCGTCAGCCGCCATTTGGCATCAGGGCGCCGTCGCCAGGTCCCGGTTCCGGTGCACGGCGCATCGATCAGCACCGCGTCCATGCGCGCGACGAGATCATCCAGCGGGGCGCGCGCCTCGCGCACTTCGACGTTGTGGGCACCCGCCCGCTTGACGCGCTCGAAGATCGGCGCCAGCCGCGCGCGGTCGCCGTCGGTTGCGACGACCTGACCTTTGTTGTCCATGACGGAGGCGAGCGCCAGCGTCTTCCCGCCGGCGCCAGCGCACAGGTCGAGGATGCGCTCGCCCGCCTTTGCGCCCACCGCAAAAGCCGCGATCTGGCTGCCCTCGTCCTGAATCTCGAAGGCGCCCTTGACGAACGCCGGTTCGACCTGGACATTGGGATGGCGCTCGGCCCCGGATGTCGGGGCAATCCGCACGCCATCCGGCGAATAGAGCGTCGGCGTCGCGCCAAACTTGCCCAGTGCCGCGACAACCTTGTCGCGGTTGGAGCGCAGCCGGTTAGCGCGCATGTCGAGCGGCGGGCGGAGCGCCATCGCAGCGCCTTCAGCCACCCAATCGCCGCCGAAGACGCGCTGCAGCCGCGGCGCCGCCCATTCAGGCACATCGGCGCGCACAGGCTCAGGCGCGGTGCCCAGATCGGCTGCTGCGGCACGCGTCAGCAAATCGGCGTCCGCGGCAGGCGCGTGCGGGTCGTCGGCAAGCAGCGCCGCGAGGCTGTCGGGCGACAAGTGCCAACGCCGCACCACGGTCGAGAGCATGATCGAGGAGGCGCTATCATTGCCGGCCGCCCACGCCGAAGAAGCGCGCCAGCGCAGCGCGTCGTAGACGAGATTGCCGATGACCGCGCGGTCGCCTGAGCCGGCGAAGCGGTGCGCGATGCCCCAGTCCTTGAGCGACTCAGAGACCGGCCGGTGGCGGCCCTCGACTTCCGTCAGAACCTCGATTGCCGCTGCGATCCGCCCACCAAGCTTCATTCGCTATCTCGCGGCCCCTGTGTCATGCCTGTATCGGGCGACCTATTACAGATCGCGCATCGCGCCGTCACGGTCCCCCAAGCCAAACCGAGGCCGCCATGTCCACCTACCGCGCGGTAATGCTGACCGGAAAAGGCAACCCCGAGGTGCTGCAGGAAGTGTCCCTGCCGCTGGTCGAACCCAAGGCGGGTGAAGTCCGTATCGCGGTCAGCGCGACCGGTGCCGGTGGCACCGATATCCTCATGCGGCGCGGGTTCTATCCGTACGCGCCGCGCATACCTTTCGTCCCCGGCTACGAAGTGGTCGGAACCGTGGAAGCCGTCGGCACCGGCGTGTCCACGCCGGCAGTCGGCCAGCGCGTCGCCGGCCTCATCGTTCACGGCGGCTATGCCGAGAAGCTGGTGCGCCCGGCCGATCAGTTCGTGCCGATACCAGATGCCGTCGACGATGCCACGGCAATCGCCCTGATCCTCAACTACGTCACCGCCTGGCAGGTCGTACACCGGATCGCCAAGATCGATGAGAGCACCACGGTGCTCGTCAACGGTGCCAACGGCGGCGTCGGCTCGGCCACGCTGGAGATACTGCGGATCGTCGGTGCCCGGACGTTCGGTGCGGCAGGCGCCAAGCACCACGATCTCATTCGCTCGCTCGGCGCCACACCGATCGAGAGCCGCAGCGCACCCTTCGACGTCGGCTTGCGGCAGATCATGCCGGAAGGCGTCGACGTAACCATCGACAACCTCGGCGGCCCCTTCGCCGCACAGAGCATCCGCGCGACGCGCAAAGGCGGGCAGATCGTAGGCGTCGGCTTCGCCGGCACCGACAATGGCCTGACATCCGTGCCGGTTTCGCTCGCCCGTCTCTACGGCGGCGCCTTCCTTAATGGCCGCCGGGCAAAGTTCTTTGGCGTCACCCAGCTCTACCGGAAGGATCCGCACCTGTTCCGCCTCGACCTCGCCACCCTGTTCGGGCTGGCCGCCGCGGGAAAGGTCAAGCCGATGATCGCGGCGCGTCTTCCCCTCCTCGCCGCGCGTCAGGCGGCCGAAATGATGGAGCGTGGGGGCGTGCAGGGAAAGATTGTGCACCTTGCGACCGAACGGTCGGCCTAGACTGCGCCCGGATAGTTCGGACTCTCGCGTGTGATCGTGACGTCGTGGACGTGGCTCTCGCGGAGCGCCGCCGCGGAAATGCGCACGAACTTCGCTTTCTCACGGAACTCCGCGAGGTCGGCCGCGCCGACATAGCCCATCGCGGCACGCAAGCCGCCGGCAAGCTGATGCAGCACAGCCGCCACCGGCCCCTTGTAGGGCACCTGGCCCTCGATCCCCTCGGGCACGAGTTTGAGCTGATCGCGTACCTCCGCCTGGAAGTAACGGTCAGCCGAGCCGCGCGCCATGGCGCCGATCGAACCCATGCCACGGTACGCCTTATAGGAGCGACCCTGGTACAGATAGACCTCGCCCGGGCTCTCGTCGGTACCGGCCAGCAGGGAGCCGATCATCGCGCACGCGGCGCCAGCCGCCAGCGCCTTGGCGAGATCGCCGGAATACTTGATGCCGCCGTCCGCGATGGCCGGTATGCCGGCTTTGTCGGCCGCCTCGACGACGTCCATGACCGCGGTGAGCTGAGGCACACCGACACCGGCAACGATGCGGGTCGTGCAGATCGACCCTGGACCGATGCCGACTTTGACCGCATCCGCCCCGGCGTCGATCAGCGCCTTGGCGCCGTCAGCAGTGGCGACGTTGCCGGCGATGACCTGGACTCGGTTCGACAGCTTCTTGACACGGTTGACGGCGTCGAGCACGCGCTGCGAGTGGCCGTGCGCGGTGTCGATGACGACGAGATCGACGTCGGCGTCGATGAGCCGCTCGCTGCGCTCAAAGCCGCCGTCGCCGACGCTGGAGGCCGCGGCGACCCGCAGGCGACCCTGCTCGTCCTTCGTCGCGTTGGGATTGAGCCGGCTCTTCTCGATGTCCTTCACCGTGATCAACCCGACGCAGCGATAATCGTCATCGACGACGATGAGCTTCTCGATACGGTGCTGGTGGAGCAGCCGCTTGGCTTCGTCCTGGTCGACGGATTCCGACACCGTCACCAGGCGTTCCCTGGTCATCAGCTCGGCGACGCGCTGCGACGGGTCGGTGGCGAAGCGAACATCGCGATTGGTCAGGATGCCGACGAGCTTGCCGCTCGCTTCCACGACCGGGATGCCGGAGATATTCGAACGCTTCATCAGGCCAAGCGCCTCGGCCAGCGTCGCCTCGGGCTGGATAGTCACCGGGTTGACGACCATCCCGGACTCGAACTTCTTCACCTGACGCACCGCCTCGGCCTGCTCATCCAGCGAAAGGTTGCGGTGGATGACGCCAATGCCGCCCGCCTGCGCCATCGCGATCGCCAGCCGGGCCTCGGTAACGGTGTCCATGGCCGCCGAGATGATCGGCAGGTTGAGCAGGATCGAGCGCGTCAGGCGCGTGCCGACATTGGCTTCGCCCGGCAGGACCTGCGAATAGCCGGGCGACAGCAGGACGTCGTCGAAGGCCAGCGCCTCGCGCCCGGTCGACGCTTCGATGATAGTTGCCATTGCCACTCTCCGAATAAAGCTAAAGCGACGCCGGCCCGGGGCCCGGGCGGCAGTCGCTAGCGACGCGGATGAAAGTTGGCGGGGGTGAATAGCACGCCGTAGCCGATTCGCAAGTGCGGCAGGGCGCGCGCCCGCCTTGGCGCGTGGAATTCCAATGTGGTTAGCTGTCGGTGCCTGCCCGCCAAGAGGCAGCCCACCGGAGGCTACGCCCTATGCCGTTCGTCACTATCCGCCTGGTCAAGGAAGCCATCGCCGCCGACCCCGCCGGCAAGAAGGACCGGATCGCCAAGGCCGTCGCCACCGCCCTCTCCGAGGCAATGGGGCTGCCCAAGGATGAGGTCTGGACGGTGTTCGATGAGGTTAACGCCCGCGACTGGTACCTCGGGGAAACGGAGGTTGAGACGCGAAGGTTCAAGAAGAAATAGCCGGCAAAGCTGCCCCAGCGGGTTTGCCCGAGCCGAGGCTAATTCCCATCTCAGGAATGCCGGCCGAGCCGCGGCATCAAATCGCCGGGAAGGCAGGCTATTTCCCTTGGGGTGAGGTGCGAGACGCGCGTACAGTCGCGTCGTTCCCGCCTTGCCGCCAGCCAGGCCCGCCGCCGAGCCGCCGCTTCTTTGCCGCTCCGCGCCTCCCGGCTCACCGCCCGATTGCAGACGTCCATTGCAGACCGTTCCCAACCGCATCCTCGTTCCCCTGATCGTCGCCTGCGCGCTGTTCATGGAGAACCTCGACTCGACCGTCATCTCGACGGCGCTGCCGACCATTGCGCGCGATTTCGGCACCAGCCCGATCCATCTCAAGCTGGCGCTGACCACCTACCTGCTGACCATCGCCGTCTTCCTGCCGGCGTCGGGCTGGCTCGCCGATCGATTCGGCGCCCGCCTCATCTTCCGCCTGGCGATTATCATCTTCACGTTCGGCTCGATCCTCTGCGGCTTCTCGACCTCGATCGCAGCGATCGTCTTCGCCCGTTTCATCCAGGGCATCGGCGGCGCCATGATGGTGCCGGTCGGCCGCCTGGTGGTGCTGCGCACGGTCGAGAAGCACGAGCTCGTCGGCTCGCTGGCCTGGCTGACGGTGCCGGCCCTCATCGGACCGGTCATCGGGCCTCCGGTCGGCGGCTTCATCATCACCTACGTCGATTGGCCGTGGATCTTCTGGATCAACATCCCGGTCGGCATCCTCGGGCTGACATTGGCCACGCTGTACATTCCCGACGTGCGCGGCGAGGAACGCATCAACTTCGACCGGCTTGGATTCGTCCTGTCCGGCGCCGGCC
>Ga0265313_10004931_pt1 | contig 9996 bp, 3 predicted proteins | sample 4123metaG_FD_203122 | JGI IMG/M metagenome (GOLD analysis project Ga0265313, IMG submission 203122) | Rhizosphere microbial communities from Carex aquatilis grown in University of Washington, Seatle, WA, United States - 4-1-23 metaG | ecosystem: Host-associated > Plants > Roots > Rhizosphere >...
CGACGAAGACGCGTTCATGCGCAAGCTGCTCGCCATCCGCAAGCAGACGCAGAATCCGCTGGAGACGTTGGCTAGAAAGCACAAGCTGCCCGCCATCACCCAGTTCTACATGCCGAGCTTTTCGACACGCACCGTGATCTACAAGGGCCTGCTCTTGGCGCCCGACGTCGGGCGGTTCTATCTCGACCTGCAAAATCCGCTAACCACTTCGGCAATTGCCTTAGTGCATCAGCGTTTCTCGACCAACACCTTTCCGTCCTGGAAGCTCGCCCATCCCTACCGCTACATCGCCCATAACGGCGAGATCAACACGGTGCGCGGCAACGTCAACTGGATGAACGCGCGCCGCCGCACGATGGAATCGGATCTCCTCGGCGCCGACCTCGACAAGATGTGGCCGCTCATTCCGCACGGCCAATCCGACACCGCGAGCCTTGACAACGCGCTCGAGCTTCTGATCGCCGGCGGCTATCCCATCGCGCACGCCGTGATGATGCTCATCCCGGAAGCCTGGGCGGGCAACAAGCTGATGGATCCCAAGCGGCGGGCCTTCTACGAATATCACGCGGCGCTGCTCGAACCTTGGGACGGACCGGCCGCCATCGCGTTCACCGACGGCAAGCAGATCGGCGCCACGCTCGACCGCAATGGGCTGCGCCCCGCGCGCTACATCGTCACCGACGACGATCTCGTCATCATGGCGTCGGAATCCGGTGTGCTGCCGGTGCCGGAGGAGAAAATCCTCCGTAAATGGCGCCTGCAGCCCGGCAAGATGCTGCTGATCGATCTCGAGCAGGGCCGCATCGTCGAGGACGAGGAGATTAAGGCCCAGCTCGCCGCCGCTGAACCCTATGAGGAATGGCTAAAGGCCGCGCAATACAAGCTTGAGGAACTGCCCGACGTGCCCAACGCGGCGGAAGAGCGGTCCGGCGACCCTTCGACGCTGCTCGACCGCCAGCAGGCGTTCGGCTACACGCAGGAAGATTTGAAATTCTTCCTCGAACCGATGGCGAAGGGCGGCGACGACCCGGTCGGATCAATGGGATGCGATACGCCGATCGCGGTCCTCTCGAAGAAGCCCAAGCTGCTCTACAATTACTTCAAGCAGAATTTCGCCCAGGTGACCAATCCCCCGATCGATCCGATCCGCGAGGAATTGGTGATGAGCCTGGTGTCGATGATCGGACCGCGGCCCAACCTGCTCGGCCATCAGGCGGGCGCGCACAAGCGGCTGGAAGTCCACCAGCCGGTGCTGACCAACGCGGAACTGCAAAGAATCCGCGCCATCGAAGAACTGGTCGACGGCGCCTTTCGCACCGCGACCATCGATTGCACCTGGCCCGCCGCTGAGGGCGCCAAGGGCCTTGCCAGCGCGCTGCAGCGCATCTGCGCCGAAGCCACCGACGTGGTGCTGGCGGACAGCAACATTCTCATTCTTTCGGATCGCAATGTCACAGCCGAGCGCATTCCGGTTCCCGCCGCGCTCGCCACGGCGGCAGTGCACCATCATCTGATACGCCAGGGCCTGCGCATGCAGACGGGACTGGTGGTTGAGACCGGCGAAGCGCGCGAAGTGCATCATTTCTGCGTGCTGGCCGGTTACGGCGCCGAGGCGATCAATCCCTATATGGCGTTCGAAACGCTCGAACAGATCCGCGCCGACGCTGGAATCGATCTCGAGCCCGCCGAGGCGCAGAAGAACTACATCAAGGCGATCGGTAAGGGCGTGCTGAAAGTGATGTCCAAGATGGGCATCTCGACGTATCAGTCCTATTGCGGCGCGCAGATTTTCGACGCGGTCGGGCTCAGCTCCGCCTTCATCGAAAAATACTTCACCGGGACTGCGACGAGACTGGAAGGTATCGGGCTCGAAGACATCGCCGAGGAGTGCGTCGCGCGGCACAAAAATGCCTATGGCAACAATCCGGTCTATCGCGGAATGCTCGATGTCGGCGGCGACTATGCCTTCCGCCTGCGCGGCGAGGAGCACGCCTGGACACCGGATTCGGTGTCGCGGCTGCAGCATGCGGTGCGCGGCAATAATCTATCCGAATATCGCTTGTTCGCCGACACGATCAACCAGCAGAGCGAACGGCTTTTGTCCGTGCGCGGGTTGATGCAGTTCAAGCCGGCGGAAAATGCGATCCCGCTCGATCAGGTCGAGCCCGCGGTGGAAATCGTCAAGCGCTTTGCAACCGGCGCGATGAGCTTCGGCTCGATCTCGCGCGAGGCGCACACCAATCTCGCCATCGCCATGAACCGCATCGGCGCACGCTCCAACACCGGCGAAGGCGGCGAGGAGCCCGAGCGTTTTAAGCCGCTCGCCAACGGCGATTCCATGCGCTCCGCCATCAAACAGGTGGCGTCGGGCCGCTTCGGCGTGACCACGGAATATCTGGTCAATTCCGACGACCTGCAGATCAAGATGGCGCAGGGGGCCAAGCCCGGCGAAGGCGGCCAGCTTCCCGGCCCTAAGGTGGATAAGGCCATCGCGCGGGTGCGCCATTCGACGCCGGGCGTCGGGCTCATCTCGCCGCCGCCCCATCACGACATCTATTCCATCGAGGATCTGGCGCAGCTCATCCGCGACCTGAAGAGCGTCAATTCCAAAGCGCGCATTTCGGTCAAGCTGGTCGCTGAGGTCGGCGTCGGCACCGTCGCGGCGGGCGTCGCCAAATGCCGCGCCGATCATGTGACCATTTCCGGTTTCGACGGCGGCACCGGGGCCTCGCCCCTCACCTCGCTGACCCATGCGGGCAGCCCATGGGAGATAGGCCTCGCCGAAACCCAGCAGACCCTGGTGCTGAACGGCTTGCGCGGCCGCATCGCCGTGCAGGTCGACGGCGGGCTGCGCACCGGACGCGACGTTGCCATCGCGGCGCTGCTCGGCGCCGACGAATTCGGCTTCGCCACTGCGCCCTTGATCGCCTCGGGCTGCATCATGATGCGCAAATGCCATCTCAACACCTGCCCGGTCGGCATCGCGACGCAGAACCCGGTGCTGCGCAAGCGCTTCACCGGCACGCCGGAGCATGTCATCAACTACTTCTTCTTCGTCGCCGAGGAATTGCGCGAGATCATGGCCTCGCTCGGTTTCCGCAAAGTGTCCGAGATGATCGGGCGCGCCGACCGCCTCGACATGACCGACGCGGTGCGCCACTGGAAGACGCAGGGCATCGATCTGTCGAAGGTCTTGCATGTGGTGCAGCCTAAGCCTGGCGTCGCGATCTACAATTGCGAGCAGCAGAACCACCGCCTCGAAACCGCGCTAGACCACGAATTGATCGCCGCCTCGCGCGGCGCCGTCGACAAGGGCGAGGCGGTCCGGCTTGAGCGCAAGATCCGCAACGTGGACCGCACCGTCGGCGCCATGCTGTCGGGCGAAATCGCGCGGAAATACGGTCATGCGGGCCTCGCCGAAGACACCATCACTGTCAGCTTCACCGGCACGGCGGGCCTGAGCTTCGGTGCGTTCCTTTCGCGCGGCGTCAGCCTTGAACTCTCCGGCGACGCCAACGATTACGTCGGCAAGGGCCTGTCGGGCGGGCGCATCGTCGTGCGCCAGCCCAAGAGCGCGGCGCGCGAGCCGACCGAAAACATCATCGTCGGAAACACGGTTCTTTATGGAGCGATTGCCGGCGAGGCCTATTTCGAAGGCGTAGCGGGCGAGCGTTTCGCGGTGCGCAATTCGGGCGCCGTCGCGGTCGTCGAAGGTTGCGGCGATCACGGCTGCGAGTACATGACCGGCGGCGTGGTGGCCGTGCTCGGCAAGACCGGGCGCAATTTCGCCGCCGGCATGTCGGGCGGCATCGCCTATGTCTACGACCCGGATGAAGCGTTCGACTCGCTGTGCAACCAATCGATGGTGACGCTGGAGAAGATCGCCGCTCCGGCCGGCGGCGAAGATCCGGACATGCCGCGCCGGCGGTCGCTCAGCGTGTTCGACGCCGGAATGGGCGATCTGTTGCGCTTCGATGCCGAGCGGCTGCGCATCCTGGTCGAGCGCCATTTGCTGCACACCGGCAGCGCGCGGGCGCGCGCCCTGCTCGACGATTGGGACACGGCACTCGGCAAATTCGTCAAGATCATGCCGAACGATTTCCGCCGCGCCCTGATCGATCTCAAGGCCGAGCGCGAAACGGCCAAAGCGGCGGCGGAATAGACATGGGCAAGGTCACCGGTTTTCTGGAAATCGAACGGCAGGACCGCGGCTATGAAAAGCCCGCTTCGCGCAAGGCAAATTACCAGGAATTCGTCAAGCCGCTGGCGCGCGCCGAACTCGGCAAGCAGGCGGCGCGCTGCATGGACTGCGGGATTCCCTATTGCCACAACGGATGTCCGGTCAACAATCTGATCCCGGACTGGAACGATCTCGTCTATCGCGGACAGTGGCGCGCGGCGCTGCGCGCGCTGCACTCCACCAACAATTTTCCGGAATTCACCGGGCGCGTTTGTCCCGCGCCGTGCGAAGCGAGCTGCACGCTCAACATTCGCGACAATCCAGTCACCATCAAGACCATCGAATGCCAAATCGTGGATCGCGGCTGGGAAGAAGGTTGGATCCTGCCCCATCCTCCGGCGCGCAAGACCGGCAAGAAGGTCGCGGTGGTCGGCTCCGGTCCCGCGGGACTCGCCGCGGCGCAGCAGCTCGCGCGCGCCGGGCACAGCGTAACGGTGTTCGAGAAGAGCGACCGCATCGGTGGTCTGCTTCGCTACGGCATTCCCGATTTCAAGATGGAGAAACAGCAGATCGACCGCCGCCTCCAGCAGATGCAGGCCGAGGGCGTGGAATTCCGCACCGGCGTGGAGGTGGGGCGCGCCCATCCGGTGTCGGCGTTGCTGGCGGAATACGACGCGCTGGTGATGGCCGCAGGCGCAGAAGCGCCGCGCGATCTACAGATCAATGGCCGCGATCTCTCCGGCATTCACTTCGCGATGGAATATCTCACCCAGCAGAACAAGCGTGTGGCGGGCGACGACGAACGCACCGCGGCGCCCGGCGGCACGATCAGCGCCGAGGGCAAGCGCGTCGTGGTGATCGGCGGCGGCGACACCGGCTCGGACTGCATCGGCACCGCCAACAGGCAGGGCGCGAAGTCGGTGATCCAGCTGGAAATCCTCGCCAAGCCGCCGGAAAAGGAAAACAAGGCGCTCGTCTGGCCGGACTGGCCGCAGAAGCTGCGCACATCGTCTTCGCAGGAAGAAGGCTGCGAGCGCGAATGGGCGGTGCTGACCAAGCGCGCCGTGGGTGCGGACGGCCATGTGACGGCTCTCGAATGCGTGCGCGTCGAATGGCGCATCGGCGACGGCGGGAAGATGAATCTGGTCGAAATCCCCGGCAGCACCTTCACCATCGAATGCGATCTCGTGCTGCTCGCCATGGGGTTCGTCGGGCCGCGCAAGGCAGGCCTCGTCGAACAGGCGCGCGTCAAACTCGATCCGCGCAGCAACGTGATGGCGAACACCGAGGACTACAAAACCACCACGCCCAAGGTCTTCTCTTGCGGCGACATGCGCCGCGGCCAATCGCTGGTCGTCTGGGCGATCCGCGAAGGGCGCCAATGCGCCCGTGAGGTCGACACTTTCCTCATGGGATCGAGCGAACTGCCGCGATAGACCGCTTACTTCGTCGCGGCGGCGCTCGCCTCAGAGCTTGGCCGGCTGCAGCTTCGGCGACAGTAGATGGATGACGAGCACCGCCACGAAATAGACAATTCCCGCCACCAGGAATACCGAGGAGTATCCCCCCAGACTCTTCAACGCCGCCGCAACGCCCATAGTCATAATGATGCCGCCGACCGCGCCGGAAGTGCCGCCGATCCCCGAGGTCGATCCCACCGCCTCCTTCGGCATCAAGTCCGACGGCAGCGTCATCAGATTGGCGGAGAACGCCTGATGGGCGGCGGCGGCGATGCCGATGATGAAGGTCGTGACCCACATGTCATGGGTCAACATGGTCAGAAATGCCACCGGTAGCACGCAAAAGGCACAGATCAGCATGGTGAGCTTGCGCGCGCGATTGACGCTCATTCCGGCTTTGATCATCGCGGAAGACATCCAGCCGCCGGCCACCGAGCCGACATCGGAGATCAGATAAATCACGATCACCGGCAGCGCCACGCCGGCGATGCTGCCGGCCTGGTCCTTGTAGGTCTCGAGGAAATAGGGCGGCAGCCAAAAGGTATAGAAGAACCACACCGGATCGGTGAGCAGCTTGCCGAGCGAGTAGGCCCAGGTCTCCTTGACGGTCATCACCTTGAGCCAGGGAAGCTGCGGCACGGGAACGAATTTGTCGCTCTCGATATAGTCGAGCTCCGCTTTCGACAGCCGTTTGGCTTCGGACGGCTTGCTGTAGAACGGAATCCACGCCAGCAGCCACAAGATACTGAGCCCGCCCGTGGCGACAAATGTCCATTGCCATCCATAGCGGATCAGTACGAACGGCACGATCATCGTGGAGAGGATTGCGCCGACATTGGTGCCCGCGTTGAACACACCGATCGCAAAAGAGCGTTCGCGCTGCGGGAACCATTCGGCCACCGCCTTCAACGCCGCCGGGAAATTGCCGGATTGGCCGAGGCCGAGCAGGGCCTGGCTGATCATAAAGCTGATCAGCACCCAGCTCACGGGCAGGAAGCCGATCAGCGCGCAGCCGAGGTGGGCCACGGTCCAGATCGCGACGGCGATCATGTAGCCGCGCTTGGCGCCGAGCCAGTCGATCAAGCGGCCGAACAGGACGAAGCCGAACGTATAGGCGATCATGAAGCAGCGCACGACGTAGGCGTAGTCGCTCTGGTCCCAGCCGTATTGAAGCGACAGGTCGTGCTTGAGGAAGCCGATGGTCTGCCGATCCACGTAGAGCAGGCTGGTGGCGGCGAACAGCAGCGCGCAGATCAGCCAGCGGTAGTGGCCGACGCGCGGCGCGGCCGCGGGCTTGGCGGGCAGCGCCCGGCCGGCGCTTCCTGGTAGGGCCATTTGCTACTCCCTCGATGCGCAGCCTTCGCGGGCCGCTTCTGTCTTTTGAACGCCGCTTACCAATTATACAGGGTTCCATCCTCCAGACGGTTGACCGGCAAGTAAGCCCGTTTGTACGGATGCTTGGCGGCCTCCGCCTCGTCGATATCGACGCCCAGGCCCGGTTGGTCGCCGGGGTGCATGTAACCGTCGCTGTAGCTGTAGGCGTGCGGGAACACGGTCTCCGTCAACGGCGCATGCGGCATGTGCTCCTGAACGCCGAAATTCGGAACCGCCAGATTGAAGTGCAGCGCCGCGGCCATCGCGACGGGCGAAAGGTCGGTGGCGCCGTGACAGCCGGTACGCACATTGTAGAGATCGGCCAAGGAGGCGATCCGCCGCAGATGCGTGATCCCTCCCGCGTGGACCACGGTGGCGCGAATAAAATCGATGAGCTGCTCTTCGATCAGCTGCTTGCAGTCCCAGATCGTATTGAAAACTTCGCCGACGGCGAGCGGCGTGGTCGTATGGCTGCGGATCAGGCGGAACGATTCCTGGTTCTCCGCCGGCGTCGGATCCTCGAGCCAGAACAGGCGATAGGGTTCCAGATCCTTGCCCACCCGTCCTGCCTCGATCGGCGTCAGGCGGTGATGCGCGTCGTGCAACAGATGGACGTCCCAGCCCAGCTTGTCGCGCCCGGCCTCGAACAAGGCCGGCACCGAGCGCATGTACTTCTCCGTCGACCAAAGATTCTCGGTCGGGATGTCGGCGTCCGCTGGTTCGTAGGCTTCCTTGCCCTTGGGCACGCCATAGGTCGATTTCAAGCCGGGAACGCCGGCTTGCAGGCGCACCGCCTTGTAGCCTTGATCCATATAGGCGCGCGCCGCCGCGAGCGTTTCTTCGATGGTCTTGCCGTTGGCGTGGCAATAGACCATCACGCCCGTACGACTTGGCCCACCGAGCAGTTGATGGAGCGGCAGCCCGGCGACTTTTCCTTTGATGTCCCACAGCGCCATGTCGACGGCGGCGATTGCCGACATCGTCACCGGCCCGCGCCGCCAGTAAGCGCCGCGATAAAGATATTGCCAGGTGTCTTCGATGGCGTGTGCGTCGCGGCCGATCAGACAGGGAATGACATGGTCGGTCAGATAGCTCGCGACGGCGAGTTCGCGACCGTTCAGCGTTGCGTCGCCGACGCCGGTGATGCCGTCCTCCGTCTCGAGCTTGAGCGTGACGAAGTTGCGCGCCGGCGAGGTGACGATGACCTTGGCGGATCGGATCTTCAGCATGTCGGGTTCTGGCTCTCCACGCTTGGCCCAGCCTTATATAGATCGAACGAATTCGGACCGAATCTCTAAGCCCATTGACCGGGCGTTCATAGCGCCGCAGAGCTGCAAGGTAGTTTCATTTAATCGCAGCAAATCCGCCACCCCTCCCCCGCGCGGGCCGCCTGGGGAACTCGGGGTTGCTCTCTGTTAGCGCTACCATTAAAGTGGATCAAGAGCGTAGCGTCCGGGCTTTCACGGTAAATGTCGAATCGCGCGCCTGCATCGCGTCACACCAATGCTGCGTTCGCCATCTCCCTTCGCAGCGCCCTTTCCGCAACGCCGATTCAATAGAGCCGATCCTGCACGCAAACAAATAGCACGGCGCAAAGCCGGCACGACAAGAACAGAGGAAACGATGACACAGAAATTACCGTTCACGGAAAAAGTCGGCTACGCCTGCGGCGACCTCGCGGCCAACTTCGTCTTCCAGTTCATGATCGCGTTGCAGGTCACGTTCTACGTGGACGTCTTCGGACTATCTGCGGCCGAAGCAGGGACGATGTTCTTTGTCATCGGCATTGCCGTGGCGTTCATCAATCCGATCATGGGCGTGATCGCCGACCGCACCAACACCAAGTGGGGCAAATTCCGCCCCTGGCTGATCTGGACGGCCCTGCCGTTCGGCATTATCGGCGTTCTGACTTTCACCACCCCGGATATCAGCATGGGCGCAAAGGTCGTCTATGCCTGGGTGACCTACGCCCTCCTGCGCATCATCTACACGGTCAACAACGTGCCCTACGCCTCGCTGAACGCCGTGATGACCGACGATCCCGACGAACGCAACTCCATCTCCCAGTACCGCCAAATCGCCGCCAACTCGGCCGGCTTCATCGTGGCGAGCTTGGTGATCCCGCTGATCGGCGTTTTCGCCGGCGGCTCCAAGAACCCGGCCGATCTGGCACGCGGCTACGAATACACCATGGGCTTGTTGATGCTCATTGCCATGGTCCTGTTCGTGGTCGCGTTCCTGACGACCAAGGAGCGCATCCAGCCCGATCCTAAGCAGAAGACTTCGCTGAAGCAGGACATGGCCGATCTGTTCGCCAACAAGCCTTGGGCGATCCTCTTCCTGGTGACGCTATTCTACTTCGCCGCCCTGTGCATGCGCGGCAATGCCATGTTCGCGTATTGCTCCCTCTTCCAGGGCGACGTGAACCTGTTCCCGTGGATGAACGGCTTCGGCCTGATCTCGCTCTTGATCGGCGTGGCCTGCTCCAACGCGATCTCGGTGCGCACCGGCAAGCGGCAGCTGTTCCTCGTCAGCATGCTCTTGACGGGCATCCTCACCGTGGCGCTGCTCTTTGTTCCGCCGCACAGCAACAGCGTTGTCATCACCCTTGAGGTCCTGCGCCAGTTCTCATTCGGCATCTCCGGCCCGGTGCTGTGGTCGATGATGGGCGACGTTGCCGACTACGGCGAATGGAAGACCGGCCGCCGCGCCAGCGGAACCGTCACCAGCGCCGTCGTGTTCGCGCTTTGGGTCGGCCTGACCATCGGCCAGTCCTTCGTCGGCTGGATCTACGCGTTCTACGGCTACGCCGAGAAGGCCACGACGCAGACGCCTGAAGCCATCCACGGCGTCGTTCTTACCGGTAGTCTCTATGCCGGTCTTTTGTTCCTGATCGCCGCCGCGCTGCTGCTGATCTATCCGCTTAATCGCGCGGAGAACAGGAAGATCGCAGACGAACTGGCGGAGCGTCGCAAGAAGTTC
>Ga0265313_10004932_pt1 | contig 9994 bp, 7 predicted proteins | sample 4123metaG_FD_203122 | JGI IMG/M metagenome (GOLD analysis project Ga0265313, IMG submission 203122) | Rhizosphere microbial communities from Carex aquatilis grown in University of Washington, Seatle, WA, United States - 4-1-23 metaG | ecosystem: Host-associated > Plants > Roots > Rhizosphere >...
GATCGGCGCGGCGATCGGCTGCTTCGCGCAGTTCCTCCTCACCCATCCGCTGAGTGCGCTCACCCTGACGCCGCGCATCTGGGAGATCTCGGTGTATCTCGCGATCGGGGCGACGGTGCTGCCGACTTTCTTCCAGAACGCGGCGCTGCACCGCATCTCGGCGCAGGCCAACTCGACCATCGCCACCCTCTCGCCGGTGATCACGGTCGTGCTCGCCGTGATCGTGCTGGGCGAGCACCTGACGCTGACCGACGTGCTCGGCACGGCGATGGTGGTCGGCGGCGTTGGCTCGTTCACGCTGGCCGACCGGCGCCGCGCCCGCTAGGCGAGCTGGGCCACGACCGACGCCACCACCTGATCGAGCGGCGGCTCGACCGAGACGGTGATCGCATGTTCATCCGGCGCCGGGCGTTCTAGCGTCGCGAGCTGCGAATCGAGCAGGCTCGGCGGCATGAAGTGGCCGCGGCGGTGACCGATGCGCTCGCGCAGCGTCTGCAGCGACGCGTCGAGGAAGACGAAGGTGACCGGGCGGCCGGCCCGCGCGACAATGCGCTCGCGGTAAATCCGCTTCAGCGCCGAGCAGGCAATGACGATGCCGCCGGTGCCGGCGTCGTGGATGGCGGTACCGATGGCGTCCAGCCACGGCCAGCGGTCGGCGTCCACCAGCGGGATGCCGGCCGACATCTTGGCGATGTTGGCGGCCGGATGAAATTCGTCGGCGTCGCGGAAGGGATAGCCGAACTCTGCCGCCAGTTTCTCGCCGACGCTGGTCTTGCCGCTGCCGGCGACCCCCATGACGACGATGGCGCGGGCGGTGGAAGGCATGCTCGCAGTCCCGATGTTAGCGCTTTCAGCCGCAGAAATCCGGCATTTTCAGAGCCAAGTCAACCACGCCGTTCCGATCACCAGCGTGGCCAGCGCCACCGGCACGCCCGCGACCAGGTAGCGGCGGAAGGAGATGGCGATGCCGGCCTTGCGCGCCTGCTCGACGACAATGAGGTTGGCGACCGAGCCGACGATCGTGAGGTTGCCGGCGAGCGTCGAGGCCATGGCGACGACCAGCCAGGCATGGCCGGGATCGGCCAGCGGCGCCACGAACGGCCGCAGCACCAGCACCGCCGGCACGTTGGAGACGAGTTGGGAGAGAACCGCGGTGACCAGCGCCAGCACCGGCACGCTCGACAGGTCGAGGCCGGAAATGGCGGCGATGGCGCGCGGCCCGAGCACCGCCTGCTCAAGCGCCGCGACCACGACGAACAGACCGGTGAACATGACGAGCAGCGGCCAGTCGATCAGCGCATAGACCTTCACCGGCTTCACGCGGCGGGTAAGCAGCAGATAGGCGCCGCCGAGCACCGCAACCTCCGCCACCGGCGCGCCGGCAAAGAAGGCAACGATCATCGCCGCGAGCACCGCCACCGACTTCAGCACCAGCGGACGATGATAGGTGACCTCGTGCGCCGGCTCGTGCGGCGGGAGCGCGGAGGAAAACTCGGCACGGAAAATGAGCGCAATCAGCGCGAAGACAACCATGAGCGAGGCGAGCGCGACCGGCGACAGCACCGCCGCGAAATGCGTGTAGGGCAGTTGCGACAGCGACCCGATGATCATGTTCTGCGGGTTGCCGGTGATGGTGGCGACGCTGCCGGCATTGGACGACATCGCCACCGCCAGCAGGTAGGGCAGCGGATCGCGCCGCATCCTGACCGCGACATCGCAGACCAGCGGCGTCATCGCCAGGCACACCGCGTCGTTGACGAGGAAGGCGGAGAGCACTCCGGTGACCGCAACGATGCCGGCGAGCAGCACCAGCGGATGGCCGGCATGGCGCGACACCCATGCCGTTACCAGGCGGAAGAAGCCGGACAGGCGGAGATTGGCGACTACCACCATCATGCCGAGCAACAGCGCGATGGTGGCCGCATCGATGGACGCGAAAGCCTGGGCCGGCGTGATCGCGCCGACTGCCACCATGAGCGCCGCCCCGAGCAGCGCCGCCCCCGCACGATCGAGCCGGAACCCGGGCAGCCGCCCGACCGCCATGACGAAATAGGTGGCGAGGAAGATGACGATGGCCGCAGCGGGAGCAATCACGGCCAAAGCCCGGCGCTAGATGTGGATCGCCTTCGTCCAGGCGGCGAACGCCGCCTCGCGCACCGATTCCGACAGCGTCGGATGGGCGTGCGTGGTGCGCGCCAGGTCCTCGGCAGCACCTGCAAATTCCATAAGCACCGCGATCTCGGCGATGAGCTCGCCGGCAAAAGGCCCGATGATGTGGCCGCCGAGCACGCGGTCGGTGGCGGCATCGGCGAGGATCTTCACGAAGCCTTCCTTCTCGCCCATGGCGCGGGCGCGGCCGTTGGCCGAGAACGGGAACTTGCCGGCGCGATATTCGATTCCGGCGGCCTTCAGCTCCTCCTCGCTCTGCCCGACGGAGGCGATCTCCGGCGAGGTGTAAACCACCGCTGGGATGACGCCGTAGTTCACATGGCCGGCCTGACCGGCGACGATCTCGGCGACCGCGACGCCCTCGTCCTCAGCCTTGTGCGCCAGCATCGGCCCGCGGATCGCGTCGCCGACGGCATAGATGCCGGGGACACTGGTCTGGAAATGCGCATCGACCGCGACGCGGCCGCGCTCGTCGCGCTCTATGCCGACGGCTTCCAGCCCGAGGCCCGCGGTATAGGCACGGCGGCCGACCGCGACCAGCACGACGTCGGCTTCCAGCGTCTCGGCGGCGCCGCCGGCGGCCGGCGACACCGCGACCTTGAGCGCCTTGCCCTTCTTCTCGACGCCATCGACCTTGCTCGACAGGCGGAAGGCGATGCCCTGGCGATTGAGGATGCGCTGGGTCTGCTTCGCGACCTCGCCGTCCATGCCGGGGAGGATGCGGTCGAGGTACTCGACCACCGTGACCTCGGAGCCGAGGCGGCGCCAGACCGACCCGAGCTCAAGCCCGATGACCCCGGCGCCAATGACGATGAGGCGGCCCGGAACGGAGGGCAGCGACAGGGCGCCGGTCGAGGTGACGACGCGCTGCTCGTCGATCTCGACGCCCTTGAGCGGGGAAGATTCGGAGCCGGTGGCGATGACGATGGCCTTCGCTTCCAGCGTCTGGGTGGAACCGTCGCTGGCCGTGACCGTGACCTTGCCCGGCGCGGCGATCGAACCGACGCCCTGGTAGGCGTCGATCTTGTTCTTCTTGAACAGGAAGGCGACGCCCGAGGTGTTGGCTTCAACCACCGCGTCCTTGTGCGTCTGCATCGCCTTGAGGTTCAGCTTCAGCGCGCCGATCTCGATGCCGAACGACGGGAAGCGATGGCCCGCCTGCTCGAACATCTCGGAGGTGTGGAGCAGCGCCTTCGACGGGATGCAGCCGACGTTGAGGCAGGTGCCGCCGAAGGTCGGCATCTTCTCGACCACGGCCGTCTTCAGGCCGAGCTGCGCCGCCTTGATCGCCGCGACGTAGCCGCCGGGGCCGGAGCCGATCACCAGAAAATCGTATGCCGCCATCTTCCGAAGCCTCTGCCCCCAATCGGACGCAATTTCGCCCAAACAATCGACACTGCGATATTCGGCTTAAGGACGAATGACCAGTCCCTTCCCGGGGAGGCTGCAATGTCTAAACGAATGGCGGCGTTAGCCGCCGGTTCGCTCGTCGCGATCATGATCGTTGCGGCGCCATCCCTGGCCGCAACCCTGAAGGCGGTGCCGATGGCGCCGTTCAACGGCACCGACAACGCCGCCGGCCGGATGATCCGCGAGCAGGCCATCGACAAGGCCTTCACCGACTGGGTGAAGAAATATCACATCGCCAACGCGGCGCTGGCCATCCGCGAGCATGGCACGGTCGTCGATGGGCCAGCCTTTGGCAACGATTCGCCAACCAGGCCGGAGCCAGTCGCCAGCGAGTCCAAATCGGTGACGGCGATGTGCGTGCTGAAGCTGGTCGAGGCCGGTCGGCTGAAGTTCGGCGATACGCTGGGCGGGCTCGTGCCGGACTTCTTCCGCGCCAATCCCCCGCACGACCCGGCGGCGAAGGACATAACCCTAGCCGCCCTGCTGACCCAGGCGAGCGGCATCGACCACGACCCGACGCAGGGCTCAACGGTCCAGCAGTTTCGCCCGTTCGACCAGACCGAGTTTGCCAAGGAGCTGGCCGCCGGCCTCAACCACTCGCTCGGTCCGCGCAAATATTTCTACAACAACATCAACTACGCCGCGCTCGGCCTGGTGATCGAGACCATAAGCGGGAAGCCTTACGAGGATTTCTGCCGGAGCGAAGTCCTCGGGCCGGCGGGGATCGGCGATGCCACGCTGAACCCGCCGTGGCGCATGATGGGCTCGTTTGGCGGCTGGCGGCTCTCCGCCCACGACGAGGCGAAGTTCCTGGCGTATTTCGATCCGGCCGCGGGCATGGTGCAGACGCCGCCCAGCCGCTGGCCGACCAGCGATGCCGGTGGCGGCGCCCTCTACAGCCTCGGCGTCGAAATGCGGCCGGCCGGTTCGGGCTACAATTTCTGGCATTTCGGCAGCTGGAGCTCCGACCAGCCGAAGGCGAGCTTCGGCGCCTATTTCCTGAGCCTGCCCAACGGCATGGGCGTCGCGGCCACCTACCAGCCGACGCTCACCGACGCCGAAGGCGCCGCGCTCGACAGCGCAATGTACACGGCTGCCGCGAGCCCCTGAGGGACGATCCCCTCGCCGCCTCCCGTGCGCGAATGGCATAGTGGAGGGCATGAGGTTCGCCACACTGCCCGCCGTCGCCCTGCTCGTGGCCCTGGCCGCCGCTCCGGCGCTGGCGCGCGGGCCGCTGGCCTGCATCGCGGCAAGCGATCCGAAGGATGCCAAGACGGCGCTCGGCGATGAACCGTCGCTCGAGTTTTACATCGACAGCGGCGACCCGCTGCAATCGTACTCGGTGACGCTGACCCGCGTGCAATCCGACACCGCCAGCAACGGCCGCCTGCACAACGCCTACAGCACCGGCGCGGCCAAGGCGGTCGGCGCCACCATCGTGTTTTCTGGCATGACACCGCTGTCGTTCATGGTGGTGGCGCTCGGCCATACCTACAACAGCCTCGGCAAGAACGACGAGGAAACCACGTTCATGGCCGACGCCGTGCCGGGCGTCGCCTGCTACACCGTCGAGGAAGAGACGTCGCCGCCTTAGCGCGCGGCGATGGCCTACAGGTCGAGCACCAGGCGCTGCGGGTCTTCCAGGCTTTCCTTGATGCGCACCAGGAAGGTCACCGCCTCGCGGCCATCGACGATGCGGTGGTCGTAGGACAGCGCCAGATACATCATCGGCCTCACCTCGATCTTGCCGGCAACGACCATCGGCCGCTCCTGGATCTTGTGCATGCCGAGGATGCCCGACTGCGGCGCATTGAGGATCGGCGTCGACATCAGCGAGCCGTAGATGCCGCCGTTGGTGATGGTGAAGGTGCCGCCCTGCATCTCGTCGAGCTTGAGCTCCCCGTCGCGGGCGCGCTTGCCGAGGCTGGCGATGGTCTTCTCGATGTCGGCGAGCGACAGGTCCTGCGCATCGCGCAGCACCGGCACGACCAGCCCGCGATCGGTGCCGACCGCGATGCCGATATTGTAGTAGTTCTTGTAGACGAGATCGGTGCCGTCGACCTCGGCGTTGACGGCCGGAATCTCCTTCAGCGCCTGGATCGCGGCCTTCACGAAGAAGCCCATGAAGCCGAGCTTCACGCCGTGCTTCTTCTCGAACAGGTCGCGGTATTCGGTCCGCAGCTTCATGATCGCGCTCATGTCCACCTCGTTGAAGGTGGTGAGCATGGCGGCGGTGTTCTGCGCCTCCTTGAGGCGCCGGGCGATGGTCTGGCGGAGCCGCGTCATCGGCACGCGCTCCTCGCGCGCTGCCTCGTCCGCACTTGGCGGCACACGAACCGGCGCGGGCGCAGCCGGGGCCGGCGCGCGCACGACCGGGACGACCGGCGCGTTCAGCGCGTCGGCCTTGGTGATGCGGCCTTCCTTGCCGGTGCCGGCGACAGCCGCGGCTTCAACGCCGCGCTCGACCATGATCTTGGCGGCGGCGGGTGAAGCGGGAGCGCCGTTGGCGCGGGCAGCGGGAGCTGGCGCCGATGCGGCAGCGGGAGCGGCAGGCTTGGCGGCCGGAGCGGGAGGCGCGGCCTTGGGCGCCGCCGCCGGCGCGGCAGCCGCCTTGCCGTTCGGGTTGATGGTCGCGAGCAGCGCGCCGAGGCCGACGACCGTGCCCTGCTTGACCTCGATCTTTTCCAGCACGCCGGCGGCCGGGGCCGGCACCTCGAGCGTGACCTTGTCGGTCTCGAGTTCGACCAGCGGCTCATCGGCAGCGACGGCGTCGCCGGGCTTCTTGAACCACTGGCCGACGGTCGCTTCGGTGACCGACTCGCCGAGAGTCGGCACCCGGATTTCCATTGCCATGTCTTAGTCCCCTTCGCCCGCCGCTTCTTGCCTTGCCGTTACTCGGCGAAAGCCTCCTCGAGGAACGCGTTCAGTTGCGCCAGATGGCGCGCCATCAGACCGGTTGCCGTCGCCGCCGAAGCGGCCCGCCCGACATAGCGCGGGCGCCCCGACTTGCCGTCGATCTGCGCCAGCACCCATTCCAGATAGGGCTCGACGAAGGTCCAGGAGCCCATGTTCTTGGGCTCTTCCTGGCACCAGACGATGTCGGCGTTCTTGAAGCGGCCGAGCTCGTTCATCAGCGCCTTGGCCGGGAACGGATAGAGCTGCTCGACGCGCAGCAGATAGACGTCGTTGATGCCGCGCTTCTCGCGGTCCTCGTAGAGATCGTAGTAGACTCGGCCCGAGGAAAGGACGACGCGACGGATCTTGTCGTCGGGGACGAGCTTGATCTTCTCGCCCTTGAGGTACTCGGCATCGTCCCACAGCAGCCGGTGGAAACTCGATTCCGGTCCGAGCTCGGCCAGCGTCGAGATGGCGCGCTTGTGGCGGAGCAGCGACTTCGGCGTCATCAGGACGAGCGGCTTGCGGAAGTCGCGCTTGAGCTGGCGGCGCAGCACGTGGAAGTAGTTCGCCGGGGTCGTCAGGTTGGCGACCTGCATGTTGTCCTCGGCGCAAAGCTGGAGGAAGCGCTCGAGCCGGGCCGACGAATGGTCCGGCCCCTGCCCCTCGTAGCCGTGCGGCAGCAGGCAGACGAGGCCCGACATCCGCAGCCACTTCTTTTCCGACGACGAGATGAACTGGTCGAAGACGACCTGGGCGCCGTTGGCGAAATCGCCGAACTGGGCTTCCCACAGCGTGAGCGCGTTCGGATCGGCCATCGAGTAGCCGTACTCGAAACCGAGGACTGCCTCTTCCGACAGCATCGAGTTGATGACTTCGAAGCGCCCACCGTTCTGGGCGAGCGCGTTCAGCGGGATGTAGCGGTCCTCGCTCTCCTGATCGAACAGCACCGAGTGGCGCTGCGAGAAGGTGCCGCGCTCGACGTCCTGACCGGACAGGCGAACCGGATGGCCTTCCTTGATGAGCGAGCCAAAGGCGAGCGCTTCGGCCATCGCCCAGTCGATGCTGGCGCCGGTCTCGACCGCCTTGCGACGGTTGTCGAGGAAGCGCCCGACGGTCTTGTGGATGGCGAAGCCTTCCGGGATGTCGGTGAGCTTCGTGCCGATGGTCTTGAGGTCGGCGATGGCGATGCCGGTCTCACCGCGCCGCGGCTGGTCGCCCGACTCGGCCGACTTCAGGCCCGACCAGGCGCCGTCCAGCCAGTCGGCCTTGTTCGGCCGGTAGTTCTGGCTCGATTCGAATTCAGCATCGAGATGCGCCCGCCAGCCGGCCTTGGCGCGGCCGATCTCGTCAGCGGTGATCAGGCCCTCTGCGACCAGCTTGTTGCCGTAAATCTCGACCGTCGCCGGATGGCCGGCTATCGCCTGGTACATCAGCGGCTGGGTGAAGGCCGGCTCGTCGCCCTCGTTATGGCCGTGGCGGCGGTAGCAGAACATGTCGACCACCACCGGCTTGTGGAACTTCTGCCGGAACTCGGTCGCGATCTTGGCGGCATAGACCACCGCTTCCGGATCGTCGCCGTTGCAATGGAAGATCGGCGCCTCGACCATCTTGGCGACGTCCGACGGATAGGGCGAGGAGCGCCCAAAGCGCGGATTGGTGGTGAAGCCGATCTGGTTGTTGATGATGAAGTGGATCGAGCCGGCGGTGCGGTGTCCGCGCAGGCCGGACAGGCCGAAGCACTCGGCGACCACGCCTTGGCCGGCGAAGGCGGCATCGCCGTGAAGCAGGAGCGGCAGCACGCGCTCGCGCTGTTCGAGCGGCACGATCTCGCCGCGCGGCTGGTCGGCGAGCTTGTCCTGCTTGGCGCGCGCCTTGCCGAGCACCACCGGATCGACGATCTCGAGGTGCGAGGGATTGGCGGTCAGCGACAGGTGAACGCGGTTGCCGTTGAACTCGCGGTCGGACGAGGCGCCGAGGTGATACTTGACGTCGCCCGAGCCTTCGACGCTGTCGGGCGAGGACGAGCCGCCCTTGAACTCGTGGAAGATGGCGCGGTGCGGCTTGCCGAGTACCTGCGCCAGCACGTTGAGGCGGCCGCGATGGGCCATGCCGAGCACGACCTCCTGCACGCCGAGCGCGCCGCCGCGCTTGATGATCTGCTCCAGCGCCGGGATCAGCGCCTCGCTGCCGTCGAGGCCGAAGCGCTTGGTGCCGGTGAACTTGGCATCGCAGAACTTCTCGAAGCCATCGGCCTCGATCAACTTGTTGAGGATCGCCTTCTTGCCCTCGGGCGTGAACGAGACGCCCTTGTCCGGCCCCTCGATGCGCTCCTGGATCCACGCCTTCTCGGCCGGATCGGAGATGTGCATGAACTCGATGCCGAGCGTCGAGCAATAGGTGCGGCGCAGAATCTCGACCATCTGGCGGACGGTCGCGAATTCCAGCCCGAGCACATGGTCGATGAAGATCCGCCGGTCGAGATCACCCTCGCCGAAGCCGTAGCTTGCCGGGTCGAGCTCCGCCTCGTCGCCCACCGCTTCCATCGACAGCGGGTCGAGATTGGCGTGGAAGTGGCCGCGCATGCGGTAGGCGCGGATCATCATGATGGCGCGCACCGAATCGCGCGCCGCCTGCTGCACCTGGCCTTCGCTGATCTCGACGCCGCGCGCGGCCAGCCCCGCCTTGACCTTGGCGGCGGCGACGGTTGCGGCATCGGCGGCGCCGCGCCAGTTGCCGTCGAGCGCCGAGGTCAGCTCGCCGTTCATCACCGGCGGCCAGTCGGCCCGCTGCCATGAGGGGCCGCCGTTTTCCGGGATGTCCTTCAGGCCCTCGAAGAAGGCCCGCCACTCGGCATCGACCGACTTCGGGTCGCGCTGGTACCGGGCCTGGAGGGATTCGAGATAGGGCGCGTTGGCGCCGTAAAGGAAGGAAGTCGCGGCGAGTTCCGCGTTCGCGTCCTGACGTGACATTTTTCGCTTCGCGAGGGGAAGCCCCGCGCTCTTAGTTTCGCGCAGCCACGCGCCACGCTCTAACGGCCGGTCGGCCGACAATCAACCTTGATTTTGTGGTGATTCATGTGGGGTCTCGCGCCACTCACCTCAAGACTTCGACAAGAGTACGGCCGATGCGGGCCGGCGAATCGGAAATGGTGACCCCCGCCGAGCGCATGGCTTCGATCTTGTCCTCCGCTCCGCCGTGGCCGCCGGCAATGATGGCGCCGGCATGGCCCATGCGGCGGCCGGGCGGGGCTGTCCGCCCGGCAATGAACCCTACGACGGGTTTCTTGCGGCCGCGTGACGCCTCATCCTTGAGGAAGCGGGCGGCCATTTCCTCGGACGAACCACCGATCTCGCCGATCATCACAATCGAGTGAGTGGCCGGATCGGCGAGCAGCATTTCCAGCACCTCGATGAAATCGAGGCCCTTGACCGGATCGCCGCCGATGCCGACGGCGGTGGTCTGGCCGAGCCCGACGTTGGTGGTCTGGAAGACGGCTTCGTAGGTGAGCGTGCCGGAA
>Ga0265313_10004934_pt1 | contig 9992 bp, 8 predicted proteins | sample 4123metaG_FD_203122 | JGI IMG/M metagenome (GOLD analysis project Ga0265313, IMG submission 203122) | Rhizosphere microbial communities from Carex aquatilis grown in University of Washington, Seatle, WA, United States - 4-1-23 metaG | ecosystem: Host-associated > Plants > Roots > Rhizosphere >...
AGCGCGATATCGGCATCGAATTCGACGCCTCGGGCATGCCGGTGGTGCAGGCCAAGACGATGCAATCGACTCTCCCCCACGTGTTCTTCGGCGGCGACGCGGCCTTCGGCCCCAAGAACATCATCTGGGCGGTGGCGCATGGCCACGACGCCGCCATCTCGATCGACAAGCTGCTCCATGGCGAGGACGTCAACGACCGTCCGGCGCCGAGCGTGATGCAGACCAGCCAGAAGATGGGCATCCACGAATGGAGCTACGACAACGACATTTCCAACGATGACCGCTATCGCGTGCCGCTGCGCGACAAGATCGTGGCGCTCAAGGATGTCAGGATGGAGGTCGAACTCGGCTTCGACCGCAAGCTGGGTTTCCTCGAAGCCGAGCGCTGCCTCAATTGCGACGTGCAGACCGTGTTCAACACGGGGCTTTGCATCGAGTGCGATGCCTGCGTCGATATCTGCCCGATGGATTCGATCACCTTTACGATCAACGGCTCGGAGTCCGATGTGCGCGACCGGCTGAGCGCACCGGCCAGCAATCACGATCAGGCGCTGTATGTGTCCGCCGGACTGAAGACCGGTCGCGTCATGGTCAAGGACGAGGATGTGTGCCTGCACTGCGGGCTGTGCGCGGAGCGGTGCCCGACCGGCGCCTGGGATATGCAGAAATTCCTTCTCGATATGACTCTGGCCGGACCCGCATGCCGCAGCCGATAACCAGCACCAACGACTTCGTCGTCAAATTCGCCAACGTCAACGGCTCCGGTTCCGCCAGCGCCAATCAGATGTTCGCCAAGGCGATCCTGCGCATGGGCGTTCCCGTCGCCACGCGCAACATCTTTCCGTCGAACATCCAGGGCCTGCCGACCTGGTTCGAGGTGCGCGTGTCGGAGTCTAGCCATCTCGGCCGGCGCGGCGGCGTCGATCTCATGGTGGCGATGAACCCGCAGACCTGGACCGCCGATATCGCCTCGATCGATCCCGGCGGCTATTTGTTCTACGACTCGACGAAGCCGATGCCGGCCTCGAAATTCCGCGACGACATCACGATCATCGGCATGCCGCTGACCGATATCTGCAACCGCGCCTATAGCGATCCGCGCCAGCGCCAGCTGTTCAAGAACATCATCTATGTCGGCGCACTGTCGGCGCTGCTCGGCATCGAGCCGGTCGAAATCCAGCGTCTGATCGGCGAGCAGTTCAAGGGCAAGGACAAGCTGATCAAGCCGAATCTCGAAGCCATGCATTTGGGTCGCGAATACGCGCAAAATCACCTGACGCCGATCGGCCTCCAATTGAAGCGCGCCGATGCGGTGGGCGATCGCATCTTCATCGACGGCAACAGCGCGTCGGGGCTGGGCGCGGTCTATGGCGGCGCGACGGTGGCCGCCTGGTATCCGATCACGCCCTCGACTTCGCTGGCGGAAGCCTTTGGCCGCTATTGCCGCAAATATCGCCACGACGCCGCCTCGGGCAAAGGCCGCTACGCGATCGTGCAAGCCGAGGACGAGTTGGCCGCGATCGGCATGGTGATCGGCGCCTCCTGGAACGGGGCGCGCGCCTTCACCACCACCTCGGGTCCCGGCATTTCGCTGATGCAGGAATTCCTGGGCCTGGCATATTTCGCCGAAATTCCCGCGGTCATCTTCGACGTGCAGCGTGGCGGCCCCTCGACCGGGATGCCGACGCGCACGCAGCAAAGCGACATTATGTCCTGCGCCTATGCCTCGCACGGCGACACCAAGCATGTGCTGCTGCTGCCCGGCGATCCCGGGGAATGTTTCGAGATGGGCGCGCAGGCCTTCGACCTGGCGGATCGGTTGCAGACGCCGATCTTCGTGATGAGCGATCTCGATATCGGCATGAACGAATGGCTGTGCAAGCCCTTCGCCTGGGACGACAAGCGGCGGCTCGACCGCGGCAAGGTGATGTCCTACGAGGACCTCGAGGCCGGCAAGGATTTCGGCCGCTATCTCGATGTGGATGGCGATGGCATTCCCTATCGCACCTATCCCGGCACGCATCCGGCGCGCGGCAGCTATTTCACGCGCGGCACCTCGAAGGACCGCTACGCCAAATACAGCGAAGAGGGCGCGGTCTACGCCGACAATATGAAGCGGCTGCTCGAGAAGTTCGATACCGCCAAGAGCCTCGTGCCCGAACCGGTGCGCCGCGACGCCAAGCAGCGCACGCGCCTGGGCGTGATCTATTTCGGATCGACATCGGCGCCGATGCACGAGGCGCTGGAGACGCTCGACGACCAGGGCATTCATCTCGATGCGATGCGCCTGCGCGGCTTCCCTTTCGCCGATGCGGTGATGGATTTCATCGCCGACCATGAACATGTGTTCGTGGTCGAGCAGAACCGCGACGCGCAGATGCGCATGCTGATCGTCAACGAGGGCGGCGTCGATCCCGCCAAGCTGCTGCCGGTATTGAACTTCGACGGTACGCCGATCACCGCGCGCTTCATCGCCGACGAGATCGCGCGGTTGCTGCGCGCGCGCAAGATCGTCACGCTGCGGGAGGTGGCACGATGACCTTTCTGCCCAAACCCAAGATGCGCCACCCCGACCTGCCCAAGAACAAGCTGGGCAATACGCATCGCGACTATGAAGGCGCGGTATCGACCCTGTGCGCGGGATGCGGGCACGACTCGATCAGCGCGGCGATCATCCAGGCCTGTTTCGAGCTCGACCTTGAGCCCCATCGCATCGCCAAATTGTCGGGCATCGGCTGCTCCTCGAAGACGCCGACCTATTTCCTGGGATCGTCGCATGGGTTCAATTCCGTGCACGGCCGGATGCCTTCTGTGTTAACAGGCGCCAATCTCGCCAACCGCGATCTGATCTATCTCGGCGTGTCCGGCGACGGCGACAGCGCTTCGATCGGCCTGGGCCAGTTCGCGCACAGCATTCGGCGCGGCGTCAACATGACCTATATCGTCGAGAACAACGGCGTGTATGGGCTGACCAAGGGCCAGTTCTCGGCCACCTCGGACAGGGGCTCGAAGAGCAAGAAAGGTGTCGAGAATTTCGACGCGCCGATCGATCTGGTCAGTATGGCGCTGCAACTCGGCGCCAGCTTCGTGGCGCGCAGCTTCTCCGGCGACAAGACCCAACTCGTGCCGATCGTCAAGGCAGCGCTGCGCCACCATGGTGCGGCCTTCATCGACGTGATCTCGCCCTGTGTCGCCTTCAACAACCATCTGGGATCGACCAAGAGCTTCGACTATGTGCGCGAGCACAATGAGGCGGTGAACCGGCTCGACGTGATGATCGATCGGCAGCCGATCGCGGCGGACTACGCGCCGGGCACGGTCGAACTGGTCACCCAGCACGATGGCACGACGCTCCATCTGCGCAAGCTGGCGGCGCATTACGATCCGAGCGACCGGATTGGCGCCCTGACCTACCTCCAGGAGCGCCAGGTGGCCGGCGAAGTGGTGACCGGGCTTCTGTTCGTCGACCCGGAGGCGCGCGATCTGCACGACTATCTCAATACGGTCGACAAACCGTTCAACCGGTTCGACGATGACGAACTGGTTCCCGGGGCCGCGGTGCTCGACAAGCTCAACGCGTCGTTGCGTTAGCCGCCGCCGCGAAACTGCGGCACTATTCCCCGACCGGTGATAGGCTGACGGAAGCAAGCGCTCCGATACCGACAGGCGGTGACCATGCCGCATCCTAGGTTTCTGCGTCGCACGATCCTGGCCATTGCGCTGACATGGCCGTTGACCCTGCTTCACGCCCAAGCGCCGCCGGCCGCGACGGAGACGAGCGCCGACTCGGTCGCCGGCCAATTGTTGGTTGCGTCCCCCGATATCGGCGACGACCGGTTCGCTGGAGCCGTGATCCTGATGATCGGCCAGAGCAAGGACGGGGCATTCGGCATCGTCATCAACCGGCCGGTCGAAGATCGTTCGATCGCCGAGCTTCTCCAATCGATCGGCCAATCGGATGAAGGCGTCGAAGGCAGCGTGACTGTCCACGCCGGCGGCCCCGTGCAGGAGGGGATCGGCTTTGTGATCCATAGCGCCGAGTACCATCGGGACGGGACGATCAAGGTCACCGACCGCATTGCGCTGACCTCCAACGCGACGATCTTGCGCGATATCGGCCATCGCAAGGGCCCGACCAAGGCGCTGATCGCTTTCGGCTATGCCGGTTGGGGTCCCGGCCAGCTCGAACGCGAGATGGAGCAAAAAGCCTGGGCTACCACGGCGGCCGACCCGGCCCTTGTCTTCGACGAGGATCGCAGCCGGATGTGGGAACTGGCCTGGGCGCGGCGCGCGATCAGCCTTTGAAGGAGTAGCGATCGGACGGACCCGATTCCATCATTGCCGGAGTCGCCGGTCCCTGGAACAATGATCCTTCACTCACAGCCGGAGCCGCCATGTCGTCATTGCGCATACCCGATCTCGCGGGAAAAGTCTTTCTGGTGACCGGAGCCTCGACCGGCATCGGCGCGGCGGTGGCCCTGGCGCTGGGCGAACAAGGCGCCTCGGTGGCCGTCCACTACAATGCCAGCAAGGCGTCCGCCGAGAAGGTCGTCGCGGGGATCGAAAAGGCCGGGGCGAAGGCGTTTCTGGTGGGCGGCGACGTCGCCACGGCGAAAGGCCCGGCGGAGATTGTCGAGAAGGCGGCAAAACATTTCGGTCGACTCGACGGGTTGATCAACAATGCCGGCAGCCTGGTCAGCCGCAAGCCGGTGGGCGATGGCGACGATGTCTTCGATCACGCGGTGTTCGATCTCAACGCACATTCGGTGGTGCGCGCCAGCCGGGCCGCCCTGCCCTGGCTGCGCAAACAGGGTGGCGTGGTTATCAACACGACCTCGATCTCGGCGCGCAATGGCGGCGGCGGCGGCGCGGTTCTGTATGCCGCCTCGAAGGGTTTCGTCAGCACGATCACGCGCGGACTCGCCAAGGAATGGGTGGGCGACCGCATTCGCGTCAACGCCGTGGCGCCGGGCCTGATCGACACGCTGTTCCACGAGCGCGGCACGCCGGCCGCGATGTACAAGGCCCAGGAATCGTCGATCCCGATGGGCCGCGCCGGAACGCCGGAGGAATGCGTCGGGACCTACCTGTTCCTCGCCTCGGACGCGCTCTCCGGCTACATCACGGGCCAGGTGATCGAAGTCAATGGCGGCCAGTTGATGCCCTGACGGGTTCGATCCCCTGATCCACGATCTCCCGTCGATCGGTGGCGTTTCATGGCACACACATTGCGATGATCCGATGCGGCGGCCGGACCGCCCCGCGGCGCCCGATTTTTGCACAAAAGGCGGGCATTGAGGTGTCGCGAGCGGTGCACGTTGACAATCTCGTGACCGCCCGCACTAGATGACGGACGAAGGGAGCCGAGTGGACATGTCGGATGGGCGGAACCGCGCAAAGCGAATGGTGCGCAATGGCATCGTCTAGCCCGATCGCCACGGCGGAATCCAACCGGGCGCGGAAAGCATCGACACGCCCGCTGATCGCAATCCGGTCGGTCGACAAAATCTATCCCAACGGAACCGAGGCCATACGCGGCTTCAGCCTGGAAATTCCCGGCACGCCCCAGTTCCTCAGCCTGCTCGGCCCGTCTGGCTGCGGCAAGAGCACCCTGTTGCGCATGATCGCCGGCCTTGAATCCTGCTCGGGCGGCGAAATTCAGTGGCCCGCCGCCGAGTACGAAGGGCAGGAGCGGCCCACCGCCGAGATCGGTTTCGTCTTCCAGGACGCCACGCTGATGCCCTGGGCGAATGTGTTCGACAATGTCTTTCTACCGTTGCGGCTGAAGCGGCAAAGCCGCGCTGCCGCGCATGACCGCATCATGGACCTGTTGGCGCAGGTCAATCTCGAGAAATTCGCCAAGAGCTATCCGCGCGAACTGTCCGGCGGCATGCGCATGCGGGTATCGATCGCCCGCGCGCTGGTGACGCGGCCCAAGGTGTTGCTGATGGACGAGCCCTTCGCAGCGCTCGACGAGATCACGCGGCTGCGGCTCAACAACGATCTCCTGAATCTCTGGGAGACCCAGAAACTGACGGTGGTATTCGTGACCCACAGTGTCTACGAGTCGGTTTTCCTGTCCGACCGGATCGTCGTGCTGGCCTCGCATCCCGGCCGGTTGATGGCCGATCTGACCATTGCGGCGCCCTACCCGCGCACCGAGGAGTATCGCACCTCGAACCTCTACAACGATCATTGCCGCGAAGTATCGGCTTGGCTCCACAAGGCAATGGCGGCCGGCGGCCAGGAGGCGGTGTGATGACCGGCGACAATTCCAGGTCACCCCGCACCGGCATCCCGAAGCCATCGAGTGGCGCCCAAGTCTTGTCCGCGCTGGCCAATGCGGCACCTTACATTTTCGGCGTGGCCTTTTTGGCGGCCTGGGAAATCGCCGTCCGCGTGAATAATATCCCGCCCTATCTGCTGCCGAGCCCGATCAATATCGTCACCACGCTCTACTCCGATTTCTTCAAGCTGTTGCCCAATCTCCTGGTCACCGTGCGCATCACCGTCGAGGCGTTTCTGGTGGCGGCGGTCGGCGGCCTGCTGCTGGGCATGTTGTTCACGAGTTCGCGTTGGATCGAGCGCAGCCTGTTCCCTTACGCCGTCATCATGCAGGTCACGCCCATCGTGGCGATCGCGCCCTTGATCATCATCTGGGCCAAGGACACCGAACTCGCTTTGCTGATTTGCGCCTGGCTGGTGGCGTTTTTCCCGGTCGTGTCCAACGCCGCGGTTGGGCTGAACAGCGCCGACCGCAATCTGGTCGATCTGTTCAAGCTCTATGGCGCGAATAAGTTCCAAACCCTGATGCTGCTCCGGTTGCCTGGCGCGATGCCCTATTATCTCGCGGGGCTGCGCATCGCCGGCGGGTTGGCGCTGATCGGCGCGGTGGTGGCCGAATTCGTGGCCGGCACCGGCGGCGCGAAATCGGGGCTGGCCTACCGCATCCTCGAAACCGGCTATCGGCTGGAAATTCCCCGCATGTTTGCGGCACTCGTGCTGATCTCGGCGACCGGGATCGCGATCTTCTTCATTCTATCGATATTCTCGCGGTTCATGCTGCGTCATTGGCACGAGAGCGCCCAGCGCTGACGCGACCGCGAGCGAATCATGCGCATCCTGTTGGTCTATACCCATCCCGTGGCGGAAAGCTTCACCGCCGCCGTCCGCGACGCGGCGCTAACTGGCCTCGGCGCGGCCGGTCATGAGGTGTATGTGATCGATCTCTATGCCGACGATTTCGACCCGCGATTGTCGCGTCAGGGACGGCTCGAATACCACAATCCGAGTCTCAACACACGATCGGTCGAGGCCTATGTCGCGCGGATCAAATGGGCCGAGGGCCTGGTGTTCGTGTTCCCGACCTGGAACCAGGGATTCCCGGCGATGCTCAAGGGTTGGTTCGATCGGGTGTGGCTGCCGGAGACCAGCTTCCATCTCCAGCCTGGGCAGACGCCACAGGTCGCGCCGCTGTTGACCAATGTGAAGCTGATGGTGGGGATCACCACCGGCGGCGCGCCGCGATGGCTGACCTGGCTTGCCGGCCATACCGCGCGACGCATGTTGTTGCGCGGCATGCGGACCCAGTGCCATCGGCGATGCCGCACACTTTGGCTGGCGCATTACCGGATCGACAGTTCGACGCCGCAAAGCCGCGCGCGCTTTCTCGATCGCGTGCGGAAACGGATGGAAGCGATCTAGGGGTGGCGCGGCTCAGCGCAAAATAGCGTCGAGTTCGCGATAGTCGGGTGCCCCGTCCATCACCGGCCGGCCATTGCGGACGACAAGACGCGGCCCTCCCGGCCGCGAAAGCAACTCCGACCAGTTGCGCGCGCGGAACAGGATGAAATCGGCGCCAGCGCCTTCGCGCAACATGCCGCCATCGGCGACGCCCATCACGCTGGCGGGCGTTGCCGTGATCGCCCGCACCCAGCCGCCGAGCGGACTGTCGAGCTGGGCGATCCGCACGGCCTGGGCGAACACCTCGACCGGATCGAGATCGCCATAGGCGTAGAAGGGATCGCGGGTGTTGTCGCTGGCGACCGCCACCGGCACACCGGCCGCCGCCAATTCGTTGACCAAGGTGACGCCCCGCCAGCGCGGCGTATGGCCCGATCCCTGGCGGTCCTGCAGATACATGTTGCACATCGGCAGCGACACGACAGCCATCCCGGCTTCCGCGACCCGAGCGATGGTGTGGGCGGCGTCGAGGTCGGGCCGGCGCGCCAAGTTGCAGCAATGCCCCGCCGTCACGCGCCCCTGCCAGCCGAAACGGATGGTGGCCTCGGCGATGGCGGCGAGTCCGTTGCCCGCGAGGTTGTCGGTTTCGTCGGCATGGAAATCGAGGTCGAGGTTGCGCTCCCGCGCCAGCGTGAAGACGCGGTCGAGGCCGGCGGTGGGATTGGGGTCGTCGATGACGACCGCGCCGAGGATGCCGCCGTGATCCGCCACCAGATCGGCGAGCTTCTCGCCATCGGCCCCCCGATAGGTGTCGAGCATCGCCAATGCCACGCCTTGTAGCGCAATGCGGCCAGACCAGCGATCGCGCATTCGGGCCATGACCGGCCAGCTGATCGCGGCCTGCGGCCCGATCGAATCGATATGGGTGCGAACCGCCGCAGTGCCATGGGCGAAGGCGCAACGCAGCGCGAAATCCATCCGTAGCGCCACGTCCTCGGCGTGCCAATTGGCCTCGCGGTCCTTGCCAACGATCTCGAGTGCGGTTCGCCAACTGCCTGACGTATTGGGTGCGCGACCCCAAATATGCCCCTTGTCAATATGGGTGTGCAGATCGGCGCAGACCGGCCAGATCAATCCACCGTCGAGATCGATCGCGGGCAAAGCAGAGACCTCGGCCGCGCCGGCGCCGGCGGCGATCTCGAGTTTGCGGATGCGGCCGCCGGACACCGCGATCACCGCGCCGGCAAGCGCATCGGAATCGGGATCGCCCCCGTGCTTGCGATCGATCAGGCAAATCGGAACATGGGCATTGATCAGGCGATAGTCGCCCGGCGGAAAGGGAGAGAAGGTCGTCATGTCGGGCGACCGCTCTATTGCTTCAAGCCGAACTTCTTGTCGACGAAGCCGAGATCGTAGGCCGTCTTGTAGTTGACGTCGGCCGGGTACAGTCCGGCCTTGACCATTTCGTCGAACAGACCTTTCCAGCGCTCGTCGGTCATCGCGCCGATTCCCAGCGATTTGGCATCGCCGGAATCGACGATACCGTATTCCTTGAGCGCGTCGCGCGAATGCTGCAGGTTTTCGAGCTTCATTTCGGGGTTGGCCTTCTGGATGGCGTCGAACGCCTTGGTCGGATCGCCATTGAGGAAGACGTTCCAACCCTCGATGCTGCCATTGATGAACCGCTGAAGCACATCGCGGCGCTTCTCGATCATGTCGCGGCGCACGCTGACGAGATGCGCATAGTCCTTGTAGCCCTCGTCGGCGAACAGGAAGACCTGCGGATCGGAGCCCTGCGCCGCCGCCGTGAACGGCTCGTTGGTCACATAGCCCTGCTGGATCACGGTCGGATCGTGGAGGAAGGGCGCGAGATTGAAAACATAGGGACGGATCTGTTCGTCGGTGTAGCCGTATTTCATTTTCATCCATGGCCAGAAGGCATCGCGGGCGAAGGAGGAGACCATGATCGGATGGTCCTTGAGATCGGCCAGAGATTTGAATCCCTGCGATTTGTGGGCCATGAATATCTGTGGATTCTTCTGGTACATGGCGGCGACGCCAACCAGCGGCACGTTCTCCTTGGCGAAGCGGATCGCCTGCAGCGCGGTGAGCAAGGCGATGTCGACGGTGCCGGACGCGACCAATTGTGGGTTGTTGATCGACGGCCCGCCCGAGACGATCGTCACGTCGAGCCCATATTTCTCGTAAAGGCCGTCGGCCTGGGCCTGGTAATAGCCGCCATGCTCACCCTCGGGAAACCAGTCGGTGCCGAACACGAGCTTGTCGAGGGCCAGAGCCGATTGAGCGCT
>Ga0265313_10004935_pt1 | contig 9989 bp, 8 predicted proteins | sample 4123metaG_FD_203122 | JGI IMG/M metagenome (GOLD analysis project Ga0265313, IMG submission 203122) | Rhizosphere microbial communities from Carex aquatilis grown in University of Washington, Seatle, WA, United States - 4-1-23 metaG | ecosystem: Host-associated > Plants > Roots > Rhizosphere >...
GTCGCCAAAATCCTTGCATTGGTGCACGCCCCAGCTGTTGAGGACGGTCTTCGCCATCGGGCCAAACTGGTCCACGGCGAAGGCCCTGAGTCCTTCGAGAAGCTCCCGGCCTGTGACATGGCGCGAGCGCTCGGCGCGGGTCACCTCCCGCTTGCGCAGCTCCTTGACTGTGTGGTCAAGGCCGAGGCGCACGAACTCATAGGACTTCCTGTCGAATCGGGGATCGTCCTTGCAGATGAGCGACACAATGTCGGCAAACTCGGAATCTTGCATCTTGGAAATTACTCGCTAGCGCCCGGAGCGTATGTTGGTGTCGGAAAGTCACTTCTCAGCATGATTGAATCCACCCAGATTAGTGACGCCACGGCAAACGTCAAAACCGGTGCGATGATCCCAACTCCCCTGGAGTCCGCCGTTGCGCGCCTGAGGGAGTGCGGCTTGCGGGTCACCGCGCCCCGCCTCGCGGTCCTCTCGGCGCTCCTGTCGCGGGACGAGCCGGCGAGCATCGAGCAAATCCATTCCCAGGTCGGGGCGGGGCAATGCGATCTGGTGACGGTCTACCGCTGCATGACCGCTTTTGAGGAGATAGGCCTTGTGCGCCGGGGCTATTTCCTCGACGGGGCTTGCCTGTACGAGATCGATGCCGGCAGGCCGGCCCGGTACCACGTCGTCTGCAGGCAGACGCGCCAGGTGCGCCCGGTCGATCCGGGCCCGGCTTCAGAGCTGACCGCGGCGCTGCGCAGTGCCGAGGATGCGCTGCGCGCGAAGGGTTTCACCGACGTCGGCCATATTGTGGAGTTCTTCGGAACGCCGCCCGCCGCGGCCCCGGTCTAGCCCTGCGCCAGGATCCTGCGCAGCGTTTCGTCCACGGTCTTTGGATTGGCGCCGCCTTTGGCCGCCCGCATGACGGGCCCCTTGAAGGCGTTGATCGCCGACTCCTTTCCGGCCCTGAACTCCGCGGCCGCGCGCGGGTCGCCGGCCACGGCCTCGCGGCACCAGCGCTCGAGGTCGTCCGACGAGGCGCCGGCCTTGAGCCCCTTTTTCTCGACGATCGCCCCGGGCTTTTCGCCGGTCTTGAACATCTCGGCAAAGACCTCCCGCGCCGCGGGAGTCAGGATCGTTCCCGAGGCGACGAGCCGGACCAGCCCCGCGAGGTCCTCCGGGCGCACCCTGCACTCGCCCAGCGTCAGCTTCGCATGGCCGAGCTCGCGCAGGAGATCGTTGACAATCCAATTCCCGGCCACCTGCGGCTGGCCGCTGAGCGCCGCCGCCTTCTCAAAATAGTCGCTCAGCTCCCGATCGGGAACGAGCACGCAGGTGATGGTGTAGGGGACCTGATACTGGCTGTACAGGCGACGCTGCTTTTCGAAGGGCAGCTCCGGGCACGTGGCGCGCAACCTTTCCTTCCACGCGTCGTCGACCTTCACCGGCATGAGGTCGGGATCGGGGAAGTACCGGTAGTCGTGCGCCTGCTCCTTGGAGCGCAGCGACTGCGAGGCCCCCGTCTGCCCGTCGTAGTCGCGCGTCTCCTGGTCGATCCTCCCGCCGGACCGCACGATCGCGAGCTGCCGGGCGACCTCGTGGGCGATCCCGTCGCGCACGAATGAAATGGAATTGAGGTTCTTGAGCTCGACCTTCGTCCCGAGTTCCGCCTGTCCCGCGGGCCGGACGGAAATGTTCGCGTCGCAGCGCAGCTGGCCCTTCTCCATGTCGCAGTCCGAGATGCCGCCGTAGATCATCACCGTCTTCAGGGCGGTCAGGAACGCGAACGCCTCGTCGGCGGTGTGCATCGCCGGTTCGGTCACAATCTCCATGAGCGGCGTTCCCGCCCGGTTGAAATCGATGAGCGAATCGCGCGCGAAGTGATTGAGCTTGCCGACATCCTCCTCAAGGTGGATGCGCGTCAGCGGAATCCGCCTGTGCTCACCCATGACGTTGCGCGCGGGCCCGGGCAGCTCGATCTCGACGGAGCCGCCCCGGCAGACGGGCTGGTCGTACTGGGAGATTTGATAGTTTTTCGGGGAATCCGGATAAAAGTAGTTCTTCCGGTCCCATTTGCACACCGGCGCGATTTCGCAGCCGAGCATGAGGCCCGCCTTGACGACCGCGTCCAGGGCCGCGCGGTTCATCACGGGCAGCGTTCCGGGGAGCGCCAGCACGACCGGATCGGTGAGCGTGTTCTCGGGGAACCCGAAGCCCGCGGCCGCCCGAGTGAACATTTTCGAGCGGGTCTTCACCTGCACATGGACCTCAAGCCCGATGACGGCCTCGTAGTTCTGCATCAGGATGCGCTCCCGGGGTTTTTTGCGTTCCAGGCCGCGATCGACTTTTCCAGGTCCGGATGGCGGGTGTGCCAGTCATGGGCGGCCTCGTAGGCAGCCGCGATCGAAAGAAGCTCGGCCTCCCTGTACGGCTGCCCGATCAGCTGCAGACCGATCGGCAGGCCGGACTTCGAAAAGCCGCAGGGAAGGCTGATCCCGGGAAGCCCGGCCAGGTTGACCCCGATCGTGTAGACATCGCAAAGGTACATCGCCAGCGGATCAGCCTTCTCGCCCGCCTTGAACGGGAGTATCGGCGAGATCGGCGTGATGAGGGCGTCGACATCCCGGTAGGCGTCCAGGAAGTCCTGCCGGATCAGGGTACGCACCTTCTGCGCCCTCAGGTAATAGGCGTCGTGATAGCCGCTGCTAAGGACATACGTGCCGAGGATGATCCGCCGCTTCACCTCGGCGCCGAAACCCTCCGCCCGCGACCGGAAATAGAGGTCGACCGCGTCGGCCGCATCCTTTGAGCGGTGGCCGTAGCGGATCCCGTCATAGCGGGCGAGATTGGACGAGCACTCGGCCGTCGCGATGATGTAGTAGACCCCGATGCCGTACCGGGTGTGGGGGAGGGACACCTCCCGGATCTCGCATCCCCGCCCCCGGTAGAACCGCACGGCCGCCTCGACGGCGGCTGCGATCTCCGGGTCCAGCCCCTCGCCAAAATACTCCTTTGGAATTCCGAGTTTCCAAGGGCCGCCCCGCCTGGAGATTTCCGAGGCGTAGTCGGGGATGTCCACGTGGAATGACGTCGAGTCCAGCGGGTCGTGCCCGGCGATCGCGCCGAGAACCAGGGCCGCGTCCCCGACCGTGCGCGCAAACGGGCCGATCTGGTCGAGCGACGAGGCGAAGGCGATGAGCCCGTAGCGCGAGACAAGGCCGTAGGTCGGCTTGAGGCCCACGACACCGCAGAATGCCGCGGGCTGGCGGATGGACCCGCCCGTGTCAGAGCCCAGGCAGGCGCACGCCTCCCCGGCGGCGAGGGCGGCGGCGCTTCCGCCCGACGAGCCGCCCGGCACACGCTCGAGATCCCACGGATTTCGCGTCGCCCCGAATGCAGAGTTCTCCGTGGACGAACCCATCGCGAATTCGTCGAGGTTGAGCCGGCCCCAGCAAACCGCCCCCGCCTCCCTGAGTTTGCGGGCGGCCGTCGAATCGTAGGGCGACACGAAATTGGCCAGCATCCGGCTCGACGCCGTCAGCGGCTGGCCCTCGACCGCGATGACGTCCTTGATCCCGATCGGGATGCCGTCGAGGGGCCCGAGCGACCGGCCCGCCGCGCGCCGTTCGTCGGAGGCGCGCGCCTGCGCGAGCGCGTCGGCCTCGTCAAAGGAGTTGAAGGCCCGGATCGCGGGTTCGACCGCCTTCCTGCGCCCGATCAGGCCCTGCGCCAGGTCGACCGCCGAAAGCTTTCGCCCGGCCAGCAGCGCCGCAAGTTCGGCGATCGTTCTGTAATGGAATTCAGGTTCCATTCCGTCACTCGACCACTTTGGGAACGACGAACATGTTGTCCCGCCGTGCGGGAGCGTTCTTCAGCGCCGCGTCGACCGGCAGCGTCGGCTGCGGAACGTCCTCGGCCCAGACATTCGTGACCGGAAAAGCGTGCGCCGTCGGCTCGACGCCGGTGATGTCGACTTCCCTGAGTTGCTCGACATAGGCCAGGACATCGCCCAGCTGCTCCGAAAAACGCGCCTTTTCCTCCGCCGTGAGGGCGACCCGGGCAAGTTTCGCAATATGGTCGATATCCAGGCTCTTGGGATCGGACATTTGCTTTCCCGGGTCGGTCATTTCCTCACGCTATAGGGGGTTGCCCTTGCGATCTCGTCCTGGATCTTCTGGAGCACGGCGTTCACTTCGTCGTCCGTCAGCGTGCGATCGGTCGAGCGGAAGACGAGGGAAAACCCCAGGTTCTTCCGGCCCTCCGGCAGTCCCTGACCCTGGTAGACGTCGAAGACCTCGATCTGGTCGAGCGCGAACGCCCGGTCCGCCGCCGCCCGGGCGATCGAGGCGAGGCGCTCCTGCACGGTCGCGGCCGGCTCCGCCGAATCGACGACAAGCGCCAGATCGCGAAGGGCGGGAGGGAAAAGGCTGAAGGGGACGAACCGGCGCTTCTCGGAGGCCGTGCAGAGATGTTCGGGAAGAACGGCAAAGATCCCGGCGTAGACCTTGCCCGGGATGCCCATGCCCCGGGTCATCGCAAGGTTCAGGAGGCCGAAACGGGCGCCCCAGCCCAGCGCCACATCGCCCGATGCGGCGGCCTGGCCGGCCTGCCAGGTTGCGTTCGCGTCCGCCACGGGCACGATGCCCTCGCGGGAAAGGTCTATTCCGGCGAGCGAGGCCAGTGCCGCGGTATGGTGCTTCGCCTCGTAAAAGTCGGCGGGCTCGCGCCTGAGCCAGCGCCGGGCCGAATCCTCCGCGACGACAAAGGCGGCGGCCGCGCATTCAAGGTTGCGCCCGTTCGATTCGATGAATATCCGCCCGGTTTCGGCGAGCCGGATGGCGGCGACCCCTCTCGAGTGGTTCAGCCTGAGCGAATCCAAAAGGCCGGTGATGAGGGTGGGCCTGAGGTGGGACTGGTCCTCGACAAAGGGATTGGCGAGAGCGAACTCCTGGGCGGCCGTCTCCGATGTCCAGGCGGACACCTCCCTCGCGGAGCGAAGGGTGATGTTCGCGCATTCGTGGAAATCGTGGCCCACGAGGTACTCGGTCGCCCGCCGGTTGAAGATGACGCACGGGTCGTCGTCGCCGGCGACTGCGGGGGCCAAAACGGGCGAGGGCGGAATCCGGTCGGTGCCGTGCAATCGCAGGATTTCCTCGACCAGGTCGATCGGCCGGTCGAGATCTGTGCGCCAGCTCGGAATCGACACGGTCCAGGCGACGCCCCGGTCCCCGACCTGCTCTTCCCGAACCACGTGAAGCTCCAGCGACTCGAGCGACGATTTCATCTCCGCAGGGTCGATTGGGAAACCGAGGCGCTCGTTCACAAAGCCGGTCGTGACGACGATCTCGCGCCGCCAGGGAACGTCGCCTCCGACGACGATGGGCGCTCCGACGGCCCGGCCCCCCGCCGTCGCGATTATCAGTTCCAGGGCCCGGAAGGCCGCCTCGCCGGCCGTATGCGGATCGACGCCGCGCTCGTAGCGATAGGAGGAATCGGAGGCCAGGCCCAGGCGGCGCGAGGTCGCGCGGATCGACCCCGGCCTGAATATCGCGCACTCGAGGACGATTTCGGTCGTGTCGTCGCTGACACCGGAATTCTCGCCGCCCATGATCCCCGCGATGACGACCGGCCGGCTGGAATCGGCGATGACAAGCATGTGGCGGTTGAGCACCCGCTCCTTTCCGTCGAGGGTGACAATCTTTTCACCGTCTCCGGCCCGGCGCACAATGATCCGCCCTCCCTCCAGCCGCCGCGCGTCAAAGGCGTGCAGGGGCTGCCCGTACTCGAGCATGACGAAATTGCCGGCGTCGACGACGTTGTTGACGGGGCGCAATCCGGCGGATCGGAGGCGGTCCTGCATCCAGGCCGGGCTCGGGCCGATTTTCACGCCGGCGACGGCCCGCGCCGTGTAAAGCGGGCAGTCCTGGGGCGCATCGACCCGGATCTCCGAAAGTATCCGGCCCCTGTCGTCCCCGGGTTCGCCGGCCGTGACCGCCGACGGACGGGTCGCCTCGCCGGCCGGTTTCAGCTTCACTTCCGGATAGCGGATGGGCTTCTCGTACCAGGCGGCGAGCTCGCGGGCGATTCCCAGGTGCGAGAGGCAGTCGGGGCGGTTCGGCGTGATCTCCAGGTCGAAAACCGTGTCGCCCGCAGGGAGGGCGGAATTGATCGGCAGACCGATGTCCGGGCGGCCGGACAGGATCAGGAGCCCGCCCGAATCCTCGCCGAGCCCGAGTTCCTTCGCCGAGCACATCATCCCGTCGGAGAGCTGCCCGCGGATCTTCGACTGCTTGATTGTGAAGTTTCCCGGCAGGACGGCGCCTGGCAGCGCGACCGGCACGCGGTCGCCCACGGCATAGTTCTGCGCGCCGCAGACGATCGTCTTCACGCCGACGGCCGCGCCCAGATCGACCTGGCAGACGGAAAGCTTGTCGGCGTTCGGATGCTTTTCGCGCGCCCTCACCTCGCCGACCAGCACGTGGTCGAGCTGCGGAGCGCCCGTCGACTCGACCTTCTCGACCTCGAAGCCCAGGAAGGTGATCGCGCGGGTGATGTCGTCGACCGGCGCATCGAGCGCCACGTAGTCTTTCAGCCAATTGAGCGAGATTTTCACGGCTTCAGGCGAATTGTTTCAGGAACCGCAGGTCGTTCTGGTAGAAGTACCGGATGTCATCGATCCCGTAGAGAAGCATGGCCAGGCGCTCGAGCCCCATGCCAAAGGCATACCCCGTCCAGATGGCGGGATCGTATCCCACCGCCGAAAAGACCGCCGGATCCACCATTCCGCAGCCGCCGATCTCTATCCATTCCTTGTTCACCTTCGGCAGGTGGCGCGCCGACAGGTCCACTTCGAAGCTCGGCTCGGTATATCCGAAATAGTGGGGCCGGAACCGGGTCTTTGCATCCGCTCCGAGGAGCGCCCCGAAAATGTGGTCCAGGAGGGCCTTCAGGTCCCTCACCGTGACGCCGCGGTCCACGTAAAGGCACTCGAGCTGGTGGAAGTTGGCCGAGTGCGTGGCATCGGTTGTGTCGCGGCGGTAGACGCGGCCCGGCGAGACGATTCGGATCGGGGGCGGCCCCTTTAGCATCGTGCGTATCTGGACGGACGAGGTGTGCGTCCGCAGCAGGTAGCGTTCGCCGGGGTTCCTTCTCGCGACGTTCCCGAAGCGCGCCGTCTCCGGAAAATAGAACGTGTCCTGGGAATCCCTGGCCGGATGATCGGCGGGCGTGTTCAGGGCGTCGAAGCAGTAGAACTCGGTCTCAACTTCCGGGCCGTCGGCCACGGCGAAACCGACCTTGCGCAGGATCCGGCACATTTCCTCCCGGACGAGGGTCAGCGGATGGTACGTGCCCGGGCCGGGATCCGGCGAGGGAAGGGTGGGGTCGACCGGCGGCCCGAGCTGGGCGGCGAGCTCCGCCGCTCCGATCCGGGCCAGCGCCCGATCCAGCTCGGCCTGGAGCTTCGCCCGGGCCTCGTTCACGAGCCGCCCGATCGCGGGCCGTTCCTCCTTCGGCACCGAGCCCATCTGTTTCATGAGCGCCGTCAGTTCGCCATTCGGCCCGACATAACGGGCCTTGGCGGCCTCGAACTCGGGCCGGGACTGAAGCGCGGCCAGTTCCCCGGCCGCTTTGGCCAGAATGGCGGAGAGTTTTTCTTGCATCTGGGAAGAAGGATAGAATCGCGACGCGGCCCGGATTAAAACGAAAAAGGACGGCGCCGAGGGGAGGCCCGTCCTTTGGGAACCAGCGGGGCGCCCCGGCGCCCGCCGCGGATGTCAGGCCTTTGCCGCCGGCGCGGACTTGGCCTTCAACGCCTCGCGCGCCTTCGCGACCAGGGCTTTGAAAGCGACCTCGTCCCGGATGGCAATGTCGGAAAGGATCTTGCGATCCAGTTCGATGTGGGCGGCCTTGAGGCCCTCGATGAAGCGGCTGTAGCTGATGCCCGCGTTGCGGCAGGCGGCGCTCAACCGGACGATCCACAGGGCGCGCCACTCGCCCTTCTTCTTGCGGCGGTCGCGGTACGCGTACTGCCAGGCGTGTTGGACGGCTTCCTTCGCATAGCGAAAGAGCTTGGACTTGTTGCCGAAATAGCCCTTGGCGTATTTCAGCACTTTCTTGCGTCGCTTGCGCGAAGCGGGGGAGTTCGTTGCACGAGCCATGTTGTTGGATTCCTTTTCGGTTTGGCGCCGGCGGGTCGGCTTTTGATTTCACCCGCCCGGCGAGGTTGTTTGATTCTTGCGCCAGGGGGCCTCAGAGCCCGTGCGGAAGGCAGCGCTTGAGCGACTCCGCATGGCCCTCGGCCACAAGCTTGTCCCGGGAAGCGCGGCGCTTCTGCTTCGTGCTCTTCGATGCCAGCAGGTGGCGGAAGCCGGGCGTGCGGCGCACGAGCTTACCGCGGGCGGTGAGCTTGAAGCGCTTGGCAACGGATTTCTTGGTCTTTTGCATGGAGGGAGCGGTTGAACACAGAGATCGAATCTTCCCTTGGCAAGCAAACATTTGGCCGCGCATACCGTCTTGACATCACGGGGGGGGTTGAGAGCTTTAAACGTTTCGGCTTTTGGCTTCCTAGCTCAATGGTAGAGCAGCTGACTCTTAATCAGTAGGTTCGGGGTTCGAGTCCCCGGGGAGCCACCAAGCTCCCCGTTATTTCGCAGTCCAGTCTGTCCCGCATTTCAGTTCGTGCGCCGGCGTAGCTCAATGGCAGAGCACCTGTTTTGTAAACAGGTGGTTGCAGGTTCGACTCCCGTCGCCGGCTCCACTCTTTTCCGCGGATGATTTTCAACCACTGCCTGGTGGTGTAATGGTAGCACAGCAGATTCTGACTCTGCTTGTCTAGGTTCGAGTCCTAGCCGGGCAGCCATTCGACTCGCCCCCTGACGGGGGCTCGCTCATGGCGGGCCGTCGTGCGGGTTTCACACCCCGGGCAACGCCGAAGGTTCAATTGCCTTTCGGAGCTTGCCCGCGGTCCAATTTCCGACGATAGTGCGGGGTTGCCGGTTCGATCCAGCCGGTGCGCCGGTCAAACCAAAGTTCGTTGTTCCGCTGATAGTCCCTGAAGGGAGACTTATTCTCCAATCGAAATTAGAAAGTGGATTGACAGGAAAGTTCGGTTTGCCCCAAGTTCACCCCTTCTCGCTTATCTTCACCCTCTGCTCAGTGACATGCTGACCAACGCAGCCCCACCTCAGATCCAATCAACCGATCGTTCGGCGCGAACATTTTGGCGAGTTTCGCGTCGCCAGGGTTTGGGGCTCGCGAAAAACATTGATCATTCGGGCAATCGCCTGCGTCTATCCCCTTGATCCTGGTTTGTTCACCGGCCCCCCTTTCTTCGTGTAGGCACCCAATAAAGAAAATTACCCGCCGCAATTCCCCCCTTCTTCCAATATGATTACTACATCTCTGCTTCCCCTAGCGTTCCTGATCGGCGACGACACGCCCATGGAACTTTTCAGCAAAGGTCACGAGATCATGTGGCCGATCCTGCTCCTCTCCCTGGTGGCCCTGACGGTCGTCATCGAGCGCCTGCTGTTCATCCTCAGCGAGAACAGCCACCACGAGCCCGAAGTGGTCGAGAAGATGCTCGAGCAGGTCGAAAAGCGCAATATCACCGGCGCCCTCGAGATCGGCAAGAAGAGCCGCGACACAATCGCCCGCATTCTCGTGTACAGCCTCTCCAACCGCGAGTATTCGCTGTCCAACGCGTTCATCCGGGCCTCGAGCCAGGAGCTGAACCGCTACCAGCAGGGCATGGCGACGCTGGACACGGCGATCACCGCCGCCCCGCTGCTCGGACTGCTCGGCACGGTCACGGGCATGATGCGCACGTTCGGCGCCCTGGGCACCGGAAACATTGCCGAGTCGGCGAGCAAGATCACCGGCGGCGTCGCCGAGGCCCTGATCGCAACGTGCTGCGGTCTGTTCATCGCCATCTGCTGCCTTCTCCCCTACAACTATCTGAACGCCCGCACCGAGCAGGCAAAGCAGGAGATCGCCGACGCCTCCCA
>Ga0265313_10004936_pt1 | contig 9988 bp, 7 predicted proteins | sample 4123metaG_FD_203122 | JGI IMG/M metagenome (GOLD analysis project Ga0265313, IMG submission 203122) | Rhizosphere microbial communities from Carex aquatilis grown in University of Washington, Seatle, WA, United States - 4-1-23 metaG | ecosystem: Host-associated > Plants > Roots > Rhizosphere >...
GTCGATGTTCGACTGGCAATAAAGTGGGCAATCGACAGAGACGAGCTGGTCAATAAGATCATCCGCGGTTACGGAACCGCAGGCAATGACGACCCAATTGGGCCGCACACCAAGTTCTTTGTTCAGCCGCAGCCGGTGTTCAAATATGATCCGGATAAAGCGAGCTTCCATCTGAAGAAGGCGGGTTTTGATCGCCTCAAGGTCGACTTCTCTGTGTCAGACGTGGCATTCGGAGGCGCGGTCGATGCCGCGGTGCTTATGCAAGCATCAGCGGCGAAAGCTGGGATCGACATTAACGTCATTCGCGAACCCAGCGATGGTTATTGGGACAACGTCTGGATGAAGAAGCCATGGTGCATGAGCTATTGGGGCGGCAGGCCAACCGTCGACTACGCATGCTCGACGATGTTCACGGACGACGCGGCATGGAATGATACGTTTTGGAAGAACCCCCGCTTCAACGAACTCATACGGGCAGCTCGAAGCGAGACTGACCAAGCAAAACGCCAGACCGCCTATGCCGAGGCGCAGCAGATCCTCCATGACGATGGGGGAGAGATAGTCCTGATGTTTAGGAACAATGTGTGGGCGCACAGTAAGGCTGTTTCGCATGGCGCGCTTAATTCCAACTACACAAACGACGGCGGCAAACTGCTGGAACGCTGGTGGTTTGCGTAACTAGGTAGGCGAAGCGAAAGCGCGTCGGCACGGGCGCGCTTTCGCTAATTCGCATCGAACGGGGTTTATATTCGCTGCTTCCAAATTGAGGGAACACGTTGGTAGTGATGCGGACCCCATACTCGTCCAGTATGTATTAGCACTGGTCTTCAAATATTGTCGGGTTGCGTTGCTAGCGAGGCTGCGGGAGGTGGGGGCTAGAAATCTCGAGCAGCTTGAGGTTCAAGCCGCGATTCGTGGCGCGTTACCGCTCGAGGTAGGAGTCAGCACGACATGAAAACACCCAGAGTGGCGAATTCCCAGATGGTTGCACTGGAGACGGGGAACTGATGTTCCGGTTGCTTCGATCAGTATTGATTCTTTGTAGCGGAGCACGGTGTGTTTCATGTTGAAAAATCCACTGCTTCAAGTCGTTTTCCAGCGGCTTGGGCTGGGGCTAGTAACTCTGTTCGTCGTGTCGATTATCATTTTCTCTGCAATTGAATTGTTGCCAGGCAATTTTGCCGAAGCGGTTCTTGGCCAGAGCGCCACGCCCGAAACGGTGGCTGCTTTCGAAAAGGAAATCGGTCTCGATAAGCCTGCGCCGGAGCGCTACGTCGAATGGATTTCTGGTGTGGTCAGAGGCGATTTCGGGTCGTCATTCGCCTCACGCCCTGGCTATCCCAGGACCGTCGTCGACGTCATCGCGGTGAGGTTAAAAAACACTCTTTTCCTCGCCGGTACCACGGCGATCATTGCCGTGCCTCTAGCTCTGACACTCGGCGTCCTCGCAGCACTCTATCGCAACAGTTGGTTCGACCGCACGATCAACGTTGTCACGCTCACTACGATCTCGTTTCCGGAATTTTTCGTCGCGTACGTGCTGATGCTGTTTCTGGCGGTGAAGTTTCCGATCTTCCATTCGCTGTCCACTCTGAACCCCGGCATAGGCTTCGTCGAAAGCCTGAAGCGCATCGCCCTGCCAGTGCTGACTTTAACACTGGTGATCGTCGCTCATATGATGCGCATGACGCGCGCCGCCATCATTGGTCTGCTCGGCAGTCCCTATATCGAGATGGCCCAAATCAAGGGAATTTCCCCGACTCGCCTGATCCTGCGACACGCGCTGCCGAACGCGTGGGCGCCGATCGTAAATGTCATTGCCTTTAACCTGGCGTATCTTGTGGTCGGTGTTGTCGTGGTGGAAGTCGTTTTCGTATATCCGGGTATCGGCCAAGCCATGGTAGACGCCGTACGCTCAAGGGATATCCCGGTTGTTCAGGCTTGTTCCCTGATATTTGCGGCTACTTATATCCTACTTAATCTCACTGCCGACATTATCTCGATCATTACCAACCCGAAGCTTCTGCACCCCAGATGACGAGCGTGCCCGATGGACCGCCGGTGCCAGCTCGCGTGGTGCGCATGCGACGTTCGATCCATCGGACTGCTTGGCGCGAGCTCAAGAAAGCACCGCTGACTGCATGGTTCGGAATGGTGGTAATTTCCATTTACGTGCTCGTCGCGATCTTTGCGCCGCTGATCGCGCCTTATGGCCAATCGGAGGTGGTTTCAACTCAACCCTATGCCCCGTGGAGCGAGCGGTTCATCTTCGGCACTGATCAAATAGGCCGGGACATGCTGACACGCCTGATCTTCGGCGCCCGCAATACGCTAGGCATTGCTGCTGTCACTACGCTCCTTGCCTTCGTGATTGGCGGCACGTTTGGCATCCTCGCCGCCATCCTGCGCGGCTGGTTCGACCAGCTCCTGTCACGCGCCATCGATGTACTGATGGCAATACCGGCGTTGGTATTTGCGCTGATCCTCCTTTCCATTTTCGGATCGTCGGTAAAGAACCTCATCATTATCATAGCGGTGCTCGACGCCACCCGTGTGTTCCGCCTGGCGCGTTCGGTGGCGATGAATGTGGCGGTCACGGACTTCGTGGAGGCAGCGCGCCTACGCGGCGAAAAGCTGTCCTGGGTTGTGCGGCGGGAAATCTTGCCCAACATTCTGCCGCCACTGGTGGCGGAATTTGGCCTTCGCTTCTGTTTTGTTTTCCTAACAATCTCTGCGTTGTCGTTCCTGGGCCTCGGCATCCAACCCCCCACCGCTGACTGGGGCTCCATGGTGCGTGAAAACGCGGTCCTGATCACATATGGCGACATTACGCCATTGCTGGCCGCCGGCGCCATTGCGTTACTGACCGTGGCGGTCAACTTCGTGGTGGACTGGTTCCTACACAAGACGAGTGGCTTGCGCGATGAACGTTGATAAAGAATTCACGGCGCGGACTAAAGGAGACGTTTTGCTCGAGATTCGCGATCTGACGGTTGAGGGGCAAAGCGACGATGTCTGGGCCCCGATAGTGAAGGGCATTAGTCTGACAATACGCCGCGGGGAAGTCCTGGGGCTCATTGGCGAATCCGGGGCAGGCAAGTCGACAGTCGGCTTGGCGGCCATGGGCTTCGCCCGCCAGGGCTGCCGCTTTGCCGGCGGTTCGGTGGTGTTTGACAATGTGGATCTTCTAAAGCTCAAGGATAAACAGCGTCGAAAAGTGCGGAGTAAACGCATTGCCTATGTCGCGCAGAGTGCGGCCGCCTCGTTCAATCCCGCGTACCGGCTCATTGACCAGACAGTCGAGTCCGCAACCGTGCAAGGTTTGCGGACTCGCGCTGAGGCAGAGACGGATGCAACGAAGCTTTATGAACAGCTCAAACTTCCGGACCCGAAGCATATCGGCGAGCGCTTTCCGCACCAGGTCTCGGGCGGTCAGCTTCAGCGCGCTATGACTGCCATGGCGATGTCTTGCCGACCCGAACTTATTATTTTCGATGAGCCAACTACGGCGCTCGACGTGACGACGCAGGTCGAGGTGCTGGCTGCAATTCGCAACATTGTGGAGCAATTCCACACCGCGGCAATGTACATAACGCATGATCTCGCCGTCGTTGCACAAATGGCGCAGCGGATCATGGTATTGCGACATGGCACCACGGTAGAAGTGGCGCCGACACGTGACATGCTAAGGACGCCAAAAGAGGATTATACCCGTTCTCTCTGGGCGGTGCGCAAGCTGGCCAAGCCTGAGGCAGTCGGGAAAGACACTATTTTGCGTGTCGAGGGTGTTGATGCGGCCTATGGCAACGGCGCTTTTAAGGTGCTTGAAGATATCACTATTAGCGTTCCGCGGGGGCGGACCGTGGCGGTGGTGGGCGAATCGGGCTCTGGGAAGTCAACGCTGGCGCGCGTTATCTCGGGGCTTCTGCCGCCGCTCAAAGGTCGTGTGGTTTTCGACGGCAAGCCGCTGCCCCCGTCACTTCGGGGACGTAGTCGTGACCTCCTTCGTCGCATCCAGATGATATACCAGTCCGCAGATACTGCGCTCAACCCTCGTCAAACTGTGCGCGTCGCCATCGGTCGGCCGCTTGAATTTTATCGCGGCCTCGAGGGTCAAGCGCGTGAACGGGGCATCGTAGAGTTGCTCGATTTCATCGAGATGAGTGAGGCTTATATTGATCGCCTACCTGGGGAGCTTTCGGGCGGGCAGAAGCAACGCGTGTGCATAGCGCGCGCCCTCGCCGCGAACCCGGATCTCATTATCTGCGACGAAGTGACGTCTTCTCTGGACCAAATCGTGCAAGAGGAAATTTTAAAGCTATTGCTCCGCCTGCAGGAAAAGCTGGGTATCACGTACCTTTTCATTACGCATGACATCGCGACGGTGAGGGCGATATCCGACGAGATCGTGGTGATGAACCGGGGAAAAGTTGTGCAGCAGGGATCAAAGTCGAAGGTGCTGACGCCACCGCATCCGGCTTACACGGAACTCCTGCTTTCTTCCGTACCTGAGATGGATCCGGAGTGGCTCACAAAATACCTCACTCACAAGCACCCGGCGCAGTGATCGACGAGTACCTGGTTTTGCAGCAGGCTGAGGGTGAAGACGCGGACCAAAGCTCGATTGTTTCACGGAGAAGGAGATGACATTAAATCCGATTCTCAAACCTCGCATTGAGAAGGTTTCCGGCGTCACGCCAAACACACTTCGGCTGTTTGGAGAGAGCCTCGTCTGGGACATGCTGTTGCCATGGGAACCAGATGAAAACTCGCCGCAGATTGATAGCTTATTGCCGAGATTCCGTGGCGTAGGGGTCAATTTTGTCTCGCTCACTCTTGCGAGTGGGCAAGATATGGGGATCGAGCCAACGATTCGGTACGTCGCACGAGTGCGCCGCGAAATTCGGGAACGATCGGATTGGCTGGTGTTCGCGGGCTCGGTTGCCGATGTCAGGCGGGCAAAGCGAGACAACAAGCTCGCCGTCGCGTTCAATTTCCAGGATACCTGGCCTTTCCAAAATTGCCTGGACTTGGTGCAAGTTTACTATGACCTAGGCGTGCGTTCCGCGCTGCTTACGTACAATCTGCGCAACTTAGTGGCGGATGGGTGCGCTGAGCAGGCTGATGCAGGGTTGAGTCGCTTCGGCGCTCAAGTGGTGCGAGAAATGAACCGGGCCGGAATGCTTGTCGACGGTTCGCATTCGGGTTTTTGTTCGACCATGGATGCCATGCAGGTTTGTGCAGGGCCGTTCATTTTCTCGCATTCTAATCCCTTCGCTGTCGTTCCCCACTACCGCAACATCAGGGACGAACAAATCAAGGCCTGTGCCGCCACTGGTGGAGTGATCGAAATCAATGGCGTGGGAGCTTTCCTCGGGGATAACGACGCTTCGACGGAAGCAATCTTTCGCTGCCTCGACTATACGGTTCAACTCGTCGGTGCGAAGCACGTGGGTCTTGGCTTTGATTACATTTGGGATCTTGATCGGATCGCGCAGTGGGTGCGGGACCGACCGACGATGTGGCCTATGGCTCAAGGTCAGGCGTTCGTCAGGCAAAACTTTGCGGGCGCCGAGCAGATGGTTGAATTGACAGAAATGATGCTGGACCATGGCTATGAAGAGGGCGCGATCCGCGGAATTCTCGGGGAAAATTGGGCGAGAGTCTGTGAGGCCGTTTGGAAATGAAGCCAGGAAGCGATGTAGCGTAAACTGCGTGCTTGCAAGCGATTGAAAGGATGAGTTGGTGAAGATCACTGAGATAAGAACAACCCCTCTACTGGTTCCGTATTCAAAGCCATATCACTGGGCTCAGGGCGTTATTGAGGGTGCGGGAGTCATTCTCATCGAGGTGCACACAGATGCGGGAATCGTAGGATATGGTGAGTCAATTTCCACTCCCGTGGCAGAGGCCATTGAGTTTTATCTGAAGTACGCGAAGGAGATATGTATCGGGCGAAGCCCCTTTGAGAATGCGCAGCTGATGACGAAAGCCTATCATCATCTCTTTCAGGCCTCTGGCACGGGGAGTAGCCCACGCATTTCCGGCCAAATCCTTGCCGGGCTTGAAATGGCATTGTGGGATGCTGCGGGCAAGTCGGCAGGGCGCCCTGTGCACGAACTGCTGGGAGGTGCGGTTCGCGACGACATTGAATACTTTGGCTTCGCACAAGGAGAAACAGCGGAAGAGGTCGCGGCCGACGCGCAGAAGCTCGCCGCCGACGGCTTCAGCGTAATCTACATTAAGGTGGGTCGGGGTGATATCCTTGACCTCAATACCGTAAAGGCCGTTCGAATGGCGATCGGTCCGGACAAGCGCCTCCGTGTTGATCCCAACGAGCACTGGAGTCCCATCCACGCCGCTCGCATGATACGCAAGCTAGCGGCATACGACGTGGAAGCAGTCGAGCAGCCGACAATTTGTCAGAGTATCTCAGCACTTGCGCAAGTCAAGGCGAGCAGTCCTATTGCGGTAAGCGCCGATCAAGCTGTTTTCACGCCGTTCGAAGCATACGAAGTTTGCCGACAAAATGCGGCCGATCTGATCGTAATTGGGGTGCATGAGACCGGGGGTCTCAGAGGTCTTGCGAAAGTGGCGCACATAGGCGAAGCCGCAGGCATCGATGTCTGCCTGCATGGTCTCTATGAGACGGGAATCACCACGTGCGCGTCTAATCAGATTGCCGCGACTATTCCCAATCTCGACGACGCCAACCAACATATGAACCGCTTCCTCGCATGGGATGTCATCCGGTCGCCCGATCTCAGGCCACACCGGGGCAAACTTCCCGTGCTGAGGGGGCCGGGCCTGGGTTTCGAACTTGACTGGGACAATGTAGAGCGTTCCAAGCAAGCGTACACAAACAGAAAATAGGCAATGCGACTGCATGAAACGATCACTTGGCCGGCAATCCAATGTCACGTGGCAAGTGGAGCTAGAAGCGTGATCTCAAGTCAACTCAACTCCGCCAAATTATGTCAACATGGTCCGTCCAAAAGAGGTGAACCCTATGACAGCCAACAATTTGAAGCCGAGAATCGAAACAATTCCGCAAGTACCAGAGCATGTCGCGAAGCTGATTCAGGACTCGGTAGTCATCGACATTTTGTTGCCCTGGCTTCCTGATTTCAATGGTGACCAATTTGACAATCTGCTACCTCGTTGGAGACGCGCGGGGATATCTTGCATTTCGCTGACAGTATCCGCCGGGGGGGATGACAGTTCGGCTCCGGTAATGGACTGGATCGCCAAGGTCCGCTCTAAAATTGCGCATTCTGGACAGACCGAGCTCATAGCCGGTGTTGATGATATCAGAAAGTGCTTTCGACAAAAGCGTTTGGGCTTGTCGTTCAACTTTCAGGACACACTGCCAATAGGACGAGCACTTCACCTGGTTCAGTATTACTACGATTTGGGCGTTCGACAGGTGGGATTGGCCTACAATATTCGAAATTACGTCGGTGATGGTTGTGCGGAGGAGTCCAATGCGGGCCTCAGTCGATTCGGACGGGAGTTAGTGAAAGAACTGAATCGGGTTGGCATAGTTGTCGATGGCACTCATGCCGGGTATCGGACGACGATGGAGGCGATGGAAATATGTACCAAGCCATTCATCTTTTCTCACTCAAATCCGTTTGTGATTCGGCCCCACTACCGGAGCATCAGGGACGATCAAATGAAGAAGTGCGCGGCTACTGGTGGTTTGGTGGGCATCAATGGTGTCGGGTTCTGGACGGGCGATATGGACGCGTCGACGGAATCGATCTTTCGTTGCCTCGACTACGCCGTCCAATTGATTGGGGAGGATCACGTGGCTGTTGGATTCGACTACGTCTGGGATATCGAAAAGCTATTCGGATGGGCTGACCACAGCGATCTTCTGTGGCCACCATACGAAGGCGAAAGGATGGTGGTGCACAACTACGCAGGGCCAGAGCAGATTGTTGCTCTAGTTGCAACAATGGACGAGCACGGCTATGACGCCCGAGCCATCAAAAAGATCTTGGGGGAGAACTATCTGCGGGTTGCTGCTGCGAATTGGGGTACTTAGAAAAGTCCTTCTAGGTTGCTCCGTGCGCTGGAGATCAATCGAAAATCGAAAGAGAACGCATTCATGAATGCCTCGCAGCCTGACACGAAGCTCGATGAGCTAGCCCGCAATTATCGAGATGGTTTCTCTCTTGCCTCGGGGTTCTATAAGGACCCTTCCGTGTATACCGTTGACTTAGACAGAGTGATTTTCCGGAGCTGGACATTTGCTGGGCACATTAGCGAACTGACATGCGCTGGCGCATATTTTCTGTTTGAGATCGGAATGGAGTCTGTGATCGTCGTGCGTCAGGTAGATGGCGAGATTCGCGCGTTCGGCAACGTTTGCCGGCATCGCGGCTCACGTATTTGCGATTCTCAGTCGGGCGTAGTGAAAATGTTTGTGTGCCCCTACCACGTTTGGTCATACAACATCGACGGCAGCTTGCGAGGCATGAAAGGAGAGTCGCCAGGTTCGAACGAAAAGGACTATCGGCTGCGTCCAGTTCGCCTCCAATTGGTGGAGGGTTTAATCTTTGTGCAGATTAATTCTAATGGGCCAAGTTTTCGGGAGGCAGCAGAAGAAGTGTCGACATATTTGGCGCCGTATAAGTTGTCTGATGCAAAGGTTGCACATAAGGATGTATTTAGGGTCGAGGCAAACTGGAAATTATGTGTAGAGAATTTTTTTGAGTGCTATCATTGTAGCAATGGACATCCGGAATATGCGAGGAGTCATGTAAATGCCAGTCCGGATGGATATCTTACTAAAATGTTAGAGGACCAAATAGAGCGGAGAAAATCCTTGGGTTTGGCGCACCATTCAGTGGCCAAGTACGGCTCCCCGTTGTCGGCAGGGCAACAGAATTACCGCATAAATCCTTGGGTTCTTAAGAGGGGTTACCGCACTGGTAGCCAAAATGGGGGGCAACTAGCGCCAAGGCTCGGAGGATTAGAGGATCTTTATGGTGGCTACACGAGTCTGCTCATTGGGCCGACTAGCTTCTTCATATTGTACAGTGATTATCTTGTTTGCTTTCGCTTTAGTCCCAAAGGCGTCAACCTAACAGATATGGAAGTATGTTGGCTCGTGGATGAGTCGGCGCAGGAGGGTCGAAATTATAACGTGGCAGATCTAGTTTGGCTTTGGACGCTGACTACTGAGCAAGATACAGGCCTTATTGAACGAAATCAGAAGGGGGTCAATTCGATGATGTATGAACCTGGCCCGTACACTTCGACCGAGGGCCTGGTGCGAGAATTTGTAAATTGGTATGTCGGAGCGATAAAATATAGTGGAGAACCAGGGACAACGTAATTTTTATAGAATTTTTTTTGAAGTGAAGCGGCTATTTTTGGTCACATTTACTTATTTTTGACAGGGCGAACAGGAGTGGGTGTACGGCTTCTCGCATCAAGTTCGCTGGTGCAGAGTGTACAGAGAGGGTAATCGGCTGACAGTGCCGCCTCGGTGAGCGGGGTTCAGGCGGCTTTCTTTGTCGGCTTTGGGGTTTCCTCCTTTCTGATTCCATCGACGAAGGCCTTGCTGGGCGTGCGGCCGTTCATGCCGCGGCCCTGGTGCGGTCGCTTGGTATTGTAGTCGATGAGATAGGCGTCGAGAACGGTCTGCATCTCGGCGATGGTTTCGAACCAGGTGCGGCGGCCCTCGACGCGGAAGTGCTCGTCGAGCAGCGTGCGGTGCAGACGCTCGACGATGCCGTTGGATTGCGGCCGGTGATGACGTATTGAATCTTTCTCAGAATTGGGCGGTGGCTCCCGCTCTGGTTAAGCTGGTTGTTGCGAGGCAATCAGTTGAACCGAAGGAGCAAGAGCCACCATGGGAGAAGATAACAGAGGCAATGACTTGGGCAACGTGATCCGGATCGATGACGAGCGGGTCCGGGAGCATTTGGGGCACATCGTCCGCGGGACGGTGGAAGAGACGTTGAATGCGTTGCTG
>Ga0265313_10004938_pt1 | contig 9987 bp, 7 predicted proteins | sample 4123metaG_FD_203122 | JGI IMG/M metagenome (GOLD analysis project Ga0265313, IMG submission 203122) | Rhizosphere microbial communities from Carex aquatilis grown in University of Washington, Seatle, WA, United States - 4-1-23 metaG | ecosystem: Host-associated > Plants > Roots > Rhizosphere >...
CACCACCGTCCCCACATCTCCATCTCCACATCTCCATCTCCACATCTCCATCTCCACATCTCCATCTCCACATCTCCATCTCCACATCTCCATCTCCACATCTCCCCAAAGTGAGAGGCCTTTGAAGCGCCTATCCGTTTCACGCTATCCTGTACAGCTAGATCGTGGTCATTTTTCAAGTATCGGAGGTTCATGTCATGAGGAAGAAGAATCGCTCGTTCCTTCTGATGGCGTTGCTTTCAGCATCGTTGCTCGTCAGCGTGTTCACTATCGTGCAGGCCCAGAATTCTGGAGCGACGGCAGCGAAGGCGACGAAGTGGTCTGATCCGGCGACCTGGCCCAACCGCAAGGTGCCCGTGGCAGGCGACAAGGCCACCATCGACGCCGGCAAAGAAGTGGTGCTCGACGTCAACACCCCGCCGCTGAACGGTCTGACGATCAACGGCAAGCTGAGCTTCGCGAACAATAAAGACGTTGAACTCACCACCGAGTGGATCATGTTGCACGGCGAGTTGGAGATCGGCACGGAAAAGGCCCCTCACACCCGCAAGGCCACCATCACCTTCACCGACAACGTCAAAGGCGAAGACATCAGTGGAGTGGGTGGAACGACGGACCGCGTGGACCGCGGGATCATGCTCATGGGCGGAACCCTCAATCTTCACGGTGACCGGACCAATTCCTGGACGAAGCTGTCCAGCACAGCGAACGCCGGCGCCACCTCGATCCAGGTCCTGAACGCTGCCGGCTGGCGCGTCGGCGACGAGATCGTTCTCGCATCCACGGATTTCGATCCCCGGCAGGCAGAACGACGCAACATTGCGGCCATCAGCGGAAACACGATCATGCTCGACAAGAAGCTCGACTACATGCACTTCGGCAAGATCACCTTCGACGTGGATGAACGCGGCGAAGTCGGCTTGCTGACTCGCAACATCAAACTCCAGGCATCGGCCGACGCGGAACAGTCCTTCTACGGCGGGCACGTCATGGCGATGGTTGGAAGCAAGATGTTTGTCGAGGGCGTCGAGCTCAATCGCATGGGCCAGAACATGACTCTTGCCCGGTATCCGATCCACTGGCACCTGATCGGCGACGCAGCGGGGCAGTACATCCGCAACTCCGCGATCCACGACAGCTACAACCGCTGCGTGACCGTGCATGGCACGAACTTCCTGCACGTGGAGAACAACGTGACCTACAACACCGTCGGTCACTGCTTCTTCCTCGAAGACGGGATCGAGCACGGCAATGAATTCATCAAGAACCTGGCAATCCAGACCAAATGTCATCCGACATTGGAATGCGTGCCCACGAATCTCGCCGCCAACGGAGAGAGAGACTCCAAGTATGCGAATCGTCAGGCCTACAGGGAAATGAGCTTCCACAGCGGGAACACCCTGCTGCCTTCGGACAACACGGTGGCGTCCTACTGGATCACCAACCCGGACAATAGCTTCATAGACAATGTAGCGGCCGGTTCCGACGAGAACGGTTTCTGGCTGTCTCTGCCAGAACACCCGCAAGGGAAGTTCAAGGATTCGGAAGTCAGCAAGACCATCTGGCCGCGCCGAACGCCGCTGCGCGCATTCAGAGGCAATGTGGCCCATTCCAACTTCGACGGGTTCATGTTCGACCGGAACATCTACGAAGATAACACCTTCGGTCTGGCCACCATCCCGTTCCTGCCGTTGGCAAATCCTGCTGACCTGGATAGCGAAGTGGTGGAGACGCACTTCGAGAGCTTGACCAGCTACAAGAACCGCAATGGTGGTCTCTGGGGCCGGGGCGACCTCTTCGTATACAGCGACTTGAAACTCGCTGACAATGCCATTGGCATGACGCAGGCCGCTGGCGACATCGGCAGCGAACGGTTTAATTTACGGCTGGTTGATTCGCTGGTCGTGGGCGAGACCGACAATAGCGGCAATCCCAGGACGCCCGAGGAACTCGCCTATGGCCGCAGCCTGCCCAAGACGCTGATCCCTGACTTCCCGATCCGCGGCTACGAATACTATGATTACCGCGGTGATGTGGTGAACACGACATTCGTGAATTTCCAGGACAACGATCGGAGAAAAACGGGAGCGCTGTCCTTTCTGCTGTTCACGAGCGCGGGGGTCAGTACCGGAAGCACCGTCAGCGGTGCGAAATTCGTCAATGCCAAGCCGGTGTATTTTCCGAAAATCGATTCCAGATTCGATAACGACAACCGGGGTGGCGTGGGCTACCGGACCCTGTCCATCCACGACCTGGACGGTTCGGTGACCGGCATCCCCGATTCCCACATCATGCTCAACGACGGCGAGAACGACAGCGTCGTCACTGACGACAGCTGTGCGATTCATCCCACCTGGAACGCCTCTGTGTGCACGGGTGATGTCGGTCGCCTGAATCTCTCGGACAGTAGAGGAGAACTTCCAGGCACAGTCGATATCGAAACTCGGACGGCTCGGTTCGCTTTGCTCGCTTCGATCGGTACACCTCGTCCAGCCGCTGGTGCCGCTCCGGCCGCTCGTCCTGCTCCGCAGGCGCCCATCGCGCTTGTTCGAAATGGCAAGGAATTTCACATCACCGGCAACCAGAGCACTGTGCGTGCCGGCACCGAGATCCTGGTGAAGACCGAAAGACAGGAAGTCTCTCTCAGTCTGGCCGAAATGGACCAGGGGTCATGGGTCATATTTGAGCTGCCGGGTTTCACCAAAGCAGCCTCCGGAACGGAACAGCCCAGCATGGACGCATTGCGCAAGGCGAACGCGACGTCTTATTTCAGGGGCGGGGATGCCCTCTGGGTCAAACTGGTCGTGACCAAGCCTCCGTTGCCGATTGTTCGTCCAACGGATCTGCAAGCCAGTATAGCGGTCAGCAGATAGGATCTGTTTCGCGAACTGAACGAAGCCCTGGGCACAAGTCGGGGGCTTTTTTGTGCGGCGGATAGTCCGGCCGAGAGCGACGCGTTAGCGTCGCGGTACGCCGAAGGTGCCCGCCGTTCAATGCAAGAGGTACGCCGAAGGTGCCCGACGTTCAATGAAAGATAGGTGTAAAATTATCCCTGGCTACCCGTCCTTCGACCCTCGCGGGAGAAAGTAGCGCAACACGACCGATCACGGAGATTCGACGATGCAAAAACGTTCTCTCTTGCTCCTTTCGTTGCTGGTCCCAGCCTTTTTAGGTCTTGGCGGATATGCCGTTGTTCAGGGGCAACAAAAAGGCTCTCCCGCGGCTGGCGCGAAGCGCTGGTCAGACGCGGCCACGTGGCCTGATAAGAAGGTGCCGGCCAAAGACGCCCTGGTCACCATTACGAAGGACATGAACGTCGTCATGGACGTCAGCCCGATGCCGCTGCATGGTTTGACGATCGAAGGCAAGTTGAGCTTCGCCGATGACAAAGATCTCGAACTCACCACCGAATGGATCATGTTGCACGGCGAGTTGGAGATCGGCACCGAAAAGGCTCCTCACACCCGCAAGGCGACCATTACCCTCACTGACAACGTCAAAGGCGAAGATATCAGTGGAGTGGGCGGAACGACGGACCGCGTGGACCGTGGCATCATGCTCATGGGCGGAACCCTGAACCTGCACGGTTCGGAAAAGAGCACCTGGACCAAGCTGGCCAAGACCGCCGAAGCGGGCAGCACCTCGATCGAGGTCCTGAGCGCTGCGGACTGGAAGGCCGGTGAGGAGATTGTGCTCGCGTCGACGGACTTCGATCCCCGTCAGGCCGAGCGCCGCACCATTACCGCCATCAAGGGCAACACAATCACGCTCGACAAGAAACTCGACTACATGCACTTCGGCAAGATCACGTTCGACGTGGATGAACGCGGCGAAGTCGCCATGATCACCCGCAATATCAAACTCCAGGCGTCGGCCGACGCGGAACAGTCCTTCTACGGCGGGCACGTCATGGCGATGGTCGGAAGCAAGATGTTTGTCGAGGGCGTCGAATTCAATCGAATGGGCCAGAACATGACTCTCGCCCGATATCCGATCCACTGGCATCTGATCGGCGACGCACAGGGGCAGTACATCAAGAACGCCTCGATCCACGACAGCTACAACCGCTGCGTGACCGTGCATGGCACGAACTTCCTGCACGTGGAGAACAACGTGACCTACAACACCGTCGGTCACTGCTTCTTCCTCGAAGACGGCGCGGAGCACGGTAACCAGTTCGTGCACAACCTGGCCATCCAGGTCAAGTGCCATACCTCCAAGGCCTGCGCGCCGACCAATCTCGCCCCAAACGGAGAGAACAGCTTTACGAACGAGAATCGCGCGGCCTACAGGGCGGCCAGCATGTCCGGCAAGGACACACTGCTGCCTTCGGACAACACGGTGACGGCTTACTGGATCACCAATCCGGACAATGCCTTCATCGACAACGTGGCAGCGGGTTCCGATGAGAATGGCTTCTGGTGGTCGTTGCCGGAACACCCGCAAGGGAAGTTCGAAGGTAAGGAGATCAGCAAGGCCACCTGGCCGCGGCGAACCAGGATGGCGGAATTCAGGGGCAACGTTGCCCACTCCAACTACGACGGGTTCATGCTGGACCGGAACATCAATCTGGAAGGCGTCTTCGGGTTGGCCGGCCCCTCGCACATTGCCAAGGAAAATCCCGCTGACGAAAACAGCAAGAGCGTGGAATCGCTCCTCGCGGATCTCACCGCTTACAAGAACCGCAATGGCGGCGTCTGGGGCCGCGGCGAGCTGCACGTCTTCCGGAATCTGAAGGCGGCGGACAATGCCATCGGGTTCACGAATTCAACGGGTTCTTTCGGCGCTGACACATTTACCTCACTGGTGGTCGATTCGCTGTTCGTGGGCGAAACCGACAACATCGGCAACCCCGTAACGCCGGAAGAAAAGGCCTACGGTCGCAGCCTGCCGAAACGCCTGATTCCGGATTACCCGATCCACGCCTACGAGTACTACGACTACCGTCATGACATCGTCAACACGACATTCGTGAATTTCCAGGACAACAAGCAGCGCGGATCAGGCGCGCTGTCGTGGCTGTTGTTTACGGGCGCCGGGGTTACCACCGAAAACACCGTCAAGAGTGCGAAATACATCAATGCCAAGCCCGTGTATTTCCCGAAGATCGACTCCAGGTTCGACAGTGACAACCGGGGTGCTGTGTCCTACCGGAGCCTGGCGATCCACGATCTGGACGGATCGACGACCGGCATCCCCGATTCCTATGTTCTGCTCCACGACGGCGAGAACGACAGCGTCGCCACGGACGACACCTGCGAGATTCATCCCACCTGGAACGCCTCCGTGTGCAAGGGTGATATCGGACGCATTCAGTTCGCCATCAGGAGGCCCGGAGCCACAAGTGGTGCTGGTCTTGCGCTGAAAGATGTTGCTTTGCGGTCACCTGGTGCTGGCGCTGCGAAGGGTGGTCCCGGTGGCCCTGGCGCAGCCAAAGGTGGAGCTCCGGGTGGTCGAGGCGGTGCCGCTGCCGGCGGTGCTGCTGCCCAGGCGCCAATCGTCCTTAGCCGCAATGGCAAGGACTTCAAGATCACGAACAATCAGAGCACTGTGCGCGCCGGTACCGAGATCCGTGTGAAGACCGAAAGACCGGAAGTTGCTATCAGCTTGACCGAAATGGCCAAAGACTCATGGGTCGTATTCGAGCTGGCGGGTTTCGCCAACGCGACCTCCGGGAAGCAGCAGGACAGCATCGACGCCCTGCGCAAGGCGACCGAGACTTCGTATTTCAAGGGTCCGGATGCCGTCTGGGTGAAACTAGTAATCCCGACCGCCCCCAAGGGCATTGGCATGGATCAGTTTGGCCCGTCGGATACTCAAACCAGCATTACGGTAAGGCGATAAGCACCTTATTCGCGAACTGAACAAAGCCCCCGGCGCGAGCCGGGGGCTTTTTTGTGCGGCGGATAGTCCGTTCAAAATCGATCTTTCGCGACGTTGAGATGGAATGAGGCTGGAGGGGCTGCATCGCCGACGAGCCGGGCGCAGGGGGTGCCATGCGGCACGACGACATCCGGGTTCCCCCATCTGCCGAGGTACGCGTCGGCCGCGGCCTTGATGGCCTCTCGCGTGTCGCGCTTCTCCTTGGGAATCTCGCCCCAGTTCTCGGCCTTCGAGAAGTTCAGGTACTGGCTCGCGTTGAACACCCAGTCGCCCTGGTCCGTCACCACGGATTCCATCTTCGTCACCTCACCTTTCTCGGTGGCCTCCATGCGGGTGAGGATCACGTAGGGGTGCGGGTCTCTTCTTGCGCGGGCTCGCATTTTGCCTGTCGTGCTGAACGACAGGATAGATGCGAATAGCGAGATCTAGTTGCGTTTCGTTCTGTGACATCGTCATTTCTCCTTTTTGCGTTTGCTGCGTTTGTTTGTTTTCCACCAGCGGGGGCCATGCTTCTCACACATCAACTCGTCGAGTTGCTCTAGTACAGAAGGAAGCCCTCGCAACACTTTGTCGATTAGGTAGTTCAGAACTGCGATGAACCCGCGCCGTACTGCCTGTTATGCGCAAACAGCGTTCGGGCCTCATCATCACAATCTCTTCCACTGCAGGCCTCATTGGCTTCGAATTCGGCAGCGCCTACGCAGCCTCTAAATTTGGCCTCGAGGGCTGGATGGAGTCATTACAGGCCGAAGTTGAACCTTTTGGCATCAACACCCTCACCGTCAATCCCGGCTTCTTCCGAACGGAGCTTCTGACAGAGGAGTCTACAAATTTCGCAGAGGGGACAATCGCGGATTATGACGAGCGCAGGGCGCTGCAAATGGAATTTTGGAAAGGCGCTAACGGTCAGCAATCCGGTGACCCCGCCAAACTCGCTCAAGCACTGATTACGATCTCAAGCCAGGAAAAGCCGCCCGTTCGCTTCATTGCAGGTGCGGATGCCATTGACACCGCTGAGAAGGTAGCTATGACGCTTCAGCAGCAGACCGATGCCTACCGCGAGCTTTCCATCTCACTCGCGCATGACAAAGCCTAGTCGTCTTTGAAAATGTTCTTAGGCTGTAGCGTCGGAGGCACTTCCAGCCGACGCCTTTGCGAGGTTTTGGGCATTTCTAAGGAGTAGGCCAGCTAACATGCTCTAGTAGCTGGGAGATGCCTGACCCCGAAACTTTCACAGTTTCTTACACAGTTTCACATTTAAAGATCAGAAGTAGCCTTGTTTGCAACAACTTACAGACATACGCAACGGACTTAAAATTCTTCGGACGGATTGGGGCCTCGATCCGTCCAAGATACCGAAACCACCATACATGCTTGAAAGAGCAGGTGGGAAACCCCGCCAGAACCGCTGCTTGCGGCTGCGCCGACTTTTTGCGGATCACAGCAGTTCCTCAATTCCCCAATAGATGGCGGAGCTATCATTTCTGATCTGGACGAAGAACCTGCTGCCTGGGACGCTCAGACGATTACCTGCGGGCCGATTCTTGCAGGACCAAAAGCTATCTGCCGCCGGATTCTTCGGAGAGATCTGGCGGATCGAAGCTGGCGGCCGAGGCCGGTCTGGTTTGGAGCTTCGCCAAGGTGGCGTGGTTGAAGTCGAATTGATCGGCCAGGACGTCGCGCGGCGTAAAGGAGGGTTTGGCTACGCCATCTTCGTCGTGTCCAGGCTCATTGGAGAGGATGTGATATAACTCGTGCGCGACAATGCGGCCCATCGCCCGGCCGTACAAAAATTCGCGGCGCGCATCCGGCTGATTCATAATAACGGGCGCTAAGAACTGAGTCAGGGTCCTGCAATTAATCCAGCTAAAGGGGAGAATGCGGCCGTCCATAACGGCCGTACTCGCGAGCTTCGCGCCCGGCAATACAGACGGTACAGCCGAATGGCCGGGCGTCTCGCAGGCTCCGCGCAGTTCCAGAACCGTGAGAATTCCATCGGTTTCGGTCGCGCTCCCATGCTCGCGCCACTCAATTGTGTAGCCTGCTTCTGCGAGTAGCGATGCCGTTTCGCGTCTCATTGCAGCTACCGGACCGGCGGGCGGGGAGGCTGCGGCCTGCAGGTACACTACCACCTTCCGATTCGGGAGCGTAACGGGCTCCGACCGGCATGTAACGATGCCGAAACCGCCTAGGCAGACAAGTGCCAGTAATCGCGCAAACACGGCGCAAACCCACTGGCATTATACACATATCTAGATGGCTGGATATTGGGGATGGGTTAGCGGGTCTGCCGGGCCGGTCGAACCGAGATGGTGAAATCCGGCAGAGCGATTGATTCAGCTCCTTCCTTTCTACGGGCGAAAGCATCCTCTAATTCGAGAACATGAGCGCGGCTTAGCTCCAGACTGTGTTCTTCCGGCTGATAAATAGTTCCGCGCGGATAATCCACGTAGGGTGTCCGCGACTGCTCAACGTGCGTCCCCAGGACGTGCGCGATCGGGTGCGCCCGGGCGAACTCCGCCAGGCGCCGGGCGCTGGCGGCATACACCGGCAGGTTCGATTCGTTGACATACAACCGGCCAGGATAAAGACTGTCGCCCGTCAGCAGCAGTCCGGTGCGGCGGTCATAGATTGCGATGCTCGCGGCGTCATGCCCGGGAATCGCGAGGACGTCGAGGATCCGGCCGCCGAGGTCGATCTGGCCAGGGTCCTCCGGCCATTTTGAAATCCCGGCGGCCTCCTGAATGGCGGCGACCGTGGGTGGAATCAACTCGACTCCCGGCATCTCCTTCAGTTCCCCGTCACCGGCCACATGGTCTCCATGCGAGTGCGAGTGAACAACCAGGAGCGCCGGCGGCTTGCGGTTCTTTTTCTTGGCCCATTTGGACACCAGGTCTTGCACCAAGGCGGCGGTATGAACCGTACCCGCACCGGTATCTTCCAGAAGAGCCTTGTGCTCGCCAAAGATCAGATAGAGAAACGGCTTTTCGTAATTGATGCAGCCCGACTCGCGCAGGATGTAGAAGTCATCGTTGTAAGCATGAACCTGCCAGTCGGGAACCGTAGCGCAATCGGGTCCGCCGGTGATCCAGGACGCAGGGAGCGTTCCCGGCGTAAGAGCGTCGGCAGCCCACATCGCGGCGGCGCCGGCCAGAATTGAGAGCATGACACGGATCATCGTTCGCTTTTCCTAATCCGGGGATGGCTTCGCTCCGAAGCTGCTATGCCGCTGCAAGTCCTCCGACAGTATGAGCGCCTCCGCGAGCTCTTTCATGGGGCGATGCAGCTTGCGGCTCTGGTTTTTGAGGGTAAGATAGGCCTCCTCCTCCGACATCCCGGCCCTTTGTTGGAGGATCCCTTTGGCCCGTTCGATAACCTTCCGCGTCTCAAGCTCGCGGCGGGCCTCGATCGTCTCTTCCAGCAGCTTGGCTTTCTCCGCTGCGAGGATCGATCTTGCTACAGCTCCGCCCAGCTGCTGTCCGATAAAAATAAGAGTGCTCACTTCACAGGGAGTGTGGTGATGAGGAGCGCGATGGTGCACATTGATCACACCCACCAGATCGCCGCCGCTGACGAGCGGCACCGACAGGAACGCTTCGTAAGTATCCTCCACCAGCCCCGCGAAGCGCTGGAACCGCGCGTCCGCGCTCGCATTGCTCGAAAGAGCGACCACGGACTGGTGCTCGGCTACCCAGCCCGTGATGCCCTCACCCACTTTCATTCGAAGGTTTCCCAGAGCAGCCGCGTGAGGAACCTGCGACGCGCGCAACACCACCTCGTTGGCCGCCTGATCCAGCAGATACACCAAACACGCTTCGCACGCAGCGGCCTGAATCGTCAGCCCGATCACTTCTCCCAGCATCTCGTCGAGAGACAGCTTGGAGCTGACGATTCCACTTATGCGATGGAAAATCGACGTGTCTGCTTCAGCCGCGGGCATTGCTTCCTTCAACCGCCTCTGCCGTCTAGAAGTCGAAACGAAGCGCTAACTGCAGGACGCGCGGCTCGGTCGAAGCGTTCGTCTTCGTGATCTCACCGAAGGTAATCGGGATAGCGGTGCTCACGGTCGGATTCGCAAAGTTCTCATGATTGAGCGCATTGTAG
>Ga0265313_10004939_pt1 | contig 9985 bp, 9 predicted proteins | sample 4123metaG_FD_203122 | JGI IMG/M metagenome (GOLD analysis project Ga0265313, IMG submission 203122) | Rhizosphere microbial communities from Carex aquatilis grown in University of Washington, Seatle, WA, United States - 4-1-23 metaG | ecosystem: Host-associated > Plants > Roots > Rhizosphere >...
GCGGTCTGCAACGAAAGTCGATAGGTCGGAACGTTGTGGCCGCCCACGGAGGCGTCCACGGTAATGTCGCTAACCTCATCGAATGGGATCGATCCGGAGATGGTCTTGAACGGCTTGTATCCGTTCCATCGGACAATGCGCTGCATGGCGTCGAAGGTAAACACGGTGCGGCGGGCAAAGGCGATTGCGACGAAAAGAAAGAACGCGGCTCCGAACAGACCGTTGGGCTTATTCTCCACGACAGAGAAGGATGTGCTCGCCAGGGCGGACGCCCCGCAGATAGCGGAGATCCATACGGTGCTGGCTTTGACGACGAGTTCTGTCGGCGACTGAGAAGCGATGTGCATGGATTTCTTGGCACGACTATCGCACAAAGATCCCCATTCACGCGCTGCTTTTCGCGCGCTGGCAGTAACCGGAGTTTGCCCACCATGCGTCGAAGGCGGACAGGGCGCGCTCGCATTGGAGGCGATGGCGTTCTTTCTTGTCGCGAATCTTCTTGCGCAGCTCTTCTTCAAGAGGCTCGAGCAAATCGAAGGTAATGTTGGCGGGCTGGAAGCTCTTGGCCTCAGCGTGCGTGATGTAGTGAATGAGTGAACCCAGCGCAGTGCTGCGGGGGACGGGGGTGGGTTCTTCGCCGCGCAGAAGCGATGCGGCGTAGAGTCCCGCGAGCAGGCCGGAGGCGATGGACTCCGTGTAGCCCTCGACGCCGGAGAGCTGGCCTGCAAACATCTTCCGCTGGTCTGACTTCAGGCGGAGCGTCTCATCGAGCAGAGCGGGCGCGCAGATGTAGGTGTTGCGGTGAATCTGTCCGTAGCGCAGAAACCGCGCGTTCTCAAGGCCTGGGATCAACCGCAGGACGCGGGCCTGTTCGCCCCACTTGAGGTGGTTCTGAAAGCCGACGAGGTTGTAGCTGTCGGCGCGCAGGTTCTCTTTGCGCAGTTGCACAACGGCCCACGCTGTCTTGCCGGTGCGCGGATCGCGCAGGCCCACAGGCTTCATGGGACCAAAGCGCAACGTGTCGCGACCGCGGCGAGCGAGGATCTCGATGGGCAGGCAGCCTTCGAAGTACCGGGGTCCCGAAGCGTCGTTCTTTGCCGCTTGGGGTGGGAAATAATCAAGCTTCTCCCACTCTTTCGATTCGGCGGCTTCGGCGGCCAGCAGGGCATCGAGGAAGCATTCGTATTCTTCGCGCGTGAAGGGGCAGTTGATGTAGTCGGCGGTGCCTTTGTCCCAGCGCGCGGCAAAGTAGACGCGGTTCATATCGATGGAGTCGGCATCGACGATGGGCGAGATGGAATCGTAAAATGCGAGATGATCCGACCCAGTGATGCGCTGGATCTCCGCGCTGAGCGCGGGGGAAGTGAGGGGCCCGGTCGCATTGATTGTGAGCGTATCGAGTGCATCGAGGTGCGTGACTTCTTCGCGGATCACGCGGATATTCGGCTCGGCGGCGATGGCTTCGGCGATGCAACGCGAAAACTCAACGCGATCGACGGCCAGAGCATGGCCAGCCGGCACAGCAGTCGCGTCAGCAATGCGCAGGAGCGCGGAGCCCGCCCTTCGCATCTCCTGCTTAAGCAGCCAGGGTGCAGTGTTGGGCGACTCGCTCTTGAGGGAATTCGAGCAGACCAGTTCGCCGAAATTGATGGTCTGATGCGCAGGCGTGAGGTGCGGCTGGCCATCGACCATGGCGCGCATTTCGTAGAGATCGACCTGGCAGCCGAGACGTGCCGCAGTCAGAGCGGCTTCTGGTCCGGCAAGGCCACCGCCGATGACGCGCAGCCTCACTTCGAGCCGGCTTTCACTCTTTGCTTCGCGTTTGGGGTAAAGACGACTTTTTCATCTAGCCAGCCACTTTGGTCTCCCACTCTTTCCGCGGAAAGAGGCGGAGAGGATGGCGCACTCACGTTTTGCGCCCCGGCAAGCTTCCGCAGGGCGTCACCCGTGATACGGACGTTGCGCCAGGTGTCCAAGAACTCCGCGCCCATGGCGGTGTAGAAGTCGATTGCAGGAGTGTTCCAGTCGAGAACCTCCCACTGCAGACGGAGGCATCCCTTCTCGACGGCAATCGCGGCGACCCGTTGGAGAAGAGCTTTGCCGATACCGAGTCCTCTGGATTCCGGCAGGACGAAGAGATCTTCGAGATAAAGGCCGGGCCGCCCAAGCCAGGTTGAGTAGTTGAAGAAGTAAAGGGCAAAGCCGGCTGACTTGCCGTCGGATTCTGCTATGAGACAGAAATAGAAGGGATTGGGTCCGAAACCATCGCGCAGGAGGTCATCTTCGGTCGCGGTGACCGCATCCGGCTCCCGTTCATAGGTGGCGAGAGCCTGAATAAAGGAAAGAATCTGAGGGACATCGGCGGCGGTGGCCGTTCGAATTGCGATCGCCATGCCTTCATTGTAGAGTGTGATGTCGGCCACAATCTGCGGCCAGCGGCGCACTCTAGAGTGAGAGAGAATCGTTCTGGAACCAGGCTATGGAGCGCTCGAAGTGGGGCGAAGAGAGAGTGTCCCGTCGTTACGCGGCAGCCCTCGATTCGACGGCAAACCACTGATCCGGAAGATCGGGGTACAGCCACTTGGAGTCTATGGCCTTGTCTTGGATGGTCCATTCGATTTAACTTGGGTCCTGCTGAGAGAAGCAGTCCGCGCATCGGTTCGAGTTGCGCAAAGGCTGTTCCGAGGACGGCAAGGCATATTGGCCCGCTTTATTTTTGAGGGCAAGTGTGCGGATGGTTGTTTGCGCGTCGCAGCATGGTAGGAGATCGCAATTCTGTTTGACTGAGCCCGCGTGCCGAGGCTCTTGAAGGAGAAGAAAATGAAACGCAGCATTTCAATTTTGGCGGGCGCGTTGGCGTTGGCCCTGGTCCCCGCACTTGCCCAGCAGCCAGCTGCTGCACCGGCCGTCCCCACCGGCAAGGTTCACGGTCATGTGATCAATCCGACTGGTGCGCCACAGAACGGCGGAACGGTTTCGTTTGTCGAGGTCACTCGTGCGGCCTCTGGCCCCGGCTTGTCGGCACAAACGGCGGAACGTGGGATATTCACGGTCGGCACGACCGGCGACTACAGCGGCGAAGTCCCTGCCGGCCAGTACACCGTGATCTATCGGTCGCCGGGGATGGAAAAGGACAAACAGGCCGACGACCTTCAAAACGTAAAAGTTCTGGCGGGGCAGGATACGGCCGCGGACATCGACATGTCGCGCGCCGATTACATCGAGAAGCTGCCCGAAGAACAGAAGAAGCAGCTTGAAGAACTGCGCAAGAAGAACTCAGAGGCGATGAAGGCCAACGAGGTCATCAAGGCGCTCAATGCGGATCTCAAGGTCGTGGGTCAGGATCTGAAGGATGCCGATGCGGCCCACGCCACGGCGGCTCAGCAGCTGGGCGCAACCGCAGCCAGGGCAGATATCGAGGCGAAGGCAACGGAGATCAAGACGGCGAAATACACCGACGTCGAAACGTTGATGCACAAGGACACGGAGATGCGGCCGACGGAACCCGTCCTCTGGGCGTATCTGGGGCAGGCCGAGACCGGGCTGAAAAAGTACGACGAAGGCGAGACTGCTTACAAGAAGGCACTGGAAGTGGACGCGGCGTCAAAGAAGCCGAATCCAGCCGTCCAGGGCATGTCCAATGCGGGTCTGGGCGAAATTTATGCACGCACCGGGAAGATTCCCGAAGCGAACGCGGCCTACGATGCGGCTGCGAAAGCGAATCCCACGGCCGCTGGAACCTATTTGCGAAACCAAGCCGTGATCTTCTTCCAGTCGGGGAACGCGGATGCGCAGGTGGCTGCCGCAGAACTCGCGATCAAGAACGATCCCAACGATGCGCTGGTGTATTACCTGAAGGGTCAGGGGCTGGTGTCGAAGGCCACTGTCGATCCGAAGACGCAGCGGATCGTCCTGCCGGAAGGCTGCGCAGAGGCCTATCAGAAGTATCTTGACCTGGCGCCCACCGGTCCCTATGCCGGCGAGGTGCAGGCAATTCTGCAGCAGGCCGGGCAGAAGATCAACTCAACCTACAAGGCGGGCAAGAAGTAAGCACGATTGTTTCCTGAGAACGAGGGGCGCTTCCGAAGTCTGGAGGCGCTCTTCGCGTTTTGGGTGAAGTCAAGGAGTTGAGTTTTGAGCCCGCGAGGCAGCTCTCCATCTACAATCCATGGGATGCGTGAGGCGAGGAGTCCGGAATTGCTGAGCTACCTAGAAGCGCAAGCCCGGGTGGCGTCGTTCGCGCGTGGTTTATCTCACATCGGGTCCTCCGTGGAGCGGGTGGCACTCAGGAGCTCTTACGGCCGCGTGCTGGCCGAGGCGATTGTTGCCGATAAGGATCAGCCGCCCTTCTCGCGGTCCACGCGGGATGGGTTTGCCTGCCGTGCCGCGGAGATCTCAACCCATGCCGCTTTGCGCATTGCGGGCACGATTCAAGCCGGGGAGTCACCTGGCGCGCCCCTGCCTGCGGGCTGTGTATGGGAAATCATGACGGGCGCACCTGTTCCGGGCGGCGCGGATGCTGTGGCGATGCTCGAGCACGTGGAGCGGGATGGCGAGCGCATTCGACTAGCCTGGGACCGGTTCATTCGGCCCGGAGAAAATCTCGTTGTGGCGGGTGCGCAGGCGCGCCGTGGAGAAGCACTGGTGTCCGCGGGAGAACTAATTGGACCAGCCCAGATCGCGCTCGGTGCCGCATGCGGATACGCTGAATTCGCCGTTTATCGGCAGCCGTGTGTCGCGATTCTAACGACAGGAGACGAACTGGTTCCGGTGGAGGAGGAGCCGGGTCCAGGGCAGATCCGCAATTCGAACGCGCCTATGCTGGAGTCGCTCGTGGCGCGCGCGGGCGCAGAGGCGTGGGTTCTGCCCAGGGCAACCGATACGGCAGAGGCTCTGGGTGATGCGCTCCGTACGGCACTCGATGCCGATCTGCTTCTGATTTCCGGCGGCGTTTCAGCGGGAAAGTTCGACCTTGTGGAGCCGGCTCTGGCGCGGCTTGGCGCGCAGTTTCACTTTACCGGCGTTCGTATTCAGCCAGGGAAGCCGCTGGTATTCGGGGAAGTTCCGCGTGATGCAAAGCCCGCGCTGCCTTTCTTCGGGTTGCCGGGAAATCCAATCTCGTCGGCCGTAACATTCCTGCTATTCGCGAGTCAGGTGGTTGCGGCGCTTGCCGGGTGCAGTGACCTGGGACCAAGGTTTCTGGCGGCGCAGATGGCGCATGCTACCGATCGCAAAGGCAAAGCAGGGCTCGCCCGATTTTTGCCAGCCTTGTGCCAGTTTGAGTCGGGAGTTGAGCAAATCCCGCAGGTGGCCACAGTGCCGTGGCACGGCAGTGGCGATCTGCCGGCATTCGCGCGATCGAACTGTTTTGTCGCGGTGCCTGAAGACGTCAATAGCTTCGAAGCGGGTGCGATGGTTCAGATTCTGATGTTTTGAGGAAGATGGATGAAGCGATCGAAGACACCGAATCTCTCGCATTTCGATAAGGCGGGCCATGCCAGCATGGTGGACGTGAGCGCCAAGCAGGCCACCCGACGCACCGCGACCGCGTCGGCATTTGTCGAGCTCTCGGCTGAGGTGTTGAAGGCGCTGCCCAAGAATCCCAAGGGCAATCCGCTCGAGGTTGCTCGGTTCGCAGGCATTCAGGCGGCCAAGCGTACTTCGGATCTGATTCCCATGTGCCACCCGTTGGCGCTGACGCATGTGGATGTGAAGGCCGAAGTAGTTGCCGGCGGTGTACACATAACGGCGACAGCCGCGACCACAGGACCCACAGGAGTGGAGATGGAAGCACTTACGGCTGCAGCCGTCGCCGCGCTCACGGTCTACGACATGACCAAGGCGCTCGATAAGGGCATCGTGATTCGCGCGGTGAGGCTCGAAGCGAAGTCTGGCGGCAAGAGCGGCGACTACGTGCGTCTGAGCCGGGAGACGTAGCTGTCGTCCCGGCTTCTGTCGCTTCCGATTCTAGCGGGGAGTCGGCGGAGGCGGCGCTGGGTGATCGTGGTCATCGTCGGGTGGCGCCACGAAGGGCGGCGGATCCAGATGGCCTCGGTGGCATGTGGCGCAGGTGACCGGAGCGCCCGAGTTGTCGATCTTGCCGACGTACTGCGTGTTGATCTCTTCGACCATCTTCACCATCAGGCGCGCTGTAGCCTTCTCGGGCTTCGAGTCGTCGGCGAAGTTCAGCATTGGTCGACCGTCCGGACGCTTGCGGGTTGGATCAGCCGCGTGGCAGGTGGTGCACTCGGTGCCCAGAGAGGCTTCCCATTTGTGCATGATTTCGTGGACCTGTTCACCGGTTAGCGTCTTGGGCAGAACCTGAAGGTTCGTAGGAGCGGGCGCTGGAGGGTGCATATGCGCAGGTGGAGTCGCCGGTGCTTGCGCGAGTGTGGACAGGCTAAAGGCTGCAGCCAGCAAGAAGATGCCGGGGGCATGGCGGAATGGGGAAGCGATGTTCAAGCAGGGAAGTCCTCGCAGTTTGAGATCGTGTCGATGACCCAAAATAACAGACGCTAGCTCTATGACGGAATCCTACATAAGATTGACGCGATCTCCGGTCAAATTTCGAGCGCCAGAGACACAGGCATGTCCGGGTAGGGCGAAACGGAGCGGCCAGTCGACGGCGTGGCTGATGCCGATGCGAGCGGTGACCAGCGCGTGCGAGATCGAGCGGCCTTCGTCGCGAACTTGGAGCGAAGATGAACGGTTTGTCATGTCCAGGCCATTGTGGGTTGTGCGGGCAAGGCCCATCGCCTGGCACAACCGGCTTGGTCCGGAGGTGAGAAGGCGGGGAGCGGAGTCGCTCGGCAAACCTCGGTTCGCCGCCATGCGATCCAGCCCGACGACCGGTTCGAGCGCGCGCAGCAACACGCAGCCTGCCAGGCCCTCGATTTCGCAGCTGATGTTCATGCAGAAGTAGCGGCCGTAGATGGAGTACACGTACGCATGGCCGGCGGGGCCGAAGAGGACCTCGTTCCTCGGTGTCGGTCCGCGATGGGTGTGGGCCGCTGGATCGGGCGGGTTGTTATGCGGCCCAAGGTAGGCCTCGGCTTCGACAATCCTGCCAGTCAGGACATGACCGGCGAGTCGGTGGACGAGCAGCTTCCCGAGCAGGCGCGGAGCGACGAGCTGCGGCGCATGCTCAAAGAAGCTCCGCGGCAGCAGCTTCCCGGGCAAGGTCGGCTGTCTGTGTCCTATTTGTGAGCCTTTTGCCATTCCTTCAGCAGTTTCAGCACTTCTTCGGCGTGGCCTTCGGGCGTCACCTTGGGAAAGATGTGGATCAGAGTCTGGTCTGGGCCGATCAAAAATGTTGTGCGCTCGATGCCCCAGACCTTCTTGCCGTACATGTTCTTTTCCTTCATCACGCCAAACTGATTGCAGACTTTCTCGTCTACATCTGCAAGGAGTGTGTACGGTAGGTCGTATTTTGCCCGGAATTTGGCCTGAGCCTTGGGCGTGTCGCGGGAGATGCCGAGCACAACCGCTCCAGCGGCCTGCAATTTCTTGAATGTGTCTCGGAAACCGCAGGCCTCGATCGTGCAGCCGGGCGTATCCGCTCTGGGGTAAAAGAACAGAACCACGGGCTTGCCTTTAAAGTCAGAGAGGCTTAGTTTTTTCTCCTCGTCGGTTTCAAGCGTGAAATCGGCAACCTTCTTGTTGAGTTCCATGGGGATTTCCCTCGTATGCCAGATCGTTTGACCTTCAACTTGCATTATGGCCGAACCGGGCGCGCGTCGTCATTGCGGTGCGGACGCAATGCGGCGTTCGCTTTGTGGATCGCGCCCTTGCTTGCCCTTGCTGTTGGGCAGGCGCACGCGCAGTATCCAGGCCAGGTGAAGAAGGACAAGGACGCAGCGGCTCCATCGCTGCGCGCTGTAGGGGTGCTGGAGTGGACAGGCGATCTGAGCAAACCGAAGACCAGCCGGCTGGTACCGATCACGGTCTTCGACGGACAGCAATTGCAGGATGCAGGAGTCTATCTGGCGCGGCCGCAGCCTCTGGCCGTCGAAGGCGGTGTCGAGTACATCCTGCAGAAGAATGGCGCGCGCCTTGGGCTGTTCGAGGTTCAGAGCGCGGCCCAGCAGCAGGATGCGTGGGTCGGTTTTGGTGTGTGGAAGCCGATGCCCAGCCTGAAGCCGAAGGCGTCGGAGGCGGCGCCAAAGATTGACGAGCCGGACAGCAGCGATCGTCCAACACTGCACCGGAAGAAAGGGTCTGATGACTCCTCGTCAAGCGGTGCCGGATCGGGGACTGGTACCGGGTCCGGTTCAGGCGAGCCCGATCCAGACCGGCCCACGCTGCACAAGAAGTCTTCCAGCGACGCGGGGCACGACAAAGACGATGGTGCCGCAACCTCGAGTTCGGCTCCCGACCCCGACCGGCCGACCTTGCACAAGGCTCCGGACGGGGGTTCGGGGACCGAAACTGAATCGAGCAGTTCGTCGGCCGCTGACCCGGATCGCCCGACTCTGAAGAGGGGCAAGGCGAAACAGTCAGCAGACCAGGGGTATGTCGAATCGTTGCCGAATGCGACCGATCCAGACCGACCTCGTCTGCAGCGAGGAAAATCGACCGGTGGGGTCGCATCAGAGGTCACGCCAACGCTGATCGGGATGCCTTCGGACATGACGCAGGCCGTGGCGGTGTCCGATCCAAGGAACCGGCCCGAGCATCCATGGAACTATACGTGGGCTGATCCGGCAGACGAATTGAAGATGAAAGCGGCCCTGGAAGAAATTGCGCGCACCGCGCTCGGTCTGCAGTCGCCCACTCCGGCAAAGCCCGCAGTGAGGCGGGCCGGATCAACGAAGGTAAGGGCAAAGCCGGGCACTTCGCCGGACCCACCTGCGCTGGTCGATGAAGAGTTTCGGGTGTTTGAGCTGGCGTATGGATCGGGGGCGACTCTGGTGCTGACGGCGCGCAACGATGCTCCCCCGGCACAGCAGAAGTTTGTTACGTTGATCGCGCAGCCCGATCTGTATGGGAGCTTGCTGGTGCTCTTCAAGAGCGTCACGGACGGCGCGCATCTTGACGATACGCCGCGTATGCGTCTGGTGGATGCGGTGGACGCGCTGGCCGACAATCGCGGAGAGCTCGTCTTCGAGCTGCGAGGAAGCGCGCAGCGTCAGTTTGCGCTTTACCGCGTGCTGCGCGGAAGGGCAACCCAACTCTTTGTGACGGGTGGCGGCGCGATCGAGGTCAGCGGGGGATATTAGTTTTCGACGCCTGTCCTTGACGGTATTGGCTTTGTAACCGTGTCGTGACTTTTGCCTGCAGCAGAGGCCGGGATTCGGGCCGATCCCCTTGGTCTCCTATACAATTCAGGTAGCAAGAGTGGGACCTTAGCCACTCTTCAAGGACTTAGCGAAGAATGGCGTCTGTCGTAACCGCACCCTCCCCTGTAAGTGCCGGCGAAGTTCAATCGAATCAGGAAAGCGGCGAGTCTACCCGCGTGGCCGCGCGCGAGCTGGTCCACATGGGCAAGGCGGCAACCCTGCCCGAAGGCATCAACTGGCTTACGCTGGTTACGATCCTGCTCTTTCATGCCGGGGCGCTCGCCGCGTTCTTCTTCTTCAGCTGGCAGAGGCTGGCGGTGCTGGCGGTCTTGCATGTACTCGCTATCAACGTGGGCATCGGTATGTGCTATCACCGGCTGTTGACGCATCGCGGCTACCAGACTCCCAAATGGGTCGAGTACCTGATGAGCATCTGCGCCACCTTGTCGCTGGAGGGCGGTCCGATTTTCTGGGTATCGACGCACCGTGTCCATCATCAGCTCAGTGATCAGGAAGGTGATCCGCACACCCCGCGCGAAGGCGGATGGTGGGCCCATGCGGGCTGGCTGCTCTTCGGAAAGGCACTGCACGCACAAACCAATGTGCTGTCGCGCTATGTGCCCGACCTGAGCAAGGACCGATTCCATGTGTGGCTGAGCAAATACCACTGGGTTCCCGTTACGGCGAGTGGCGTTCTGCTGCTGGCA
>Ga0265313_10004940_pt1 | contig 9985 bp, 10 predicted proteins | sample 4123metaG_FD_203122 | JGI IMG/M metagenome (GOLD analysis project Ga0265313, IMG submission 203122) | Rhizosphere microbial communities from Carex aquatilis grown in University of Washington, Seatle, WA, United States - 4-1-23 metaG | ecosystem: Host-associated > Plants > Roots > Rhizosphere >...
CGTTCGAATTGCTGGCGCGCCGTGCCTTGGGCCAGGTACCCACTTATTTCGCGGTGGAAAGCTACAAGGTCAGCGTCGAGCGCAGCGGCGGCAATACCGTCTCCGAAGGCGTGGTGAAGCTGACGGTGGCGGGCGAGAAGCTCACCAACATCGGAACCGGCAACGGTCCGGTCAACGCCCTGGACGCGGCACTGCGGAAAGATCTTGGGCGCTATTCCGCCCTGCTCAGCGACCTGCGCCTGGTGGACTATAAGGTGCGTATCCTCACCAGCGGCACGGAGGCCGTCACTCGCGTCATGGTCGAAAGCGCCGACGGGCAGGGGCGGCGCTGGTCGACCGTCGGCGTGTCGGAGAATATCGTCGATGCCAGCTTCGAAGCGCTGACCGACTCGGTCATCTACAAGCTTTATCGCGACGGCGCCGGAGTCTGAGCCAGCGCCTGCTGCAGCGCCAGCAGCGCCGCTTCCGGCCCTTCGGCGAGATGATAGAGTTCCGGGACGATGGGCTTGGCGAAGCCCTTTTCGACAATGCCGTGCAGCAGCGCGTCCAGTGGATCGAAAAAGCCGTCAACATTGACCACGATGATCGGCTTGGCATGCACGCCAAGTTGGGCCTCGGTCGCCACCTCGAAGAACTCGTCAAAAGTTCCCAATCCGCCGGGCAGCACCACAAAGGCGTCCGAAAGCTGCAGCATCAGCCCCTTGCGCTCCTGCAGATGCGGCGTGACGATCAGCTTCTCCTCGGGCGAGACCGGCGCGATATTCTCCAGCGCCTGCAGGAAGGCCGGAATGATGCCCTGGACCTCGGCGCCGCCGGCACTTGCCGCTTTTGCGACCTCGCCCATCAGGCCCAGGCTGCCGCCCCCGAACACCAGATTGCAACCCAGCGCGGCCAGACCCGCGCCCATGGCGTGCGCCGCCTCGCGGAAACGGGGATCGTTGCCGAAGGAGGCGCCGCAAAAGACGCAGATGGAAGGCTTGGCCATGACGAAAACAGGGTTGCGTAGGATCGCTTGCCTACCTAAACAGGTTCGGTCTGGAAGGAAATGGAGAAAACGCCGTGCCGCGATGGCTGGTCATCCTCAGTATTGTCGCCGTCATCGCCCTGATCGCCGGGTTCGTCACCTTCGGCGGCGCCAATATGGGGCGCTAGGTGGCCCATCCCGTCGAAGAGGGTAACGGCGCACCGTCCTTCCGTCCGCTCTGGGCGCTGATGCCCTATCTCTGGCCGCAGGGCCGGCCCGATCTCAAGGCGCGGGTCGTATTCTCGCTGGTCTTCATGATGCTGGGGATTTTCGCCACCACCACCAGCCAGGATTATCTGGGCCGGGCCGTCGACGAATTCGGCACCACGCCCGCCAAGGCCAGCCTGATGGTGGTGCTGTCGCTGGTCGTCGCCTATGCGCTGGCGCGCATCCTTATGCAGGCCTTCGGCCAGTTGCGCGATGGCGTCTTCGCCAAGACGCTGTATCACGCCATGCGCGAGGTGGCGGTCCAGACTTTCGCCCATGTCCATGTCCTGTCGCTGCGCTTCCATCTCGAGCGCAAGACCGGCGGCCTTTCCCGCGTCATCGACCGGGGCATCAAGGGCATCGACACGCTACTCTCCTTCGCCCTGTTCAGCATTTTCCCCACCATCTTCCAGTTCGCGATCTACAGCTACAAGCTGTGGCGCACCTTCAATGTCTGGGTGGCGCTGACCGCGGTCATGATGGTGCTGGCCTATACCTGGTTCACTTTCGCCATCACCCGCTGGCGCATCCAGTACCGGCGCGAAATGAACCAGAGCGACACCGACGCCAACACCAAGGCGGTGGACAGTCTGCTCAATTACGAGACGGTGAAATATTTCAACAATGAAGCGCATGAGACGCGGCGCTTCGACAAGTCGATGGAGAAATACTCCGCCGCCTCGATCCAGTCGCAGATTTCGCTGTCGATCCTCAACACCGGCCAGGCCGCGATTATCGGCGTCGGGCAGGGCATGATCCTGGTGCTGGGCGCCATGATGGTGATCCGGGGTCAGGCCAGCGTCGGCGACTTCGTCGCCGCCAACCTTATCGTCCTGCAACTCTATGTGCCGCTGAACCTGTTGGGCACGGTCTATCGCGAGATCACCCAGGGCCTGGTGGACATGGAAGCGATGTTCCGCCTGCTGGGTCAGCCGCAAGAGGTACAGGACAAGCCCGGCGCGCAGCCTTTGATCGTCAGCGGCGGCGAGATCCGTTTCGAGGATGTGGTGTTCAACTACGATCCCGAACGCACCGTTCTGAAAGGCATCAGCTTCACCGTGCCCGCCGGCCGCACCGTGGCGGTGGTGGGTCCGTCCGGAGCGGGCAAGTCCACCATCAGCCGCATTCTCTACCGTTTCTACGATATCAAGAGCGGGCGCGTGACCATTGACGGGCAAGATATCCGCGACGTCACTCAGGCATCGTTGCGTACCGCCATTGGCATCGTTCCGCAGGATACGGTGCTGTTCAACGACACGGTGCGCTACAACATCGGCTATGGCCGCATCGGCGCTTCCAATGCCCAGATCGAAGAGGCGGCGCGCCTGGCGCAGATCGACAAGTTCATCGCCCTGCTGCCGCACGGTTATGACGCCATGGTGGGTGAGCGCGGCTTGAAACTGTCGGGCGGCGAGAAGCAGCGCGTCGCCATCGCCCGCACCATCCTCAAGAACCCGCCCATCCTGATGCTGGACGAAGCCACCAGCGCTCTGGACACTGGCACCGAACGGGAAATCCAGGGGGCGCTGAACGAAGTTTCGCGCAACCGCACCACCCTGGTGATTGCGCATAGGCTTTCCACCGTGATCGATGCCGACGAAATCCTGGTGCTGGACCATGGCCGTATCATCGAGCGCGGCCGCCATTCCGACCTGCTGGCCTTGGGCGGGCACTATGCGTCGATGTGGAACAAGCAGCGCGAAGCGGCTGCTGCCCGTGAAAAGTTGCGCGAAGTGGAAAACGATCCCGACGTCGCGCCGGGCGTGGCGAAGGCGGAGACGGTCTAGATCAGCTCGACGCGATCGACTTCTACGCCCTTATTTCCTTGGCGCGTCGAATAGCGGATGCGCTGGTCGGGCTCCACCACCGATATGCCCGAACGCCGCAGCGCGCTGGCATGGAGATAGATGTCGCCGCTGCCGCTGTCCGGCATCACAAAGCCGAAGCCTTTCTGGTCGTTGAAGAACTTGACCTTGCCTTCGACCATGGGACCGGCCGGACCAGCGTCGCGTCCGCTGTCGCGGTAACCGCCGCCGCCGCCGAAACGGTCGCCGCCGCCGAAGCGGTCGCCACCACCGAAGCGGTCGCCACCACCGAAGCGGTCGCCGCCGCCGAGACGGCCGCCGCCCCCACCGCCACCGCCGCCAAAGTCGCGGCGCGGGCCGCGCGAAGGCGCCTCCGCCGTCGAAAGATCGACGCTGTGAACCGTCACCACCTGCATGCCGCGCGGCGAATCCGCCAGATCGCAGACGATGCCGGCTCCGGGCGGCAATTCCGCATGCCCGGCCGCCTGCAGCGCCGAAGCGTGGCAGAATGCGTCGCCGCCATTATCCAGGGTGATGAAGCCGTAGCCCTTGGTGCCGTTGAACCACTTCACCTTGCCCTTCGCGCCGGCCTGCGCGATGGAGCGGGACCCCTCATTGCCGAACTGTGCCATGCGACTGACGATACATTCCCAGCCGGATATCCCCCCGAAAGCGCTCCCGCGCCGGCTGCTGCAGGTGCGCTTGCTCGAATGATGACTACAGAAACCCGGGACTCGCAAGCGAGGTTAACCGTGCCTATTTCCATGTTGCGGCGCAGCAACGTGGGTTGACATTGCCCCCGAATACGCCGATACCCCCTCCCATCCGCAGCGACCGCACACGGCGCGCCCAGTTTTTCCGGGCCGCTCCCATCGCCGGAACCGATTACTCTCCGTTTCCTTCCAGCGTGCGTGGAAGACGGCAACCAGCCGTTTCCGCTCGCCTTTTCCGGTGTGCGCCCGGTTTTTGAAGGATTCCAATGACTGACCTGACATTCGCCGGACTCGGCGTCGCCGAGCCCATCCTGCGCGCCTTGGCGCAGGAAAATTACACCATCCCCACCCCCATCCAGACCCGCGCCATCCCAGCGCTGCTGGCGGGGCGTGACCTGCTGGGCATCGCCCAAACAGGCACCGGCAAGACCGCCGCCTTCGGCCTGCCCCTGCTGCAGAAGCTCTCCACCGGCCATGTCCCGCCCCAGCCCCGGCAGACCAAGGCCCTGATCCTGGCGCCGACCCGCGAACTGGCGGTGCAGATCGAAGAGAGCCTGCGCACCTATGGCCGCTTCCTCAACCTGAAGCGCGCCGTGATCCTGGGCGGCGTCAGCCAGAACGCCCAGGTCAACACCATGAAGAACGGTGTCGACATCGTGGTCGCCACGCCGGGCCGGCTGCTCGACCTGGTGCAGCAGAAACATATCCGCCTCGACGCGGTGCAGGTGCTGATCATCGACGAAGCCGATCGCATGTTCGACATGGGCTTCATCCGCGATGTCCGCAAGATCACGGCTTTCCTGCCCAAGAATCGCCAGTCGATGCTGTTCTCGGCCACCATGCCCGACGACGTCGTCAAGCTGGTGGGCGATGTGCTGAAGAATCCGGAACGCATCGAGGTCGCGCCGCAGGGCAAGACCGCCGACCGCGTCGAGCAAAAGCTGTATTACGTTCCGATGCAGCAGAAACGGCAGTTGCTGAGCGAATTGCTGAAGGACCTTGCGCTGAACCGCGTCATCGTCTTCACCCGCACCAAGCATGGCGCCAACCGTGTCGCCGAGCATCTCTCCAGGACCGGCGTGGTTTCCGAAGCCATTCATGGCAACAAGTCGCAGAATGCCCGTCAGCGCGCCCTGGAAATGTTCAAGACCGGTAAGGCCCGGGTGCTGGTGGCGACCGACATTGCCGCGCGTGGCATCGACATTGACGATATCAGCCATGTTATCAATTTCGAGCTGCCCAACGAGCCGGAAAGCTATGTCCACCGCATCGGCCGCACGGCGCGGGCGGGCGGCGAAGGCATCGCCATCAGCTTCTGCGATCCGTCCGAGCGCGGCTATCTGCGCGACATCGAGCGCATCATCCGCATGAAGATCGAGGCGGTGGCGCACGAGTTGCCGGAACTGACGCCGGAACAGCTCAAGGCACAGGAAGAACGCCGTCCGCCGCACGGTCATCGCCATGGCGGCAAGCCGGGGCACAAGGGCGGGAACCATCCTGCGGGCCACCGGGGCGGCGGCGGAGCGCCGGGCGCCGATGCCCATGCTCCGAAAAAGCGCAACGGTTCGCGCCCGCACTGGCAGCGCGGGAAAGACAAGAAGAGAGGCAACGCCGCTTAGTTCGCGATGCTGGCGATCTTCGTTGATGGCGATGCCTGCCCGGTAAAAGCCGAAGTCGAAAAGGTGGCGGGCCGGCACGGCCTGCCTGTCACCATCGTCAGCAATGGCGGCCTCAGGCCTTCGGCCAATCCCCTGATGCGCCATGTCGTGGTGGCGGAAGGGGCCGACGCCGCGGACGACTGGATCGTGGAACATATTGCCCAGGGCGATATTTGTATCACCGCCGATATTCCGCTGGCGGCGCGTTGCCTCGACAAGGGCGCGCGCGTGCTGGCGCCCAACGGCAAACCCTTCACGCCGGATGGCATCGGCATGGCGCTGGGCATGCGTGAACTCAGCCGCCATCTGCGCGAATTGACGCCCGGTGGCCAGACCCATCACACCGGCTTCGGAAAACAGGATCGCTCGCGCTTTCTGGGCGAACTGGAAAATTGCATTCAGGCATTGAAGCGCGCAGGCTGACTCGATGAGCAGCTTCGGCCTCAACCTCGAAAATCATTTCGCCCGGCTGGGCGAAAGTTTTTTCACGCGCATGCCGGCGGAGAAAGTCGGAACGCGGCCGCTGCTGCTGCACGCCAACCCGGCGGCGGCTGCGCTGATTGATCTCGATCCGGCCGCCTTCGCCGACCCGCGTTTTACCGCCGCCATGGCCGGTCACGTGCCGCTGCAGGGCTTCGAGTCCCTGGCGCAGGTCTATTCCGGCCACCAGTTCGGCGTCTGGGCGGGGCAGTTGGGCGACGGCCGCGCCCTTCTGGTCGGCCAAGTGCGTAACAGCAAGGGCGCGCTCTGGGACATCCAGCTCAAGGGTGCGGGCAAGACGCCCTATTCGCGCTTCGGCGATGGGCGCGCCGTGCTGCGCTCTTCCATCCGCGAATATCTCTGCAGCGAAGCGATGGCGGCCTTGAGCATTCCCACCAGCCGTGCCCTGTCGCTGGTCGCCACTGGCGAGACCGTGATGCGCGAGCGGCCGGAACCCGGCGCGGTGATCGCGCGTCTGGCGCAATCCCATATCCGCTTCGGCCATTTCGAGCATTTCCACTATGCCGGCAATACCGAGGCGGTGAAGGCGCTGGCCGATCACGTCATCGCCGAGCATTTCCCCGGCCTGGACCATGCCGGTTTCTATGCCGAGGTGGTTCGCCGCACGGCTGTGCTGATGGCGCAGTGGCAGGCGGTGGGCTTCGCCCATGGCGTGATGAACACCGACAATATGTCCATCCTCGGACTGACCCTGGATTACGGCCCCTTCGGCTTCATGGATTCCTATGATCCGGAATTCATCTGCAACCATAGCGACGAGCAGGGCCGCTACAGCGTCATCAACCAGCCGGGCATCGCGCAATGGAATTTGCGCGCCCTGGCGGTGGCGCTGTCGCGTCTGGTGCCGGCGCAGACGCTGGTGGAATCCCTGGATGGTTTCGAGCGGCATTTCGGCGCCCGCTATCGCACCCTGATGCGCGCCAAGCTGGGGCTCGCCCGCGAGGAAGAAGGCGATGACCGGCTGATCGGCGAATTGCTGGCGGTCATGACCAAGGGCAGGGCGGATTACATGCTGACCTTTCGCGAACTGCCGAATGCGGGGGATGCATGGGCGGCGCGCTTTGGCGCGGCGCGCGGTGAAGCCGAAGCGTGGCTGGCGCGCTGGCGCACGCGGACGGAAGGCGAAGATCTTTCCGGCCTGGGCCGGGTCAATCCGAAATATGTCCTGCGCAACTGGGTGGCGGAAGCCGCCATCCGCGCCGTCGAGGATCGCGGCGATGTCGCCATGCTGGAGCGCGTCTTCCGGCTGCTGCAGACGCCCTATGACGAGCATCCGGGCGATGAGGAATTCGCCGCCGCGCCGCCGCCGGAGCTTTGCGGGCTGGAAGTAAGCTGTTCGTCTTAAAGGTGATTTCCACCGCCAACATGCGGGATACACCAATTCGCAAGCATTTTTGGTTAAGCCGGTGTCACAACCGGTTCAGGAATTCCCGATGGCCCGCCTCGCAACGCGCGTCGTTCATCATCTCAAGCGCAATTTGATTCCGCCCACCCAGCCGGTGACGGCGCTGCCGGCGCTGGACATGGCGCGGGTGGTGGAGCGTGGGCGCTGCGCCTATGACGGCTATCAGCGCGGCTCGGCCCTGGCGCATGGCAAGCTGGCCGAGCAGGTGTGGAACGATCCGCTGTTCCGCAAGGCGCTGGCCGCGGCCCGGCTGCCGCAGGTGCGGACCATGTGCACCGAAGCGCGGCTGATGAATCTGTTCCTGCTGGCCAAATTCTTTCTCGGGGACCTCGCCTCGCAGAATGTGATCGAATACGGCACCTATCGGGGGGGCGGCGCACTGTTCATGGCGACGCTGCTGAAGGAGCTTTATCCCGGCGCGAAAGTCTGGGCGCTGGACACCTTCGAGGGCATGCCGGAGGTCAACGACAATGTTGATTTGCCGCCGCCGGATGATTTCGCCGCCACCAACCTGGACATGATCCGCTTCACCGCCGCGCAGCTGGGGCTGGACAATGTTGAATTCGTCAAGGGCCTGATCCAGAACACGGCGCAGGCCGTCTATGCCGAGGCCGGCGGCTTCGGTCTCGCCCATATCGACGTGGTGCTGCACTCGGCGGTGAAATACGCCCAGGACAGCGTCTGGAACGTGATGGCCCCCGGCGGCTATCTGGTCTATGACGACGCCACCGAACCGACCTGCCCCGGCGCCACCCGCGCGGTGGAGGAGATGATCGAAGGCCGTGGCCTTTCCATCGAGCAGGTCTGGCCGCACGTCATCCTGCGGGCGCGCCTCCTTCCCTAATATTGAGAACTGAATCCCGTCAGGCCTGGCAGCGCTCGCCGCAATTCTGGCCGCAGCCGCCGATGCAGGAGCAGCCGGTGGGAAATTCCCGCGCCAGCTCGTCCAGCACCCGCGCCAGGGCGCTCTGCAGGAATTGCTGGCGGGTGATGTCTTTCTTCACCGCCATGATGCCCAGCCGCTCGTAATCACGCAGCGACAGCCGCACGGTGCAGCGCTTGACCGCTTCGGGCGGCGGGGCCGGGCGCACTGACGCAGATATGGGCGTAGATATTGGCGCCGGAATTGGCATGGGCGTCGGCGCCAGCGGTGGCGCCTCGCGCCAGGGCAGAGGTGCGCGCTCGCCCCAGGGCGCGGCGTCGCCTTTGCGGGCCAGAAGGCTGGAAGTGATGGAAGCGAATTTCCCCTGGCTCATGCTTGGGATCGCCTAGAACTGGTCGCCTGAGCGGCGGCCGAAGACCGGGCCGCGGCGCTCGCGGAAGTTGATGGGCTGAGCATTGGTACGGCGGTCAGCGGCCGCGCGCCGGTCCGGGCCGCCATAGACCGGCGGCGGCAGCACCGGCGGCAGATTGCCGAGGTAGGCCAAGGCGGCCTGCTCCTCGATCTCCGCCTCTTGCAGCGGGCTGACGGCGAGGTGGGTGGGCGCGATTTCGGGCAGCAGCGCCGGATCATGCATGATGCGCGACAGCCTACCCTGAATATAAAGCCACAAATCGCTGATCTCGCGCGCCGAGGCGCTGGCCGGCACCACTTCGCCCACGGTGCGGCCATCGATCATGCTGGCGGCGAAATCGACGCGATGATGGATGGTGACCGGCGCCACCGTGCCATGCTGCGACAGCGCCACTGCCGACTCTCCCGTAATGCGGGCGCGTGCCGTGGCGGCGTTGACGACGAAGATCAGCGGCTTGTTGTGGCGCTCGGCGATGTCCACCGTGGCGCCGACCGCGCGCAGGTCGTGGGGGCTGGGCCGCGTCGGCACCAGCACCAGGTCGGCATGGGCGACGACATGGGAAATGGACTGGGTGATGGCGGGCGGCGTGTCGATCACCGCGATGCGGATGCCCATGCGGTCCAGTTCGGTCAGCGCCGCGGAAAGGTCGAGCAGCCCGACCTTGACGAAGTGCGGCTCGGCCGCCTGGCGCGCGTTCCACCAGTGCGCCAGCGAGCCTTGCGGATCGGTGTCGATCAGCGCCACCGGCCCGGCGCCGGCCCGGCTGGCCTCAACTGCCAAATGGCCCGAGAGGGTGGTCTTTCCGGAGCCTCCCTTCTGGGAAGCGGCAACGATGATGTACAAGCGCCCGCCTTGCAGGGGTTCCGCGCCCATTGAGGGGTGCCAGCCGTTTCAGGCGCGTGAAGCGGAGCGGCGCAATTTGCCGACAATTCGATGGATTGTGGGCAAAGGGCGGTTTTTCCAGCGCCGCCGCGGGGCTATGCTCGCGGCCGGGACAAATAGGGGCGGGAAATGAGACAGGCAGCGTGTTTGATCGCGGCATTGCTGGCCCTGGGTCTCGGCCCGGCCACGCTTCCGGCGGCGGGCCAGGACAAGGAACTGACCCTCAACGGCGTGATCGACATCCATGTCCATCAGGGGCCGGACAGCAATGGCCCGCGCGACATCGACGCCGACGATTTGGCGCGGCTGGCCAAGCAGATGGGCGAGCGCGGCCTAGTCTACAAGAACCATTGGGAATCCACCGCCGCAATGGCCTATCTGATGCGCAAGCAGGTGCCGGGCATCGAATTGTTCGGCGGCATCACGCAGGACCTGGCGGTGGGCGGCATCAACCCGGCGCTTGTGCTGGGGCTGACGCCACCCAACTGACGGAAC
>Ga0265313_10004941_pt1 | contig 9982 bp, 8 predicted proteins | sample 4123metaG_FD_203122 | JGI IMG/M metagenome (GOLD analysis project Ga0265313, IMG submission 203122) | Rhizosphere microbial communities from Carex aquatilis grown in University of Washington, Seatle, WA, United States - 4-1-23 metaG | ecosystem: Host-associated > Plants > Roots > Rhizosphere >...
TCGCGCTTTTGCCGTTGCTCGGGCTGTGGCTCGGGCGAAAAGGGGCCAGGCCAGCGGTCACCTATTCGAGCATCGAAACCGCGCGCGAGGTCGCGCGCACCCCGCGCAGCCGTTGGGGCCGATTTCTGAAGATTGCACGCTGGGTGGGTTTGGCGTTTCTCATCGTTGGGCTGGCCCGTCCCCAGCTCGGGCACGCCTCGACCGAGGTGCAAGCCAGCGGCGTGGATCTGGTGCTAGCGGTCGACATTTCGGGTTCGATGCAGGCCCGCGATTTGACCGAGGGTGGTGAGCCGCGCAGCCGGCTTGATGTCGTGAAGTCCGTGGTTGCCCAGTTTATCAAAAATCGACCCAACGATCGCATTGGACTCGTGGCGTTCTCGGCCGAGCCGTATCTCATGAGTCCTCTGACGCTCGACCACGATTGGCTGCTGCAGAATCTCGACCGCCTCCAACCGGGCATGATCAAAGACGGCACCGCGATCGGCTCTGCGCTTTCCGCAAGCGTCAATCGCCTGCGCGACCAGAAGTCGAAATCCAAGCTGGTGGTTCTGCTGACCGATGGACAGAACAACGCCGGCAAGATCGACCCGGCGCTGGCCGCGCAGGCGGCGCAGGCCCTTGGCGTGAAGGTCTACACCATCGGGGTCGGCTCCAAGGGCGAAGCGCCCATGCCCATCACCGATAGTCACGGCAATACCCATATTGTCATGACCAAGGTGGACGTGGATGAAGGCTTGCTCAAGAACATCGCCGACACCACGGGTGGGCGCTTCTATCGCGCCACGGACGCTGGCTCGCTCGAGCGTGTCTATGGCGCCATCGACGGCCTGGAGAAGACCACAAGAACCCTGAAGAAGTACGAGCATCACGAAGAGCGTTTTGCCTGGTTCGTCTTTCCCGCCATGCTGCTGCTCGCAGGCGAAATGGGTCTCGGACTTACGCGTTTCAAGAGGATCCCATGACAATTCACTCCATCACCTTTGCCCATCCCATCTGGCTGCTTGGCGGGCTCGTTCTCGCCGGGGTCATCCTCGTTCTCGGCGCGCGGCTCGACCGCAAGCGCAAGCTCGCGCTGGCCGCGTTCAGCTCGCGCCGCAAGGGGCCGACCTCGACGCTGTCGCGTATGCGGCGAGCCTTCAAGAGAGCCCTCCTTGTCACGGGTGCATTGTTCGGCTGCGTGGCCCTGGCACAACCGCAATGGGGCGTGCGCTGGGAAGAGGCCCACCGCCGCGGGCTCGATTTACTCTTCGCGCTCGATACCTCGAAGAGCATGCTGGCGCCGGATCTCCAGCCGGACCGGCTTACCCGCGCCAAGCTCGCCATTCGCGATCTCGTGTCGAAGTTCGAGGGCGACCGCGTGGGCTTGGTGGCCTTCGCTGGCGATGCGTTCTTGCAGTGCCCGCTCACCCTCGACCGGGGCGTATTCGAACAGACCCTCGACGCCATCGATACCTCGACCATTCCGCGCGGTGGTACCGACGTGGGCCGGGCCATCGAGGTGGCACGTTCAGCGCTACACAATCAGCCCGCGAATCACAAGCTCCTGGTCTTTCTCACCGACGGCGAGGATCTGGAAAGCCACGCGGTCGATGCGGCGCGCGCAGCCGCGGGCGATGGGATTCATATCTATACAGTCGGGGTCGGAACGCAAAGTGGCGAGCTGATTCCCCTGGGCGGGCCGGGTCAGTTCGTTCGCGACGAGAAGGGCGCCTTCGTGCGCTCCGCGCTCGACGAGAACACCTTGCAAGCCATCGCGCGCGTGAGCGGAGGCGACTACCGCCGGCTGGGTTCGGACGGACGGGGACTCGAGGCCCTGTACCAGGATGTACTGGCGAAATTGCCGCGAGGAGATCTCAAGTCGCGCATGCACCAGATCCCTATCGAGCGCTTTCAATGGCCGCTCGGACTCTCGATCTTCTGCTTGGCGCTTGAACCGCTGCTAGGCGAACGACGTCGGCGCACGCGTTTCGAGGCGGAGCCGGAAAAGCGCTGGCCGAAGTTCGCGTCGCTGCGGCGCAGAGTGGTGGTTACGCTGGTGGTGGGATTGGCCATGACGGCGGCGCATGTTGCGCAGGCGTCCACTCGCGATGCCGAACGCGCGTACCACGAGGGCAAGTTCAAGCAATCGGCGGAGGAATATGGCCGCGCGCTGGCGCGAACACCGAGCGACGTGAAGCTTCAGTACAACCTCGGCGTCGCTGCTTACAAGAGCGGCGACTTTGCCAAGGCGGGCGCCGCGCTCGATCAATCCCTGCACTCGGACCGTCTCGACCTGCAAGAGAACGCCTACTACGACCTCGGCGATGTTCTTTACCGAGTTGGGCAAGAGACAGTGGCCAAGAAACCAGAGGTGACCACAGACAATTGGAAGAAATCCATCGCATCCTACGAATCGGCCTTGAAGTTGAATCCGAAGGACCAAGACGCTGTCTACAATCGGGATCTGGTGAAGCGAAGGCTGGCGGCGCTCGAAGAGCAACAGAAACAGCAAGACGAGAAGAAGAAGCAAGACGACAAGAAGGACGACAAGAAGAACGACAAGTCGGGCAAGCCGGGCCAACAGAGCAAGCAGGACCAGCAGGGCCAACAGAACAAGCAAGACAAGCAGGCCCAGAACGGCCAGCAGGGCCAGAATCAGGAAGACCAGAAAGACCAGAAGGGCGAGAAAGACCAGAAAGGCCAGAAGGGTCAACCAGACCAGCAGAATTCTCAGAATCCCGGACAGCCGCAGCAGGGGACAGCTCAGCCGAAGTCTGCGGCAACTCCTCCCGGACAGCCGCCGGCCGGCACCGCGAACGCGGGCGATGAAGCGAGCCAAGAGCCAAAGGAGCCCGAGGTTCCTGGGAAGCTCTCCAAGAACGACGCCAAGGAGCTTCTCGATGCCGTTCGTGGGGACGAGAAGCTGATGCCCATGGCGCCCACCGGCCAGAATGTGCCCGCCGCAGAGGATGCGGTCAGAAAGGATTGGTGAGAACCATGCAACCGAACAAACATGACCACTTCAAGCTCGCCGCCGTCGGTCTGGGTGCGCTCTTGGTCCTGGGGAGAAGCGCTATCGCCTCGGGCACCGAAGCGACGGCCGAGATCAGTCCGTCGCAGATTGCGCTCGACCAGGCCGCCGAGCTTCGTGTCGCAGGTGCCGATGGAAGCCAACCCGCGCTCCCGCACTTGGATGGCCTGCATTTTCAGCGGGCGGGCCAAAGCACCGAGATGACCGACATCAATGGCGCGATGTCGCAGCACACCTGGGTGCTCTATCAGGTCGTCGCTGATCGGCCGGGGACGTACAGCATCCCGGTCGGAGGGCACGCGCTCACCCTCAAAGTCGGTCCGGCGGGCAGCGGCAGCGCGCCCACTGCTATTGGATCCAGGGCGGCCTTTTCGTCTGCCCCAGATGTTTCTGCGCGCCAACAAGGCCAACAAGGATCGTTGGCTCTCCTTCGCGTGGTGTTTCCGAGTAAGAAGCTATTCATCGGGCAATCCGTGCCCGTGACGTTCAAGGCGTATTTCCGCGCCGGCACCGAGGTCACGCTCTCGGGTGTGCCGAGCTTGGGAATTCCGGCCTTCACCATCAACCACATGGAGGACAAGCCCCGGCAGAGCGTCGAATCCATCGCTGGGGTTCCCTACCGTGTGGCCACCTGGACGGGGCAGGCTTCGGCCGCCATGCCTGGGCACTTCGCAACCCAGGCATCGCTTCCCATCGTGGCGCGCTATCGCGAGGCTTCGCAACGGCCTGCCGCGGATCCTTTTGCCGGCATGCTCGATGATGACGACGCGTTGTCGGCCTCGCCTTCGGCGATGATCCGATCCTTCATGAAGCAATCCGCCTTTGGCGGCGCTCTCGGCGACATGTTCGGCCAAGTGCGGGAGCGCGAGATGACCCTTCGCGCTCCGGTGCAGACGGTCGAGGTGTTGGCCCCACCCAGCAAGGGCCAGCCTGCCGACTACAACGGCGCCGTCGGACGCTTCGACGTGCGCGCCAGCCTGGCCCCGAGCTCAGGTGCGATGTTCGCGCCCTTGACCTTGAGGATCGAGGTCACGGGGCAGGGCAACCTGGACCGAGTATCGATTCCAGGTCTGGCATCTTCGCCGAGCTGGAAGACCTATCCACCAAGCGCAAAGGTCACGCCGGAGGGTACCAAGATTTTCGAACAGGCGGTGGTGCCGCAGGCGAGTGGCCGACTTGAGCTCCCCGCGCTGTCATTCAGCTTTTTCGATCCCGAGCGAAACCAGTACGTGACCCGGTCGACCACGCCGACCATGGCCGACATCGCCGCTACCCAGGCCGGCACAACTGCGCCGATTGCGAATCTGCCGAAGATTTCCCCCCAGATCGCTGAAGAACCTACGGTAGGGTTGCGGCCCAACCAGGTTGACGAAGGGCGATTCGTCGCGACACTACTGCCACCCTATCGGCGTTCGTGGTTCTGGCCGATCGTGGCAGTTCCTTGGCTTGGGCTGGCGTTTGTGGTCGTGGGGCCACGTGCGCGGGGGACTTCCGAGCGCACGCAGCGACGCGCTCTTCGCGAAACCGTCGCGCAGCATCGCACGACGATGAAGCGTGCAGCCGCTGCCGGTGATGCGATTCGCTTCCACGAAGCTGCGGGAGCAGCCTTGCGCGAGCGCCTCGGAGAGATGTGGAAAATCGCCCCAGACCAGATTACCTCTGCGGAGGCCGCGGCTAGAATGAGCGTGGATGACGAGCCCATTGTCGCCGCGCTGAGGTCGGCCGAGCGTCTTCGCTACGGCGGCGTGGCCGAGGATCCGTCCTCGCTGGCCACGCTTCAAGAAACCATCGAGCGCAGGCTCGACCAACTGGAGAACCGAACATGAGCTGTGCAAGATCGTCGACGATGTCGCGTTGGCCGAACCCCGGCATCACCCTGCTAGCTGCGATTCTAGTGGTCGGCGCTGCCAGTCCAGCCCGCGCCGAATCGCGTGCCGCGAGCTTCGACGAGGCCAACCGCTCCTATTCCGAGGGGCACTACGCCGATTCCGTGGCGGATTTCGAAACTCTCGCGCGATCGCACGGGGTGTCGGCTCCGCTTTTGTACGATCTCGCCAACGCCTATGCCCAGGAGGGCAATGTGGGGCTTTCGGTCTTGAACTACGAGCGCGCGCAGGTGCTTGCGCCGCGCGACCCTGACATCGTGGCCAACCTTGACTATGTTCGTGCCAAAGCCGGTTTGCCGGCTCCTGTTCAACCTTGGTATCAGCGATTTGCACGGACCTTTGCTCTGACCACCTGGACGCTGTTCGCAGCTTCCGGTTTCTGGCTGGCGTGTGTGGCGTTCCTGGCAGGGCGAAAGTGGCGAGTGCGTCGCCTTTTCCACGCCGCGGCCTTCGCCGTTCTGGTTGGCATGTCGGCTGTCGCGGCGGCTGTCGTTCTGGATCGAGACCTGAATCATGCGGTGGTGCTGGAGAGCAAGACCGCGCCGGTCCGAGTTTCCCCGTTCGATACGGCGGCCAGCGAGGTCGCGCTAAGCGAGGGTGAGGAGGTCTCCATCATCGGACGCCACGGCGACTTCGTGCGCGTGCGCGATGGCCAGGGACGCACGGGTTGGGTACAATCCGCCGCGGTGCAATTCGTTGTTCCCCGGCGATCTTGACCGCGACGCGATGGTTGTGCCGCCCAAGCATGCGATTCCTCCTAATCGAAGACGACGAGAAGATAGGCAGTTTCATCGTCCAGGGCCTACGTCAGGAGGGGCATGTCATCGAATGGAGCCGCAACGGCGAGGAAGGTTTCGGCTTCGCCCTGGACGACCGCTTCGACGCGGCGATAGTCGATCTCATGCTGCCTGGCCGTGACGGACTTGGCCTGATTCGCGAGCTGCGCGAGCGTAAGCACAAGGTCCCCATCATCATTCTCAGCGCGAAGAGCGACGTCGAGGACCGAGTGAAGGGCCTTTCGGCTGGCGCGGACGACTACCTGACCAAGCCGTTCTCGTTCGCCGAGCTTCTCGCTCGCCTGCATGCGCTCGTGCGCCGGTCGAGCAGCGCAGGCGAGGCGGCGCGCGTGCTTACGTTTGAAGATCTGACGCTTGAGCTGGAATCACGCCGGGTCATGCGAGGAGGACAATCGATCGAATTGCAGGCAAGAGAGTTCGCGCTGCTGATCTACCTGTTGAGAAATCCCGGCCGAGTTTTGTCGAAGACGATGATCCTCGAGCACATCTGGAACTATTCTTTCGATCCGCAGACAAACGTGGTGGACGTGCTGGTCAGCCGGCTGCGCAGGAAGATCGATCGCGACTTTCCAGTCAAGCTGATCCAAACCTTGCGCGGAGTCGGGTATGTCCTCCGCAAAGAGTAGCCGACTGCGCTCGCTGGGGTTCCGGCTGACAGGCTGGTATTTCCTGGTCTTTCTCGTAAGTACGATCCTTCTGGCTGCCGCCGCGGAACTTCGCATTCGCTCGTCAATTCGGGAGAGTCTCGTCGAGACTCTTGCCAGCAGCTTGAATCGGCACAAGCAGGCATTCGAGGCAGAGGGCATCGAAGGTCTTAGGAAGATGGCCGAGTCGCCCGAGAATGGGCAGCAGCTGGTGTACGTTCGCGTGGTCGACCACACCGATATCACGATCTTCGAGAGGTCAAATCCCGGACTGTCCTTCGCCTCGGAAGCGATGACGGTCGACAAATCCTTCCAAACGGTGCGCCCGGTGCGGGATCTGATGAGCGGTTCGTTGTGGAACTTGACGGCTGCGCCGCTCTCCGAGGGGCGTTGGCTCCAAGTTGCGATTAGCGACGACCAGACTCAGGAGGTCGTCGGACACCTGCGGACGGGATTGGTCGCGGTATGGATCGGCGCGGTGGCGCTTGGGCTTCTCGGAGGTTTCTTTCTCACCCGTCGGGCATTGCGTCCGGTGCAGCGCCTCGCCACCACAGCCCGCAAGGTGATCGATTCCGGTGATCTTGCCTTGCGGGTCGTTGAACGGGGCACTGGCGACGAGCTCGATGAGCTTTCCCACCTTTTCAACGGCGTGCTTGCGCGCAATGAGGCGCTCGTGCGTGGCATGCGCGAAGCGCTTGATAACGTCGCCCACGATTTGCGTACCCCCCTGACTCGCCTACGCACCGGCGCGGAAGTGGCACTTCGTGACATGGCGGATCCACAGCGGGCGCGCGATGCCTTGGCCGAGACGCTGGAAGAGTCCGATCAGGTGCTGGCGATGTTGAAGACCCTGATGGACATTTCGGAAGCTGAGAACGGCGTCATGAAGCTCGACTGTAGCAACGTCGATTTGAGCGAATTGGCGAGAGTCGTCCTTGACGTCTACCAGGACCTGGCGGAGGAGAAGGGCGTTCGCATCCTTACCCACCTGGCCACCGGCGTGAACGTCAAAGCAGACGCCGTTCGTCTGCGACAAGCGGTCGCAAACCTCATCGATAACGCGATTAAGTACACGCCCACCGGTGGACAGGTCGAGCTCACCACGACGCGCGCGGAGCCGAGGGCATCGCTTGCGGTCAGGGATACCGGCGTGGGTATCTCCGATGAGGATCAGCCGCGCATTTGGCAGCGTCTCTATCGCTCAGATCAAAGTCGGAGCGAGCGTGGACTGGGGCTTGGGCTCAGTCTCGTCAAGGCCATCGTGGAGGCTCACGGTGGACAGGTCGAGGTGCACAGCCAGCTCGGTGCCGGTTCGACCTTCATCATTCGATTGCCCACGGGCTAAGGGATGTCCCAAATTCTCCGGGCACAAAGTGTCCAAGCCCACAGATGCAGCTATGGGCAAGGTGATGAGCAATTCATGGCTCTGATGATCGATCTTCATCTGTTCGGTCTTCACCGCCGTCGGTAGCCCGATTCTCTGTGGATATTCACCCCATAGAGTAACCTGCGTACCCGCGTTCTTTGGGCTAGCTGGCCGAGTGCTCTTGTTGGTGACCTCGACCTGCAACGCTCGATTGTTCACTAGTTTGAAATGGGCAACTGCATATGCGGTTACAACGAAATGGTCGAAGAGGTGCCGGTGTTCCGCGTAAGTGCACAATGGTGGATATGGCAATTCGCCACACGAGACAAATCGCACCGTGGCGGACCGCACTGCGGCGGCTCGACACGTTTTGAGATGCCCACGCAATCTACTGAAGCCAGGGTGGTCGACCGGAGGTCAAGAGGCAGATCGCCACGTCAGATACGCCTATCGAGCGGCTCAGGAGCACCGAAAGACTTCCATCCGGGTGGCACATCGAATGCAGTTTGAACTGACTTCGGAGGCACACCCCATGCAAACGAACAGAGACTCGGAAATGACTCTTGGGACTACGGCACCAAGGGGGCCTGGCAAGACTCTCAAGCGGCGATCGCGCGTGCTCATCGCAGAAGATGATTGGGCCTTCAGAGACATGCCACTTTTCGCATTTGAGGATGAAGGGTGCGAAGTCGTGGCGGTGAGCGACGGTCCTTCTCTACTTCAAGTTCTCGCATCCTCAATGCTCCCGAAGTCCGGCGTCAAACCGTTTGAACTGGTCGTGTCCGACGTAAGGATGCCGGGGTGGAGCGGTCTTACAGCCCTGGAAGCTCTCAGCCGCGATCCCAAGGTACCTCCGGTAGTGGTGATTACGGCCTTCGGCAGCGAAGACGTCCACGAGCGGGCCGAGCGGGCCGGGGCAGCAGCGGTCTTGGACAAGCCCTTCGATATCTCGGACCTGACGTCTCTTGGTCGACGTGTGATCGCCGAGCACGCGGCATAGCGCGGGGCAAACAATCGATGGCATTCCACTCGGCCTGCTATTGACTCTCGGACAGCCAGCAGTGCCGAGCAACGCCTCAAAGAACAGCGACATGTAGCGTGAAGTTTGTCGAAACTCGAGGCGGTGGCGAGTCGCTATTGCATTCCGGTCAGCAGGGCGAAGAGCGGGGCGACCGTCACGGCCAGGTAGGCGTTGAAAAGTCCAGGGAGCATCCAGGTTGCGCCGATCAGGATGAAGAAGCCGTAGCGTTCGATGGCGCGGTAGGTGTTGCGTGCGCTGTCCGGCAGGAACCACTGAACGACGCGCGAGCCATCGAGCGGCGGGATCGGAAGCAGGTTGAAGAAGGCCAGGATGAGGTTGGCGTAGCAGAAGAAGCGCAGCAGCGAGCTGATGCTCGTGAATTGGCCGGGCGCGAAGTCCGCCACAGGAAACGCTCGGGACGGCAGTCCGGCGCCGAGTGCTAGAACGACATTCATCATCGGGCCTGCGATTCCGCTCAGAAGCATCCCGGTCCGCTCATTCCGAAAATTCTTCGGGTCGATCGGTACCGGCTTGGCCCAGCCGAAGAAATAGGACCCGCCCGACAGCACGAGCATCAGGATTGGCAGGACCACTGTACCAACCGGGTCGATGTGGACGAGCGGGTTCAAGGTAAGGCGACCGGCGCGCTTGGCGGTCGGGTCGCCAAGTCGGTATGCGACGTAGCCATGGGCGATCTCATGCAAGACAATAGCCGGGAAGATGATCACAAACTCGATGAGATGCCGCAATAGGGATTGCATGGCTCGACTGGTCCTTCTGTTGGTGCTGGGTTCTAGAGATTCCTCGTGTCCCAGTCGTTTCGCTAGCAACTGGGGTTACGCGCGTCCATGCGCTAGCTTCGCCATGGGTGCGCCGTCTGGTAGTGGAGCAACTGGGGTTCGATAACTCCGGTAGCGCAGTCTGTGCTCCTACACCTTAGCGTGCGGGGAGTCCGCGACTCCTTCCGTCGGGACGACATCAGGCATGTCAAGCCGTGCAACGCCAATCCGGTTGTCGGCCATCCCGTAGTAGACGTCAAAGCGGTCGGGTTGACCAAGGTCATCACGCCGATCAATACCAGTCGGAAACACCACGTTGGCGATGGTCCCGTGACGCTCTTGCGGTAGCGTTGGTGTCAATACTGGCTTGGCCGAACGATAGAGAATGACGCGTGGATGCTCTTGCGAGAGCAGCATCACCCCCGCCGAGTAACACAGTTGACGTCCGTCGGTGCTGGGACCTGCCATTTCACTCACCC
>Ga0265313_10004944_pt1 | contig 9980 bp, 5 predicted proteins | sample 4123metaG_FD_203122 | JGI IMG/M metagenome (GOLD analysis project Ga0265313, IMG submission 203122) | Rhizosphere microbial communities from Carex aquatilis grown in University of Washington, Seatle, WA, United States - 4-1-23 metaG | ecosystem: Host-associated > Plants > Roots > Rhizosphere >...
CAGAGGAAGTCCAACGACGTTGTAGACGAACGCGAAGAAAAGGTTCTGGCGAATCTTCTTGAGGGTGGCGCGGGAAAGCGAGATGGCGTCCGCCACCGCGTTCAAATCGTCGCGCATGAGCGTGACGTCTGCGGTCTGCATGGCCACCTCCGAGCCCGCGGCCATGGCGAAGCTGACGTTCGCCGCCGCCAGCGCCGGTGCATCGTTAATGCCGTCCCCCACCATGCCGACGATGCGGCCACCCGATTTCAGCCGTTCCACGGCGGCGGCTTTGTCGCCGGGCAGGACCTCGGCCTCGAAGCGATCGATGCCCGCTTCGGCAGCGATGGCCGCAGCCGTGCCGGCGTTGTCACCGGTCACCATGACGACCTCGACGCCGAGCTTGCGCAGACTAGCCACGGCGACGCGCGACGTATCTCGCAAGGGATCCGCGACGGCCAGCACGCCGATGATTCTCGCTCCCACTTCGACGACAACCACGCTTCGTCCGGCCTTTTCGAAGCTTTCCGCCGCCGAAAGAAAAGCGCCCTCCGTCGCAAACCATGCTGGCGAGCCGACGCGCACAAGCACGCCGTCCACCTGCCCGGAAACGCCACGCCCGGCAAGCGCAGTCACGCTCACCGGCACCACGAGCGCGATCCCCTCGGCGCGCGCTTTGGCGACCACCGCCGTGGCCAGCGGATGATTCGAGCCTTGCTCGAGACTGGCGGCCAAGCGCAGCACTCCTCGCGCATCGGCGTCGGCAAGCGCCATGACGTCCGTCACCGTCGGCTTGCCCAGGGTGAGCGTGCCGGTCTTGTCGAGCACGAGCACTTGCAGCTTTTCAGCCAGCTCCAATGCCTCGGCGTTGCGAATCAGAATGCCCGCACGCGCGCCGAGACCAGTGCCCACCATGATCGCCGTCGGCGTAGCCAAGCCAAGCGCGCAGGGACAGGCGATAACCAGCACCGCCACCGCGTTGATGAGCGCCAACGACAGCTCGCCCGTGCCGATCCACCAAGCTCCGAACGCCACGAGCGCGATGGCGACAACCACCGGCACGAAGATCGCTGCGACTTTGTCCGTAAGTTTTTGAACCGGCGCCTTCGACCCTTGTGCTTCTTCGACGAGGCGAATGATACCGGCGAGCACGGTGTGGCGCCCGACGCCGGTGGCGCGACAGCGAAGCATGCCGTCCCCGTTAACCGTCGCCGCAAAAACCTTGCTGCCGGCAATCTTGGCCACGGGCATCGCTTCGCCGGTGAGCATGGCTTCGTTGGCGTGCGACGTGCCATCGATGACTTCACCGTCGACAGGCATCGCTTCGCCAGGCCGAACGATGAAAACGTCGCCAGGAATCAGCGTCGCCGCCGACACGTCGACCAACTTGCCGTCGCGTTCGATGCGCGCGCTCTGCGGCTGCAACCCGGCCAGCGCCTCGATGGCCGCCGACGTCTTCGCCTTGGCGCGCGCCTCGAGGATTTTGCCCAAAAGCACGAGCGTGATGACGGTGACCGATGCTTCGAAGTACACGTTCTGGTGCGCGAGCCCCCCAATGGTAACCACCGCACTGAAGAGCCACGCCACCGTCGTGCCCAACGCAACCAGCACATCCATGTTGCCGGCTCCGCCGCGCAGCGAGCGCCAGGCGCCGACGTAAAAGCGCCAACCGGTCCAGAACTGAACCGGAGTTGCCAGCGCCATGTCGAGCCAGCGCCATGTCGGGCCTTCGCCGTGCTTGGCCGAGACCATGAGCGCCATCTGCATGAGCAGTGGCAATGTCAGAAGTGCGCTGATACCGAAGCGCAGGCGCTCGCGCCGATAGAGCGCGGCCTTGCGTTCGCTCTCCTCTGCGCGGCTGTGGTCTTCAGCCAAGGCCGCCGTAAAGCCAGCTTTCTCGACCGTCGCCAGCAGGCGCGCGGTATCGACGACAGTCGGCACGAAGCGAACGTGGGCGCGCTCGGACGCCAGGTTCACCACAGCTTCAACTCCCGGAAGCTTGTTGAGCTGCTTCTCGATTCGCAAGGCACACGCCGCGCAGGTCATCCCACCTACGGCCAAGTCGACCGTCTGTGGTGCATCGCTTGGAAAATTGACCGACGGCTCCATTCCTGCGCTGATTCTCCTCACGCGACTCTTTGAATGATCTGTACCACTCGAACGCCCAATCACCATACCGGATGGTGCATGATGAAGAGCGAAGGCCTCGGATTTCTGAGAGCCGGTACCTGCAAAAAGGGTGCAGCGACGGGATTTTCATCGGATTGCGGCGACTGAAGAGTGGGAACGAACTTTGCTGTGCACAGACCGGAAGGTGAATCATGAATAGGCTCGTCATTGCAGGGGGATTGGCAGCTGGACTGATGGCTTGGCTGGCGCTCGCAAGCGGTTGCCAAAAGGAAGGCCTCACGCAGGGCTTGGACAGCGCCATCGGCGGCGACGCAAGCGGAGGCACCTTCGGCGCGGGCGGCGCGATCGGATCGATCGATGCGGGCGGCTTCGGCACAGGCGGCGGCCCCGGTGCCGGCGGAGCGCCGGCCTTGGGCGGCACGGTTACCGTCGACGGCGGCGGCGGTGCGGGAGGTGTGCTCGCGAAGGGTGGCGCGATCGGCAAGGGCGGTTCACTGGGTTTGGGCGGTATCGTGGGATCTGGCGGCACGATTCCGGCTGCGAGCGGCGGCAAGACCGGGACCGGCGGCGTGGTCGCGACGGGCGGTCGAACCGGCGCGGGTGGCTCGTCGGGCCTCGGCGGAAGCACCAGCATTACTTGCGGCGGCATCATCGGCGCTCTCTGCCCGGCCGGACAATTCTGCGACTACGCGGTCGGTACCTGCGGCAAGTCCGATGCTTCGGGAACGTGCACGACCCCGTCGAAGATCTGCTCGAGCATCTATTCTCCGGTATGCGGCTGCGACGGAAAGACGTACGCCAACGATTGCACACGACAGGCCGCAAGCGTTTCCAAGGCATCGCAGGACGCCTGCCCCGCCACCACCGCTTGCCCCAGCGACATCAGTCAGATCAACAGCTGGCCTTGCACCGAGGGCCTAACCTGTCAGTACGGAACCGACCCGCGCCCGGAGTGCCATCCCAGCGCCACGTGCACGGGCGGAGCCTGGACGGTTACGCAGTCGACGTGCGCGGCGCTGCCCCCGGTCACCTGCCCTACCACCCGCGATGCGGCTACAGGCCAAGCATGCCCGACCCAAGGCGCGTACTGCAGCTACGGTGATTTGACGTGTTCATGCACCAACTGCTCGACCGGACCGATTTCGCTCTGCACCGGATCCCCGACTTGGCACTGCGAAGCCCCGAACGCGGATGCGACCTGCCCAGAAGGAATGCCGCTTCTCGGAACCGCCTGCACCACGGAAGGAAAGACCTGCACGTATGCCTGCGGTACCGGCAACGGGCGCGTCTGCAAGCAAGGCGCCTGGTACTCCGCCAATGGCGGTGCCTGCCCGGTGTCGAGTCGCCGCGCCAAAAAGAACATCGTCTACCTCAACGAGATCGAACGACAGCGCATCGCCAGCGACGTTGCTCGACTGAGACTGGCGACCTACGAGTACCGCGACCATGCCTTGGCGGGAAAGCGCCATCTCGGGTTCATCATCGAAGACGTGCCCGGCAGCCCCGCCGTCGACCGCGACGGCAACATGGTCGACCTTTACGGCTATGCCAGCATGTTGGTGGCCGCGTTCCAGGAACAGTCGCGCGAGATCGCGGATTTGAAAGCGGAAATCGCGCATCTCAAACGCGCGTCTGCCAAAAAGTAGCGACGCAACTCGGCCGTCTGAAGCCGAGCCGAAGGCTCGGCCGCAGGTGGGGTGAAGTCCGCGATTTACTTCGCGGACGAAGGGCGGGCCGCGACCCGCCCCTTCAAAAACTTCAAGACGGGTCCATTCATGGACCCGTCTTGAGGCGACAGAGCGCGGCGCCAACGACGATTTTCAGTAGGCGATTGGGGGCCGCTTATGCGATGGTCCGCCCGAGATCGAGTCGTACCCCATGCCTCACGCCACACGATTCGCGTTTATTGATCTTCTGCGTGTCGTCGCTGCGCAGGTGATCGTACTGCACCATCTGGCCTTCTACGGGCCACTGTCGGATCACGCCTATTCCATCGCGGCAGGTCCGATCGATTGGCTCTTCCTCTACGGCCGTTTCGCGGTGCAAATCTTCTTCGTCACCGGCGGCTATTGCCTAGCCGGAAGCCTCGCACGCCGAGCGCCCGCTCGACCACGCACCTGGCTCGGCCTCATCGTCGAGCGCTATTTCCGCATCGGTCTTCCTTATTTGGCAGCACTGGCGCTGGCCATGGTGGCCAACGAAATCGCACGCCTTTGGATGGACCATCCGTCGATTTCGCCGAGCCCAACGCCTGGACAGCTCGTGGCCCACGTTTTTCTCGTGCACAACGTGCTTGGGTACGACTCGCTGACCGCCGGAATCTGGTATGTCGCTATCGACTTGCAGTTGGTCGCGCTGGTCAGCGTGGTCAACGCCCTCGCCTGCGGAATTTGGCGCGAGCGCGGTCAGGCTTTCGCCCGCGCGACGTTGCTGGCGCTGGGCTTGGCCTCGGCCTTCGTGTGGAATCGCTCGGCCCACCTCGACCACTACGGAATCTATTTCCTGGCCAGCTACATGCTGGGAATGGCCGCAGCCTGGACCAAAGACGGCCGCCTGCCCAAGAGCTTCTTCTGGGCTTATCTTCTGGCGGTCGCGGTCTCGCTGCACATCGATTTCCGCACACGGCTGGCGCTTGCCGGTGCCACTGCCGTCGTCCTGATGCTTGCGCAGGGACAGACGTGGCTGGCAAAGATCGCCAGCGCACCCTTGCTGCAGCGACTCGGCCTCATCACCTACAGCCTCTTCCTCGTGCACTTTCCCATCTGCCTCGTCGTCAACGCCTGGTGGTCGAGCCACCTGCCGCAAAAGCCGTGGCTCGCCATCGTCGGCATGCTGGTCGCGTGGACCTTGAGTGTGGTTGGCGCCTTCCTTTTCTACTACCACGTGGAACGGCGCCTGGCTCGGCTGCGAATTCCCGGCACCGCGCCCAAACCGAAGCTTGCCGGCGCCGGGACCGTCGTGACGCCCATGGCGGCGGACAGAGGTTCGGCGAGCCACCTAGCGTGACGGCGACGCCAGCGGTGTCGGCACCTGCGTAACTATACTTTTCCAGCGCGGCGAGCGAGCAAAGCGTCGACCACCGACGGATCCGCCAGCGTGGAAACGTCGCCCATTTCGTCCGTCTTCCCAGCCGCGATGGCGCGCAAGATTCGCCGCATGATCTTGCCCGAACGGGTCTTCGGCAGACCCGGGACGATGAGCACGATGTCCGGCGTGGCAAAGGGCCCGATATGGTGGCGAACTTCGTTCTTGAGCTCGCCGAGCAGCTCGCTGCTCTCGCTCCAGCCCGCGTTGAGAATGACGAAAGCGAAAATGCCCTGGCCCTTGATGGGATGCGGGTAACCGACGACGGCTGCCTCTGCGCACGCGGGATGCGTGACCAAGGCGCTTTCCACTTCGGCGGTGCCCAAGCGGTGGCCCGAGACGTTGATGACGTCATCCACACGACCGGTGATCCAGTAATAGCCATCCTCGTCGCGGCGACATCCGTCGCCAGTCAGGTAATAGCCGTGGAAGGGGCGCAGATACGTCTGTACGAAACGCTCGTGGTCGTTCTGGATGGTACGCGCCATGCCCGGCCACGGACGTTTGATGGCTAAAAGCCCGGTTACGCCATTGCCGTGAATCTCGTTGCCCTGTTCGTCGAGCAAGACCGGCTCGACGCCGAAAAAGGGAAACGTCGCCGAGCCCGGCTTGAGCGCCGTAGCACCCGGCAGCGGCGAAATCATGATTCCGCCCGTCTCGGTTTGCCACCAGGTGTCCATGATGGGACACCGGCTTTCGCCGACGACTTCGTAGTACCAACGCCAGGCCTCGGGATTGATGGGCTCCCCGACCGTACCGAGAATGCGCAGCGACGAACGGTCGTGCGCCTTGACGAAGCTGTCGCCTTCGCGGGCGATGGCGCGAATGGCGGTGGGCGTTCCGTAGAATTGGTTGATGCGGTGGCGCTCGACCAGATCCCAGTAACGGCCGGCGTCCGGATAGAGCGGAATGCTCTCGAAGAGCAGCGTCGTCGCGCCATTGCACAGCGGCCCGTACACGACGTACGAGTGCCCCGTGATCCAGCCGACGTCGGCCACGCACGCGTAGATGTCGCCATCGTGATAATCGAAGACGTAGCGATGGGTGAGCGACGCGTGCAACAGATAGCCCGCCGTGGTGTGCGCCACGCCCTTCGGTCGGCCGGTGCTGCCCGACGTGTAGAGAAGAAAGAGAGTGTCCTCGCTGTCCATGTGCTCGATCGGGCAGTAGGGACGCTCGCCGTCCATCGCTTCACGCAGCCAGATGTCGCGATGGCTGTAGAACGGCACCTTGTTGCCGGTTCGACGAGCCACGAAAACCGTGCGCACCGTCGGGCACGCCATGACCGCCTCGTCGACGGTGCGCTTGAGCGGGATGAGCTTTCCGCCGCGCACGCCTTCATCCGCGGTGATGACTGTGGTGCAACGAGCATCGTTGATCCGGTCGCGCAAGCTCTCGGCGGAGAAGCCCGCGAACACGACGTTGTGAACCGCACCAAGCCGCGCGCATGCCAGCATGGAGTAGACCGCCTCGGGAATCATCGGCATGTAAATCGCGATGCGATCGCCACGACGGACGCCGTTGTGGCGAAGCACGTTCGCCAGACGACAGACTTCACGCTGAAGCTCTCGGTACGTGACTGTCTTGCTCTCGCCAGGCGTGTCCGATTCCCAGATCAGAGCGACTTGATCGCCGCGCTTCTCGACGTGCCGGTCGACGCAGTTGTAACAGGCGTTGAGGCGTCCATTGAGAAACCATGCCACCTGGCCGGAATCGAAGTCGCAGTCGCTGGCTTGACTGAAGGGGTGAAACCACGACAGCGTCTCCCGAGCCATCTTCCCCCAGAAGGCGTCGGGGCCTTTCAGGCTTTCGGCGTAGAGCTTCTGGTAGGCCTCGAAGGAACCAACGTGCGCTTGCCGGCTGATGGCGGGCGACGGCGCGATGGCGGGCGTGGCAACTTCCGGATTCGGCAACGTCTCGGGCATGGGCGATCCTTTCGCTGGCAAGCGATAGCTTGGATGCCGTATGACCTCGATCTGATGCGCACAATTGCGGCGCAACGTCGGAGAATCCGGGCTCTCGGGCTACAATCGCCGCTCAGTGCCGTCGACGGGACATACCGCGGTCGATCTCGCGCTGAGCCTCGCGCTTTTTCACGTCTTCGCGACGGTCGTATTCCTGTTTGCCGTGCACCAGGGCCAGCTCGACCTTCACGCGGCCGTCTTTTTCGTAGAGCGAAAGAGGGATCAAGGTCAGGCCCTTTTCCCGCACCTTGCCGCCCAGACGATCGATTTCACCGCGATGAAGCAGTAACTTGCGCCGCCGTCGCGGATCATGGTTACGGGCGTGCGCGAAAGCGTAGACGCCGATGTCCAGCTCGCACAGCCAGGCTTCGCCATTTTCGATGACGGCGTACGAGTCGACCATGGCGACTTTGGCGTCGCGGATGGACTTGACCTCCGAGCCGACCAGCGCCAGGCCGGCCTCGCACGTCTCGTCGATGGCGTACTCGTGGCGCGCTTTACGGTTGCGCGCCAGCACCGTGCTTGCGCCCGACTTCGGTTTTCCCCCGCCGCGGGCCACGCGCTAGGGCCTAGCCTTTGCCGTCACCGGGAAAGCGCATACTTTCGCCGGCCATCGCTCGCCGCAGATAGGTCGGCTTGTCGTATTCGCTCTCCTCGATGCCCAGATGGGACGTGGCCAGGCCGGGCTGGCTCGGCGCCGCACGCCGCGAGCTGGTATTGGTGCCAGCCGCGATGGGCGACGCAACGGCGGGACGGATCACGGGACGAGAGTCGGGCGCTGGAGTGACCGTAGCAATCGGCGCGGACCGAGCAAATGCAGGCACGGGCGCTGGCGTGAGCAGAGCCGGCAGCGGCGGATAACGATGAATGTCCGACTCCGCCTCCTCGATTTCGACCTCGGTGTCCGACAGGTCCAAAGGCGCCGAGACCGGCGCCGAGACAGGATCTGCGACCGGCGCCGCAGCGGCAGCACCTGGGGCCATGCTGCCGACGGTGACCGTCGACGTGGCGTGGCTGCCGTGCATAGGCAAGGTCATCTGGTGGTCGGCGCTCCTTTTCACGGTCGGACGCGACGTCGTCGAGGTGGAGCTCTCGACGGCCACGCGGCTTTGGAAGCCGGTGGCAATGACGGTAATGCGGACTTCTTCGCTCAGATTCGGATCGATCACCGAGCCGAAGATGATGTTGGCGTCCGGATCTGCGGCGTCGTGCACCAGACTGCAAGCCTCGTTGACCTCGGAGAGGGTCAGGTCGGGGCCGCCCGTGATGTTCACCAGAATGCCGGTGGCGCCGTTGATGGAAACGTCCTCGAGCAGCGGCGACGTGATGGCCATCTGAGCGGCGTCGAGCGCGCGCTTTTCGCCGCGGCCGAAGCCCGAGCCCATCAGCGCGCGCCCCATGCCGGTCATGATCGATCGCACGTCGGCGAAATCGACGTTGATGAGGCCCGGCACCATGACGAGGTCGCTGATACCGCGCACGGCCGTCAGGCAAACGCTGTCGACCATGTTGAACGACTCGCGCAACGTCAGATTCTTGCCGGCAAGCCCGACCAGCCGGTCGTTGGGAATCACGATGAGCGCGTCCACCGACTTGGCGAGCTCGGCGATACCCGCCGTCGCCTTCTTCTTGCGCTGCAGACCTTCGAACATGAACGGCTTGGTCACCACGCCGACGGTCAGCGCGCCGAGCTCGCGCGCCGCACGCGCCATCACGGGGGCAGCGCCGGTACCCGTTCCGCCGCCCATGCCGGCCGTGACGAAAACCATGTCCGCCCCGGCAAGCACCTCGCCGATGCGTTGAGCGTCCTCCAGCGCAGCAGCGCAACCGATGTCGGGGTTGGCGCCGGCGCCGAGGCCCTTGGTGAGCGTCTTGCCGATTTGGATCTTGGTGGGCGCCTGGTTGGTTTCAAGAACCTGGCAGTCGGTGTTCGCGGCGACGAAATCTACACCTTGGATTCCTGCCTCGATCATGGTGTTGACCGCGTTGCCTCCGCCGCCGCCCACGCCAACCACCTTGATTTTTGGACCCAGAATCGGTTCGTCGAATTCGAGCATGTGGAATTCTCCTAGACTCCTTGGATCGCACGCGATGGCGGTCACGCCAAATTTTTTGCTGCTTTTTCTTGCCCTGACTGATTAAAAAGCGGTCGAGAGGGCGCGGCGCAGCCGTCCGAAGACACCCGCGCGTTTCTCGGTGGTACCAACGGCACGCACGGCGCTCGCTTGCTGATTGGCGGCGTACTGCACGAGGCCCACGCCGGTGGCGAAGCTTGGCGACTTGACGACGTCGGCAAGTCCCCCGACGCCCTTGGGAATGCCGAGGCGCACCGGAATGCCGAGGATGTCCTCGGCCAGCTCCGCCATGCCCGGCAGTTGGGTCGAGCCACCGGTAATGACCGCGCCCGAGGCCAGCATGTCGTCGCAGCCGAGGCGCGCGATCTCCGCCTTCACGAACGAGAAGATTTCTTCGATGCGCGGCTGGACGATATCGCGGCAAAGCACGTGCCTGGAAAGCACGCGCGGCGCACGCCCACCGACGGAAGCGACCTGGATGGTTTCCTCTTCGCTCACCATGCTGGCGAGCGCGCAACCCCACTGGTGCTTGATCTTTTCCGCTTCGTGCGGCGGCGTGCGCAGGCCAAAAGCAATATCACTCGTGAGCTGATAGCCGCCGAGCGGGATGACGCTGGTGTGGGCGACCGAGCCTTCGGTGAAGATCGCGATGTCGGTGGTGCCGCCGCCAATGTCCACGAGCGCCACGCCCAGCCCTTTTTCGTCCTCTTCCAAGACCGCTTCGCCCGAGGCCAGCGGTTCGAGCACG
>Ga0265313_10004946_pt1 | contig 9978 bp, 4 predicted proteins | sample 4123metaG_FD_203122 | JGI IMG/M metagenome (GOLD analysis project Ga0265313, IMG submission 203122) | Rhizosphere microbial communities from Carex aquatilis grown in University of Washington, Seatle, WA, United States - 4-1-23 metaG | ecosystem: Host-associated > Plants > Roots > Rhizosphere >...
CTCCAACTCAGCCCTCATGGCCAGATGTTCGTCGCGATTGTATTTCAATTCGTCGAGCTTTTCCTTGACGGCTTTCAGCGCCTCTCTTGCCTCAATGCCGTAAGTTTCGCCCCGCAATTCGGCATTTAGTTTGGCCAGCTCTTCCTGCCTGACCGGCAGCTCGATATCCAGCTCTTTGAGGTCGGCAAGGTCACGCTTCATCTGGTTGTATCTGGATTCGATATGACGCTGTGCACGTACCTGTCCTTTCAGGCTGGAATAGGAGATCGGGTCGAAATCCAGCTTATGAATCTCGGCCTTGACCGCCACCAGAGATTCCCTTTCCACCTGTGCGTAGTCGCTGTCTTGCAGTTGCTTTTTCAGCGTTTCCAGTTCGTTTTTTACTGATTGAAAGTTTTGATCGGCTCTTTCGACGGCGATTCTTCTTTCGTTCAATTGTCCGATGCGCTTGTCCAACTCCTTGCGATTTTCCAACTGCTTTTTCAGTTCGACATACTTTCTGCGCAGGTCGCCGCGCTCCGTTTCCAGTTTCCCCTTGCGGTTTCTGGTCTCGGCGATTTCACTGTCGAGATCTTCATTTTGTTTGAGATATCGAGTGATCACCGCTTTTCGATCCACAATTGGTGCGCAACAAAGCGGGCAGACCGAGCTGTGTTCGTGTTCTTCAAGCTCTTTTATTTTGTCCAGATTTTCTTTTTGCCGGCCGCCTAAAGAAGAAACATGAGCCTCAAGCGCTTCGATTTCCGACTTGATTTCCAGTCCACGTTGTTCGACGATATCGAACTCAACCTCCAGCGCATCGAGGTGATTTGACTCCTTTTCGACGGCATGGTGCTGCTCGTCGAGGCTTTCTTTGCTGGTCAGAATTGATGCCAATTCCGTTTGTTGAGATTCTTTTTGAGAGACTTTCGCTTCCAGCCTGATCTTCTCTTCGGTCATTTGAGCGCTCAATTCCAGGGCGCGTTCGTTGAGCCGGGTGTGGGCTTCTTGATTCTTGGATTGCTCTGCTTCCTTTGTGGAAAGTTCGCGAAACTCTTCGAATTGTTTTTGTACTTTCTGCCAATCCTGGGTTTCGGCGCTCAGTTTCTTGTGACGCTTTTCCAGGTCATTGAGCCGACCTTCAACGTTTTCGACTTGCAATTCCAAACGACTGCGCAATTGAGCAAGCGTGGATTGCAGATCCATTCTTTTGGTGGTCAGCTCTTGCTGGCTTAGCGCCTTGCGCTCCATGTCCTCGATGCCGGCTCGCAGCTTTTCATAACTTTCAGCTTTCTTTTCGATGACGGGCGACTGGCCGACCAAATTGGCAATTGCATCAAGCTTGCCTGACAGCACTGCCCTTTGCTCTTCCAGCCCTGACAGAGCGGTGATCAATTCTTCTATCTGCGCCTCAGTCGATTCCATTTTCTGTTTGTTTAAAGTGAGCGCTTGCACTTGATCGCTCAGGTGTCTGGCTGACTCTTCTCTGTCCAGCAGTCTTTGTATGAGCTCGTCCAGTTCTGCCTTAGCCGAAATCAAGTCTGCATCAGCCTCTTGCCTTTGAGTCTCAGCTTCCGGCAAGCGCGAAAGAGCCACTTCCATGGCTTCTCTCTTTACCTTCAAGGTGCGCGCATGATCGCGGGCTTGATCTTTCAATTTCTCAAAATAAGAAAGCCCGAGGATTTCTCCAAGCACTTGTTTTCGATCCGATGCGGCCCTGGTTGTGAATTCATCGGCTTTGCCTTGACGCAGATAGGCGCTGTTGATGAAAGTGTCGTAGTCCATGCGCAGCAATTCTGAGATGTGCTTCTGCGTGTCTTTTATGCTGTTGCCGGTCAAACTGCGCCAGAGGTCGTTGCCCCCCGGCGCTTGCGCCTCGACATGTTTGTGTCCATTGCCATACCCATTGCCATGACCGTTTGCGGCGTTTGCTCCTTCAGCTTCGTCGCTTTCTTGCGGACTGGACAGAATCTGAAACTCCAGAGTGCCTTTGGATGTGGTTTTTCCGCCTGATTTGCCGCCGCCTTTAATGCGCTGGCGGCGGACTCGATAAATGCGATTTTCGTGCTGGAAGGTCAGGTCTACCCAGGTCTCTTTCTCTCCGATGCGCATCAGTTCGTCCGACGATGCGCGCGCCGACTCCCAGAGCGCCCAGGTCACCGCATCGAGGATGGCCGATTTGCCGGCGCCGTTTTGTCCGGAAAGGCACGCCACAGGCACAGTCGTAAGATCGAGCGTGGCGTCTGCGTAGCTCATGAAATTATGCAGAGTGATGGAGATGATGATCATCCTGGACTTTTACCTGCACTGTAAGCTATTAACCGGCGCCGATGCGGATCTGCGCCCGACAAACCGAGTCAGCTGGCAGTCAAGCCGAGTGCGAAATCCTCAACTTCTGATTCTATCCGATAAAAACTCATGATTGATCTTAAGGTTCTTAGATAACTGGCATAATCAAGAAGGTGTTTTTATTGAACCTGAGACTCAGTGGAGGACAGCGTGCCGGGTTCCGGTCGAAAAGCAGTTGAGCGCTACCTCCTCTTGAGTTTTGCTCTTTCAGGCGCTGCTGCGCTTATCGCCCAAAACGTATGGCAGCGCGAACTGATGCGTCTTGTCGGTGCGACGACACCGGCAGCCGCGGTCGTATATGCCGGTGTTATGGCCGGACTGGGTGCCGGGGCGCTGCTTGGCAATGCCATATTGACGCGCGGCGGCGGGTTATTCGAAGGCATCAATCCATTCAGATTTTTTGCTTTGCTGGAGGCGGTCACATGCGCGTTGGCAATTGCTTATGCGTTCATTTTTTCCAATGGATTGCTTATGCAAATTCCTTTTCTGGCAGACGAAACCAATAGACTGGCGCTGGCCTTTGTCATGGTTGCCCTGCCCTCTTTGTCCATGGGAATGACATGGCCTGCGGCAGTAAGTGCCGCTGAAAATGTGGCTCTGGATGTGGATGCCTTAAGTATGGGTCTCTATGCCGCCAATATATTTGGAGCGGTGGCTGGTGCTGCATTTGGTGCTTTCTATTTGATTCCCAAATGCGGGTTGTCTTTTTCTCTTTGCACTGCCGGCGGGTTGAACTTAGTGGCGGGAGCATCTGCCATTGTCCTGTCTCTGGCAGCAGTAAAACTGATTTGTCCTCGCAATCCCATTGATATTGCTGCTTCCAGCGCTGAGGACTCAGTGATGCCGCAATTCGATTGTTTGCTGGTCTTCCTTTCTGCTGCTTGCACCCTTTCTCTGGAAGTTATTTTCACGCGTTTTTTCACTCTCACTCTGGGTTCTTCGGTTTACAGCGTGGCAGTGGTTTTGATCGGTGTTCTCATCGGCATGTATATCTCCGCACACATGGGCTGCATAAGTGCAGTCGTCGCTAAAAAAGGCACGGCGGTGGCCGCATTGCCTGCCCCATCTTTCTCGGCAAAAGCTGCTTGCCTGGCGGCGCTTATCGTTTTTGCCGAAGCCTGTTTGCTGAATAGGCTGCCCGATCTTGTCCTTTATTTATCTCAGCTCGCTTCGTCCTTTAACTTCCGTGATCTGCCTCTGCTCAGGACATTTTTAGTGCCGCGGGTGTTTTTATGCCAGTGGTTGGTGATCCTTCCGATTGCATTGACGAGTGCAATTTTTCCTATTGTTTTGAAAAATAGTCTCAAGGAAGTAAATTCCAAAATTGCCCGAGCCGGTTGGCTATACAGTGCCAGTGCTCTGGGAGCGGTTATTGGCTCTCTGGCTACCGGACTTTATCTGATACCGACTTTGGGCGAAAGTTATGAAAGCGGATTGCTGGCCGGCTTGATTGTTGTTTCCGGAATATGTTTGCTTATCGCTGCGCTTGTTGCCTCGCACCATGTTTCCATTGCCGTCCACAAAGATAAAAGCGCTGGAATGGTTTTTCTCAGCTCTGCAGCCATCATCGGTCTGGTTGCCACTTTGTATCCGCCGCATGCCGACACGTTTTTGTTGTCTCAGGGACTGGGATTTTTGCCTGTGGAAAATCATCGCTGCAGATCAGTTGCGCGCGTCAATCGAAAAGGAACGAAAAAACTCATCGATTATTTTTTACCGTGAGGGATTAAACACGACAGTCACTGTTCAAGATATGCCGGGCAACAATGTGCGCGTTCTTAAAAATGATGGGAAAGTGGAGGCGGCCATCCCTCGAAATCTGGCTCTCAGCGCGCCGACTAGTGATTATCCTACTCAGATTCTTTTGGCCTGTCTGCCCTATGTTTTATCCAGACAAGATAAGAACAACACTCTTGTAATTGGCTGTGGCAGTGGTGCCACATATGGTGCGCTGGCAGAACAGAAAAATGTGTCTGCTTTGACTGTGGCAGAGATCGAAAAGGCAGTCTTCGAGGCCAGCCGATTATTTCTCCTTGCAGAAAAAAAGGCGGAGCGCGCCGATATTGCCAAGCTGGTTTGCGATGCCCGAAGCCAACTTGCCTTTTCTCCGCAAACCTATGATTTGATCGTCTCTCAACCGGCCGAGCCCTGGGTGAATGGTGCCGGCGACCTCTATACAAAAGAGTTTTTCAAGCTTGTGTCGGCGCGGCTGAGTGATAAAGGTGTTTTTTGCCAGTGGTTGCAACTTTATGCAATCGACGAAAAGACCTTGCTTGTGCTGTTGAACACCATGCAAAGCGTATTTCCTTCCACGTATGTTTTTCACCCGCACGGCGCCGGCGAAATCCTGATCGTTTGTTTCCCCTCAAAATCTTTCGATCAAAAACAATACGGCCAGCAGATGAGAGCAATTGGAGAGGATGCAAAACTAGATCTGGAACGCATCAAGCTGGCAATGGCAGAGACAGCCCTGGCTGCAAAACTGCATTACTGTCATATTATGTCCAGCGCCGACCTTCTTTCCATGCTTGTGCTGACGCCTCAATCACTGGATGAGCTGCTCTGGAAAAAGCTGGGCACTGAAAGAATTTTATTCAATACGGACGACAATCTGGTAAGCGAATACTCTTTGCCTTATCAGCTTCTCGGTAAAGACGATCGCATCGAGAAAAATCTCGAGCTTCTGCATTCAAGCCGATCCAACTTGCTCAGCTGTCTGCAGAGCGATGCAGGTGACGCGCAAAAGAGAGCGGAGTATATCGATCGAGTTGCCCTTTCCATGGCTGGTTTTTCGCAAAAGCACCCGGGTGAGGGATTGGATGATGCTGCTCTGGCTGCTGCCTATGAAGCATGGACGCTTTGCCAGTCGCCGGCTACGGCTGCCGCCTGCGATGTTGTCGCTTATATGACCGGACGTTTTGCTACAGATACGGAGCTGGATAAAACGCCTTCTGCCATCGATTCCCTGACTCCAGCTCAATGTTTTTGGGTCGGCCAGGCTCTTGCCCTCAAGGGACAGAGGGAGAAAGCAAAGGAGGTCTTCAGCCGGGGCATCCAGGCGGACGGCCCGCAAAAGCAAGAGTTGTCCGAATTATTGAAGAAGTGGGGCGGAAAAAACTGACCGCCTGGCGAAGCAAAGTAAAGAAAGTAATGGGGTGTCAAGATGATCGTATTGACAGATCGGGGTAAAATAAGCGCTAGGCTTAAGAACTGGGTGCGGTAAGCCAATGAGCTATCGACTGCTGCTAATTGAAGACAGCCCGACGCAACTTCTTACAATAAGAAGAAATCTTGAGGCGGAAGGCTACACGATTCTTGAGGCGCGAAACGGCGCTGAGGGACTGGTACGCGCTTACAATGAACTGCCCGACTTAATCATCTCTGATGTGGTCATGACAGGCATCAATGGATATCAGCTCTGCCGGCTGGTCAAAAACGATTCTGAATTGTCCGATACGCCGGTGATTCTCTTGACTAAGTTGGACGGCTCCATCGACCGTTTTTGGGGGCTGAAATCCGGCGCCGACAGATACATTCCCAAAGAGCCTGGATTCCAGAATCTGATTCTGGCCATAAGAGAGATCCTGGCGGAGTCGAAAGTGCAACCGAGATTGAGAATCCTTCCCGATTCTTCTCGCGCACCGGCACCCGAGGAAATCAACGGCAGGCTCAACCAGCTTTTGGAGCGGCTTCTCTTTGAAGCGACTATAATCGATGAAGTGCGCAGAATTGGAGAAGATCTTCTCGATCTTGATTTGATTACCGAAAAATTGTTCGCACTGTTGTCTTCGATTTTGAACTATCAATCCTGCGCAGTTGTCGTCAATCAGGGCGCTTTTTCCAGTCTGCAATTGGATTTGAACGATGAGACTCAAGAAAGCACCGTTAAGTCCTATGTTTCTAAATTGTCGCTGCAGTTGGGATTGCCTCCCCTGCGCGAAGAAGGAATCAAAGGCGGTGGCTTGATTGAAAACGCGCTTACGCAGCCGATTGACATGACAGGACTGCGCCTGGGATTGCTGATTGTCATTCCCTATCCTAACCAATCTTATAAGCCCGGCGACCAAAAGGTCGTCAGACTGATTGCAGAGCAATTGTCAATTGTGCTGCGCTTGTTCCGCTCTCACCAGCAGAGAGAAGGCTCCGTACTCTCGAGTTAGAAGGCGCGATCCGATCGCTACATCGCTACGGTTTGCCCCTGTGATGGCGTCTGCCCAGCATTCTGCGTCTGCGGGCCAGAGGTGTTTCTTGAGCAGAAGCCGCTGCCTTATCATCACTGGCGGTGCCGTCTTCATCATCGTCGCTTTCTGCGTCTCCGCTTTCTTCGTCTTGAGCGCTGTTTTCTTGCGGCTGTTCTGCCGGTGCTGCAGTCTCTTCACTTTCAGATGAAGCCGGTTGCACATCCTCGTCTTTGCTTTCTTCCTCTGCATTGGATGGGGCGGGGGCAAATACTTCTATCTGCACTTCCTGGGCGGGGTCTTCTGCCACAGGCTGGGCGACCTCATGGTCAGTCTCATTTTCCTCAGCAGAAATCTGAATCTGATCAGTTGATGGTGCTTCAGCTGCGCTTTCCTCTTCTTGTGCTTCTTCCAATTCTTCCGCTTCTATAGGTATTTCTATAGGTTGCTCTTCTGCTGTAGTTTGGTGAGCGGCAGGGGCTTCCTCTACCTCATCGGCATCTTCCAGGGCGATTACGATGTGCGGGCGGCTGGTCGCTTGAGGGGCGGCCTGGTGGGGCTCTTCCTCAATAGCATCATGGGCCTCTACAAAGGAATCTGCAGAGTCGCTTGAGCTATGGGATGCGTCCTCAGGTTCTGCGGATTGGGCATACGCGGCCAACGATTTGCGGTCTATGTCGGCGGTGGCACTTCTTGAAGTTTCCAGTGCTTCTTCTTCCGGCACTTCAACGACAGCTTCCTCGCCAGTCACTTGCCCCGATGCTGAGCTGGACGATTGTTGTGTGTCGAGATTCAATTCGAAGGGATTTTTCAGGCGCTGCCAGCCGCCTGAAACACGCCTTTCTTTAGAACCTCCTGCTTCGCTGTCATCAAGTTGGGCCTGCTGCTGTTGCTGTTGCAATTGCAGCTGTTGCTGGCGCTTCTGCTGGGAAGGCACGATGAATTCATCATCTTCGACATCCCAGAGCGGTTTTCCGGATTCATTTTGCTCGTTTAAATCTTCTCTGTACTCTTCACCCAGAAATGAGTTCAGTTCGTCATCACTATCGGATTTTTGCGGCGGCTCAATTGCTTCGAGATCGAGATGTCTGCTGATGTCGACAATCGGCTCGCTTTCCTGGCTGGCGGTCGGCGCCTGCGGAGGTTGTGACTGCTGCCTCGCCTGCTCTTCATCTTCGGGTACACTCCAGTCCAGCTGATAATTGCTCGGCACCGCATTTGATATCACCAATTGGCGCTCCGCCGCTTCACCGCCTTCCTCTTCCTGTGCCGTTTCGTCTGGCTGCTGAGCCGCATCGGCATCGAGTTGGAAAGTACTGTGCAAGGGCGGCCTGAAGGCAGGAATTTTGTCGCGGGTTGTGGATTGTTCCTTCTTTGCATTACTGGCGCGTTTTGCTTCGCTCTCGACCGGCTCTTGTGCCGTTTCTGCTTGCGGTGACTGAGCTGAATTGGAAATATCATTTTCCGTCAAGGAGCGTTCAGACCATGCATAGGCGGGAATGCGCTCATGAGTGGCGTCAGTTTTTTCTCGAGCCCCGCCCAATTGGGCGTCCTGATTTGCCTCCGCCTGAGGAAAAGCCGCTTCCACCAGCTGAGCGCCGTCAGCATCTATGAGGGTGATATTGCCTTCGTCTTCATCCTCTTCGTCGTCTTGATCTTCATCGTCTGCATTTTCATCTTCGTCAACGAAGCCCTGGAATTCCGTTCCGCTGGTTTCCGCATCGACCAATCCGAGTTCGTCGCTGGGTGCGCTGTCTGCTTCAGACGGAGCCATAATTTCACCGTAGTTAACGGTGTTGTCGCCATCGTCGGCACTGATGGCACCGTCGCCCTCGGCAATGAAATTGTCTTCAGAAGGCATGGCCGCTTCCTGAGTGACTGTCCAGAGGGCCGGGCCGGCATCGACAGGTTTGAGCAAATCGTCTTTATAGCCGACGCCTTCGTAAGTGTCGGAGGCGACGTCCAAACCTAAGCCCAGATTTGGATCGACGGGCACCTCTTCGTGAGTGTTCTTTTTCTTGCGACCACCCTCTTTCGGCTCTTTATGTTCTTTCTGTTCTTTCTGTTCTTTATGCTCTTTATGCTCTTTAACTTCTTTGGACTCTTTATGCTCTTTGCCTTCCTTGGGTTCTTTCACCTCTGCCTGAGCAGCCTGAGCTGCCTGCGCACCGGCTTTGAGCAAGTCTTTCATCGTGGCGGGCGGAGCCGTTACATCGCCATCCTGGGCTCCGGAAAGGAGTTTATGCAACATCGACGGCGCTGGCTTTTCGCCATTGCCGCTGGAACGCGCTGATACCACATCCGGTGAGCCGGGAGGAAGCATTTGGGCCAGCAAATTAGAATGACTGGTCACTTGTTCGTCGGCTTTTGGCTGCAGTGGCGGCTGCGTATATACAGGGGCTTCAGTGGGGCGATTCAATTCCGCTTCCGCTTCGGCTTCAACTTCCTCCAGGTGATCGAGATCGGATTGCGTCACATATCCACGTTCGACAACTGTTTCTGAAACGCCCACACCGCTCGATTCAAGCTCTTCCATAGCCGCTTGATACTGGACTACCGTGATCAATCCTTTGCGCAAGAGCTTTTGTGCAAAGAGGACGGCCTCTAGCTGGTATTCCTCAATAAATCCTTGTTTGACAAGAAAACTGCCGAATTGCATTTCCGGCATGGCCTTGTGCATGTCGCAAGCGATTTCCAGCTCGGATGCTTCTAGAAGTCCAGCTACATTGAGCAATTCGCCGATCTTGAGGTGCAGCCTCTGGCCCAGTTCCCCTGGCTTTTTTTCATCCGGGGTCTGGGGCATGGACACGCCTCTGAGACCCATTGTTCTTAGATCGTAATCAGTCCTGGTAACCGGATCGGAAAGAATGTCATAGGCGATGCAGATGAATTTCAAATCGTAGAGCAACTTATTGCGTCTATCGATATCGGTTGAGACGGCCAGCTCACGATGAATTAGTCTGGTCAACTTATAAAATTGCGTGCGGACGCCTTCCATAGGCGACATCTGCGAGACGCCCAGGAGCGTATAAATGTCAGCAAGAGGTGACTCTTTGTCTGTCATTCGGATTCTATCTGCACCCTCACTTGTTTTCCCCGGGCTGCCTGTCGACCTGGTCCTGAAAGCCACCGGACCCGCAGGACCTGTAGTTATCTCGCCGGTTTGTTCTCCGGGCGAGGGGTCAATCCGTATTGGGCCGACAAACTCATTATGCCTTTCAGATGTTGTATTAAACACTTAATGTATTTTCTTATGCTCTTCCGGGTGCCTTGGCATCTAGCCATTAGCCCTCAACTTGAGGGCAGCCGATTTATGAGGGGATTGCGAATACAATTAACAGTCGAAGTTATCGGTCTTTCAGGAAAACACCGTGATTAAAGATAGCCTGCATGAAGCCCTGGAGCTAAACCGGGACGTTCTTTCCGCCCTTGATGCCGATAAATTCGAGAAGCTCAAAAGCTTTCTCAAGGC
>Ga0265313_10004947_pt1 | contig 9978 bp, 12 predicted proteins | sample 4123metaG_FD_203122 | JGI IMG/M metagenome (GOLD analysis project Ga0265313, IMG submission 203122) | Rhizosphere microbial communities from Carex aquatilis grown in University of Washington, Seatle, WA, United States - 4-1-23 metaG | ecosystem: Host-associated > Plants > Roots > Rhizosphere >...
AGCCCGTGGGAGAGCTTTTCCACTGCCCATCTGGCACGCACCCTGAACGAGCCCTTGCCGGTGCGGTAGGCCTCGGAAATGGCGGCCTGGGTTTCCACCAGCACCCCGCCCGTGGGAAAGTCGGGACCGGGCATGCGCTCGATCAGCGCATCGACGTTGCAGTCTGGATTGGCAATCAGGTGGCCCAGCGCGGCGCAGATTTCGCCGAGATTATGGGGTGGGATGCTGGTGGCCATACCCACCGCGATACCGGCGGCGCCATTGGCCAGCAGATTGGGAAAGGCCGCCGGCATCACCACCGGCTCCTCCTCGGTGCCGTCATAAGTCGGGCGGAAATCGACACTGTCCTCGTCGAGGCCGTCCATCAGCGCGGCGGCGACCTTGGTCAACTTGGCCTCGGTATATCGCATGGCGGCGGCGTTATCGCCGTCGATATTGCCGAAATTGCCCTGGCCTTCCACCAGGGGATAACGCACCGCGAAATCCTGAGCCAGACGGACCAGCGTGTCATAGACCGCCACGTCGCCATGAGGATGGTACTTACCGATGACGTCGCCGACCACACGGGCGCACTTTTTAAATCCGCCCTCGGGATCGAGCTTGAGCTGGCGCATGGCGAACAGCAGCCGCCGGTGCACCGGCTTCAACCCGTCGCGCACATCGGGCAGCGAGCGCGACACGATGGTCGACATGGCATAGGCGAGATAGCGCTCGCCCAAAGCCTCGGCCAGCGGCGTGTCACGTATCTCGCCCGTCGGGACGGGTTGCGTCATGATGATTCCCTTCAGAAAAAAGCGAGATATAGTACCCTACGGGCGGAAGCGGTCAACCAGTCGTATCCGCGCGGCGGGCATGGAGGCATGAGGACCAGTCAGGACATGGCGTTCGAGGAAATAACCGGCCAGCAGCAGCCCCTCGCGAATCTGGCTGATATCGCCCTCGCCCCCTTCCACCAGGAAGCGGGGCAGCACCAGCAGCTTGGCCTTCCACCCGTCACCCGCCGCCCGCGATACCGCCCGTCCGGTCTTGGGGCTGACATAACCGAGATCCTCGGTCACCCCGGTGGCGGCACAGGTGGAAAGATCGAGACCGAAGCCGAGATCACGAAGCAGCGCCAGCTCCCAATGAACATAAACGCTGGGCCAGGACTCAGCTGCCAGGGCGTGTAGCAGCGCGCTCAGCGCCGCATAGGCGGCGGCATGGGGCTGACGCTCGGGCAGGGCCAGTTCGGCCAGGGCACAGGCCGCCGACAGCGCCGTCAGCCGGGCGGGGTCGTCCAGCACCCGGGCGGCATAGGCCTGCGACAACTCCAGCCTCACGCTGCCCAGTTGTTCGGCCAGACGGCCCTTCCACCACGCGCGGACCTGATTGCCAGGCTGGAGAATGCCTCGATTAGCCTTGGAAGTCGCCCCATGCACCAGACCGGCATGGCGGCCATGGGAGCGGGTCAGCAGGCTGACGATGCCGGCATTCTCGCCGTGGCGACGCAGCGACAGCACTACCGCCTCGTCGTCCCATTCCATCTCAGGACCAGTCCCAGATGAACAACGCGATTCCAGCCGCCGTCACGGCCAGCGCCAGGGCCGCTCCCAGGCGCTGGAGGCCGGTGGCGGGGGGAATATCCTCGTCCTCCAGGCTCCAGGCCCCCCGCCGCAGGCGATAGACCAGCACCCCCAGCAGCCCGACCGTCCCCAGCCAGATCAAGGTGATGGCCACGGCGCGAGGGGTCATTGCCGTCGGCTAGGCATCGAAATCGAGGCCGATTTCGCTGTAATGGCCGCGCTTTTCCGACCAATCCTCGCGCACCTTGATATGGATGAAAAGGTGGACGCGACGTTCCAGCAATTCCTCCAGCTCGGTGCGAGCGGCGGCACCAATGGCCTTGATCTGGCGACCACCCTTGCCCAGCAGGATGGGCTTCTGGCTTTCGCGCTCCACATAGATGACCTGATCGATACGGGCAGAACCGTCGTCACGCTCCTCCCAACTCTCAGTCTCCACATGCAGCGAATAGGGCAGCTCCTGATACAGCGCCAGGAAGGCCTTCTCGCGGGTGATCTCCGCGGCCAGCAGGCGCTGCGGCAGGTCGGAAACCTGATCTTCCGGGAACATCCAGGGACCCGGCGCAGCCAGCTTTTCCAGATGGGCCAGCAGGTCAGGCACTCCGTTGCCCGACAGGGCGCTGATCATGAACACCGCCGAGAACAACCCTTCGGCATCCAGGCTGGCGGTAAGACCCAGCAGTTTGTCACGCTTGATCAGGTCGATCTTATTGAGCACCAACACCACCTGACGCCCGGCCTCCTTCAACCGGGCGACGATGGCGCGACTGTCATCGTCATAACCCTTGGAGGCATCCACCACCAGACAGACATGCTCGGCATCGGCTGCGCCATTCCAGGCGGCCGCGACCATGGCCCGCTCCAGACGCTTGCGCGGCTGAAAGATGCCGGGGGTGTCCACCAGGATCACCTGGGCGGTACCGGCCATGACGATTCCCATCACCCGAAAGCGGGTGGTTTGCACCTTGGGCGAGACAATGGACACCTTGGTGCCCACCAGGGCGTTGACCAGGGTGGATTTGCCGGCATTGGGCGCCCCCACCACGGCGACGAAGCCGCAACGCTGGTTCTCTGCGGGAACCGAGGGCTCTTCGCTCATGACATCACCTTCTGCAAAAGGGTACCGGCGGCGGCCTGTTCGGCGATCCGCTTGGATCGGCCGGAAGCGGTGGCCGCCTCGCCACCCTCGATTTCAACGCGGACCTGGAACATCGGCTGATGCGCCGGCCCCTCGGTCCCAACCACGGTATAGATAGGGAGCGGCAGGCCGCGCGCCTGCGCCCATTCCTGCAACCCGGTCTTGGCATCCTTGGGCGGCGCGCCTTCGTCATCCATCATCGCCTGCCATTGGCCACGCACGAAGCGCGCAGCCACCTCGAAGCCACCATCGGCGTAAAGCGCGCCGATCACCGCCTCGCAGGCATCGGCGATGATGCCAAGATTAGCCCGCCCGCCCAGATCTTCGTCGCCTTTGGACATGCTGAGCCGGCGGTCGAGACCGATGGCGATTCCGACCTTGGCCACCGCTTCGCGCCGCACCAGGGCGGTGAAGCGCCGTGCCAGAGCGCCTTCGGCCTCGTTGGGGAAGGCGTGGAACAGCATGTCGGCCACCACCAGCCCCAGCACCCGGTCGCCCAGGAACTCCAGACGTTCGTAAGGTGCCGAGGCGCCCCGGCGCCCCTGGTCGACGCTGGGATGGGTCAGTGCCTGGGCCAGCAGTTCCGGGCGGGTAAAGCGATGCCCGAGAATATCGGCAAGCTGGGGCTCAGCCCGCGCCATGGGCCTCACTCGATCCCCGTGAACAGCCGCGAATAGCGGATGGCCCACGGCCAGCGCCAGACCTCCCACAGAGCGGCGCTGCCGTCGCCGGAGAAGAACAGCACCTCGGCGCGTCCCACCAGATTCTCGGCCGGAACATAGCCCACCTCGGTCAGGAAGCGCGAATCAGCCGAATTGTCGCGGTTGTCGCCCATCATAAAGTAGTGCCCCGGTGGCACCACGTATTCCATGGTGTTGTCGGCGGGGCCGTTATCGCCCAGGAACTCGATGATGCGGTGCTGACGGCCGTTGGGCAGGGTCTCGACGTATTGCGGCGCCCTGATGATGTTGCCCTCGCGGTCACGCTCGACAAAATCTTCAACGCGCTTGCGGTCCACAGCGGTGCCGTTGATATGGAGGATGCCGCCCTTGACCTGGATGCGGTCGCCGGGCAGGCCCACCACCCGCTTGATATAATCGATCTTGTTTTCCGGCGGCTTCTTGAACACCACCACGTCGCCGCGTTCCGGCACCTTCTCGAAGATGCGGCCACCGCTGAGCCCGATCCCGAACGGCATGGAGTAGCGCGAATAGCCGTAGGAGTATTTGGAAACGAACAGGTAATCCCCGATCAGCAGACTGGGAATCATCGAGCCCGAGGGAATGTTGAACGGCTCGAACGCCACCGTGCGAACGCCGCCGGCGATCAGCATGGCGTAAATGATGGTCTTTACCGTGTCCATCATACCGCTGCTCTTGTTTCTTGACATGAACCTAGCCGTTCAACTTGTTGATTTAGAATGGATATGCAGCAGCACCATCCCAGGCACCGCCGCCGAGATCAAGCCAGCCTGAGACGGCGCTGTCAAGCGGGTACGGCCGAGATGATCACCACCGCCTCGGCCATGGGGTATTCGTCGGTCATGCTGAGGGCGATCCGCGCCACCATGCCGGACGGCACCATCGCCGCCAGACGGCGGGCGGCACCGCCGGTCAGGGCGAGAGTCGGCTGGCCGAGGGGAGAATTGACCACTCCGATATCCCGCCAGTACACGCCGTCGCGAAATCCGGTACCCAGAGCCTTGGCGGCCGCTTCCTTGGCGGCGTAGCGCTTGGCGTAAGTGGCCGCCCGCATGGATTCGGTGCGAGACTCGGCCTTGGCCCGCTCCTCGGCGGTGAACACCCGGCTGACGAAACGCTCGCCGTGGCGCGCCAGGGTCTTCTCGATACGGCGGATGTCGATGAGGTCGTTTCCCAGGCCGAGAATCACCGTAGCCGGGCCTCGTCCATCAGCTGGCGCATATGACGGATGGAGGCCTCGAAGCCGACGAAGATGGCCTCCCCCACCAGGAAGTGCCCGATATTGAGTTCGACGATGGTGGCGATCCCCGCTACCGGCTTGACCGTGTCATAACTGAGACCATGACCGGCATGGCATTCCAGGCCGATGGCCTCCGCATGGGCGGCAGCAGCCCTGATGCGGGACAGTTCGCGGTCACGGGCCTCGCCGTCGGCATCGCAATAGGCGCCGGTATGCAGTTCCACCACCGGCGCCCCTAGAGCCTTGGCGCCGTCTAGCTGGCGTAGATCGGCCTCGATGAACATGGAGACCCGGATGCCGGCCTCCACCAGACGCCCCACCAGTGGCTTCAGGGTCTCCAGGTGACCGGCGACTTCCAGCCCACCCTCGGTGGTACGTTCCTCGCGGCGCTCCGGCACGATGCAGGCGGCATGGGGCCGATGGCGCAGCGCGATGGCCACCATTTCCTCCGTAGCGGCCATCTCGAAGTTCAGTGGCAGGGTGATCTCGTTGGCCAGCCGCGCCATATCACGGTCGGAGATGTGACGGCGATCTTCGCGCAGATGGGCGGTGATGCCGTCGGCCCCGGCAGCGGCGGCCATATGGGCGGCCCGTACCGGATCGGGATGGCTGCCGCCACGGGCGTTGCGAATGGTGGCGACGTGATCGATGTTCACGCCGAGACGAAGGCGCCGGGTCATTCCTTCAAGCTCCGAAAGAGGTTCAATTCCGAGCCCGATCCACCGAATTGATCGCCGGAGTCGCCCGCAACGCCGCGATAACGTTGGTCAGATGCTTGACGTCGCGCACCTCGATATCGATCAGCATCTCGAAGAAATCGGTGGTACGGTTGGTGATCTTGAGATTGGTGATGTTGCCCATGTTCTTGGCAATCACCGTGGAAATGGCGCCGAAGGCTCCAGGCTCGTTGGTCACCACCAGATCGATGCGTCCCACATGGCCGTTGGCGTCGGCGTCATCCCAGGCGAGATCGAGCCAGCGCTCCGGCTGCTCGGCATATTGCTCGAGGTTCTCGCAATCGATGGTGTGGATGGTCACCCCCTTGCCGGTGGTGACGATGCCGACGATGCGGTCGCCCGGCAGCGGGTGACAGCAGCCGGCGAAATGCATGGCCATGCCGGGGATCAACCCCTTGATGGGAACGGCGCTGCTCTTGTCTTTCTTATCGCTGGTGGCTTTGCCTCGGGCTTTGAGCGCCACCACGTTGTCGGGACGCTGGGCCTGGGCCTTCAGCTCGGGGAAGATCGAGGACACCACCTCCCGGGCGGTCAGCGTCCCCTCCCCCACCATGGCCAACAAATCTTCGGCGCTGGGCGCCTTGAAGATGCGCAGCACCCCGTCCAGGGCCTTTTCAGTGTAGTCGTATCCCTCCTGCCGGAAACCGCGCACCAGAATGGCCCGGCCCAGTTCGGTATATTGGGCCCGCTGCTGGGTGCGGATATAGCGGCGGATGCGGGCCCGCGCCTTGCCGGTGACGATGAAGCGTTCCCAGGTGGGGTTGGGGGTCTGGGCCTTCGAGGTGATGATGTCGACCTGATCGCCGTTTTGCAGCTGGGTGCGCAGCGGCATGATGCGGCCATTGACCTTGGCGCCAACGCAGGTGTCACCCACCTGGGAATGGACGGCATAGGCGAAGTCCACCGGGCAAGCGCCGCGCGGCAGCGAGATCAGATCGCCCTTCGGGGTGAAGCAGAACACCTGATCGGAAAACATCTCCAACTTGGTGTGTTCAAGGAATTCCTCGGGATTGGAAGCGTGTTCCAGGATATCGAGCAATTCCCGCAGCCAGCGGTACTGGCGGCCATCGGTGACGTTGCCGCCGCCGTCATGTTTGTACTTCCAGTGTGCCGCCACGCCCAGTTCGGCCACTTCGTGCATTTCGGAGGTGCGTATCTGCACCTCGATACGGTGGCGCTCGGGACCGAATACCCCGGTATGGAGCGAACGGTAGCCGTTGGGCTTGGGCGTCGAGATGTAGTCCTTGAAGCGGTTGGGCACCATGGGATACTTGGAATGGATGACCCCCAGCGCCCGATAGCAATCCTCGACACCGCCCACCGCAACCCGAAAGGCCATGATGTCGGAGAGTTGCTCAAAACCGACATTCTTGCGCTGCATCTTCTGCCAGATGGAATAGGGCGTCTTTTCGCGGCCCGATACCGTGGCCTCGATCCCCGCATCACCCAGGATGGCGCGCAATTCTTCCAGGATGCGCCCGATCAGATCGCCGCCCTGCTCGCGCAGGAAGCTCAGCCGCGCGACGATGGAGGCCCGGGCGTCGGGATGAAGCTCGGCGAAGGCCAGATCCTCCAGCTCCATCTTGATCCCCTGCATGCCGATACGCTCGGCCAGGGGGGCATAGATCTCCATGGTCTCCATGCCGATCCGCCGACGCTTGTCGGGGTTCTTGATGTAGTGGAGGGTGCGCATGTTGTGCATGCGGTCCGCCAGCTTGACCAGGAGGACACGGATATCCTCGCTCATGGCCAGCACCAGCTTGCGCAGGTTCTCGGCCTGCTTGGCGTGGTCCGATTGCAGTTCGATCCGGTTGAGCTTGGTCACCCCGTCCACCAGACGCGCGATCTCGCGGCCGAACAGCTTCTCGATATCGTCCAGCGTCGCCGGCGTATCCTCGATGGTGTCGTGCAGCAGAGCGGTGATGATGGAGGCCGAATCCAGACGGTACTTGGTCAGGATGCCGGCCACCTCGATGGGGTGGGAGAAATAGGGGTCGCCGGAGGCGCGAAGCTGGGAGCCGTGCATCTTCATGGCGAAGACGTAGGCGCGGTTGATCGCGTCCTCGTCCGCGCTGGGATCGTAGGACTTGACGCGCTCGACCAGTTCGAATTGGCGCATCATACCGGCATCACCCTAAACCGGCGGCCGCATCATGGCGGAGCCGCCCTTTCCTAGAGTGTGGCGAGCAACGGCCCGAAGGAAAAGAGGAAACCTTAGCCGCCCATCCACTTTCATCGGGGACGGGCGGCAGAATGCCGGTGATCACTCCTCGGCGGGGCCGGCAGCGTCGGGATCGAAATCCACGCCGTCCTCATTGATGGACATGCCGTCCTCGACCATCTCGTCCTCGTTGGCGATGGTGTCGAAAGCCATGTCGCGATCGGGGGCGAAGCCCTCCATCTCGTCCTCTTCCGGCTCGTCGACTTCGACATGCTTCTGAAGGCTCTGGATCAGGGCGTTCTGGAGATTGTCGAGGGGAACCGTATCCTCGGCGATCTCGCGCAGCGCCACCACCGGGTTCTTGTCGTTGTCGCGCTCCACCGTGATCCTGGAGCCCGACGAAATATCGCGGGCCCGCTGGCCGGCCATCAACACCAGCTCGAAGCGGTTCGGAACCCTAAGCACACAATCTTCAACTGTAACGCGCGCCATCGTCGATCCTTGTCTCAGACGATCTCGAAAGAAGTCAGCTTATATATGGCCCGGACGGAAGAAAGCAAGCCAGACATTATCCCCCCCCTTGCCGACGTCCCTGCCTGCGCCTAGGTTAAGGGCATATTCCACCGGACGGGTCCGGTGACCAAACCGATTAAGCAACGAGAGTTTCGCCATGCAATTCTATTCCGCCGAACGCCTGGGTCTGTTCATCGACGGCTCCAATCTCTATTCCGCCGCGCGTGCGCTTGGATTTGATATCGATTACAAGAAGCTGCTGAACCTTTTCGCCTCCAAAGGTCAGCTGATCCGGGCATTCTACTACACGGCCCTGATGGAAGATCAGGAATATTCGCCGATCCGTCCCCTGGTGGATTGGCTGGACTATAACGGCTACACCATGGTGACCAAGCCGACCAAGGAATTCACCGACGCCATGGGCCGCCGCAAGATCAAGGGGAATATGGACATCGAACTCGCCATCGACGTCATGGAGATGTGCCAGTACCTGGACCATGTGGTGCTGTTTTCCGGTGACGGCGATTTCCGCCGTCTGGTCGAAGCGGTTCAGCGCAAGGGCGTCCGGGTCTCGGTGGTCAGCACTATCCGCTCGCAGCCGCCCATGGTCGCCGACGAATTGCGGCGTCAGGCCGACACCTTCATCGAACTGCTCGACCTGGAATCGCAGATCGCCCGCGCCCAGCCCTACCGCGACGACCGCGCCCCCGGCCAGGAGTAGATTCGGTGGCCATGCCGGTCGAACCGGACGCTGATTGCGCCCTGTGTCCCCGTCTGGCGGACTTCCGCGCCGCCAACCGTCTGGCCTATCCCGGCTGGCACCATGCCCCGGTCCCCTCCTTCGGGGGACTGGACGCCAGGGTACTGGTGGTAGGGCTGGCTCCCGGGCTGAAAGGGGCCAACCGCACCGGCCGCCCCTTCACCGGCGATTATGCCGGCGACCTGCTCTACGCCACATTGCTGGAGATGGGGTTGGCCCAGGGCGAATACCGGGCTGAGGCAGATGACGGCCTTCGCCTGGTGGGTTGCCGCATCACCAACGCCGCCCGCTGCGTCCCCCCGGCCAATAAGCCGATCCCGGTGGAATTCGCTACCTGCCGCCCGTTTCTCGCATCCGAGATCGCCGCCATGCCGGCATTGAAGGGCATCCTGTGCCTGGGGCGCGAATCCCATGACCAGACCCTGGCCACCCTAGGCCTGCGCAAGGCCGCCACGCCCTTCAGCCATGGCCGGCTGCACCTCCTGCCTTCCGGGCTGGTGTTGGTCGACAGCTATCATTGCTCGCGTTACAACACCAATACGCGGCGCCTAACCACAGAGATGTTCCGGGCGGCGGTTTCCACCTTGCTGGACGCGGTGCATTAACCCCTCATTGGGGGCCACGTGCTAGACTTGTCACAAAGTTGACACGGGAGGGCGGCCGATGAATCGGGTGGAATGGTCGGACAATCTGCGACTCGGTGTTCCGGCCATGGATGCCGACCACCGCCGGCTGCTGGATATCACCAATGAGTTCCTGGAAGCGGCACAGGACCGAGCCCCGCTTGTCCGCCTCACCGACCTCCTTGGCGCCCTGATCGCCCAGACCCGGGGGCATTTCCTGGCCGAGGAAACCCTGCTGGACCGCAATTCCTACCCCCACCTCGCCGGCCACCGGGCGGAGCATGCCCGCCTGCTTACCGAGGCCGAGAGCCTCCACGAACGCTTCGTCGCCCTCGAACAGGGCCAGCACCCCAGGCCGGAGGATATGGAAAGCCTGACCCTGGAGACGGCGGCCTATCTTCAACGCTGGCTGATCGACCACATCCTGGCCGACGACAGGCCCTACCGCCCCTTCCTGATGCGCCTGACCTAAACTTCTTCCCCGGCGAAGCGGAATCCGTTCTTGCCAGACCGCTTGACCGCGTACATGGCCTCGTCGGCCTG
>Ga0265313_10004949_pt1 | contig 9974 bp, 3 predicted proteins | sample 4123metaG_FD_203122 | JGI IMG/M metagenome (GOLD analysis project Ga0265313, IMG submission 203122) | Rhizosphere microbial communities from Carex aquatilis grown in University of Washington, Seatle, WA, United States - 4-1-23 metaG | ecosystem: Host-associated > Plants > Roots > Rhizosphere >...
GTCCGTCGGCGACCAACGCGCCGGATCCGAAGGACGCGACCAAGACCGTCGACGCGCCCTATAACGCCGTCAACTCGATGGGCTCGAATCTCGGCCCCACCAGCAAGGCGCTGGCCGACCGGGTCAAAGGCGATGTCGACAAGCTCAAGGCCGAGAACCCGTCAGCGGCAGTCCCGGCCGATCTGGTGACGACCTCCGGTAGCGGCCTTGACCCCGACATCTCTCCGGCCGCCGCCCAGTTCCAGGTGCCCCGGGTAGCCAAGGCGCGCGGCCTGCCGGTGGAGCGCGTGCGCGCCCTGGTTGACGCCCAGGCCGAGGGGCGCACCTTCGGCCTGCTGGGCGAGCCCCGGGTCAACGTCCTCAAGCTCAACCTCGCACTCGATGGCCTGAAGTCGTAGATTGGTCCCGAAAAGGGACCTGAATGGCCGGCGACGTAGCGCAACGCGCTTCACCTGACGCACTGCTCGCCCTGGCCAAAAAAGAAGGCCGGGGGCACCTGAAGATATTTCTCGGCGCCGCCCCCGGCGTCGGCAAGACCTACGCCATGCTCACCTCCGCCCGCGCCGAGAAATCGGGCGGGCGCGACGTTGTGGCAGGCCTGATCGAGACGCATGGCCGGCGCGAGACCGAGCAGCTAATCGACGGCTTCGAGGTCCTGCCGCGCAAGCCGATTGTCTACCGCAATCAGGTCATGAAGGAGTTCGACCTCGACGTGGCGCTCGCGCGCGGGCCGAGTCTCCTGCTGGTCGACGAATATGCCCACACCAACGTTCCCGGCAGCCGCCATCCCAAGCGCTGGCAGGACATCGACGAATTGCTTGCGGCCGGCATCGACGTCTGGACCACGCTGAACATCCAGCATCTCGAAAGCCTCAACGACGTCGTCCAGAAGATCAGCAAGGTGAGGGTGCGCGAGACGATTCCGGACACGGTCTTCGACAAGGCCGATGAAGTCATCCTCGTCGATTTCCCGCCCGACGAGCTGCTCAGGCGCCTCGCCGAAGGCAAGGTCTACGTCCAGGATACCGCGGCGCGCGCCGTCGAAAATTTCTTCAAGCCGCAGAACCTGACCGCGTTGCGCGAGCTCGCCCTGCGCCGCGCCGCCGAGCGCGTCGATGCCACGTTGGTCGAGCGCATGCAGGCGCAGGCGATTGAGGGCCCGTGGGCCGCGGGCGAGCGCATCCTCGCCTGCATCGGGCCCGATCCGATCTCGCCGACGGTGGTGCGCACGGCCAAGCGTCTCGCCGACCTGATGGATGCGCCGTGGATCGCTGTCACCGTCGAGAGGCCGGGCACCTATCTCGATCCGGCCGCGCGCCGGCGGCTGGACGAGGCGATGATGCTCGCCAACAGCCTCGGCGCCGAAACGCAGACGCTCACCGGGGCCGACCTGCCCGCCGAATTGCTGCGCTTTGCCAAGTTCGAAAACGTCACCCAGATCGTCATCGGCCGCTCGCGCGGCGGCTTCTTCACCGAATTGCTGCGCCGGTCGCTGCCGCACGAACTGGTACGGCGCACGCAGGATATTGCCATCCATTTGGTGACGCGGGAGGTCGAACCGGGGGCAACCGTGCGGTCGCCCCGCTGGCGCATCGGCACGGCTTTAGGTCCTTTGCCCTTCGTCTATGCGACGCTCGCGGTCGCCGCCGCGCTTGCCGTTGGTGAGGCGCTGACGCGGCTCACGCCGATCCCTAATTTGTCGATGGTCTTCCTCCTCGCGGTGCTGGTCACGGCCGTGAGTTCAGGCATCTGGCCGGCGATCTACGCCTCCGTGCTGTCGTTCCTCGTCTACAATTTCTTCTTCATTCCGCCGCTCTACACCTTCACCGTTGCGGAGCCCTACGAGCTGCTCGCGCTGGTCATTTTCCTGGTTGTGGCGGTGATCACCTCGGCGATGGCGGGCCGCGTGCGCAATCAGGCCGAGGTTGCCGCCGGACGCATGCGGGCGATGCGGCGGCTTTATGAATTCACGCGCCGCCTCTCCGGGCTCGCCTCGTTCGACGCGGTCGCCGAGGGCGCGGCCAGCGAAATCCACGCGAGTCTCGGGCGGGCCGTGGTGGTGCTGCTTGCCAATGGCGAAGACGTTGCGTTGACCGCCGCGTGGCCGCCGGAAGATGCGCTGGGCGCCGCGCCGATGCAGGCGGCGCGGTGGGCCTTGACCCATGGCGAACCAGCCGGCGCCGATACCGCGACCTTGCCGATCGTGCCGTGGTATTTCGTGCCGCTGCGCAGCGGCGACAAGAAGCTCGGCGTCATCGGCGTGGCCAAGGCCGAGGGGGCGCCGCCGCTCGATTCCGAGGCGCGCGCGCTTCTCGACGCGCTGTCCGAACAGACGGCCGCGGCGCTGGAGCGCGCTTCGCTGTCGAGCGAAATGGTCCGTGCGAAGACCGCGACCGAAACCGAACGCGTGCGCAATACGCTGCTGGCCTCGATCTCGCACGATTTCCGCACACCGCTGTCGTCGATCCTCGGCTCGGCCACCAGCCTGATCGATTACGGCGATAAGCTCGATGCGGCGGCTAAAATGGATCTGCTCAAGCAGATCAAGCAGGAGACCGAAGGCCTCGACGAGATGGTGCGCAATCTGCTCGCCATCACGCGCATCGATTCCGGTGCGCTGGAGTTGCGGCGCGACTGGATCGATCTGCGCGAGATCGTGGCCCGCGTCGTCAACGCCGCGCGCCGGCGCGGCGCACGCCAGCAGATCGAAATCGCGTTGCCGGCCGATTTGCCGCTGGTGCGCGCGGACGCCACGCTGGTCGAGCAGGTGATCGGCAATGTCGTCGGCAACGCCATCGCGCACACGCCGGGCGAAACCCGCGTGCGCGTCGATGCGGTCGTGACGCCGACGGAGGTCGCGCTGCGCGTTACCGATGACGGCCCCGGCATTCCGCCCGACGTCCTGCCGAATGTGTTCGACAAGTTCATCAAGGGCGACAGCGGCAGCGCGGACGGCGGGCAGGGCACCGGCCTCGGCCTCGCCATCGCCAAGGGCATCATGGAGGCCCACCACGGCGCGATCGCGGCGGCCAGTCCTCATGCCGACGGCCATGGCACATCGATCGTGCTGACATTTCCGCGCGAGGATGCCCCGGCATGAGCGCAAAGACGCAGGTGCTCGTGGTGGACGATGAGGCGGCAATCCTCCGCTTCCTCAAGCCCGCTTTGGAGGCGAATGGCTATGAAATGGCGACCGCTGGGGGCGTCGCGGAGGCCACCAAGCGCATCGCCGCTAGTTCCCCCGATATCGTGCTGCTCGACCTTGGCCTGCCGGATGGCGACGGCAAGGATGTCATCCGGCGGGCGCGAGAATGGTCGGATGTGCCGATCATCGTCCTGTCCGCGCGGGATCGTGAATCCGAGAAGATCGAAGCCCTCGATCTCGGCGCCGATGACTACGTCAACAAGCCGTTCGATGTCGGCGAGTTGCTGGCGCGGATGCGGACTGCGCTGCGCCATCGCATGCAGCGCAAGGCTGAAATCCCGGTGCTGCGGGTCGGCGACCTCGAGGTGGATGCGCTTCGCCACCGGGTGATGCGCGGCGGCGCCGAACTCAAATTGACGCCGAAGGAGTTCGAGTTGCTGTCATTCCTGGCGAAACATGCTGGCCGCGTCGTCACCCACAAGCAAATCCTGGCCGCGGTCTGGGGGCCGGCGCATACCGAGGATACGCAGTACCTGCGAGTCTATGTCGCGCAGCTCCGGCAAAAGGTGGAGCAGCGGCCCGACGACCCTCACATCATCCTGACCGAGCCGGGGATCGGCTACCGGATCAGCGAAGCCTAACGCGTCCGATGCTCTGTCGAGCATGCGCAATTATATCCATACCGATTTACCATTTTCACTGCTTACTAACCAACGAAACGATCCCTGTAAAAAATACGCACAGCACCGGGACGAATTGTCGGTCCATTTTGATCATAACACCATTGTCATTGTGATTGAAAAAGAACGCAGCCTTCAAGGCCGAGAGCGCGTTCGTCGTCGAACGCGGAGCTCGGCAGATTGTTGCGCTTAGGGCGCCCTAGCGCGGAACGGTTTCGGAGTTGCCGGCGCCGTGACAAAACCCGAACTGCGCGAGTCCAAGACACAGTTGTAGTCCGATAGGCCGCGACAACACGGAAAGCACTCATGCGAGATGAACTTGAGAACCGGAAGTCGCAGGAAGCGGCGCTGCGGGAATCACAACAGATCATCGTTGCGATTCTCAATGCGGTACCCGCGAGAATATTCTGGAAGGACAAGAACCTTGTTTACTTGGGTTGCAACGCGCCGTTCGCGCGCGATGCGGGATTTGCCAGTCCCGAGGACCTTATCGGCAAGGACGACTACCAGATGGGCTGGCGAGACCAGGCGGAATTGTATCGGGCCGCCGACCGCCAAGTCATCGAGAGTGGCGTCGGCAAGCTTCTCATCGACGAACCTCAGACAACGCCCGACGGGAAAACCATCACGCTCCTCACGAGCAAGGTGCCTTTGCGCAATCCAGACGGGGAAATCTTCGGCGTTCTCGGAACGTATCTAGACGTCACCGAGCGCGCACGGCTGGAAGAGCAGCTTGCCTTCTCCAACCTCGTCAAGACGACAGCGATGGAGAATTCGCCCGACGCGATTGTCGTCGTCGACGAGAACAAGAGGATCATTTCGTTCAACAGCCGGTTCAGGGAATTATGGGATATCCCGCAGGAATTCCTTGAGAAAGGCGCTAATGAGCCGATCTTGCAGGCGTTGGCGGCGCAATTCGTCGATCCGGAGGCGTTCATCGCCCGCGTCAAGCATCTTTACGAGCATCCTGACGAAAAGGCTCACGACGAACTCAGGCTCAAGGATGGCCGTGTCATCGATCGGCACACGGCGCCGTTGCACGACGCCAAACAGAAATACCTCGGTCGCATCTGGTACTTTCGCGATATCACCGAGCGCGAGCGCGCAAATGCAACAATTGAAATGCAGAATTTGCAGTTCGACGCGGCGTTGAACAACATGGTCGTGGGCCTTTTGATGTACGACCGCGCCGGGAAGCTCATTATTTCCAGCCAGCGGTTTGCAGAAATGTTTCGGCTGCCGTGGGAAAAATGGAAAGTCTCGGCTTTAGGAATGACCGTTCCGCAAACCATGCAGCTCGCCCAGGATTGGACCAAGGTGGCCATAAAAAATCCGGCACAAATCATGGCCGAGCTTCAAAGCATCTTGGATCGCGGAAAGCCGGGCAAGATCGTGTTGGAGCTTGCCGACAGCCGCACGTTCTCCTCATCGTGTGCGTTGATGGCCGATGGCGGCTTCGTGGTCACATTCGAAGACACGACAGAACAGCGCCGCTCTCAGGATCAGATTTCACACATGGCGCATTACGACGCGCTTACGGATTTGCCGAATCGGGTTCATTTCTATGAAAAGATGGAAGAACTTCTGATCCGCGCGCCGCAGAGCCGGCCCTTCGCGGTCTTCAGCCTGGACCTCGACCATTTCAAGAATGTGAATGATACGCTCGGACACCCGATCGGAGACAAGCTGTTGCAAGCGGCGGCCGTGCGCATGCGGGACTGTATCCGTAAAAACGACATCGTCGCTCGGCTCGGCGGAGACGAGTTCGCCATTGTGCAGGTCACATTCGAGCGACCGCAGGACGCAACCTCGCTCGCGACGCGGCTGATTGAAGCGGTGAGCGCGCCCTATCAGCTCGACGGCCATCAAGTCATCGTTGGGACGAGCATCGGTATCGCAATCGCGCCGGGTGACGGCACGGCTCCCGACCAGCTTATGAAAAACGCGGATCTGGCGCTTTACCGCTGCAAGGCCGATCATGGAAATATGTATCGATTTTTCGAACCGCAAATGGACGCTCGCATGCAAGAGCGTCGCGCTCTAGAGCTTGATCTTCGAAATGCGTTGGTAAACGGCGAATTCGCGCTGAACTACCAGCCCATCGTCAACCTCAAGACCGGGAGAATCACGGCTTGCGAGGCGCTTATTCGCTGGCATCAACCTGATCGCGGTTCGGTGCCGCCGCTGGAATTCATTCCGATCGCGGAAGAAACGGGACTCATCGTCCCGATCGGAGAATGGGTGCTGCGACGAGCCCTCGCCGACGCCGTCGAATGGCCGGACGAAATAGCAGTAGCGGTCAATATGTCGCCGGTTCAATTCAGGACTGGCGATTTTGTCCAGGTCGTCAAAAATGCGCTCGAAGAGTTTCACTTGCCCGCACGCAGGCTCGAACTTGAGATTACCGAGTTGGCGCTAATGAACGAAAGCGGCGCGGCAATAGCTCTGCTCCATAAGCTCAAAAATCTCGGCGTCAGTATCGCAATGGATGATTTCGGGACGGGATATTCGTCGCTTGGTTATCTCCGCAGCTTTCCATTCGATAGGATCAAGATCGACCAATCCTTCATCCGCGATTTGTCCTTGAACAAGGAGAGCATGGCCATCCTTCGCGCGGTTGTCGGCCTTGGTAGCAGCCTCAACATTGTCACGACTGCTGAAGGGGTCGAAACGCAGAATCAGCTTGAGATTCTAAGAACCGAAGGATGCACTGACGTCCAGGGCTATTTTTTCAGTCCGCCGAAAGGCGCGGCGGAGATAAAGAGCCTGCTCGGCTCGTTCTGTGAGCATGAGACGGCTGTGGCATGAATTTCTGGCATATGCCCGTCATGGCGCGCTGGCCCAGCAATTTATCGTGCTGCCGGAGTGGATCGAACACGCGGCCTCTTCCTTACCAACGGCGCGCGCCTGTAAATTCATCCCAGCTTTGATCCGTTCTTGTCAGCCAGAAGCATATCGGTCGCAAACTTCTGCGCTCCTCTTATTAAAGAGCGCCGACTCAGGGCAAAGGACCCAAACGGAACTTTTCCGACCAAATTAAAAGAGCGCTGACATTACAATCTGCTTGCGGAAGCTCTTTTTCCCGGCCATCATTTGATTTCAGGCTACGTGGCATAGTCTGGTGGTCGGCTGGGTTGGGGCGACGGATGCCGGACTTCGCGCTATTGCGCAGCTATTGCCACGTTTCACTGGCATTTTCCGCTATTGCCTTTCCGAAGTCGTCGGTCCTGTTCAGGCGGCGCGCAAACACGTGCGCGTGCCCGGGCACCCGGCGGCATCAGTCGCGTCTGAAGAAATCATCGCAAGCCGCATCAATCCAGTAAGGGCAGGTTCCCATGACCATTCAAACCGACTTCGACAGTTTCGTAGACGGCCTGCGGAGCGACATTACCAATGATGTCCTCAATACAAACCTGCCGCTGGTCGGCACCAAGCTGCAGTCGGCGGCAAGCTCCGCGCTTCAGTTTCTCGACGATTTGAAAACCAATGTTGACACCGTTCTCAGCACCCTCGATCCCGGGTCGGCGCCGCAAGCCATTGTCGACGCGTTCAACGCGGCCAACATCAGCGGCGTCACTGCGGCTGTTGACCCTGGCGACAGCACCAAGGTCACGCTGACGCTTGCCGAAAATCCGACGATCAACGTGGCTCTGGCGTCCGGCAGTCTCGATTTCGGCGGGTCGGCAATCGGGCTCGACGCAACTGCGGGGCTGGATGCAATCATCAAGCCGGCGGTCAATGTTTCGCTCAGTCTCGACACGACTGACGGATCGCTGTCGTTTGTCGACTCGGCGACGCCCGAGGTGAGCGTCGGCGTCGGCATTGCCGTAGACATCTCCAACGGATCCGGCGGCCCGGCGCAGGCCAATCTTGGACCGCTTGCCGTCAAGGTGACCGACAACACCCCGATCACCACGCCCGAAATCGATCTCACCTTCGGGCTCGATCTACATAGCCTCAACCCGACAGACTTCACGCCGACGGCGACCGGCGCGATCAATCTCGATCTCGGCCTCGAGACCGACGTGTTGGGCGGCCTGCTGCCGACGATCTTCGCCGACCTGGTCGTGCATTACGATTTCGGCACGAGCGGCGCCAGCGACCCGACAATCAAGTTCGACAATGTGTCGATCGGCCTTGGTTCGCTGCTCGACGAGTTGCTGCACACGATCAAGCCGGTCCTCGATATCTTCAGCGCCTATCCATTCAAGGACATCATCCACACGCTGGTCGATCCGTTGCCGATCATCGGCGACATACCGAAGCTGCTGCCGTTCCTGCACCTCGATCCGATTCCGGAGCCGAACGGCGACGGCGTCCTCAATTTCCTCGATCTCGCGGCGGCGCTCGACCCCAATGACAAAGACCTGATTTCAAAATTTGCCATCGCGCTCCCCATCATCGAGCAGCTGATCAGCCTCAACGACGCGGCGGCTGGGGACAAGAAGATCAGCCTTGGCGATCTGGATCTGACGGGAGGGCTCACGAACTTTACGGGAGCGGCGACCAATCCGCTCGACCAACTCAACGCTTTCCTCGGTAATACCCCCGGCATCGTCCAGGACATCCTGAAAGGCGTGCAAGATGTCGCCAACGATCTCGACCCCAATCCGTTGAAGACCGACGGAGCGGCGGCCGCTGGCGGTCTCACGTTCCCGCTGTTCGACGACCCTTCCAAGATCGTCAACCTGCTGGTGCCTTCGCTCGGCGACGGCCAGCCGGTGAAATTTATCGAATATACGCTGCCGGAGCTCGGATACACGGCCCACATGGATGAATTCTTCCCGATCATTGGTCCGATCGGCATTTCTTTCGACGGCGACTTTTCCGCGGCGATCGAGCTCACGATCGGCTACGATTCGCTGGGCTTCCAGACCGGGACGTTCACCGACGGCTTCTATCTGTCGACGCCGCTGGTCACCGATCCGTTGCCCGCCGGGCTTCCCCCCTCGCCGAACGGGTTCATGCCGGTCGGCTATGTCGCCGCCAGCATTCACGCTGGCGTCGGCGTCGATCTGGTCGTCGCCGAAGCCGATTTCGAAGGCGGCTTTACCGGCGGCGTGGAAGCGTTCTTCCCGAACGGCGCGCTGCGCTTCACCGATATCGCCGAAGGCTGCTTCTTCGATCCCTTCACCGGCGAGCTCGACGCCGACGTTGCCCTGCGCATCACCATTGGCTTTGGCATCTTCAGCTGGAGCCACCGCATCGTCTTCGCCGAAGTGACGCTGGCTGACTTCAGCGCCGACTGTAGCGGTCAAGGTCCCAACAGCGTCGCGGTGGAAAGTCCCGGCGGCGCACTGGCAACGCCCGATCCGGATCTGATCGTTGGTCCAGACCTGATGTTGAACGTCGGCGATCGTGCTGACGTGCGCATCATCAACAATGTGCACGGGACGGACGTCGGCGAGGTCTACGCGATCGCCAACGCCACCACCTCAAGCGGCGACGTTTTGAATACCGTTTATACGCCGCTGCCTGGCGTGCTCGCGGTCAATGCCTTCGGTATCACAGAGAACTACGGCAGCGCCGATCACCCGATGCAGACAATCACGGCGCATCTCGGGCTCGGCGACGACAGCCTCAGCCTCGCCCCGGACGTCACGCAAAAGCTGATCGCCTTCGGCGATGACGGTAACGACCGTATCTATGGCGGCGCCGGCGACGACGAGATTCATGGCGGCAATAACGACGACACGTTGGTCGGCGGTGCCGGTAACGACAAGATCTACGGCGATGCCGGCAACGATCTGCTGGAAGGTGGCCCCGGCGCCGACTTGCTCGACGGCGGCGCTGATTTCGACCAGGTCACCTACGAGCATTCGCTTGCCGGCGTCACATTTGTGCCGACGGTCTACAACGGCCAGCAGGCCTTCGCCGGCAGCGGCGGTGATGCCCAGGGCGATATCCTTCTCAACATCGAATACATCATCGGCTCGCAATTTAACGACTTCCTCTGGGGCAATCCGACCCAGGACAGCATCCTGGAAGGCCTGGGCGGCAACGACGTTCTGATCGGCGGCAACGGCAACGACTTCCTGCTCGGCGGGCCCGGCGCCGATTTCATGTTCGGCGGCAACGGCGAGGACGGCACCAGCTATCTCACCTCGTGGGGCGCGGTGCAGATCGATCTTCTCTCGCATAGCGCCCAT